>Ga0172380_10001552_pt1 | contig 39101 bp, 33 predicted proteins | sample Leawe162metaG_FD_119747 | JGI IMG/M metagenome (GOLD analysis project Ga0172380, IMG submission 119747) | Leachate microbial communities from a municipal landfill in Southern Ontario, Canada - Leachate well 162 metaG | ecosystem: Engineered > Solid waste > Landfill > Unclassified | place...
CGCCCTCTCCGCCAGGCATCAAGCAAACACGGCATTTTCAGGCCGTTTTGTTCATCTACCCATGTTTTGCCCATCTTCTGGGTATTGCATGAAGGGGGCGTGATGGATCGCCGAACGGCAGATATTGCCGTTTCACAGGCCCAGCCAGAGAATTTTCTTCCGTCGTGCCGCGTTCATGGTGGGCTTCACGCGATCTGACAGGATATGGTGGCTGGCTAAGTTCTTGCTTTCCATCGGGTATGGAATCTTCCCCGTTACCTTCGCATTGTCTGGCAACAGCGAACTCGCCGCTCTCCGGACAGGCCGGGCAAGCCGCGTTCCAGCCGAGCGTCTCTTCCCTGCTCAGGCAAATGGAATCTCTGGCAAAGCGCTTCGATCAAGTCGCGGCGGCTTGGCGTTGCGTTCTTGAGGACGTGTTGTTCGTTCGAGATTTGGCGTCAAAGGTTGTGGAACTTGTCCGCTCCCATCCTGAAATCTGCCTGGGCATGGCGGGACGCCTGGATGTGCGTAGTCCGGCGATTGCCCATGATTTTCATGTGGCGGTGGTTGCCGCACTGGTTGCCCAGTCGATGGACTTGAGCCTCCAGCAACAATTGACGATTGTCAGGGCGGCGCTGATGATGAACCTTTCTTCTTTCGAGCTTCATGACACACTGGCCTATACAAACAAATCCCTGACTCTGGCGCAACGCATCAACATCGCCCGTCATCCGCTCCTTGCAGCCGAGTTGCTATCTCATTCACCGGGGGCCGACTTGCAGTGGATTGAAGCTGTCGAGCAGCACCACGAATCGATGGATGGAACGGGTTATCCGTTCGGCCTTGCGGGAAAAGACATCTGCATCGAGGCGCGGGTGGTCAAGGCGGCTGATCTCTGGTGCGCGTTGGTGAGTTCCCGTCCTACGCGCTTGGCCAAATTTCCCCACCATGCCATGCAGGAATTGCAGTTTCGCGAGCGCACGCGGCTGGATATGCAGGTACTGGCAACGATGCGCCGTCGTTTGGGAAATTATCCGCCCGGTACGCTGGTTCGTCTGGCGAGCCGAGAAACTGCCGTGGTAACAGGCTTCGCGCTCGGCAATGCGTCGCCACGCCATGTCGTTGCCGTCTTCGATGTCGCCGGAGAGTTGATCGCCTGGCCTAAATTGCGCGATACCGGCAAGACAGCCTTCGTTATCCGTGGCTATACCAATATGCCGCAATATCAGAAACAGACGCCGGACTGGGAAAAGGTTTGGGCGCTGGTACGTTCATCCCTGGTGTCTGTTCCGCTTGGCGCCAGGGTGGCATAAAGGGATTTTGCCGTAGCCAGCGTTAATCTTTGCCGTCCCGGTGGTGATCGATGCGCCGGTCTGCTTACCGATCCACGGCCTGCGCGAGGCATGAGTCCATGTCTCGCGCAACGGACTGCCGCCCGGGCTTATTTTTCGATATTCAGCACCAAGCGTGCTTTGCTCTCAGCCTCGGCTTTGTTGATGGCCGACATCTGACGGCCAAAAGCCTCGCGCGCTTCGCGGCCCTGCTTGGTGGCTTCGATGCTTTTTATGCAGCGCCAGCGCTTGCCGCCTTTGGTTTCGATCTGGCGCATCTCCTCTTTCGGATGATGCAGCCGGCAGTGGTAGCAGAAGAGGGTATCAGACATGGATTAGGAGTTTGGAACTGAAAACATTAAGCAATGCTATCACCAGCCGAAGCGTCAGTCGATAGCTGCCCACTCGATGGGGATTATACGCCCTTGCCGCGAAACTGGCGGGACTGAGATGTGCGGGTGCTTATTGTGCCTGCCGGCTGAAAAGCCGGGACCAGGTGTTTGGGGCCATTGCCGATCAGATCGGAGCGTCCCATTTGACGTAGCGCTTCGCGCAGCAGCGGCCAATTGCCGGGGTCGTGGTAACGTAGGAAAGCCTTGTGGATACGCCTTTGGCGGCCACTGCGGACGATAGTGACCGGTTCCGAATCGGCAGCGACCTTGTGCAGCGGGTTCTTTGCCGTGTGATACATGGCTGTGGCCAGCGCCAGCGGCGTCGGCAGGAAAGTCTGCACTTGGTCGAGGCGGAATTTGTTGCGTTTCAGCCATAGCGCCAGGTTCAGCATGTCTTCATCGGTGGTTCCCGGATGAGCTGCGATGAAATAGGGGATCAGGTATTGTTCCTTGCCGGCCTCTCTTGAAAACTTCTCGAACATCGCCTTGAACTTTTCATAGGAGGCGATGCCCGGTTTCATCATCTTGGAGAGCGGTCCTTCTTCGAGGTGTTCCGGCGCGATCTTGAGATAACCGCCGACATGATGGGTGACCAGTTCCTTGACATATTCCGGCGAGTGCACGGCAAGATCGTAGCGAACTCCCGAACCGATCAGTATTTTTTTGACGCCGGGCAGCGCGCGTGCCTTGCGGTAGAGTTGGATCAGCGATGCATGATCGGTGTTCATGTTTCCGCAGACGCCGGGAAAAACGCAGGAAAGGCGCCGGCAGGAGGATTCGATGGCTTTACTCTTGCAGGCCATGCGGTACATGTTGGCGGTGGGTCCGCCCAGATCGGAAATCACGCCGGTGAAGCCGGGCGTCTTGTCGCGGATTGCCTCGATCTCATGCAGTATGGATTCTTCCGAGCGGCTCTGGATGATGCGCCCTTCATGTTCCGTGATGGAGCAGAAGGTGCATCCGCCGAAGCAGCCGCGCATGATATTTACCGAATGGCGGATCATTTCCCAGGCCGGGATCCTGGCCGTTTCGTAGGACGGGTGGGGTGCGCGCGCGTAAGGCAGGCCGTACACGTAATCCATTTCCACGGTGGTCAACGGCAGCGGCGGCGGGTTGAGCCACAGATCGCGCCGACCGGTTCCTTCGCCATGAGCCTGTACCAGCGCACGGGCATTGCCCGGATTCGATTCGAGATGAAAAGTACGCGAGGCATGGGCGTAGAACACCGCATCGTCCCTGACCTGCTCATAGGAAGGAAGCCTAACCGCAGTGTGGGCGCGTTGCTCAAGCGGCTGGCCGGGGGCGTCCTGCGCCGCCGCGTCGAGTTCTTCCCAGCCTGGCGGACGCCAGCCGTGCGGCACCATGAAGGCCGTACCGCGCAAGTCGCGGATATCGGCGATGGGGACATTCTTCGCCAGGCGATGGGCGAGTTCCACCATTGCCCGTTCGGCATTGCCGAACAGCAGCAGGTCGGCTTTGGCGTCGGGCAGGATAGCCCGCCGCACTTTGTCCGACCAATAGTCGTAGTGAGCAATGCGGCGCAGGCTGGCTTCGATGCCGCCGATCACGATGGCGCTGTCGGGATAGGCCTCGCGGCAGCGCTGGGCATACACGATGACGCTGCGGTCGGGACGCTTGTCGGGTTCGGCGTTGGGCGTATAGGCGTCGTCGGAGCGTATCTTGCGGTCGGCGGTGTAGCGGTTGACCATCGAATCCATGTTGCCGGCGGTGATGCCGAAGAATAGGTTGGGTTTGCCGAGCCGCTTGAAGGCCGCTGCCGAGTGCCAGTCGGGCTGGCTGATGATGCCGACGCGAAAACCCTGTGCCTCCAGTAGGCGTCCCACCAGTGCCATGCCGAAACTGGGATGGTCGATGTATGCATCGCCGGTGACGAGGATGACGTCGCACGAGTCCCAGCCGAGTTGTTCCATCTCGGCCTTCGACATGGGCAGGAAGGCGGCGGTGCCGAAACGCTGCGCCCAGAACTTGCGGTAGCTGGTCAGGGGTTTCGGCGTTGGGCGGGGATTTTCCGAGGGTGTTGTAACAGCAGGCATCGACCCATTCTACCGGCTATCGCCTGGAACGGCTTTGCGACGTTTGGTCCGACTGTGCTGCGGGACATGACGGGCAAGAAAATCCATCTGGTCATGAAGTATGTTGCGGTTGCACAGGATCAGGTATTCGGCCTTGTTCGGTACGTAGGGGGCGTACAACAGCTGCATATCTGCCTGTTCCGGCGTGCGTCCGCTCTTGTGCTGGTTGCAGCTGCGGCAGGCGGTGACGACGTTCATCCAGATATCGCCGCCACCCTGGGATACGGGGACCACATGGTCTCGGGTCAGACGCATGGTGGAGAATTCGTCGCCGCAATAGGCGCAGATATGGCGGTCGCGATGGAACAATTCGCGATTGTCGAGCGGCGGCACCTGGAACAGGCTTTTCGAAGCGAGCGCCTTGCCCTTGATGGCGATGATGCTGTTGGTGGTGATCGACGATCTTTCGCCGGTGCAGCGATTCAATCCGCCGCGGAAAGTGAAGTTCGCCTCGCCAACCGCCCAAGCCACCAGGTTCTTGGCGTAATAGAAGCAGGCGTGCTGCCAGGTGACCCAGCGGTGCGGCACGCCATGCATATCGAGTGTCAGGATGAGCGGGGGAGCGGGCATATTGGCTTGCGCCTCAGAGGAATTATCCGCAAAATCGGTCAGTGTAAAATCGATAAATGAGCCATAAATCGGCAAAGACTAGCAGAGCAGGGTGAAATTTAAAAGCATCTCGACTATCGGCCTTGGGCGAGCATTGCTGATCTCGCTGGCGCTGCATGCGATATTGCTGTGGCAGACTCCGTCGGCAACCCTCAGTGGGATGCCGCAACCGCTGTCCTCAACCCAGGCAAATTTCCTGAGCGCTTCGTTACGCACAAACATTAGACAACAGATGCTCGCAACGAATTCCCTTTCAGCGCCGGCGCCGAAATCCAGCGTCGTTCCGCATCCGATCAAGTTGCCTCCCAAGCCGTTGCCAATGGGTTCGCCAAGCATTCCGCAAGTCCCCTTGACGGCTGCGTTTGCCAAGCCGGGGGAGGATGGCCTGGATGCCAACGGACTGCGCCAGTATCGAGTCAGCCTTGCGACTGCTGCACGCCGTTTCAAACTTTATCCGCCTCTCGCACTGGAGAATGGCTGGAGCGGCACCGCCGAGATTGTTGTCGCAAATGCTGCCAATGGGGTCCCGCAACCGGTGCAACTGCTGCGTTCGAGCGGTTACGCGCTGCTCGATGCGGCTGCCCTGGAGATGGTGGGCAACGCAGCGTTGCATGCCGCCGTACCAGCCAGCTTGCGTGGCCAGACCTTCAGCGTACTGCTGCCGGTGGTGTTCGATTTGAATGGCGAGCAATAAGCTTATTTTTGCGGGTCTGGCTGCAGCAATTCTGCGCCAGAGTTGATTACGGGGCGTAATTCGGCGGTGTGGAAACCAAAATGCCCGGCCTTGCGATCGGCGTAATAGTGACGCAAGGTCATGGCGATGGTGCGAAAAGCGATTTCGTCCCAGGGGATTTCGTGCTCGGCCAGCAGTGCGACTTCCAGCGTTTCGGCGCCCGGCGAGAAGTCCAGGTTGAGCAGGCGAGCGCGGTAGATGGCATGCACTTGGCATATGTGGGGCACGCTGATGAGGGTGTACATCGCGCCGAGTTCGATGTTTGCGCAGGCTTCTTCGAGCGTCTCGCGGGTGGCGGCCTCGGCCATGGTTTCATGATTTTCCATGAAGCCGGCAGGGAGGGTCCACATTCCCTGGCGCGGTTCAATGGCGCGACGACACAACAGCACCTTGTCTTCCCAAATCGGGAGGGTGCCGACTACCAGCTTGGGGTTCTGGTAATGAATGGTGCCGCAAGCGTCGCAGACCGCGCGTATCAATGTATCTCCGGGCGGTATACGCAGGGTGACCGGAGCACCGCAATGACTGCAAAAATTAATGACTGGATCCATGATGTGGTATGTATTCTAGTGCCCGCCGTCGAATTTGGGTGTTATTGGAGTAGCGGTTTGCCGATGGAAGGGAGGCCTGATCATGATTTATTGGCGGCCGTGCCAAATGGATCGTTGGCAGTGAGTTAAAATTCTTCCTGCTTTTGTTCAAGAGGCGCCCAGGCGCCTCCAAGCCATGACTTCGATTGGGCCGACGATTTTCGAGCAACTCAAGGCGGGTGGTGGTCTGCCCTCTCCCAAGGGTGCTGCACTATCCATCATCCGGCTGACGCAACAGGATGACGTCTCGTTGAATGAGTTGGCGCATGCCATCAAGACGGATCCGGTGTTTTCCGGTCGATTGATTAAGGCAGCCAACGGCGCAAACCGGATAGGGGGGCGGCCTGTCGTTTCGATTCTGGATGCGATCACGGTGCTTGGCGTTCCAGCCGTGCGATCCTTGGCATTGGGCTTTTCGTTGGTGTCTGCCTACCGCAAAGGCAAATGCAGCAATTTCGATTACCAGCGATTCTGGTCGCATTCTTTGGTCAGCGCCATCGCATTGCAGGCATTGACTGCGGCAACCCATGCCGCCCCGCCGGAAGATGCCTTCAGCGTTGGACTGCTTTTTCGTATTGGCGAACTGGCTTTGGCGACGCTGTTTCCGGACCAATACTCCGACCTGCTCCTGCGCTTGCGTCAGTACCCGGATCTTCGGCTGCGCGATCTTGAACAGGCGGAGTTCGTTATGACGCATAGCCAGCTTTCCGTATCCATGATGCTCGACTGGGGTCTGCCGAAATCCCATGTTGAACCCGTGAATTACTACGAAACTCTGGAAGATACCCCGTTCGAAGATGGGTCTCGCCAACTCATCTTGACCTACTTGTTGGCATTGGGCGACGGTTTTGCAGATGCTTGTCTTACCCCGCTTGAGCAACGGCGCGACCGATTGCCGCGTCTGTATCAATTGGGTTCGCTTTTGTCGCTGGATGCCGACACCCTGACTATCATCTTCGACAAGGTAGCGCGCGAGTGGCTGGAGTGGGGCGAGATGCTTAAAATCAAGACCACTCAGCTGCCCCCTTTCAAAGAACTCACCGACTCGCCGTCTGCTACGCCTCGGGAAAAGGATACCTCCGATGGGTCCGGGATTGAAAAGCGCATGCGCGTCCTGGTGGTCGATGATGAAACTACTATGCGCACCCTGTTGTGCGCTTTGCTCAAGAAAGATGGCCATGAAGTATTTGAGGCCGCCGACGGCCGGCAAGGTTTCGAAATGGCAATGGAACTACAGCCGCAAATCATGCTCGTCGATTGGCTGATGCCGAAAATGGACGGCATCGAACTGACCAAGTTGTTGCGAGAAACCAAGGTCGGTCGATCCATCTATATTCTGATTCTGACCAGCTTTGAAGATGACGCCAAGTTGATAGAGGCGTTCGATAGTGGCGCCGACGATTTCATGAGCAAGCCGTTGAAGCCGCGCGTGTTGGCCGCGCGCTTGCATGCCGGTCAAAGAATCGTCATGCTGCAACAAGAGATCGAGCGAGATCGGGAAGAAATCTGCCGCTTTGCCGCCGAACTGTCCGTGACCAATCGGCGTTTGCAGGAAATGGCGCTGACCGACTCCTTGACTGGATTTCCCAATCGACGCTATGCCATGGACCGCATGCAGCAGGAATGGGTGGCGGGAACGCGCAACAAGCGTCCCTTGGCAGTGATGGTGGTCGATGTGGACGAATTCAAGGTGATCAACGATACGTATGGCCACGATGTTGGTGACAAGGTATTGCAACAGGTGGCGTCCGCCCTGAAATGCGGCTTGCGCGGACAGGATGTGGTCTGTCGAATAGGTGGCGACGAGTTTCTGGTCATCAGTCCGGATACCTCGCTGGAAGCTGCCATGGCTTGCGCCGAACGTTTGCGACAGGCGGTTAAGGCCACGAATTTCATGGCGGGGAAACTGAAGTTGCAGGAGAGCATCAGTATCGGCATAGCGGTTCGCGAAGCCAACATGGCGGACTTCGATGCACTGATCAAACGCGCGGATCAGGGTGTGTATGTCTCCAAGCAGCGTGGTCGCAACCAAGTCACTGCGCTTCAAACAGTAAAGTCGTTTTAAATCAAATAAATGCGAAATGTTTGTAAGAAAAAACCTTACAAACCATGCGGAAGTCTTTCTTACCTCAAATACAGAGTTACCCCGCTAGTCTCGCTTGACATTTCTCTCCACAATGCAATTGTCTTCAAGTCTATCGATTTGAGGCAACCAAGGAGCGCATGATGAAAATGACTGACACCTACAATGATATAAAGGAAGTCAATCTTGCCTACCTGATGCTGGCGCAGAACATGGTTCGCGCCGACCGCGAGGCAGCGATATTTCGCCTCGGCATCAGCGATGAGATTGCCGATATCCTGGACCGACTCACCCCGGGGCAAGTGCTGAAAATGGCCAGCTCCGACATGCTGTTGTGCAGCTTCCGCTTCGACGACACGCTGTTGCTCAATCTGCTTGCCAATCACGAGCGTGATCGCAGTATCGGTCATGTTCATGCGGCGATCCTCGCCGCCGGCAAGTCGGTTGAAACCATGGCTTGAAACGTTGAACTCCCGGAGGATTCTATGCGCAACAAATCCGTTATCTCGGAGGCGAGAGATATTCGCCTGGCCGTCGAGTTGATCGAACTCGGCGCGCGTTTGCAACTGCTTGAGACTGAAACCAAGCTCAGCCGCGAGCGACTGCTCAAGTTGTACAAGGAAGTCCGTGGCGAATCGCCGCCGAAGGGCATGCTGCCATTTTCGACCGACTGGTTCATGACCTGGCAGCCGAATATCCATGCCTCGCTGTTCATGGCTTACCACCGCTTCCTGCGCGAACACACGCAACTGCGCGGTCTCGACCTGATCATCAAGTCCTTCCGCATGTATCTTGAACAGGTGCGACGCAACGATATGCAACCGGCGCTGTCGTTGACCCGCGCCTGGACCATGGTGCGCTTCTTTGACGCCAATATGTTGGCACTGGCGACTTGCAAGTGCTGCGGCGGTCAGTTCGTGGCGCATGCATATGACCCGACCAAAGCTTATGTTTGCGGGCTATGCAACGTGCCCGCCCGTGCCGGCAAGACGCGTCGCGCAGCCTCGGCCAAAGCGGAAGCCGCAGTCGTCGCGGCCTGAACCGCAGGGGCGGTTTCCCCTGCTTGGCGCAAGCCCGGCAGGGGTTGCGCGGTTTTTCCGCTATTCTCCCTTCGGAAATAGTGCCAAACCGGTGTTTTCGGCTATTATTGCAAGCACTCACTGAGTGGTAATGCGCTTGGCTGGAATAAAGACCCGAATATCGGAGGCTGTTGATGTTTTTGTTGATCGGATATGCAATCGTACTGGCTGCTTCCGTCGGTACCTATGCGGTGCACGGCAGTCTGCCCGCACTCTGGATGCCATTGGAATATGTCGCGATTCTTGGACTCCTGGCGGGCGGTTTTCTGGCGGGCAATGGCACCAAGGAGATAAAGGCTACATTGGCGGCAATTCCAACCGTGTTGAAGGGGTCGCGTTTCTCCAAGGCGCTCTACATAGACTTGTTGTCCATGCTCTTCGAAGTCCTTGCCAAGGTGCGCAAGGAAGGTCTGATGTCGATTGAAAACGATATCGAGCATCCTCATGACAGCGCTCTTTTTAATAAGTATCCGAACGTCACCGCCGATCATCACGTCATGGAATTCATCACGGATTACTTGCGCATGATGGTCGGTGGGAATCTGAATGCCTTCGAGATCGAGAACCTCATGGATATCGAAATCGAGACCCATCATCATGAGGCCCATGTCCCGGGGCACATCATGGCCAAGATGGCCGATGCGGCACCAGCCTTTGGTATCGTGGTGTGCGTGATGGGCGTGGTGAACGTGATGGGATCGGTCGGCGAGCCGCCTGCGATATTGGGCAAGTTGATCGGCGGCGCCTTGGTCGGTACGTTTGTCGGCATTCTGACTTCCTACGGCTTTGTGGCGCCGATTGCCACCAAGCTAGAGCAAAAAGCCGAAGAGAGCGGCAAGATCTTTCAGTGTGTCAAGATGGTGCTACTCGCCAGCATGAACGGTTACGCGCCGCAAGTAGCCATCGAGTTCGGCCGCAAAGTGCTTTATTCGACCGAACGACCCAGTTTCACGGAACTCGAAGAAGAAGTGAAGAACCGCAAGACCAAGAAATGACTATGTGGATTGCTTCGAGCCAGCGGCTATTTCGCGATAATCAAAGCATGGTGTCTGCATGAGCGACGACAGCCAGCAGCCGATTATCGTCAAGCGCATCAAGAAAGGCGGCGCTGCCGCCCACGGTGGCGCCTGGAAGATCGCTTATGCCGACTTTGTCACGGCGATGATGGCTTTCTTCATGTTGATGTGGTTGCTCGGTTCGACGAGTTCGGGAGATCTCAAGGGAATTGCCGACTTTTTCAATACGCCGCTCAAGGTGGCGCTCGAGGGTGGTTCCGGTAGCGGCGATACTTCCACCACGTTGCTGCAGGGTGGAGGGGAAGATTTGACGCGTTCCAACGGTCAGGTGAGGAAAGGCGAAGTGATGGCGAGCAGGGAAAGCGTCAAAATATCGCCGATGCAGAATGAGATCAACTTGGCCAAAGAGAAGCAGGAAGCTCAAAAACTCAACGAGCTCAAACAGCTGATTGAATCCAAGATCGACAATAATCCCAGTCTCAAGCAATTCAAGAATCAGCTGTTGCTCGACATTACCGCCGAGGGTTTGCGCATCCAGATCGTCGATGAGAAAAACCGGCCGATGTTTGATTCCGCCAGCGCCGATCTCAAGCCCTACACCCGCATAATTCTGCGCGAGATCGGTAATGCGCTGAATGGCGTGGTCAATCGCATTAGCCTTTCCGGCCATACCGACGCCACGCAGTTCGTCGGAGGCAGCCAGGGTATCGGCAACTGGGAACTTTCGGCGAGCCGTGCCAATTCCTCGCGGCGCGAGTTGATCGCCGGCGGCATGCAGGAGGATAAAGTCCTGCGCGTGGTCGGTCTGGCCTCTGCCGTGCCCTGGGACAAGCAGGATCCCTATAGCCCGATCAATCGGCGTATCAGCATCATCGTCATGAACAAGAAAACGGAAGATTCGATCTTGCGTGACGGCAAGGAAGCTGAAGGCGAGCCGGCACCTCAAGCGGTATCTCAGTCCCTCCCGCTGATGCCGCAGGCGAACAACCCGGCTGGAAATTAATCCGCTGGCGAATTTTTCGGCCGAGGATTGGTCGCCGCGCTACGGAGCATGGATATTCATTTATTCTATTGAAACCGCATCGGGTCATCATTAGACGATCTCTCTGCTAAAGGCTTATTTTGTGAATTTTTTGTTCGGCAAGGCTTCTTGGTTGGGAATGCTGTGGACTCTGCTGGCTGGCGGGGCTTTGTATCTATTTACGCCGCTTTCATCCGTCGGCATCAGTTATGTTGCTGCACTGGCGATCGTGGCGGCAGGCTGGGCTGTGATCGTCCGGATGTCTGGAGTCGTTCAGCGACAGGCAAGTTTGGCCGGGCGGCATGATCAGGAGCGGCTCCTGATGGCTGAATTTACTGAATTGCTCAACGAATGTGCGAAGCAATTCACCGCACAGTACGATGAAATACGTCTCGAGATCGGCAGAATGCAGAGCCTGCTTTCAGAGGCGATAACCAGCCTGACGGAGAGCTTCGAGGGCATGCACAGCCAGATCTTGGAACAGCGTCAGCTGTCATTGTCGGTGACCGCTGGAGACAGTGCCGGCAAGACTATGGATTTTGACGGGTTCATCAGCAATACTTCTTCCGTGATGGAGCGTGTGGTCGACAGTATCGTCGGCAACAGCAAGATGGGCATGGAGTTGGTTGAAGTGACCGATAATATTGCCCGTCGCACTCAGGAAGTGCTGGGGATACTCTCGGAGATTACCGCGATCGCCAAGCAAACCAATTTGCTTGCGTTGAATGCGGCAATCGAGGCGGCGCGTGCCGGTGAAGCCGGGCGTGGCTTTGCCGTGGTTGCCGACGAAGTACGCGATCTCTCTGCGCGTACCAGCAAGTTCAGCGATCAGATCAACACCGTGATGATGAGCATGCAAGGCTCGGTAAGCCACGCCGAAACGGCGATACAACGCATGGCCTCGCAGGACATGAGCTTTGCCCTCGATTCGAAGCAGCGTATCGAGACCATAGTCCAGGATATGGGCCAGCAGAACCAGGAGCGGGCAAAAGCCATCGACAATCTTGGCGCCATTGCTGCGGTGGTCGAAGGCCAGGTTGGCCGCGCGATTACGGCATTGCAGTTCCAGGACATGGTGTCGCAGCTGATTAACCATGTGCTGCGCCGGATCGAAGCTCTCGATCGGGTAGTGAGCCACTTTGGCGAATTGGCCCGGACGTTGAGCGCGGATGCTGAGGGGGACGATGCTGAGGCTGCAGTCGATGCGTTGCGCGACGAAACCCGGAAGCTCTCCGATAGCCTGGCGATGATGAACTTACAGACGACCCATAACCCCGTTGGTCAGCAGGCCATGACCCAGGGTGATGTTGAATTGTTTTAAAAGTTAGGCCGACAGTTTGTCGATTAGTTTAACCTGATATTCGGACGGGATAACAACCATGGCAAAAGTTATACTGGCAGTCGATGATTCGGCATCCATTCGACAGATGGTGACATTTACGTTGAAAAGCTCCGGCTATGAGGTGGTGGAGGCTGTGGATGGCGTGGACGGCCTGGAAAAGGCCAAATCCAAGATCGTCAACCTCGTGCTGACAGACCAGAACATGCCGCGCATGGATGGCCTCACGCTCATCAAAAGCTTGCGTGGCCTGCCTCAATACAAGACGGTGCCGATCCTGATGCTGACCACCGAATCATCCGATGCCATGAAGACCCAGGGCAAAGCCGCCGGTGCGACGGGCTGGTTGGTCAAGCCTTTCGATCCGCAGAAGCTCATTGAAGTCGTCAAGAAAGTTATCGGTTGATCAAGGCGCGCGATGCGTAAGGCAACGCTCGTCGTCCGCATCATCCAGATCTGTCCGGCGATGGAGGAATACCTCTCAAAGGGGTATTGAAAGGGATCATGAGCTTAGACATGAGTCAGTTTTATCAGGTCTTTTTCGATGAGACCGCAGAGCATTTGAGCAGCATGGAATCCATGCTGCTCGAACTGGACGTGCATCAACCGGACGCCGAGCAGCTGAATGCGATCTTCCGAGCGGCCCACTCGATCAAGGGTTCTGCCGGCACTTTCGGTTTCAACGATCTTGCCGAAGTCACCCACGTTCTGGAAAACCTTCTCGACCGAATCCGCAAAGGTGAGCTGACGTTGCGCGAGAATATGATCGATGCCTTTCTTGATGCTGGCGACATACTCAAGAGCATGCTCGCCGCGCATCGTGGCGAAGAAGCTGCCGATCCGAGCGCGGTTGCGGCGATTTGTGGCCGCTTGCGCGACCTGACCGCCAATGACTCGGCTTCCTCTTCCGCAGCGATGGCTGTGGCTGCCTTGCCGGATACGACGACGGATTCGTCGGGAACGGGTTTTGAGGTCGAATTCGTATTGGCAGACTCGGCGTCCCCCGGTGAGCAGGCGGTGGACAACCTGCTTGCCGAGCTCGGCTCGTTCGGTCATGCGGAAATCATGGCGCGGCCAGGCTCCGCCGAGCAGCACTGGCGCCTGAGGCTTGTCGCTGCGACGGACAGACCGGATCCTCCTGACGCCGATACTTTGCGTGAAATTATCGAGTTTATTGCGCGCAGCGACAGTATCCGGATCGCGCCGCTCGATGCGGCGAACGCCGTGGTGGATACGCCGGAGGAAGCCTACGGATTTTTTACCGATACGCCGCCTGTTCCTGCTGTTGTAGATGAGAGCTATGGTTTCTTCGAGCCTTTGCCCGAGACGGCGGATGCGGCCGCTGCCCCATCGCCGAAGACAAATTTAAACGATGGGGATGGCTATGGTTTTTTCACCGACCTGCCGCCACCGGCACCTGCATCTGAACCCGCCGCAGTTGCTGCCAGCCCGGTTGCGCTCAAGAGCGAACAGGAATCCGCCAAGGAAACCGGCGGCCCGGTGATCGTAGAAAGACGCGCGGCATCGAGAGCCGCTGGCGATACTTCGATTCGTGTCGGAGTGGAAAAGGTCGATCAGCTTATCAATCTGGTCGGTGAACTGGTCATTACCCAAGCCATGTTGACGCAATCAGCGCGCGACGTCGATCCGGTGACGTTCGAGCGTTTGCTGACCGGTCTTGGCCAGCTTGAGCGCAATACCCGCGATCTGCAGGAAACGGTGATGTCGATCCGCATGATGCCGATCTCCATGGTGTTCAGCCGTTTCCCGCGAGTGGTGCGCGATACTTCGCAGAAGCTCGGCAAGCAAGTCGAGTTGAAAACCATCGGAGAAAATACGGAACTCGACAAAGGGCTGATTGAACGCATCGCCGATCCGCTCACCCATCTGATTCGCAACAGTCTCGACCACGGTATCGAAATGCCGGGGCAGCGGGCTGCCGCAGGCAAGCAGCCGGTCGGCACGATTACCTTGAAGGCCTACCATCAAAGCGGCAACATCGTCATCGAAGTCGGCGACGATGGTGCCGGCCTGAACCGCGCCAAGATTCTGGCCAAGGCAAGGGAGCGCGGCTTGCCGGCCTCGGACAGCATGAGCGACCAGGAAGTCTGGGCGCTGATTTTCGAGGCCGGCTTCTCCACGGCCGATGTGATCACCGAAGTCTCCGGTCGCGGGGTCGGCATGGATGTGGTCAAGCGGAATATCACCACCATGGGCGGCCGGGTCGACATCGAGTCGATGCTGGGCGTAGGCACGCGCATGACGGTACGCCTGCCCCTGACGCTGGCGATCCTTGACGGCATGTCGGTGGGGGTTGGGAAGGAGACATACATCATCCCGATCGGCTATGTGATCGAGTCCCTGCAGGCCAGCAAGAACATGATCAAGAGCATATCCGGTGTCGAAAGGCTGATCCAGGTGCGCGGTGAATACCTGCCGGTGGTGGCGCTCCACGAAATATTCAATATCCCCCTGGCGATCCACGCGCTCGACCAGGGCATCATGGTGATCCTCGAATCCGATGGCATCAAGGTGGCGTTGTTTGTCGATGCGCTGATCGGCCAGCATCAGGTCGTCATCAAGAGTCTCGAAGCCAACTATCGCAAAGTACCTGGCGTATCCGGGGCCACCATTATGGGTGATGGCCGTGTGGCGATGATACTCGACGTCAGCGTATTGGCCGGTATGGCGAAATCCGCCCTGCCGGTGGCGGCATAATCACAGAGGGAGCAAACATGCTTCAGGAAAGCACCAGCAGACAAGCGGCCGCGGAAGACGGGAGCCGTGCCCAGGAATATCTGACCTTTACCCTGGGGCCGGAGGAGTATGCGATCGATATCCTCAAGGTGCAGGAAATCCGGGGCTACGATACGGTGACGACCATCGCCAACGCGCCGACCTTCATCAAGGGGGTGATCAACCTGCGTGGCACCATCGTCCCGATCGTCGATCTGCGCATCAAGTTTGGCATCGGCAACGTCCAGTACACGCCCTTTACGGTGGTCATCATCCTCAACATCGGCGGGCGCGTGGTCGGCATCGTAGTCGACAGCGTTTCCGACGTGACCATGCTGCGTCCGGAGCAGATCCGCCCGGCGCCTGAGTTCGCCGCTACGGTGGATACAAAATTCATTCTCGGCCTCGGCACGCTCGACGAGCGCATGCTGATTGTCGTCGATATCGAGAGACTGATGCTGTCGAGCGAGATGGCGTTGGTCGATGCTGCCAATCAAGGTTAATAGAGGAGTGCTCAAATGCGCATGAACATGCCGGTCACCAACGTCGAAGTACCGCTTCAACCTAGCACGCTGATTGTTTCCAAGACCGACCTGAAAGGACAGATCACCTATATCAACAGAGATTTTCTGGAGATATCCGGTTTCAGCGAGTCCGAACTGATCGGTCAGTCTCACAATATCGTGCGTCATCCCGACATGCCTCCGGAAGCCTTCGAGGATTTGTGGAAGACCCTCCAGGCTGGCCGACCCTGGATCGGCATGGTCAAGAATCGCTGCAAGAACGGCGACTACTACTGGGTCTATGCGCATGCCACGCCGCTGATCGAGAACGGCCAGACGGTCGGATATATGTCGGTGCGCAAGCAGCCGACGCGTGCGCAAGTGGATGAAGCCGAGCATGCCTATCGCCTGTTTCGGGAGAAACGTCAGGGCAACCTGAAGGTCGAATTTGGCAGCGCTGTCGCCGACACCCTGGCGAGGAAACTGAATATTTTCCGCACGATGAGCATCAAGGCGCGCTTGTTCTTCGTGATCGTTATGCTGGGCCTGCTGATGATGGTGATCGGCGGCATGGGTTTGTTCGGCATGAACAAGAGCAATGAAGGCTTGCAGTCTGTCTATGAGGATCGCACCGTGGCCTTGGGACAGGTGACCCGCATCAACCGCAATATTATTCGAAACCGCATGGCGATCGACGAGATGCTGCTCGATCCGACGCCCGAGCAGATCGCCAAGGGCGGCAAGGAAGTCGAAGAAAACATTGCCGAAATCACCAAGATTTGGGATGCCTTTGTTGCGACCAGTTTGTCCCCCGAAGAAAAAGCTTTGGCCGACAAGTTTGCCGCCGATCGCAAGCGATTCGTCGCCGAAGGGCTCAGGCCTTCCCTGGAGGCCATCCGCGCGGGCAAGTTCGACGAAGCCAGGGCCTTGGCAGTCAAGATGCGAGAATTCAATGCGCCGGTGCGTGAAGATGTCACCAAGCTGGTACAGATGGAACTCGACGGGGCGAAGAATGAGTATGAGAACGCCCAGGCACGCTTTGCCGATATCCGTAACATCGCTATCGGCCTGATCCTGGCGGGCATTGCACTGGCCTTGGTGCTGGGTATGGCACTGGTCAGAGCCATCGTGCAACCGTTGCAACAGGCGGCCGGCGTATTCGGCTTGATTGGCCAGGGCAATTATGGCAACCAGATCGATATCACCAGCAACAACGAGATCGGCAGGGTGCTGCAGGCGTTGGAAATGATGCAGACCAAACTCGGCTTCGAGGTTTCCGAAGCCAAGCGGATTGCCGACGAGAATCTGCGCATCCGGATCGCTCTGGACAACGTCAGCACCGGCGTGATGATCGCCAATCCTGAGCGGAGCATCATCTACGCCAACAGGTCGGTGCAGACGATACTCAAGGGTGCCGAGGCGGCGATCCGCCAGCAATTGCCGAATTTCAACGCTGAGCAGATGATCGGTGTCAACATCGACACCTTCCATAAAAACCCGGCCCATCAGGCCAATTTGCTGAAGACTTTCACCAGCACCCATGTTGCCAACCTGGAGATCGGCGGACGCTTTTTGCGAGTGACGGCCAGCCCGGTGCTCAACGAGCAGGGCGCGCGGCTCGGTGCAGTGGCCGAGTGGCTGGATCGCACCGGCGAGATAACCGTCGAGAAGGAAGTGGCCAACATCGTCGAAGGCGCAATGCGCGGCGACTTCGAGCAGCGCCTGACGCTGGAGGGCAAGGAGGGTTTCTTCAAGCAACTGTCCGAAGGACTCAATCGTTGGGCGGAAGTGACATCAACCGGTCTGCAGGATGTGGCCAAGGTATTGAAGACCGTGGCGCAGGGCGATCTCACGAAGAAAATCGAAGCCGATTACGAAGGCATCTTCGGGCAATTGAAGGACGACACCAATACCACCGTCGAGCGGCTTAAGGAAGTCATCGGCCGCATCAAGGAAGCCACCGAGGCGATCAACACGGCTTCGCAGGAAATCGCCGCGGGCAACGTCGACCTGTCGAGCCGCACCGAAGAGCAGGCATCGAGCCTGGAAGAAACCTCATCAAGCATGGAAGAGCTCAACGCGACGGTCAAGAACAACGCCGAGAATGCCCGGCAAGCCAATGTGCTGGCCAAGAGTTCAAACGAAGTCGCGACGCGCGGCGGCACCATGGTCAAGGGCGTGGTATCGACCATGAGCGAAATCCAGAGCAGCTCGAAGAAGATTGCCGACATCATCGGGGTGATCGACAGCATCGCTTTCCAGACCAACATCCTGGCCTTGAACGCCGCGGTGGAAGCGGCGCGAGCCGGAGAGCAGGGCAGGGGTTTTGCGGTGGTTGCAACGGAAGTACGCAGCCTGGCGCATCGCAGCGCCACGGCGGCGAAGGAGATCAAGGTACTGATTGCCGAATCGGTGGATAAAGTGGAAAGCGGTGCCAAGCTGGTCGAACAAGCGGGCAGCACTATGGATGAGGTGGTGAGCAGCTTCCAGGGCGTGGCCAACCTGGTGACGGAGATCTCCAACGCCAGCCGTGAACAGAGCAGCGGCATCGAGCAAGTGACGCAGGCGGTCAGTCAGATGGATGAGGTGACGCAGCAGAATGCGGCGCTGGTGGAACAGGCTGCCGCCGCTGCGGAGAGCCTGGAGGAGCAGGCGCGCGGGTTGATGCAAGCGGTGAGCATGTTCAAACTGGAGGAAGGTCAAGGCAGGCAGTTGGTTTCGACCGCAGTGGTGAAGACCCCGCGTTTGTCGGGACCGGCCAAGCAGGCTGTTCCTTCCTCTGCACAGACTAAGCCCAAGAAGATTCCACCGCCGCTGGCCTCAGATCCCGAGGATGAATGGGAAGAGTTCTGATGATCAAATGCCTGCTGGGTGGCTGATCGATGATTGACGTCCGTACGGGAAAGTCTGCTGCACTGCGCAGTCCCACCGATGCGAAGCCATCGCTGCTGCCTGCGCGCGAGTTCCAGTTTACCGCCGAGGATTTCGAGCGGGTGCGCAAGCTGATTTATCAGCATGCCGGTATCTCCCTTGCCCCAGTCAAGCAGGACATGGTCTACAGCCGTCTGGCTCGGCGGCTGCGGGCCAACAACTACACGACCTTTGCACAGTACTTGGCGCATTTGGAGCGCAACGACGAAGCCGAATGGGAAACTTTCATCAACTCGCTGACCACCAATCTCACTTCTTTTTTCCGTGAGGCCCATCATTTCGAGATACTGGCCAAACATCTGCAAAAAATAGGCGGTACGCATGGCAAGCCGCTACGCATCTGGTGTTCGGCCGCTTCGACCGGCGAGGAACCCTATACGCTGGCGATTACCGCTTGCGAGGCTTTCGATACCTACACGCCGCCGGTGAACATCATCGCCAGCGACATCGATACCAATGTGCTGGCTGTTGCGGGCAAGGGCGTGTATTCGACGGATCGAGTCGAGAAAATGGCGCCGGAGCGTCTGCATCGATTTTTTCTCAAGGGCACCGGCAGCCAAGCCGGTTTTGTCAGGGTCAGGCCGGAATTGCAAAAACTCATTACTTTCAACCGGGTCAACCTGCTCGACGCGCACTGGCCGAATGTACCGGGACCGATCGACGTGATGTTCTGCCGGAATGTCATGATCTATTTTGACAAACCCACCCAATACCAGATACTGAAGAAATTTGCCCGGTTGTTGCGTGAAGACGGCCTGCTGTTCGCCGGCCATTCCGAGAGCTTCATGCATGCCGCCGATTTGTTCCGCTCACTGGGACGTACCGTCTATGAACGCGCGGACCGAAAGCCCTGAGCTTAGTTTCACCGAGCATCTGGCCAGTAACCGATATTACGATCGCACATTCGAGGTCGAGGCGGTCAAGGTGCTTCCGGGCGAGTATTACGCCTCCACTTCCAACATGGTGCTGGTGACGGTGCTCGGTTCCTGCATTTCGGCCTGTATCCGGGATCGCGAGAAGAATATCGGCGGCATGAACCATTTCATGCTGGCCAATGGCGGCAATACCGATTCGCCGAACAGCGCTTCGGCCCACTATGGCGTGTATGCCATGGAAGTATTGATCAACCATCTGCTCAAGCTTGGCGCCCGCCGCGGCAACATGGTGGCTAAAGTATTTGGCGGCGGACGGGTCATGTCGTCCTTGTCCAGTTCCCAAGTCGGCGAACGTAATTCGGAATTTGTGCTCGATTTTTTAAACACCGAAGGCATCCCGGTATTGGCAAAAGATTTACTGGATGTCTATCCGCGCAAGGTTTATTTTTTTCCGAGCAGCGGCAGGGCGCTGGTGAAGAAATTGGTGCGTCTGCACAACGACACGCTGGTGCGCCGCGAGAAGGAATACCAAGCCCGCCTCGCCGAAGCGCCGATCGCCGGCGATGTCGAACTATTTTAGCAAGGATCAGAGTATGGCAATCAAGGTGCTCATTATCGACGACTCCGCGCTGATGCGCGCGCTACTGACGGAAATTATCAATGGAGCGCCTGATCTCGATGTGGTTGGTGCGGCTCCCGACCCGATCGTCGCACGCGAGATGATCAAGTCGCTGAGTCCCGATGTTTTGACGCTGGATGTCGAAATGCCGAGGATGGACGGACTGGACTTTCTCAGCCGCCTGATGAAGCTGCGCCCAATGCCGGTCATCATGATCTCATCGCTGACCGAGCGTGGCTCTGAAGTGACGTTGCAGGCATTGGAACTCGGCGCCGTCGATTTTCTTCCCAAGCCGCGCATGGAAAACATTTCCCTGCTGCAGGATTATTCCGAAGAAATCCGCGACAAGATCCGCGCTGCCTTTGGCGCTCGTCTCAAATCCGCGGCTGTTGGGCGATTGGCGGCTGCCCAGCCAATCCAGGGTGTGTCGTATCCACCATTGGGCACAAGAACTCTGAAAGAGAAGCTGATTGCCATAGGCGCATCGACCGGGGGCACGGAAGCCATCAAAGATGTATTGGCGTCGTTGCCTGCCGAGGTTCCCGGCATTGTCATCGTCCAGCATATGCCTGAGTCATTTACCGCGTCGTTTGCCAAGCGGCTCGACAGCCTCTCGAAAGTACGCGTCATCGAGGCGCAGGGCGGCGAACGGATCGAGCCTGGACATGCGTATCTGGCGCCGGGACATTCACATTTGCTGGTGAAGAAGAGCGGCGGCGGTTATGTGACTGAATTATCGAAGGACGAACCCGTCAACCGTCATCGACCAGCGGTGGATGTGCTGTTTCATTCGGTAGCCGGGCTGTTGCGCAACAGCGCCATTGGCGTGATTCTCACTGGCATGGGCAAGGACGGTGCCCGTGGTTTGTTGGAGATGCGCCAGGCGGGGGCCTGGACGATAGGGCAGAGCCAGGAGTCCTGTGTGGTCTATGGTATGCCGCGGGAGGCCGCACTGATCGGAGCGATCGACGAGGTGGTTGGCCTGGCCGATGTTTCCGAACATATCCTGGCGCGGTTGCGCGCCTAAGATCGTTAGGGGCTTAATGCTGGGCATCCAACTTCCGGCGAACCGTTATAATCCATTTGAATGCCAGTCATGCAGCACATAGGAGCCGTTCAATATGCAAGTTAATGTGATCAAATCCGACCAACATGTCACGATCCGGTTGCAGGGGCGCTTTGATTTCAATACCCATCGCGATTTTCGTGCTGCAGTCGATTCGGCCTTGCAGGAATCGTCCAATCAAATCCAGATGGATTTGGGCGGGGTCGATTACTTGGACAGTTCTGCCTTGGGGATGCTGCTGATGTTGCGTGACAAAGCCATCGCCGTCAACAAGACGGTGTCGCTCATGAATTGCCATGGCAGTGTTCGCCAGGTGCTGGATATTGCCAACTTCGGCAAGTTGTTCGCTATTAGCTGATAGGAAGGCCCCGGGATTGGACGCATTCTTAATGCCAATCCGTCTCCAGTCAGGGATGCGTTTTTGTTTGTGATCTGGCCGTAACGGCCGGAATTCAGACGCCGGGATGGCTGTGCGGGACGCTTCAAACGGCACAAAATGGCGTAATATTGCAAATATGCGGGATTGATGCGGCATTATCATGCCGCACCTCCTGATAGAAAGGCACAATAATGTCCGACTTGATGAAGAGCATTGACGAGAGAACCCGGCTGGCAGGCACGAACAAGCTGGAGATTCTGCTATTTACGCTGGGGCTCGATACCCGTACCGGTCGGCGCGAGACTTTCGGCATCAATGTTTTCAAGGTACGAGAAGTCATGCGTACACCGGAGATCACTTCGGCGCCCGATATGCCTTCGGCAGTCAAAGGCATGGTCAGTTTGCGCGGGGTGCTGGTGCCGGTGATCGATCTGGCCGAATACATAGGCGTCCAGCCGGAATCGCCGCGCGAGATCATGATCGTGACCGAATACAATCGCCATACGCAGGGTTTCCTGGTGGAGGGCGTGGATACCATCCTGCGCCTGGACTGGGCTCAGATGCGGGTGCCGCCGGATATGCTGATGTCCAATCTCGGCGGCCTGGTGACGGCCGTGACCGAGCTGCCCGACAGCCGCCTGGTGATGATGCTCGATGTCGAGCGGGTTCTTGCCGAGACGACCAAATACGATGACGGATTCATGTTCAAGGATATCCAGCCGGTCGATGACCAAGATCTTACGGTTTTTTTCGCGGATGACTCATCGGTAGCGCGAAGCCAGATTCAGCGTACCTTGGAAGCGCTTGGCATGAAGTTCATCTCGGCGGTGAATGGCCGCGCCGCCTGGGAGGAGCTACAGAAAATCGCCACCTATGCCGAGAGTAGCGGCCGACCTGTCAGCGACATGTTGCAACTGGTCCTGACCGACGTCGAAATGCCGGAAATGGATGGTTACATCCTGACCAAGAACATCAAGAGCGACTCGCGTTTTGCCGGTATTCCGGTGATCATGCATTCATCGTTGTCCGGTATGTCCAACCAGCAACTCGGCCAATCGGTCGGGGTAGATGAATACGTGCCCAAGTTCGAGCCGCAACGCTTGGCCGAGACGCTGACTCGCCTTACCAAGCGTCGGCACCATGAAGCTAGCGCCTGACGGAAAATCCAGCGAAAAAGAGACTTCCATGAGTCAAAATGACAAAAGCATACTCGAGTCCGTCGATGCCCGCACTCAGCTGGCGGGTTCCAACTGTATGGAGATCCTGCTGTTCTCGCTGGGCACGGGGGAAACCTTCGGCATCAATGTATTCAAGGTGCGCGAAGTCAGCAGGACACCGAAAATCACCAAGACACCCAACATGCCGGCCGGCGTCGAAGGACTCATCAGTCTGCGTGGCAACGTGATTCCGGTATTGTCGCTGGCGCGTTCGATGGATCTGGTCGATGCGCCCGTCGGCCTCGGTGGCTCAATGATGGTTACCGAATACAACAAACGCATCCTGGGTTTTCTGGTGCACGATGTCGACCGTATCATCCGCGTCGAATGGAGCAAGGTGCTTGCTCCCGAATCGGTTATTACTGGCGGGACGCACCGGTTTATCACAGCGATTACCGAATTGCCCAACGGCAAGATGGTTTCGATTCTCGACGTCGAGCAGATTCTTGCCAACACTTTTGGCGAGGCAACCGTCGGCGATCTGCAGCGTCTTGACGAGAACACGGATTACAACGTCTTTTTCGCCGACGACTCGGCTGTGGCGCGCAAGAAAATCGCCGAGGTGCTCGACAAAATGGGCGTCAAGCACAAGCATGCGCTGAATGGCCTGGAGGCTTGGACGCGCTTGTCCGGCATGGCCACGCATGCGCAACAGACCAGTAAGGATTTGCGTGACGAATTGCAACTGATCCTGGTCGATGCCGAGATGCCTGAAATGGATGGTTACGTGCTCACCAAGAATATCAAGAACGATAAGCGCTTCAATGGCATTCCGGTGGTGATGCATTCGTCCTTATCCTCCGAGGCCAATCGGGCCATGGGTTCGCGCGTCGGAGTCGACGCCTACGTGGCCAAGTTTGATGCGGACATGTTGGCGGACACCCTCCGTCCGCTGTTGATGAAATCACATAAAAACTGAGTCGGAGAGCTTTATGACAGATCCGAGCAAGATCAAGTTCCTCGTTGTTGACGATTTTTCGACGATGCGCCGCATCGTGCGCAACCTGCTCAAGGAGTTGGGCTATACCAACGCCGAAGAGGCCGAGGATGGTGCTGTTGCGCTGCAAAAGCTCAAGGCCGGATCGTACGACTTCGTTATTTCGGACTGGAACATGCCCAACATGGATGGTTTGCAGTTGCTGCAGGCGGTGCGCGCCGACCCGGCCTTAAAGCATCTGCCGGTATTGATGATTACTGCCGAAGCCAAGAAAGAGAACATTATCGCCGCCGCCCAATCCGGCGCGAGTGGCTATATTGTCAAGCCTTTTACCGCAGGTACGTTGAACGACAAGCTGGTCAAGATTTTCGAAAAACTCGCGCAGTCCCCGGCGTAAACCCGGCACATCGAGGTGCACTAGGACATCATGGCGAAACCAATCAAATTTGACGAATCCAGCGATAACGAGGATTTGCAGGCGCTTTTCGACAGCATCGCGGCCGGCAGCGAGGTGTCGATGCAAGCAACCAAAGAGACGGCGCCGGTGGTGGATACGTCGGGCGACTCGGATGACTTGCAGGCTTTGTTCGACAGCGTTTCATCTCAAGTTCAGGAATCGGCGACGCCTGACCCAGTTCAGTCGAAGGCGGGCGCGGCGGAAGCGCCCACGGTTTTTTCCAGCCTCGGCCAAATGACCCGCGAGCTTCACGATACGCTGCGCGAGCTCGGTCACGACAAAATCCTGGGTGAAGCTGCGCGAACCATTCCCGATGCACGTCAGCGCTTGTCCTACATTGTCCAAATGACCGAGCAGGCCGCTAGTCGCGCCCTCAATGCCATCGAGATTGCCAAGCCGCTCCAGGAGGATATGCAGACCCAATCGGAGGCATTGGGCAGCCGCTGGGGCAAGGTATTTGCCAATCAGTTGTCTGCTGAAGAATTCAAGCTGCTGGCAACCGACACCCACGCTTTTCTAAGCACGGTTCCCAAGCAGACGCGTGCCACCAACGAGCAGCTGACTGAAATCATGATGGCCCAGGATTTCCAGGATCTAACTGGCCAAGTTATCAAAAAAGTGGTTGAACTGGTGGAGAACCTGGAGACTCAACTGCTGCGCGTACTGCTGGAAGCGAAGCCACCTGAAATAAAAGTGGAGGCCCCGGCAGGCATGCTCAATGGCCCGGTCATCAATGCCGAAGGGCGGAGCGACGTGGTCACCTCCCAGTCACAGGTCGACGACCTGTTGGAGAGCCTGGGATTTTAGTTGCCAAGGACGTGTGGCATTAGGAGAGTGAGTGATGAGTGACTTTCAAGGGATGGAAGAACTGCTGCAGGACTTCCTGGTCGAGGCGACCGATCTTCTGTCCAGCGTGGATAACAAGCTGGTCGACCTGGAAAAGACACCCGATGACCATGGCTTGCTCAACGATATTTTCCGGGGCTTCCATACCATCAAGGGAGGCGCCGGTTTTCTCAATGCGACTGAACTGGTGACTCTCTGTCATCTGACGGAAAACCTTTTTGATCGCTTGCGCAACGGCGAACTTGTGGTTACCCGTAAGATCATGGATGTGATCATGGATGCGACAGCCGGTGTGCGCAACATGTTCGATGCGCTCAGCGGCGGCGTCCAGCCCGACCCCGCCCCGCCGGCATTGTTGGCCTCGCTCAAGCAGGCTATCGCGGGCGAAGCATCTGCTGAGCCAGCTGCCGAGCCTTCAGCCGGCGCGACGGCACAAACCCCGGCCGTGCCTGCGCAACCTGTTGCGGCTGGTCCGGATTGGGGCGGATTGTTGCAGGCTGTTACCGATGTTCCTGTTGCGGGGCAGGTTGTGGCCGAAGCCGCTCCGGCTGCCGTTGCACCGGTCGTGCCGGTTCACGGCGATGTCACCGGAAAGACACCAGAACAAATCATCAAGGAAGCCATCGGGCGTCGTCCCAGCGACAAGCCCGGCTATCAAGGGCCTCCCGTCAGTCGTCGCGAAGGCGAGAAGACGCGCGACAACACGATCCGTGTCGATACTTCGCGTCTTGACCAAGTACTGAATCTCTCCGGCGAAATCGGGTTGACCAAGAACCGGCTCAATGCGTTGCGGAATGACATCCTCAATGGCAACACGGAAATAGATACCATGGCAGCGCTTGACCAAGCGGTGAGTCAGCTTGACCTGCTGGTTTCCGATTTGCAAAGCGCGGTGATGAAGACACGGATGCAGCCGATTGGCCGCCTGTTCCAGAAATATCCGCGCATCGCCCGAGACCTTGCCCGTGGTTTGGGCAAGGACGTCGAATTGGTGCTGGTTGGCGAAGAGACCGAAATCGACAAGACCATGATCGAGGATCTCTCGGATCCTATCATCCACCTGATCCGCAACGCTGTCGATCACGGTGTCGAGATGCCTGCCGAACGCAGGGCCAATGGCAAGCCGGAGAAGTCCGAAGTACGCCTGGAGGCGCGTCAGGAAGGAGATCACATCGTGCTGCTGGTCTCCGACGATGGCCGTGGCATGAATCCTGAAAGATTGCGTGCCAAGGCGCTGCAGAAGGGGCTCATCACCGATGAGGAAGCCAATGCCATGGACGAACGGCAGAGCTTCAACCTGATTTTTCTGCCCGGCTTCTCGACCGTGGAAGTGGCCTCCGACGTATCCGGCCGAGGCGTCGGCATGGACGTGGTCAAGACCAACATCCATAAACTGAGCGGCTCGATAGATATCAAGTCGACGCTGGGGAAGGGCACCACCTTCATCATCTCCCTGCCGCTGACTCTTGCCATATTGCCCGTATTGCTGGTGGAACTGGGCGAACAGCCCTTCGCCGTGCCGCTTTCGATGGTGCGCGAGATTCTGCCGATCGACATCAACCTGGTGCAGGAGGTTGGCGGTAGCGCCATCATGGTTGTCCGCGGCGAGGTACTGCCCCTGCTGCCGCTGAGCCGTTTGCTCGGATGGACTCCCGAGCGGGTGCCGGAATATGGCGTGCTCATGCAGGCGACGGACAGCGCTTTCATTCTTGCCATCGACGGCTTCGCCGGTCGCGAGGATGCCGTGATCAAGTCGCTGGAAGGGTTCCGGCCGAAAGGGGTGGCCGGAGTCACCACGCTGTCGAACGGACAGATTGTCCTCATTCTCGACATGAAGGAACTCCTCTCCGGGCTTGGCGAAAACCGCGGGGTACCGCGTTCGGCTTTCGTTCTCGAAGAACCCGCTGCCGCCTGAGCGCAGGCCATTCGCTGCCGCGGACAAACTTCGCCCGGATGTTTCGGCCGATGCGTATCGTCGGCCCGCGCCGGCGCATCTTCGGGCACTTGCGACAAGGGCATCCTGACCGCCCTCCCATAGTAGCGAATTGATGCATTAATCCTGCTCTATTCCCCCGCTGACCGCAGCTCACTGACGGCAATAATTGCCGGCATGCGAGGAACCGTCAGTGGCTGAAGAAAGCGATCTCGAACGTACCGAACCAGCATCGAGCCGGCGGCTGGAAAAGGCTCGTGAGGAAGGCCGCGTCCCGCAGTCACGCGAACTGTCGGCATTCCTGGTATTGCTGGCGAGTGCGGCGGGTTTCTGGACCACTGGCAACTGGCTTACCCAGCACGCATCCGGGATCGTCCGGGAAGGACTCAGCTTCGGTCGCGCCGCAGCTTTCGATGCCCACGCAATGAGCAACTCGTTTATGAGCCTGTCGTGGCAGGCATTGCTGCTTGCGGCGCCGATGTTTCTGTTGGCAATTGCCGGGGCGATTGCAGCGCCGATCATGCTCGGTGGCTTGGTGTTTTCGCCGCAGGCGATGAGCCTGGATTTCACCCGCATCGATCCCCTGAAAGGTTTGGCGCGCATCTTTTCCATGCAGGGGGTGGCCGAGCTGGTCAAGGCGCTGCTCAAAGCGGCGCTGGTCGGCGGCATCGTCTATTGGGTGGTCATGCATCAGCAAGGTGCGTTGTTTGCGCTGCTGGCTCAGCCACTCGAAAGCGGGCTGGTTTCCTTCGCCAGACTGCTTCTGTTTTCATTCATGGCGCTGGTGGGCGGCGTGGCATTGATCGCTGCCATCGATGTGCCGTTTCAGCTCTGGCAGTACTATAAGAATCTGCGCATGACGCGTGAGGAATTGCGCCAGGAAGGCAAGGAACAGGAAGGCGATCCGCAGATGAAGCAACGCATCCGCAGCCAGCAGCGCGAATTGGCGCGCAAGCGGATGATGTCCGAAGTGCCCAAGGCGGATGTGGTGGTGACCAACCCGACGCATTATGCCGTTGCGCTTAAATACGACAGCGGCAACATGGGCGCGCCGCAGGTCATCGCCAAAGGCATGAATTTGATTGCCCAGAGAATCCGGGAACTGGCGGTCGAAAACGATGTGCCTCTGCTCGAAGCGCCACCGCTGGCGCGTGCGCTATATCGGCATACCGACATCGGCGACCAGATTCCAGCAGAGCTATACACCGCAGTGGCCGAGGTGATGGCATACGTGTATCAGCTCAAGCAGTTTCTTGCCAGCGACGGCAAGAGCGTGCTGCCCCCAACGCTTCCGACCAGTCTGCCGGTACCGATTGAATTGGATCCAGGCGTGGAAACTGAAGAAAGGGCTGCGACATGAGCAATGCGCTAGCCATGCAGTCCCTGTTCTCCCGCGGCAACCTGCGCCAGCTTGCGGCGCCGATGCTGATCGTGATGATCCTGTCGATGATGGTGCTGCCGCTGCCGCCATTCCTGCTCGATGTGTTTTTCACTTTCAACATCGCCATCTCGATCATGGTGATGCTGGTGGCAATGTATACCTTGAAGCCACTGGATTTCTCCGTATTCCCGACAGTGCTGCTGGTCACGACGCTGCTGCGGTTATCGCTGAATGTGGCTTCGACCCGGGTGGTGTTGCTGGAAGGCCATACGGGTACGGATGCGGCCGGAAAAGTCATCGAGGCTTTCGGCCATTTCCTGGTCGGCGGCAATTACGCCGTCGGTCTGGTGGTCTTCATCATCCTGGTGGTGATCAACTTTGTCGTCATCACCAAGGGTGCCGGACGCATCGCCGAAGTGTCGGCGCGTTTCACTCTCGATGCCATGCCCGGCAAGCAAATGGCCATCGACGCCGATCTTAATGCCGGTTTGATCGGTGAGGACGAAGCGAGAAAACGCCGCGCCGAAATTGCCCAGGAAGCCGATTTTTTCGGGTCGATGGATGGCGCCAGCAAGTTCGTGCGCGGCGATGCCGTGGCCGGCATCCTGATTCTGTTTATCAACATAATCGGCGGGCTGATCGTCGGCGTCCTCCAGCACGACATGGAAATCGCCATGGCCGGCAAGAATTACACCTTGCTCACCATTGGCGACGGACTGGTGGCGCAAATCCCGGCCCTGATCATTTCCACCGCCGCCGGTCTGGTGGTGAGCCGCGTCACTACCAACGAGGATGTCGGTCAGCAGGTTGCCGGCCAGATGTTCGGCAATCCGACGGTGCTGTTGCTGACTGCCGTCATTCTTGGCGTGCTGGGTCTGATTCCCGGCATGCCGAATCTGGTATTCCTGCTGCTGGCATCCATCATCGGCGGGCTCGGCTGGTGGATTGTCCAGCGCCAGTTGCGACCGGCCGCCGCAGAAGTAGCGCCGGTGGCAGAGGCAACGCAACAAGAGTCGCTCGACGCCAGTTGGGCCGATGTGGCTCCGGTCGATGTGCTTGGTCTGGAAGTTGGCTATCGTTTGATTCCCTTGGTGGACAAAGGGCAGGATGGCGACCTGCTGAAGCGCATTCGCGGCTTGCGCAAGAAATTCGCGCAGGAAATCGGTTTCCTGACTGCGCCGGTGCACATCCGCGACAACTTGGAGCTCAAGCCGAATGGTTACCGCATTACCCTCAAGGGCGTCGAGATCGGTGCCGGCGAGTCTTATCCCGGCATGCTGCTGGCCATCAACCCAGGCCGTGTTGCCGGACCTTTGGCCGGCAACACCACCAAGGATCCGGCTTTCGGCCTGCCGGCAGTATGGATCGAATCAGCCATGCGCGAACAAGCCCATATTCTGGGCTACACCGTGGTCGATGCCGGTACGGTGGTGGCCACCCACCTGAATCACGTTATCCTCTCCCATGCCGCGGAACTGCTCGGTCGCCAGGAAACGCAAGCCTTGCTTGATCATATTGCCAAGGATGCACCCAAGCTGGTTGAGGATTTGGTGCCGAAGCAGATATCTCTTTCGGTAGTTCAGCGCGTCCTGCAAAACCTGCTCGAAGAGGGCGTGAATATCCGCGACATGCGCAGTATCATCGAGACACTGGCCGAGCATGCTACTCGCATTCAGGATCCGATCGAGCTTACCACTCAAGTTCGTGGCGCACTAGGCCGTGCCATTGTCCAACAATTATTCCCCGGCAGCGCCACCCTTTCCGTCATCGCCCTTGATGCCGGCTTGGAGCGGGCACTCGGCCAGACGGTGCAGGGTGCTGGCAATGCCACTGGCATTGAACCGGGACTGGCCGATACGCTTTTGCGCGATACCGCTGCCGCGGTGCAGCGTCAGGAAGAAACAGGTTTGCCGGCAGTGCTGCTGGTCCCGGTCCATTTGCGTTGGCTGTTGTCGCGTTTTCTGCGGCGTGCCGTACCCCAACTGAGCGTCATATCGAATGCGGAAGTGCCGGATTCGCGCACGATTAAAGTCACCGCCATCATCGGAGCGAAGTCATGAATGTAAATCGCTATATTGCCCCAACCGCACGTGAATGCTTGCGCAAGGTGAAAGACGAGCTGGGTCCCGATGCGATCGTCGTCTCAAACAAACCAGTACCCGGCGGGGTGGAAATCATGGCGATGACGGCAGATGGCTTTGAAGCCCTGTCCCGCCAGGCGACCCCGCAGGGAGTTGCCAGCAGCCCGGTCCAGCGTACGGCCGCGAAAAAATCGGAAACGCGCCCCGCTCCCGCAGCTGCAGTCACGGTGCCAGCAGCAGCCAATGCACGTGCTGTGGCCGCGCCTGCGGGAACGGAAGATGACTATACCGTCAGTTTGTCGAGCCACGCGCGCAAACCTCCCACATTCCACCCCTCCTGGCAGGTTTCCGCCGCCACTCAGCCTTCCGCCGTCAAGCCTTCGGCCGACTTGTCCAGACAACGTCCGCGGCCGTTGCCGACCAAGCTTGAAGAGACCGCTGGCGTATTGTCCGAGGCACAAGTGCGGGCTTCGCTGAAAAGCATTTTGCAGGACGAGGACGCAGCCCCAATCAAGATCGAAAACAATTCCTCCGCCGATACGCAGAGCGGGATGAATCCACAGTCTCAAACGCAAGTCTCGCAGATGGTAGGTGAAATGCAGACGATCAAAGCGCTGCTGGAGCGCCAACTGGCGGGCTTTGCTTGGGGGGAGATGTCGCGGGCAGCACCGACGCGGGCGCTGGCTCTGGCAGAAATGCTCGATGCCGGCTTCTCCGGTTTGCTGGCACGCAAACTCTGTCAAGAAATGCCGACCGCCCTGAGTATTGAGGAGGCCCGCAAATGGCTGAAGAGTGCTTTCAATCGCCGCTTGCGAACGCTCGGCAATGACAGCGATATTATCGAGCGTGGCGGCGTGTATGCGTTGGTGGGCCCCACCGGCGTGGGCAAAACCACTACCACGGCGAAGCTTGCGGCACGTTGCGTGGTGCGCTACGGGGCTGACAAGATCGCCTTGTTGACCACCGACGGGTATCGTATCGGCGCCCACGAGCAGCTGCGCATCTACGGCCGCATTCTGGGCGTGCCGGTACATGTGGTGCGTGACGGCGATGACCTGCGCCACACTTTGACCGACTTGCGCGACAAGCACATGATCCTGATCGATACGGTCGGCATGAGCCAGCGCGACCGCATGGTGGCCGAGCAGGCGGCAATGCTGATGCGCGCCGGCGAAGTCAATCGCCTGCTGCTGCTGAATGCCACCAGTCGCGGCGACACACTGGATGATGTGGTGCGCGCTTATGCCGGAGAGGATTTGGCTGGTGTGATCTTGAGCAAGGTGGATGAAAGTGCATCGATTGCCCCGGCGCTCGATGCCGTGGTGCGTCACGGTTTATTGTTGTGTTATGTCGCCAATGGTCAGCGGGTTCCGGAAGATCTGCATTTGGCCAATCGGAATTACTTGCTGCATCGTGCCTTCAAGCTGGCCAGCGAAGACTCGCCGCATCGCCTGCTGGGCGAGGAGGCCGGGATGGTTTTGGCGCCACCGGGCATGGCGGCACCGGAAATGATCTCGCGTGCCGAAGGGGCTGCGCTTGTCTGACGGGTTTGTCGGCGAACTGGGCAGTGGCCTGCCTTGGCCGGGCGATCAGGCGGCAGGCTTGCGCCGCCTGTTTGGCGGACGATCGCCCCAGGTGGTGGCCTTCGCTTCCGGGAGAGAGGCATGCGGACGCACGACACTGTTGGTGCAGACTGCGGCAGCGCTGGCAGCGGCTGGCCAGGGGGTACTCATCATCGATGAGAACCCCGCCCCCAACAACGCCGTATCAGCCTTTGGCCTGACGGCCCGGCATGACTTGTTCCAGGTGCTGCAAGGTGAGCGCAGTTTGTATCAATCGATGTTACAAGCGGCACCCATGGTACGGGTGTTGCCCGCAGCTCGCGCTGCGCGCGAACTCGAGCATGCCAACCGGGTTGCCGCAGCGGCACGCCAGAACTTGGCTGGCTGCTTGATGGAAATGCAGCAAGATGTCGAATTCATCCTGGTGGATACCGCCATCCGGCGGGGCGGGCATCTGTCGCCGCTAGCGCTGGCTGCGCGCCATATGGCCATCGTGGTGGCTGCCCAAGGTGCTGCGATTACCCATGCCTACGCGCTGATCAAACGCATTGCCCAAGAGCGAGGCCGCGACGGTTTCCAGATCGTCATCACGCGCGCGCGGAGCCGAGAGGAGGCGCAAGCCATATTCGACAACATGCGACGAGCTGCGCGCGAGCATCTTGAGGTGCGTCTCGAATACCTTGGCTGTTCACTTGTGCCGGTGACCGAAAATCTTGCCGAAGCGCTGCTGCAACGCTTACCGCCAACGCTTCCGGTGGGCAGCGTCGCCACCAACGGTTTTACGTTGCCGACAGCCGGGTTTGCCAAGGGAGGCAGAATGCACCACAGGCAACCCATTCGGGTGGCTTAACCGATGCGTTGGAGCTCGGTTCAGTGGTATAGTTTAACGGTCTACGGCCTTTCCAATTCTAACGATGTACAACGCCCAGGGCGCTCCAGACAAGGATCAGCTCGTTATCCAGTATGCCCCTCTGGTCAAGATGATTGCCTATCACCTGATGGCGAAGCTGCCGCCGAGCGTGCAAGTGGACGACCTGATCCAGAATGGCATGCTGGGCCTGCTCGATGCCATCGGGCGCTATGAGGAAGGCCTCGGTGCGCAATTCGAGACCTACGCCGTACAACGGGTGCGCGGGGCAATGCTGGACGGCCTGCGCGAGAACGACTGGTTGCCTCGCGGTTTGCGACGTGACATGCGTCGTGTCGAAGCGGCTATAAATGCGCTGGAGCAGAAACATGGCCGCGCTCCGAGCGAAAGCGAGCTTGCCGAAGCGCTGGGAATGGCTCTGGCCGATTACCAAAAAATGTTGCAGGAAGCGCGCGGCTACCAACTGGTTTATCTCGAAGATCTCAGCGACAATGGAGATGATACCTTCCTGGAACGCCACTTTGTCTCAGCCCAGCCTGATCCGCTTGCCACCTTGCTGGATCATGACATGCGGGAGACCTTGATGCGCGCCATAGAGGATCTGCCGGAGCGGGAGAAACTGATGATGGCCCTGTATTATGACGAAGAACTCAACCTGCGCGAGATCGGCGAAGTGCTCGGCGTGACCGAATCACGGGTTTGCCAACTGCATAGCCAGGCGATAGCACGGCTGAGGAGCAGGATTCTTGGGTCGAATGCCGTGCCTGCTGGCGCCAAGCGCGCTCGCGGCCGCAAAGCGCGGATAAAAGGGTAGACGCATTCATGGACAAGCTCAGTTTCTTCGGAATTCTGCTCGGGATCGGCGCTATTGTCGGTGGACAGATAGTTGAAGGCGGCCATATCTCATCGCTGATGCAGCCAGCCGCTTTCGTCATTGTCGTCGGTGGCACCTTTGGCGCTGTCTTGCTGCAAAGCTCCATGGCGACTTTCGTCGACGGGATGAAAATGAGCAAATGGGTTTTCTCTCCGCCGGAAGTTACCCATAAGCTGTTGATTAGTCGGGTGGTCAAATGGAGCAATATTGCCCGCAAGGAGGGGCTGCTGTCCTTGGAGGGGCAGGTCAATACCTTGGCCGATCCATTCGAACGCAGAGGGTTGCAGATGCTGGTTGACGGCATCGAACCTGATCGCTTGCGCGATCTGCTCGAAATCGAGAGCGATGCCTACGAAGCTCAGTTGAAACTTTCTGCCAAGGTATGGGAGTCGGCTGGCGGTTACTCGCCGACGATAGGCATCCTTGGCGCGGTGATGGGACTGATCCAGGTCATGGAGAATCTTTCCGATCCGACCAAACTGGGTAGCGGTATCGCGGTCGCTTTCGTCGCGACCATCTACGGCGTCGGCTTGGCCAATCTGGTTTTTCTGCCCATCGCCAAGAAACTTCTGGCCAATATCAATCACCTGATTGTGTTGCGGGCGATGTTTATCGACGGCATTATCGGCATCGCCAATGGAGACAATCCGCGCGTCATAGAGAGCCGGATGGAGGGCTATATTGCATGATTAGACATGGCGGCAGTGCAACTTACCAATTCGGTTCAACCTTGGATTGCTGAGCTTCGATGTCGCGTCGTCGCTTGCGCAAGGAGGATGAGCACGAGAACCTGGAGCGTTGGCTCGTCTCCTATGCTGATTTCATCACGCTGCTGTTCGCCTTCTTCGTCGTGATGTATTCCCTCTCGGTAATCAACGAGGGCAAGTATCGCCTGCTTTCGAATTCGATCGTCGCCGCTTTTAACAAGAACGTCGTCCAGGTCGATGTCACACCGGTCGCATCGGTAGGCGTGCCGCAGATCATGCTCAACAAGCCATCGATTGCCATCAATCCCAAGTACGAAGAAGAGAAACGCCAGGCCAAGAGCAAGATGCGCAATATTGCGCGCGAGGTCATGGATGCGCTTGGGCCGCTGGCCAGGGAAGGGCAGGTGAGGGTGACCGAAGGACTACTGGGGGTCACCATCGAGATCAACGCCAGCCTGCTGTTTTCTCCGGGAGAGGCGAAGCTTGCCCCCTCGGCGGCGGCGGCACTGAGTTCCGTGGCGCAAGTATTGTCGCCGACCGATTTTCCTATCCTGGTCGAAGGTCACTCGGATAACCTGCCGATCAGTACCCCTATGTTTCCTTCCAACTGGGAGTTATCCGGTGCCCGCGCCTCAAGCGTAGTGCGTCTGTTCATTGACAGTGGCGTGGCTGCCAAACGGCTTACCGCCACCGGCTATGCCGATCAGCGCCCGGTTGAGGACAATGCCACGCCCGAGGGTCGAGGCCGTAATCGGCGAGTCGCCATCACCATTGAGTCGAGGACGCCCGATACGCTGTCTGATGTGCCGGTGTTGCCGGCGCAATAGGCAGGTTCTAAGAAAGGGAGCTGGGCCGGAGGCGACAAAATACGCCCGCCAGGCCGCCATTGCCACGCCGCATAGGTGTTGTCACCCACTGACGATCTGACGAACAAGCTGCTAAGACAGCTCAGCTCGAAGGCTTGCGAGCCTGAACATTCAGGCTGATGCGCTGGCCGGCATAGCTCATTTCGCTGGTGTCGCGGAAGTGACCGAAGCCATCGACACGTTGCGTATCGACGAAACCGGCGTTGACCAGGAAGTCGCGCAGGAAATCCTCGGTCAAGCCGGTCTGGTGATAATCGTAGGCATCGAGGTGGCCGCCGAAGATCATGCGCATCACCATAAAGCGTTCGATTATTGTCAGCTGCTTGTTCAGGATCAGCCTGGCCAGCACTTCCAGGTCGGGAACGCTGATCTGAATCGCACCGCCCGGCTTAAGTACGCGCAGCCATTCCGACAGCGTGCGGTGCAGTTCGTCGCGGTAGTCGAGGTGCTCGACCACGTGAGAGGCGTAGATCACATCGAAACTGTTGTCGGCAAAACGCGACAGGTTGTTGGCATTGCCCAGGTGGTCCACATCCGGGCCGGGCAGCGCATTGAGAATCTCCCAGCCTTCGCTGTGCACCTTGCCGCCGATATGCAGTCGCCGCACGGCGGTGCTTGAAGCGGTTGCGGGAAGGGGCTGAACCGCGGGTGGAGATATGGTGGGAGTCGTAGGGGCTGGGCTTGAGTAGAGGCGGACGAGTGTGTCTTCGAGGGTGCGGCAGAACCGGTCGGTATCGAATAACGCGTGGGTGTGCCTGTTGGCAGCCAGTTTGGCCTTGATTTCAGCCAACCAAGCTGGATTGAGCGCCAGGCTTAGGGCCAATGACTCGTAATCGGCCAAGGATTTTGCGATCAGCTCTGGCAAGCCAATGGCGTGAAGGAGGCTGCCCGCGACACGAGACGGAAAGGCATTTCCCATGTAGGTCACTACTGGCAAACCGGCCATCAAGGCATCAGCTGCTGTGGTGTGGGCGTTGTAGGGGTGAGTGTCGAGAAACAGGTCGGCCTGCCGGTAACGCGCCAGGTGATCTTCAACGAGAGGGACGCGGCTGGCGAAAACCAGCCGGGATGGATCGATCCCGCGGGCCTTAGCTTCTTTGCGCAGGTTATGCTGGGAGAGCTCGCTGCGCGCCATAAGCCACAGGACACTTCCTGGCACTCGACTAAGCAGATGCATCCAGACATCGAATAGCGGCGGGGAAATCTTATAGTCGTGGCTGAATGAGCAGAAGACTATCCCTGTTTCCGGCAAGCCGCATTCGCTGCGTGTCGGCGTCCGAGCGGAAATTTTCACGCTCCCGTCGGTCGGCAAATACGCGTCTGGCAAATAGACTACTTTCTCGCTATAGAACTGCTGGTGTTGTTCTGGAATTACATGCCGGTCAGCCAGAATGTAATCGTAATAATTCGATCCCATGCTTCCAGGATATCCCAGATAGTTGATCTGAATCGGCGCCGGCCGGTAGGCAAAGATATCGGTGCGCGTGTCCGACGTATAACCGCCCAGATCCACCGCAATGTCAATTTCCAGATCGCGCATCAATTGGGCAATCTGCGTGGTTCCCATGTCGCGAACATCAATGAATCTGTCAAACGCTTTGAGCATGCGCGCGCGCAGTCGGCTTTGATCGTCAATGCCAAGCGAGATGGCGATGGTCTCAAATCGCGATTTATCGTGGCGCTCGAAGACGCCCGCGATCAGGTGGCCGACCGGATGCTCACGCAGGTCTGGTGAAACGTATGCCAAGCGAATCTTGTCATGGCGGTAGCGTTCACCTCGCCATAACGAAATGGATCTGGGCGGGCAAAAATGCCGGGCAAACGTCTGGGCTGCCTGAAGATGATCGCTTGCCAAATCGGATATGGCCATGAAAGCCAACGATTTGCATGCCCGTCGACCGGCGCGAACGCCTTCAATAATCCGGTGGGAGATGTTCTCGAAATCGGTCCAGTCGCAGATATGCAGCCGCTCGTAAGCCAGCAGACCCAAACCATAGTCATACTCCGGATTTGTTTTCAACAGGCTTTCAAACATCGCAATAGCTTGCTCGCTTTGTTTGAATTCAGTCAGAAGGATGGCGCAGTTAGCCAGCCCGGCAGCATGATTTGGGTCGATGGTGATGATTCGATTGAATCTTTCCAGAGCCTCACGATGACGTAACATCTCCCTGAGCAGAACACCGCTATTTAGCAATACATCCAGGGCATTGGGATTGATCTCCAGTGCTGCATCATAACTTTTCAGCGCCTCTTCCTTTCGTCCCGCGGCCTGCATTGCGGCGCCATGCACGAATCTCATCGGAGCGAAATGCGGGGCGACCTCGATGCCGTGTTGGCTTAGCCGGAGGGCCTCGGTATGGTCTCCGCGATTTAATGAAATGACACTGAGCGAGTAGAGCGCGGCTGCGTTGTTGGGATCGAGGGCCAGGCTTTGCAACAGCATTTGTTCCGCTTCCTCAAACTGCCGGTTGATTTCCAGCAGGCGCGCTAAATTGTTCAATGCTTGCAGGTGTAGTGCCCGCTCGTCTGCCAAGATGGCACGGTCGAGTTTCAGCACTTCACGCCATTGGGCCAGGGCTTCGTCCTTGCGCCCCAGCGTTTCGAGCAAAGTACCCAGGTTGAGGTGGGCCGGGATGAAATCCGCCTTGAGCCGAAGCGACTGGCGATAGGCTTCTTCAGCACCAGCCGTGTTCTTGGCTTCGGCCAGCGTGACACCAAGATTGAAACTTATTGCATAGGCCAGCGGTGAGCGGGTATTCCGCAGCCATGCACGGTAGAGTGCTATGGCCTGTTCCGGCTGCTGTGCTGTCTTTAATCTCTCGACCTCATTCAGCAGCTCCATCGCCTCCAGGTCGCTCTGCTCGGCCAGCGTCATCGGCAAGAGGGACGCCGCGCCATTTCCACCCGCAGCAATGGGTTCATTCAAAGGCAAACTCCACGTGCACCTTGACGCCAACGAGCAATTCGACGCCATCGTGCCGGAGTACCTGATAGTCAGCATCGTCCACCTGCGTTACGCCTGCATTGCTCCACAAGGCAGCGGGCTCCAGTAGCCGGACAGTGTTGTTGGCATCACCCGTGATTCGCATCCTGATGTTGCCTGAGTCTGCTTTGTCCCCGAAGCTCCAAATGGAGTTGATATCCAGAACGAGTAGATCGCCGCCATCGTCGTTTCCAGAGAGGTCGATTTTTCCCAGAGTGTGCGGTGTTACCAATGATGTATCGAGCGCCGATAAGTCGATGACGCGATTATCGATGTTGTTGCTTGTGGCAAGCCAGACATCGGCCAGTAAATGTGATTTGCCGTCGCGAGTGGTATAGCTGGATAGCATGCCGAGCAGATTGCCGTTGTCTTTCAGTGTAACCCTGGCTGCATTCAGATCGATCCGAACGATTTCCATATCTGCGAGAGTATGCAGCTCGTTCGCCTGGCTCTTGCCATCCATGCTCTGATCGGCCCAGACTTTCAACTCCTTGAATTGCCGATCCGCCGCATCAATCACTCCGTCGTGGTTCGAATCCAGATCACGCAAGGCAGCAAAGCCGTCGATGGCGCGCTCACCAGTACGCAAGCGACTGCCGCTGCCAAAAAGTTCGCTGCCATCGTTGATTTCGCCGTCATGGTTGCGGTCAATTGCGAGGAATCCATTCCCGCTTGAAAGCCAGCCGGTGGCGATTTTGTCTCCAGTCGCATTCAGATCGAAGCGAATTCCGGCGGCAAGATGCTGTGTCTGCACGCCGTGATCGGTCAGATCGAGCACCAGTGGCGTGCTGAATTTCAAGGCATTCAGTTGGAGCGTCGATAGAGCCGCAATTTGCGTCGTAGTCATGCTGAGTTGATGGGCCCAAGTGAGCGCAGCGAGTTGTGTCGTGCCGAGCGAAGCGATATCGGTATCGAGGGCCACGACCTGGGCAGTGGTGAGGGCGGCGATCGCCGAAGTCGATAGCGCGGCGACCTGGGAAGTGGTGAGAGCGGCGATATCGGCCGTCTCCATGGC
>Ga0172380_10001553_pt1 | contig 39096 bp, 49 predicted proteins | sample Leawe162metaG_FD_119747 | JGI IMG/M metagenome (GOLD analysis project Ga0172380, IMG submission 119747) | Leachate microbial communities from a municipal landfill in Southern Ontario, Canada - Leachate well 162 metaG | ecosystem: Engineered > Solid waste > Landfill > Unclassified | place...
CCCGCGTCGAGGTCGTGACCGAGGGCATCCTCACCCGCCGCCTCCAGCACGACCCGGAACTTGCTGGGGTGGGGCTGGTGATCTTCGACGAATTCCACGAGCGCAATCTTCACAGCGACCTCGCCCTGGCCCTGTGCCGCGATGCCCAGAGCGGCCTGCGCGAGGATCTGAAAATCCTGGTGATGTCTGCCACCCTCGACGGCGAGCGCATCGCCGCCCTGCTCGGCGCCCCGCTGGTGCGTAGCGAGGGGCGCAGCCACCCGGTCGAGGTGCGCTACCGGGCAGGCAGCAGCGCGGCGCCCCAGCCCGGAGAGATGGCCCAGACCATGGCACGTGCGGTGGCGGATGCCGCCAGCGAAGTGGGGGGAGACATCCTCGCCTTCCTCCCCGGCTCCGGCGAGATCCGCCGCGTCGAGGCCCTGCTCGCCGAACGTGCGGCCCTTCCCGGCACGCCCCTGATCCATCCGCTCTACGGCGACCTGCCCTTCGAGCGCCAGCAGGCGGCCATCGCGCCAGATCCGCAGGGACGGCGCAAGATCATCCTCGCCACGCCCATCGCCGAGACCTCGCTCACCATCGAGGGCATCACCACCGTGATCGACAGCGGCAGGCAGCGGGTGCCGCGCTTCGATCCGACGAGCGGGCTGACCCGTCTGGAGACGGTGCGCGTCTCGCGTGCCTCGGCCGAGCAGCGCGCCGGACGGGCCGGGCGTCTCGGGCCGGGAATCTGCCTGCGGCTGTGGAACGAGGACATGCAGCGCGGCCTGGTCGCATTTAACGTCCCGGAAATCCTCGAAGCCGACCTCGCCCCCCTCGCGCTCGAACTGGCGCAGTGGGGAGTGAACGATGCCGCCACGCTGACCTGGCTCGACCCGCCCCCCGCCGCTGCCCTGGCCCAGGGGCGCGAACTGCTGCAACAGCTCGAAGCCCTGGACAGCGCCGGTCGCATCACGCCCCTGGGACGGGAGATGGCCGGACTGCCGCTCCATCCGCGCCTCGCCCACATGCTGCTGCGCGGCCGGGAGATGGGGCTCGGCGCCCTTGCCTGCGACATCGCTGCCGTGGCCGCCGGGCGAGACCCGCTGCGCACCCTTAATGGCGAGCACCGCTGCGACTTCGCCCTGCGGGTGGAAGCCCTGCGCGCCCATCGTAGCCGGGGCAACGCCGGGGCGCATCGTTTCGGCGCCGATCCCAACGCCTGCGCCGCCGCCGAACGCGCCGCGCACCAGTGGCGCCATTTGCTAGGAGTAGCGGCGGACGATAGCGCGATGGACGAGGCCGCCATCGGCCTGCTCCTCGCCCTGGCTTACCCGGACCGCATCGCCCAGCGCCGCAGCGAGGGCGAGGGGCGCTACCTGCTCGCTAACGGACGCGGCGCCCGGCTGCTGCCGGGCTGTGCCGGTGGCCCGCCGCTGCTGGTGGCCGCCAGCCTCGACGGCAAGGGCGACGAAGGGCGCATCTTCCTCGCCGCCGCGCTCGACGCGGACGACCTTGCACGGCATTTTGGCGAGAAACTGGCGTGGCAGTCGGTGGAGCGCTGGGAACGCCAGACCCAGACCGTGCTGGCGCGCGAGGAACACCGCCTCGGCGCCCTGGTTCTGGCGCAACGGCCACTGCCAGCAGGCTCCGCCCGGCAGGCGACGGTGCAGGCGATGCTTGACGGCGTACGCGACCTCGGCATCGAAGCCTTGCCCTGGAACGAGGAAGCGCGCCAGTTGCAGGCGCGGATCGCCTCGCTGCGGCAGTGGCAGCCCGACGCCGACTGGCCCGATCTCACTGACACCGCCCTGCTCGCCACGCTGGAAGACTGGCTTGCGCCCTATCTCGATGGCGTCACCCGGCGCGACCATCTCACCCGCCTCGACCTGCCTGCCATCCTCAAGACCCGCCTCGACTGGGACCGGCAGCAGCAACTCGAACGTCTCGCCCCGACCCACATCACCGTGCCGAGCGGCTCGCGCAAGCGCCTCGAATATTTCCCCGACGGCGCCCCGCCGGTGCTGGCGGTCAAACTCCAGGAACTGTTCGGCCTCGCCCGCACTCCCGCCGTCGCCGCCGGCCAGGTCGCGCTGATGCTCCACCTGCTCTCCCCCGCCCAGCGCCCGATCCAGGTCACGCGCGACCTGAAGAACTTCTGGGACCACACCTACCCCGAGGTGGAGAAGGAACTTAAAGGCCGCTACCCCAAGCACCCCTGGCCCGACGACCCGTGGAACGCCACACCGACCGCGAGGGCCAAGCCGCGCTCGTGAAATGAGCGGGTGAAGAATCGGGTTTCATGGCGGAATCCTTGCAATCGAAATTTCGTGGTGGCTATCTGAACAGGTGTTTGCAACGCGAGGGGCCTATCGACACTGAACCGTTCGCCGGGGAGAAGGCGCTGAAGGGCTGGAGATCGGCCAAAGCTGCCGGTGTCGTTGCTCAGTGCAGTGACTGCTGTGGCGCGAACTGCAGTCGTTGGCAGAAAACTGCGACTGAATGGCAGTTATCGTTAGAGGGGCGGGACAACACACTTACCAATCAGCAGACGCAAGTTTGCTTGAATACAGTAACCCATCGACCAGATGGCGTGGCTGGACGAGAAATCAAAGAACGCTGGCAAAACTTGCTGAAGTGTTGGAAGCCGCGTAGCCCACTCATTAGACCTAGCTTACAATGCGGCTAGGAGGGAGAGACGTTGATAGAAGAACTGCTGACTTCACTACGGTACAAGAGCGAGGGCACCGACATTGACTTCAAGTCAGCGCAGTACCGCTTCATCGGCGGCAGCGAGGACGATAAGGCCGAAATGCTTAAGGATATCCTCGCGATTGCAAATGCGTGGCGCGACGGTACTGGGTACATCCTCCTCGGTTTCAAGGACCGGCGGCCTCACCCAGCCGAAGTGTTGGGCATCTCCCAGACTATCGACGACGCAATGGTGCAGCAGTTCGTACACAGTAAGGTGAAGCCCAAGCTAACGTTCCGCTATGAAGAGCACTTGTACGAAGGAAAAACCATCGGCGTCATCTCGATTCCGAAGCAAAAGCGCCCGTTCTACCTTTCCCATGCCTACGGCAAGCTAAAGAGCAACATTGTGTACGTGCGTCGCGGCAGTAGTACGGACGAGGCAGAGCCACCAGAAATCACGGCGATGGCGCTCGCCGATGCCGGGCGCGGCGACATGCGGGTGGATCTGTCCGTGCTTACGCCCGACAACAACAACCTGCCTGACACCTTTGCTCGAAGCTACCTGCAGTTCTCCGAGAAGTTCCCCGATTATGTGAGTCCTCGGCAGGCCAGCGGCCCGCTTGGAATCGATATCCGTCCTTTCATGGGGCATGACAACAGGCATTTCTGGAGGGAGTACGCGGAGTTTGTACGTGTGGACGAAGGACTCATCCAGATGCAGTTCGTGCTGCTCAATCGCTCAGAGGTTCAACTCTCGAACGCTAAGCTTGAGGTTTCCGTTGAGCCACTTGCGGGACAAGGCTTCCAGATGCTCCCAGGAGACGAGCTGCCTAGGGAGCCAAGAATGCATTGGGATCTCCTTTCTGGCATACGCACTATGCCAGAAGTTATGGCCAGCCAGAACAGGCGACTCGTCGTCGATGACGAAGGTTTAATTCCGGTCTGCCAAGTGCGCTTTGGTACCCTGCTGCCCGGCGAGGAAGGCAGATCCTCCGACACGCTCGGAATCATCCCGCTTGGTCCAGGGAAGTTACGGCTACGCTTCCGCATACTGGCCAGTGAATTGGCTGCACCACATGAGAGCGCACGAGTGGTCGAAGCCACTGGTGAAGTAGCGCAACTGGACTTTGAAGGCTTCAAAACTTTCGTGCGCGAGCGGATAAGGAGCAAGAAATCAACAGCATAAAGCCACAAGCACGCGTAATAAATGGGGTCAGACACCATTTTTATTTGCTGCGTGACTAAACGACAGGTGTGCAGCGCCCAACTCCGATCGCGGATTCTGAAAATCAGCGGCAATAATTCCTGATATCACTACCCCTAAACCGTTATCTCTACACGTTTCCACACAGCCTCCGGCCTTTGCTGTCGGTGGCATTCAGGTGGTCCAACGACCGGTATGGAATCGTCACCAGCCATAGGGCCGAGAATCACCCGAACGGCTGCTTTCTCTAAACGCGACTGCGTACAAACGACACAATCGGAACGCCGGCTTGGAAGGTAATTCGAGCCAAGCCCCTTATTGCTGCTCCAATTGGGCGCCATCCCCACTTGCTCCTGATGACGTCACATCTACTTATTGATGGTCGTTCCACTTGCGCGTTGTGCGGCAAGTTCCTTCAAGTAATCCCCAATATCCCATTCACAACCGCCACAGCCGGAAAGCGCACCCGTCCTTCTGGAAATGTCCTGTATATCCAGACCCTCGTCAAACAGGCGTTGAATGTAGCTTTGCTTGGTGCCACTGCAATGACACATGACTTGATCCGCTGAGCAGGCAGGTTTCGTTTCCATCAATTTTAACTGTCGGATTGATTGAGTCCATTTTAACACCCCGAGAGTCGAGTGCTCTGGACTTCACCCGCTTTCGTAGACATTTCTCAGCTTCCAGTCCGAAGCTCCTTCCGGGTGCACAGGGCCAATGCTTGGTACTCGGCCTTTGCTGTCGGTCGCCCTCGCCAGGGTTTGATTGACAATGTCGGGCACTCCAAACAAGGGACAAGGCCAAATGTAGCGCTATTGTGCTACGACATGCAATGGATGCGACTCGTAAAGCGAGGGGGCTGGCGGAGACGGGTTAGCAGCCTGCCAGGATGAAAGACACGGATACTCTTGAGCGGACACCTCCCCCTGAAGTGGGTCAAGCAGGCAATCCGCACAGCGGATGCTCGCACAAGGGGGGAATGAGGGGGGTTACAGGATGACCCACAGGCCTGGATTTAACCCCCCCAGCCCCCCTTATCAGGGGGGAGCCCTTTCGTTTCAGCGTGACTGACTACGCGTGATCAGGCTTTGCGTGCCGCCACCGCATTCCACCAGGCAAATCAGGAAGCGTCGAGCATGCGTTGCAGCGACAGGCGCGCCATTTCGGCTTCCTGTGGCGGTACCTTGATCTGGTTTATCACTTTGCCTTCAGCCAGGTTTTCCAGAATCCAGGCCAGGTGCTGCGGGTCGATGCGCGCCATGGTGGAGCACATGCACACTGTCGAGGACATGAACTGCACCAGCTTGCCTTCCGGCTTGAAGCGGTTCGCCAGCCGGTTGACCAGGTTCAGCTCGGTGCCGACCAGCCACTTGGTACCCGGCGCGGATTCGGCGATGGTCTTGATGATGTATTCGGTGGAGCCGACATAGTCCGACAGCTGGCACACCTCGAAGCTGCATTCGGGGTGGGAGATCACCAGGCCGTCCGGGTGCTGTTCGCGGAATTTGTGGATGTGCTGCGGCTGGAACATCTGGTGCACCGAGCACAGGCCTTTCCATAAAATAATCCTGGCTTTTTTGATCTGCTCCGGCGTCAGGCCGCCCATTGGCTGGTCGTAGTCCCACAGCACCATTTCATCGAGCGGAATGCCCATCTTGAAGCCGCTCCAGCGGCCCAGGTTCTGGTAGGGGAAGAACAGCACCTTCTCGCGCCGGGCAAAGGACCATTCGAGGATTCTGGTGGCGTTGCTGGAAGTGCAGACGATGCCGCCGTGCTCGCCGCAGAAGGCTTTCAGGTCGGCGGCGGAGTTGATGTAGGTGACGGGCGTGACGTTTTCATCCGGATCGAGCACCGTTTTCAGCTCGCGCCAGGCGCGCTCGACCTTGGACAGGGTGGCCATGTCCGCCATGGAACAGCCGGCGGACAGATCGGGCAGGATGGAAATCTGTTCCGGGCGTGACAGGACATCCGCCACCTCGGCCATGAAATGCACGCCGCAGAACACGATGTACTCCGCTTCCGAATCCGCCGCCTGGCGCGAAAGCTTGAGCGAGTCGCCGGTGAAATCGGCGTGACAGATCACGTCGTCGCGCTGGTAGTGGTGTCCGAGAATCACCAGTCGCTTCCCTAGTTTGGCCTTGGCGGCAATGATGCGGGCCTGGCAGTCGCCATCCTGCATCTGGCTGAACTTGTCGAAGGTAATGGGGCTGACTTGCATGGCGTGGCTTCGCATCCGGGAAAATTAGCAAACGCTAAACTTACCAGAATATGAGGAAAAAATCAGCCGGTCGCGCGAATAATGGCTAAGCGCTAAGCTTTGGCTTCGACCTGGGAGCGGCACTGTTCCAGCACCTCCGCCGCGCGCCCGCCACTGCCCCACAGGCGGATGCAACGCTCCACTTCGGCACGCACCGCGTCACGGACGCTGCGTTTGAGGGCCATGTACCCGCTGTCGCCGATGCTGGGGTTATCCCGGATATGCTGCACCGCAAGATCGGAAAGCGCGGTGTAGTAGTTGATCTTGGCCACGCCGTTGGCGATCAGCTTACGGAACTGTTCATCCGACAACCCGCTGCCCCCGTGAATCACCAGCGGGATGCCCACCGCTTCGTTGATTTTCGCCAGCCGCGCATAATCCAGCTTGGGCGTCCCTTTCATGCGCCCGTGCCGGGTGCCGATAGACACTGCCAGGCAATCCACCCCGCTGCGCGCCACGTACACCTTGGCCTCTGAATGCGAGGTGTAGTCGAATTCATGGGACAGCTTTTCCGCATTCTCACCCTCGCCTCCCGGAACGTAGCCCAGTTCTCCCTCCACTGCCACCCCGCTGGCATGCGCCAGGGCGACCACTTCGCGCGTCAGGCGCAGGTTGTCCTCGAAAGTCTGATCAGAGTAGTCCACCATCACCCCGCTGAATCCGGAACGAATCGCGCGCCCGGCGGATTCGAGGCTCTGCCCGTGATCGAGATGGATCGCCACCGGCACGCTGGCGCGCCGCGCCGCCGCCACCACAGCCGGGGCCAGCAGATCAAAATCGTAATAGCCGAAATGCGATTCGGCCAGATTGAGGATCACCGGCGCGCGATAGTTTTCCGCCGCCTGGATGATGGCTTCGAGAAAATCCAGCGTCACCACGCCAAATGCACCCACGGCATAAGCATGGCGGTAGGCGTGGCCCAGCATGTCGGCCATGTTGACCAGCGCCATCTTATTTTCCTGTCAGTTTCGCCAATGCTTCATCGGCAGTCTGGTCGTAGCGGGCGCGTTCCTTCTTCGCTGCCGCTTCCAGAGCCAGGTTGATTTCCGGGAATTTCAGCGCCAGGATGCGGGCGGCCAGCATGGCGGCGTTCGTCGCGCCATCCACCGCCACGGTAGCAACGGGCACTCCGGGCGGCATCTGCACGGTCGACAGCAGGGCATCCAGGCCGGACATGATGCCGCCCGAAAGCGGCAGGCCGATCACCGGCAGGCGGGTATGGCCCGCGATGACGCCGGCCAGATGGGCGGCCACGCCGGCACAGCCGATCAGAACCTGCACGTCCTCCCGGTGCGCGCGTTCGAGATAGGCCAGCACCTTGTCCGGGGTGCGATGCGCCGAAGCCACCACGATTTCGCTGGCGATGCCCAGTTCGCTCAGGGTATCGCGCACCTTGACCACGGTGGGCAGGTCGTTGGGGCTGCCGGTGAGGATGCCGACCAGAATCCTGCTACCAGTGATACTGGCAGTTTTTTTGGAACCAGCTGATTTCTTCATGAATTCTTTCTCCGGCCATTAATGATGCGAGTTGTCATGATTGAGGTTTACACCCATCGTTCAATTCTTTGCCTGGCTGCCGTTTCGCTGCTCGATCGCCTGCTCGTCGCCCGGATACGGGTAGCGGACATGGCCGAAGCGGATCATCAGCACCGCCATGGTCAGCATCAGGATCGAGCCGCTCACCGCCAACATGCGCCAGTCGTCCATGGCCTTCATGTCCAGGATCATGTAGCGCGCCAGCGCCACCATGCCGATGTAGAGCGGAAAGCGCACCGGCAGCTTGCCAGTGCCATAATACAGACCGACCATCGCCAGCACTTCCAGGTACAGGAAGAGCAGCAGCAGGTCGGCCAGGGTGACCATCTCCGCTCTCACCATGACCATGACTTCGCTGCCCATGGCGAACACCGTGGCAATGGCGATCACCAGCAGGCCGAGGTGCTCGACCAGTGAGAGCAGCCACTTGTTGAATTCCTGAATCGGTTTTTTCATCTTTACCTCCCATAAGGACATACAAAGCATGGATAATTTTCTTTAATCCGTGCATTCTACCCGCCTTATGGAAATCACCCGTTACCGCGACATGAAATAAGCAGCGAACTGCTTTCCCGTTGCGCCTCCGGCTCCCTGTTTGTCCCGATCCGCGCCATGCAGGACCGGGACAAAAAGGGCCGCTTCGACGGGCCGTCGTTAATATTCAATTCAGGATTACCTGGTTAGCGCCAAAATCCCGTTGTGGGTGCGGCGCCCTTGTCCTCGGGTGCTTTGGCCGGGGACTCGCCGCGATTTGTGGCCGCATTCGCGCCGGGGGCGGCGCTCCTACATGCACGAGTTTAAGACTGCTTTCTTAGAGGCCTTATTCGTCCTCGCCCAGCTCCGGGTCCCAGCCCTCATCACGCGCGGCCGTGATGGCCTGGGCATAAAAGCGGGCATGGCGCTCGCGCAATGCTTCCGGCAGACGGCTGGGCAGATGCGCATAGGGTTCCCAGGCCGCATAAACCTGCTCGTACAGGTTCTGCATGCGCGCGGAATCCCAGCCCGCGCAGGTTTCCGTTTCCGGCAGGATACCGAACACCCAGGCATCGCGCACCATGCGCCCGAGGTGGGTCAGGCCGGCATTGGTATCCTGGTCGATACCGGCATAAGTTTGCTGTGTCATCGTGTAAGCCCCGCATAAAGTACCGGCAACTTCTCCGGCAATCGTTCCACATGGTCCACGACCATGTAGTTCCTGGCCCCGAAAATCCGGGAAACATATTGATCCGCCCTGGGGTCAAGCGACATGCAGAAAGTAGTCACGCCGCAGCGCGCCATTTCCTCCACCGCTTTTTTGGTATCGTAGCGCAGGTACTGCGGGTCGCGCACGTCGATGTCGGCGGGTTCGCCATCGGTGATGACCAGCAGCAGCTTCTTGGCTGATTTCTGCAATTTCAGGTAATGCCCGGCATGGCGGATGGCCGCGCCCATGCGCGTGGATAGCTGGCCGCTCATGCCCGCCAGGCGCGACTTCGGCAGCTCGCCATAGGTCTGGTCGAAATCCTTGAAGCGGAAATATTCGACATTGTGGCGGCCGTCCGAGCAGAAGCCGTGGATCGCGAAGGGGTCGCCAATCTTGTGGATGGCGTCGGCCAGCAACACGGTAGCCTGGCGTTGCAAATCCAGCACGCTGTAATCCTGCCCGCTTACCTTGTCGTTGGTGGATGCCGACAGGTCCAGCAGCACCATCACCGAAATGTCGCGCACCTTGCGCACCGAACGCATCATGATGCGCGGGTCGGGCTGCTGCCCCATGCGGATGTCGATCATGGCGCGGATCGCCGCGTTGACGTCCACCTCGTCGCCGTCTTCGAGCTTGCGAATGCGCGTCACGCCCTGCGGCTGGAGGGCATCGAGCAGGAACTTGAGGCGGCCGATAGTGCGCTTGTGCTGCGCGGCGATGTCGTCGATCAGTTGCAGGTCGCCGGCTTTCGGACGTTTTTCCAGCACCGTGGCCCAGGCCGGACGTTCGAGCTGGATCTGGTAATCCCACTCGGCGTAATGGTAGGGCTCGGAAACCGGTTCCTTGCCTTCCAGTTCGTTGAAGGACTTGCCCATGTCTTCATAGGGGAACAACTCGGTGCCCAGCACCCAGATTTCTTCCGCGTCGTCGCCGGCATTCTCGACATCGATTTCGTTGGCGAATTCCATCAGGTTGACGTGCTTGCGCACCTGCTTGGGAGCTTCGTAACCCGCTGCCATGGCCTTGTCGAAATCGAATTCCTCGAATTCCCAGAAATAGCGGTTGTCGTCGCGGTAGGGCGCAGTGAGCTGGTCGGTGCGCGGATTGAAGGGAATACGCCTGGCCATGAATTCATGCGCCAGTTGCACGCCGATGTCCCAGGACACCTGGTTGGTGTCGAGTTGCTCCGCTGCCTGCTTGAACAATACTCTTCCCTGGGCGATCCACGGATCGTTGTCCTGGTAGCTGTTATCCAGCAGGGCGCGTGCCAGGCGGTTGAGGTAATCGCCTGCCGATTTGCCCTGAACGGGCTCAATCGTATGCAGTTGAGACCAGAGATGTTTGAGGCCGGGAAACTTGCGCACCGCCAGTGTTTCCACCCGGGCATCCTCGATCACGCTGATCACTGCCATCTGCCAGGGATTGAGCGCCTCGGCCGAAATGGGTTCCTGGGTATGAACGAGGTGGGCGGCGCTATGGGCGGCGGCGGCGCGATACATTTCCAGGCCTGGCAGCTTGCTCCCCTCTCCCCCAGCCCCTCCCCCGCTTTGGGGGGAGGGGAGTAAAAAATCATCGTAGGCGTCGGGCAAGTGGATGAAATAGCCTTCCACATAGGGCCGGTAGCCTTCGCGCGTCTCGAAGTCGCCGGAGGTCGGCTTCATGAAAAAATCCCGTGCCCACAGAGCGCGCAGGTACATGTTGATGCGGCGCTGCACATCGATGAACAGGGTGCCCTTGCGCTCCTTCTGGAGCATGGCCAGGGATTCCCTGGATTGCAGGCTGAAGTAGTTGGCCTGCTCCGGATAGTTGGTGCGGTGGGCGTGGGCGCCCCACAGCGCCCAGCGGCGCAAACCGCCCAGGGTGAGCTGGCTGAACAATTTTTCCAGGTTTTCCAGCATCGGGCGCATGCCGCGCGGCGCCTGGGACAGCAGGGTATTGAGAAATTGCAGATAAGCGCGAAACAGCACCTCGTCACCGAGGCGATTGGCCGCCGTGGGCGCGGTACTGAGCACCAGCTCGATGACGGCTCCCGAGGTCTTGGATGCGAACTCAAGTGCGGTCTGCGCCAGGTCCGGAACGACATCCTCGCCGATCTCCTTGGCCACCAGCGGCGCATGGTCGATCCAGGTGGCGATCAGATCGTCGCCCTTGCCCAGTGTCTTCAGCGCGGCGGCACCCTTGAGATAATTGTCCAGGCCGCGCGCGCTGAAAACCTTGGCCGCTTCATGCCACGCAGCATGCAGGCTTTCCTGCAATGCCGGGGAAAGCGAGTCCAGCAGTTCCTGATAGTCTTCGAGATTGATGCTCATGGAACCTCCGTAAGGGGTGAGGGGGTAGGGGTGAGGCGAAGAACCAGGGTTTTCTCGCCTCACCCCTCACGCCTCTCGCCTCACCTAAAAGAAAGTGGTTACCGCCGCATCCAGCGCATCGCGCATGTCGGGATCGTCGGTGATCGGACGCACCAGCGCCACGCGGCAGGCCTTGACCGGGTCGACGCCGGTGGCGATCAGGCTGCCGGCGTAGGTCAGCATGCGCGTCGAGATGCCCTCGTCCAGCCCGTGGCCCTTGAGATTGCGGGCGCGTTCGGCAATGGACACCAGCTTGCCGGCCACTTCCGCGCTGACGCCGGTTTCATGGGCGACGATCTCGGTTTCGATGGCATGCTCGGGATAGTTGAAGTCGAGGCCGCCGAAACGCTGCTTGGTGGACTGCTTCAGATCCTTCATCAGGCTCTGGTAGCCGGGGTTGTAGGAAATCACCAACTGGAAGTCGGGGTGGGCATGCACCAGCTCGCCTTTCTTTTCCAGCGGCAGCACGCGGCGGTTGTCGGTCAGCGGGTGGATCACCACGGTGGTGTCCTGGCGCGCTTCCACCACTTCATCCAGATAGACGATGGCGCCGTGGCGCGCGCCGAGGGCGAGCGGGCCATCCTGCCAGCGGGTGCCGTTGGCGTCGAGCAGAAAGCGGCCGACCAGGTCGGAGGCGGTCATGTCCTCGTTGCAGGCCACGGTGATCAGCGGCTTGCCCAGCTTCCAGGCCATGTGTTCGACGAAGCGGGTCTTGCCGCAGCCGGTCGGGCCTTTCAGCATCATCGGCATGCGCACGCTGTAGGCGGCTTCGTACAGCTCCACCTCGTCCGAGACGGGGCGGTAGTAGGGTTCTTTTTCAATACGGTACTGCTGGATGATGTCGTTCATGTCCGTTCCTCATGGCTGTCAGCGATCAGCTATCTGCTTTCGGCAAGAGCCCGCTCTTATCGCATTCCTTGCCAACATCTGATAGCTGATGACTGTTTGCTCAAAAAAACCCCGCCGCCGAAAGGGGGTGACGGCGGGGAAAGCGCTACATCAAACCGTCTTGCCGCGGAAAATCACCATCGCCGCGCCCTGTGACTGGTTGAAGTTGTTGTAACCAATCAGACGCACGTGGTTGTTGGGGTTGGCCTTGTGACAGGCTTCGGCTTCAGCCAGCACCTTGCTCACGTCGGTTTCGCCGAACATCGGCAGCTTCCACATGTACCAGTAGGAATCCATCAGGTATTCCGGCTCGGTATGCTCGATGGCCGGATTCCAGCCTTTGGAAACCAGATATTCCACTTGCGTCTTGATCTCGTCCGCAGTCATGGCCGGCAAGTAGGAGAAGGTCTCGAACTTGCGGCTGGCAGGATCGCTAACGCGCGATTTGTAATCCATCACTTCACTCATTTTATTGCTCCTTATATTCAGGTGAGGGGTTAGGCGGGAGGGGTGAGGGGAGGTTTTTCGCCTCACCCCTATCCCCTCACGCCTCACCAATTTATTTATGTGCCACGTCCAGCTTGTCGACGGTGTCGAACTCGAACTTGATCTCTTTCCAGGTTTCCATGGCGATCTTCAGTTCCGGGCTGTTGGCCGCTGCCTTGGTCAGAATTTCCTTGCCTTCTTTTTCGATATTCCGACCCTCGTTACGCGCTGCCACGCTGGCTTCCAGAGCGACACGGTTGGCCGCCGCGCCGGCTGCGTTACCCCAGGGGTGACCCAAGGTGCCGCCGCCGAACTGCAACACCGAATCATCGCCGAAGATGTTCACCAGTGCCGGCATGTGCCAGACGTGAATACCGCCGGATGCGACCGGCATCACGCCAGGCATGGAGCCCCAGTCCTGATCGAAGAAGATGCCGCGTGAACGGTCTTCCTTGATGAACTCGTCGCGCATGATGTCGATCCAGCCCAGGGTCGCTTCACGGTCGCCTTCCAGCTTGCCCACCACGGTACCGGAGTGCAGGTGGTCGCCGCCGGACAGGCGCAGCACCTTGGTCAAGACGCGGAAGTGGATGCCGTGGTGCGGGTTGCGGTCGAGCACGGCGTGCATGGCGCGGTGGATGTGCAGCAGCATGCCGTTCTTGCGGCACCAGTTGGCCAGGCCGGTGTTGGCCGTCAGACCACCGGTGAGGTAGTCGTGCATGATGATCGGTGCGCCGATTTCCTTGGCGAACTCGGCACGCTCATACATCATTTCTGGCGTTGGAGCCGTGACGTTCAGGTAGTGGCCCTTGCGCTCGCCGGTTTCGCGCTGCGCTTTCATGGTGGCTTCATGCACGAATTCGAAACGATCGCGCCAACGCATGAACGGCTGGCTGTTGACGTTCTCGTCGTCCTTGGTGAAGTCCAGGCCACCGCGCAGGCACTCGTACACGGCACGGCCGTAGTTCTTGGCGGACAGACCCAGCTTGGGCTTGATGGTGCAGCCCAGCATCGGACGGCCATACTTGTTCATCTTGTCGCGTTCGACCTGGATGCCCTGGGGTGGGCCGCCGCAGGTCTTGACGTAGGCGATCGGGAAGCGGATGTCTTCCAGACGCAGCGCGCGCAGCGCCTTGAAACCGAACACGTTGCCCACCAGCGAGGTCAGCACGTTGACCACGGAACCCTCTTCGAACAGATCGATCGGGTAGGCCACGAAGGCGTAGAAGCAGGTATCGTCGCCAGGCACGTCTTCGATGCGATAGGCGCGGCCCTTGTAGTAATCCAGGTCGGTCAGCAGGTCGGTCCACACCGTGGTCCAGGTGCCGGTTGAAGATTCGGCAGCCACGGCGGCGGCGACTTCCTCGCGGGGCACACCCGGCTGCGGGGTGATTTTGAAACAGGCAAGGATGTCGGTATCCAGCGGGGTGTATTCCGGCGTCCAGTAAGTTTGCCGGTATTCTTTCACACCGGCGTTGTAGGTCTTGACTGCCATTGCTAGCTCCTTGATTTCGGGTTAAAACAGTATGCTTTCCGGTATGGAAAGCTTGTGGCTCGTTAGAGCGTGTTGCCACTGTAACCATGTTGGATCATAAATAATAATTGTATTTTTAAAGGCTAATCATAGATAATTATCTATGATACTTTTTTCGAGGAAACGGCAATGAAACATGCCACTTTGCGCCAGCTCAAGGTTTTCGAGTCGGTGGCGCGCAACCTCAGTTTCACCCGCGCCGCCGAGGAGCTTCACCTGACCCAGCCGACCGTCTCCATCCAGCTCAAGCAGTTGAGCGATATTGTCGGGTTGCCCTTGCTGGAACAGATCGGCAAGCGCATTCATTTGACCGATGCCGGGCGCGAGCTGCTCAAGGTCAGCCACGACATTTTCGAGGGGCTGTCGCGGTTCGAGATGCTGGTTTCTGACATGAAGGGGGTGAAGGCGGGCAAGCTGCGCCTGGCGGTGATCACCACCGCCAAATATTTCGTGCCGCGCCTGCTCGGGTCTTTCCGCCAGCGCTATCCCGGCATTGACGTCTCGCTCAAGGTGACCAACCGCGAGCGGGTGTTGCAGCGCATGGCCGACAACGAGGACGATCTGTACGTGCTCGGGCAGCCGCCGGAACACATGGAGGTGGAGCTGGAACCCTTCCTGGAGAACCCGCTGGTGGTGCTGGCCGCAAGCAGCCATCCCCTGGCGGCGGAGAGGAATATTCCGCTATCGCGCCTGGTGGAGGAGCCGTTCCTGATGCGCGAGGCGGGCTCCGGCACCCGTCTCGCCACCGAGCGTTTTTTCGGCGAGCGCGGGCTGAAACTCAAGGTCAGGATGGAACTCGGCAGCAACGAGGCGATCAAGCAGGCAGTGGCTGGCGGGCTGGGTATCGCGGTGCTGTCGGCGCATACCCTCGCGCTGGAGCGTAGTGCTGAAGACCTGGTTTTGCTCGATGTCGCGGGATTCCCGATCCGCCGCCACTGGTACATAGCCCATCCCAAGGACAAGCAGCTATCCGTGGTCGCGCTGGCCTTTCTGGATTTCCTGCGCGAGGAGAGCAAACTGCTGGGGGAACACTATTTGCGCGGAATTCCCGGATTTCCCGGCTTTAACCAGGATGGCCAGTCATCTCCGGAAGCTTCTCGATAGCCGCCACGTTGGTCCAGGAAAAAGCCTTTCGGGCCGCCTCCTGCCATGGCAGCCAGACAAAATCCAGGTGCTCGCGCGGGGCGAGGGTAATGGGCAGCGGCTCCGGCAGACACAGTCCATACACGTGCTCGGTATTGTGTGTGACGCCGGGGGCGTAACGATGGCGCCACTCGGCATAAATCTCGAACACATTTTGAGTATTCCAGTCGCTGAGCCGGAATGATTCGGCAGCGAGACCCGTTTCCTCGGCCACTTCGCGCACTGCGGTCTGGCGCAGGTTCTCGCCGGGATCGCAGCTGCCGGTCACCGATTGCCAGTAACCGGGATGATCGGCGCGTTCCAGCAGCAGGACCTGCAAATCCGGCGTGTAGATGACCACCAGGACGGAAACGGGCGTTTTGTAAACCATCCGGGCAAATTCCGGAATTACTCGAAGTTGATCTGCTCTGGCTTCTCGGTCGGCCGCTGTTCGTTGTTCCACTGATCGAAGCCGCCGGACAGGGAGACCACATCGCTATAGCCCAGCCGGTGCAGCTGCACGGCGGACAGAGCCGCGCGGCCGCTGGTGCGGCAATAGATCAGCAGCGAGGCATCACGCGGCGCTGCTTCCGGCACCATGCCGATCTTGAATTCGAGTATGCCGCGCGGGATGTTGATGGCGCCCGGCAGGTGGCCTGCGGCATATTCATCATACTCGCGCACGTCCAGCACGACGCGCTTGCCGAGCAGGGACATGGCTTCATCGCAGGAAACTTCACTGATCAGGGATTTGGCTTCGACCACCAGGTCGTGAGGGGTTACTGCCATTTCAATTCTCCAATTCTGGGGCTCAGTTGTTGCTTACTTCGACTTGCGTCTGCACCTGCTGGCGCAAGCGGATATGCAGTTCGCGCAGCTGTTTCTCGTCCACCGTGTTGGGCGCCTGGGTCATGAGGCAGGCAGCGCGCTGGGTCTTGGGGAAGGCGATCACGTCGCGGATCGACTCGGCACCGGCCATCAGGGTCACAAGACGATCCAGGCCGAAGGCCAGGCCGCCGTGCGGGGGCGCGCCATACTGCAGTGCGTCGAGCAGGAAGCCGAATTTTTCCTGGGCTTCCGCGTCGCTGATGTTGAGGGCCTGGAACACCTTGGCCTGGACTTCCTGGCGGTGAATACGCACCGAACCGCCACCCACTTCCCAGCCGTTCAGCACCATGTCGTAGGCCTTGGACAGGGCCTTGCCGGGATCGCTGGCGAGCAGGTCCTCGTGGCCGTCGGCGGGTGCAGTGAAGGGGTGGTGAAGCGCCGCCCAGCGGTTGTTTTCCTCATCGCGCTCGAACATCGGGAAATCCACCACCCATAGCGGACGCCAGCCGCTTTCGGCCAGGCCGCGATCGTGGCCGACCTTGGCGCGCAGTGCGCCGAGCGCCTCGTTCACCACCTTGGCCTTGTCGGCGCCGAAGAAAATCAGGTCGCCGTCGGTGGCGCCGGTGCGCTCGATGATCGCTTTCAGGGCGGCATCGTCCAGGTTCTTGACGATGGGCGACTGCAGGCCGTCGCGGCCCTTGGCCACTTCATTGACCTTGATGTAAGCCAGGCCCTTGGCGCCGTAGATGCCGACAAAAGTGGTGTAATCGTCGATTTCCTTGCGCGACAGCGATCCGCCGCCCGGCACCTTGAGCGCCGCCACGCGGCCGCCTTCCATGTCCGCCGCACCGCGAAATACCTTGAATTCGACGGATTTCATCACGTCAGTCAGTTCGGTCAGTTCCAGCGTCACGCGCATGTCGGGCTTGTCCGAACCGTAACGGCCCATGGCCTCGGAATAAGGCATGCGCGGGAAGGGATTGGGCAGGTCGATGTCCATCACGGTTTTGAACATGCCACGGATCATGGTTTCCACAATGTCCATGATCTCGTTTTCGCTCATGAACGAGGTTTCGATGTCGACCTGGGTGAATTCCGGCTGGCGGTCAGCGCGCAGGTCCTCGTCGCGGAAACACTTGGTGATCTGGAAGTAGCGGTCGAAGCCCGCCACCATCAGCAGCTGCTTGAAAATCTGCGGCGACTGCGGCAGTGCAAAGAACTGGCCCGGATGGACCCGGCTCGGCACCAGGTAATCGCGCGCGCCTTCCGGCGTGGAGCGGGTCAGCATCGGGGTTTCGATTTCCATGAAGCCGTGCTGGTCGAGATAATCGCGCAGGGTCTTGGCGACGCGGTAGCGCAGCTTCATGTTTTCCTGCATCACCGGGCGGCGCAGGTCGATGTAGCGGTGCGTCAGGCGCACGTTCTCGGACAGGTTTTCGTCGTCGAGCTGGAACGGCGGTGTCAGGGAGGCATTGAGAATTTCAATGCTGTCGGCGATGACTTCGATCTCGCCGGTAGGCAGGTTGGGGTTGACCGTTCCCTCGGGGCGCGGATTGACGCGGCCAGTGACTTTCAGCACGAACTCGTTGCGGATTTTCTCGGCAATGGCGAAGGTATCCACCTTGTCCGGATTGCACACCACCTGCACCAGGCCCTCGCGGTCGCGCAGGTCGATGAAGATCACCCCGCCATGGTCGCGGCGGCGGTGTGCCCAGCCGCTCAGGGTAACGGTTTGCTGCAAATGGGCGCGATTGACCGCGCCGCAGTAATGAGTACGCATCATGATTGAATCCGATTCGAGTTTTTACGAAAGCGCCTGGGCGCTGAAAAAAGGGGGAATTATACCCGAGAGCAGGAAAAATCAGTCGCCAGGATAGGTAACTGACGCAGGGACTTTCTTGGGTGCCACCACACCCATGGAAACAATGGCCTTGAGCGCATCGTCCACGCTCATGTCGAGCTCGATGGTTTCGCTCTTCTTGACATAGAAATAGAAGCCATTGACAGGGCTGGGCGTGGTGGGAATGAACACACCCACATGCTCATCATCCAGCCGGGATGCCACTTCACTTGGCACATTGGTCTGGAAGGCCAGCGACCATGATTCGGGATGGGGTAACGTACCAGAAGCACCTTGCGAAAGGCTTCCCCGTTGCCTGAAAACAGAGTATCGCTGACCTGCTTGACGCTGTAGTAAATCGACTTGACCACCGGGATGCGCGCCAGCAGCGCCTCCCAGAACCGCACCAGGCGCTGGCCGATGATATTCGCAGCCAACACGCCGGTAAGGAAAATCACCAGCACGGTAAGAATGGCGCCCACACCGGGAATGTTCAGCCCGATCAATGCCAGCGGGCGCAAGGATTCGGGCACCAGCAGCAGGCTCTGATCCAGCATGCCAATCAGCAGATTGAGCACCCAGAGGGTAATGACCAGGGGAATCCAGATCAACAAACCGGTGATGAAATAGCGTCTCATGACTTCAGGCCGAATTTGCACAAATCAAACCCGCAGCAAATATATGCACTTTGACTGGCAACTTAGTGGCAGGCGCAACCGCCGCCACAACCACCGGCAGGCTTGGTTTCTTCCTTGGGCTTGGAACCGCCCTTGAAATCGGTCTGGTACCAGCCGTCGCCCTTGAGTTGGAAGCCAGCCGCGCTCAGCATTTTGCCCAGCGTTTCCTTGCCGCACTCGGGGCAGGTGGTGAGCTGCGCATCGCTCATCTTCTGAATGAATTCCTTCTGGAATCCGCAATCGGAACAACGGTATTCGTAAATTGGCATCACAAACTCCATTCAAAATCAAAAAGGGATGAGCACTAAATGGGGGTATTACCCATCCAGTTCAAGGCACCACCCTAGAAAGGGATGTCGTCCTCAAAATCGTCAAACTCTCCACCGGTTTTTTTGGCGGGCTTCGCTGCTCCACCCCCGGCGGGCTCCTTGTCCACCACCTCAAAGGTATTGCCGCCACCACTGCGCGAACCCAGCATCTGCATGCGATCCGCAACGATTTCCGTGGTGTAGCGTTCATGGCCTTCCTTGTCCTGCCACTTGCGGGTTTGCAGGCGGCCTTCAATGTACACCTGGCTGCCCTTCTTCAGATATTCCCCGGCGATTTCGGCCAGCTTGCTGAAAAACGCGACGCGGTGCCATTCGGTCTTTTCCTGCTTTTCTCCGCTCTTGTCTTTCCACGTATCCGTTGTCGCCACGGTGATATTGGTGATCGCCTCACCGCTGGGCATATAACGCACTTCCGGATCCTTGCCCAGATTGCCGACCAGAATCACCTTGTTCACTGATGCCATGTCACACTCCTCCGTCGATTAGTTTTAACGCCTGTTCTTCGTCCCAGCCTGCCATGTTGACCTTGAGGTAGGCCACACCTTCTTCTGCGGACACCGCTGCTTCGGAAACACCCGGCACTGCCGCCAGTTGCTGCGCCAGCAAATGCGCCTTGGAAGTATCCATTGCTTCGAGATGATACATCATGGTTTTCACTGCTGGCGGGGTACGCATGGAAAGGGCCAGCCACAGCCAGACAGCAGACAGGCCCGCGCCAAATGCGAACACGGCAAAATGACCAAACTGGTGCGCCAATAGCCCGCCGGTCACACCACCTACAAATAGCCCCAGAGACTGCGAGGTATTATACACGCCCATGGCGGTGCCTTTGGCCTGCGCCGGAGCAAGCTTTGAAATAAGTGAGGGCAGGCTGGCTTCAAGAATATTGAATGCAACAAAGAAAATCATCAGCGCTGCGACGATACCCCAGAAATAGCTTACCAGCACAGTCAGAAGCAGCTGGGTCAGCAACAGAAGCACAACGGCCATGACGAACACCTGCTTCAGTTTGCCCTTCTTCTCGCCCACGATAATGGCAGGCACCATGAAAGCAAAAGCGAGCAGCATGACCGGCAGGTAAATCTTCCAGTGCTGGGTTTCCGCCAGATGGCCGGTCTTCATCAAAGCCAGGGGGATTACGGTAAACATTGCCATCTGTGCGGCATGCAGGGAAAAAATACCGTAATTCAGGCGCAGCAGTTGCTTGTCTTTCAATACATCTTTCAGCCGCGCCGGCACCATTTCGGCATCGGAATGAAAATGGCTGACCCCGGGGTCGGGGATCACCACTGCCACCACGACCATTGCTAGCAAGGTCAGCACACCGGTCAGGGCAAACATGCCCGGTACGCCGATAAATTGATAAAGGGCAGGACCCAGCGCCATGGACAAGGCAAACATGAGGCCGATCGTGGAGCCAATCATGGCCATGGCCTTGGTACGGTGCTGCTCGCGCGTCAAATCGGCAAGCAAGGCCGTCACCGCCGCCGAAATCGCGCCCGCTCCCTGAATCGAACGCCCGATGATGATCCAGTAAATATCGTGCGATGAAGCCGCGACAAAACTGCCCAGCGCGAACAGGATCAAACCAAAATAAATCACCCGCTTGCGCCCGAAACGATCGGACGCCATGCCGAAAGGCAACTGCAGAAGCGCTTGCGGCAGGCCGTAAGCGCCCAGCGCCAGGCCGATCATGACGTGATTCTCGCCGCCGGGGATGCCTGTTGCATAAATGGCAAACACCGGAAGGATCAGGAACATGCCCAGCATGCGCAGCCCGAAAATACCCGCCAGACCAGCACTGGCGCGCAATTCAACGGGGCTCATCCGGTCAGCATATTGCATGGAATTGGTTCTTGCGGGCAAAGTTGGGTATATTAGCAGGTTACGATTAACTCTGCAGTGGACCATGTCCTTCATAAAAATTCGCGGTGCCCGCACCCACAACCTGAAAAACATCAGCCTCGATATTCCACGCAACCAGCTGGTGGTCATCACTGGGCTATCGGGCTCGGGCAAGTCTTCTCTTGCCTTCGACACCCTGTATGCCGAGGGTCAGCGGCGCTATGTCGAATCCCTCTCCGCTTACGCCCGCCAGTTCCTGCAACTGATGGAAAAGCCCGACGTCGATCTGATCGAGGGGCTGTCACCCGCCATCTCCATCGAGCAGAAAGCCACCAGCCACAATCCGCGCTCCACCGTCGGCACGGTGACGGAAATTCACGATTACCTGCGCCTGCTTTTCGCCAGGGTGGGCGACCCCCATTGCCCGGAACATCACATCAAGCTCGAATCCCAGAGCGTTTCCCAGATGGTGGATCACGTGCTGGCGCTGCCGGAAGACACCAAGCTGATGATCCTCTCGCCGCTGGTGGCGGGGCGCAAGGGCGAACAAGTCGAATTGTTTGACGAATTGCGGGCCCAGGGCTTCGTCAGGCTGCGCGTGGATGGTGAAACTTATGAAATAGACCAACCGCCAAAACTGGAAAAAAACAAGAAGCACACCATCGAAGTGGTAGTGGACCGAATCAAGATCCGGCCCGACATGAAGCAGCGCCTGGCGGAATCGTTTGAAACCGCATTGCGCCACTCCGATGGCCGGGCGCTGGCTGTAGAAATGGATAGCGGCAAGGAGCACCTTTTTTCGGCCAAGTTTGCCTGCCCGGTGTGCAGCTACTCGCTGGCAGAACTGGAACCGCGCCTGTTTTCTTTCAACAACCCGATGGGCGCATGCCCCAAATGCGACGGATTGGGCCAGATCAACGTCTTCGACCCCAAGAGAGTTGTCGCCTTTCCCCATATGTCCCTGGCCTCGGGCGCAGTCAAGGGCTGGGACCGGCGCAACCAGTTCTTTTTCCAGATGCTGCAGGCCCTGGCCTTGCATTATGGCTTTGACCTGGAACAACCGTTCGAGGAGCTCTCTCCCCGCGTGCAGGAAATCCTGCTCAATGGCAGTGGATCTGAAGAAATCGGATTCAAGTATTTAGGCGAGCGGGGCGGATTCCAGACCCGCAAACACCCCTTTGAAGGCATTTTGCGCAATCTTGAACGCCGCTACCATGAAACCGACTCCATTGCCGTACGCGAAGAGCTGACGAAATACCTCAATCACCAGACCTGCCCCAGTTGCGATGGAACACGCCTGAGACTGGAAGCACGCCATGTCACGGTTGCGGGACGCCCTATTTTCGAACTCAGCCATTTGCCGCTGAAGCAGGCGCTGGAATTTTTCCAGCAAGTCTCGCTGACAGGGCAAAAGCAGGCCATCGCCGAGCGCATCATCAAGGAAATCGCCAGCCGCCTCCAGTTCCTAACCAATGTCGGGCTGGATTATCTTTCGCTTGATCGCTCGGCAGATACCTTGTCCGGAGGAGAAGCCCAGCGCATCCGTCTGGCCAGCCAGATCGGCTCGGGCCTCACGGGCGTCATGTACGTCCTTGACGAGCCGTCCATTGGCCTGCACCAGCGCGACAACGACCGGCTGCTTACGACCCTCATCAGGCTGCGCGATCTAGGCAACAGCGTCATCGTGGTTGAGCACGACGAAGATGCGATACTGATGGCGGATTATGTGGTGGACATGGGGCCGGCAGCCGGAGAACATGGCGGCGAAGTGGTCGCCAAAGGAACACCGGCAGAAATCATGGCTAACCCGGCATCGCTTACAGGCCAGTACCTGAGGGGTCAGCGCAGAATTGAAACCCCGGCACAAAGGCATAAACCCGACCCCACGCGCATGCTTCAAATCACCGGCGCATGCGGCAACAATCTGAAACAGGTCACACTCAACCTCCCTGTCGGCCTGCTGATTTCCGTCACGGGCGTTTCCGGCTCCGGAAAATCCACCCTGATCAATGACACGCTTTACAACGCCGTCGCCCGGCATCTCTATGGCAGCAATGCCGAGCCCGCTCCCTACACCGAATTGAATGGGCTGGAATATTTTGACAAGGTCATCAACGTCGATCAAAGCCCGATTGGACGCACGCCTCGCTCCAATCCTGCCACCTATACCGGCTTGTTCACACCGATCCGGGATTTGTTCGCGGGCGTGCCCCAGGCACGTGAGCGCGGCTATGGCCCGGGGCGGTTCTCCTTCAACGTCAAGGGAGGACGCTGTGAGGCCTGCCAGGGGGATGGCATGATCAAGGTTGAAATGCATTTCCTGCCAGATATTTACGTCCCCTGCGACGTCTGTCACGGTCACCGCTACAACCGAGAAACGCTGGAGATCCAGTACAAGGGAAAAAATATTCACGAAATTCTGCAGATGACTGTAGAACAGGCGCGTGATTTTTTCAGCCCGGTTCCAGTCGTTGCGCGCAAACTGCAAACATTGCTGGACGTGGGGCTCGGTTACATTACGCTCGGCCAGAGCGCGACCACCCTTTCAGGCGGAGAAGCCCAGCGTGTCAAGCTATCTCTCGAACTCTCCAAACGGGACACGGGAAGAACGCTGTATATTCTTGACGAGCCGACAACCGGCCTGCATTTTCAGGACATCGAAATGTTGCTCAAAGTTCTGCACCGCCTGCGCGAACACGGCAATACCATCGTGGTGATTGAGCACAACCTTGATGTCGTCAAAACAGCAGATTGGGTCATCGATCTGGGCCCGGAAGGCGGGAATGGAGGGGGACTAATCATCGCCGAAGGTACTCCGGAGGAGGTGGCGGCCAACAGCGACAGTCACACTGGAGCCTATCTTGCAAAAACACTGCTTCAGGGCGGCAGATGAATCTCGAATTGATCCCCAATCCTTGTACCCAGGAATTGAGCCGCGCTAGAGCCATTTAACGCAAACTCGACCATGCCACAGCTGTTTTCATACCAGAAGAGGCGCCCAGGCATCGCATCCGAAAATACACGGGAGTATTCAATCAACCAGGATCCAAACAAGAAGGTCGTCTCTCGCGGAATCTGGGTGGTGCGCAATCCGGTCAGGAGGTTCCCATAATGGTCAATATAGATCACCTCAGCGAGGTCGCCACTATCCAGTACAACCTGTAGGCGCGAAATACTGGAGAGCTTGTCGTGAGGAAAAGCACCCTTCTCAATCCAGGCTGCAACTGGCGCAAAAAGATCGCGCCCATGAAATGAAACCGAAAGTTTCTCCGGACGCCAGTCAATTCGCCACAACTCACTTTTTCTGGCGCGACCTGCAACTACCGCAAGCAGGCCATTGTCTGGCCCAACAAACCATTTCTCATCAGCCCGCATCACTACAGCTTCACGTTCAGAACCCACACCGGGATCAATTACTGCAACACATACACTGGCAACCGGGAACTGAAGAGACATCGCCGCGAGCAAATGGGCACTCGCCGTGATATTAAATTCAGGGGCCTGATGCAGCAAATCCACAATAATTGCATCTGGGGCATTTCCCCATATCGCCGCCTTCAGCAATCCACAATATGGATCAAAACTGCCGTAATCGGTAAGCAGGAAAATCATTTGCGCATACTATCAGAATAATAATTTCATCCCTGAAAAAACAAAAAAGCCGGATAAATCCGGCTCTTTTGTTTGCATTGAACTTGATGGCTTAAGCGGCAGTTTCATCAACCACTTCTGCATCAGCAGCGCGATCGACAAGCTCAACAATTGCCATAGGTGCATTATCACCCAGACGGAATCCACATTTCAAAATTCGAAGATAACCGCCATTGCGAGACTGGAAGCGTGGCCCCAGTTCATCAAAAAGTTTAACCACAATTTCACGGTCACGCAGACGATCAAATGCGAGACGACGGTTAGCCAAAGAAGGCTTCTTGCCCAGTGTAATCAGTGGCTCAGCAACGCGGCGCAGTTCCTTGGCCTTTGGCAACGTAGTCTTGATGACTTCGTGGCGCAATAGAGAGTTAGCCATATTGCGCAACATTGCCAGACGGTGGCTAGAAGTGCGGTTCAGTTTGCGATTAGATAAACGGTGACGCATGACAAATCCTTATTTTAGAAGTCCCCTGAATCGGCAATGCCGACAATCAGGCCTTTTCCAGACCGACAGGCGGCCAGTTTTCCAGTTTCATACCCAACGTGAGGCCTTTTGAAGCCAGCACGTCCTTGATTTCATTCAGGGACTTGCGTCCCAGATTGGGTGTTTTCAGCAATTCGGTTTCAGAACGTTGAATCAGATCGCCGATATAGTAAATATTTTCAGCTTTAAGGCAATTGGCCGAGCGCACAGTCAATTCCAGGTCATCAACGGGTCGCAACAGAATCGGGTCAACCTGAGGGCTACGCGGCGCTTCAACTTCTGCCGGCGTTCCCTTCAACTCAGCAAACACCGACAATTGATCAACCAGAATGCGGGCTGCATAGCGGATAGCCTCTTCTGGGTCGATCACTCCATTGGTTTCAATCTCGACCACAAGCTTGTCAAGATCTGTGCGCTGCTCAACACGTGCACTTTCAACGGCATAACTGACTCGGCGAACCGGACTGAAAGATGCATCCAGCAGCATCGCACCCACCAAGCGATCTTCATCAGCAACACGACGCACACTGACCGGAACATATCCACGTCCCTGCTCGATCTTGATGGTCATGTTAAGCTTACCACCCTTGGTCAGATGCGCTATGACATGACCGGGGTTGACGATTTCAACATCGTGAGAGGATTCAATATCAGCCGCAGTCACCGGGCCTTCGCCACTCTTTGAAAGAGTCAGCGTAGTTTCGCCTCGGTTATGAAGTTTAAGTGCAATGCCCTTCAGGTTCAGAAGAATATCGACCACATCTTCCTGAACGCCATCAAGGGACGAATACTCATGCACCACACCATCAATCTGAACCTGGGTAATTGCATAGCCAGGCATGGATGACAAAAGAATGCGACGTAGCGCGTTACCAAGCGTATGCCCATAGCCACGCTCAAACGGCTCCATTGTCACCCGGGCACGCATGGGTGTTTGACTCTGGACGTCAACTATCCGAGGTTTAAGAAACTCAGCGGCACTGCTTTGCATGGATCGTAATTCCTCTAAATTGGTAGCTTGCTCAATTATTTCGAGTACAACTCGACTACGAGGTGCTCGTTAATTGTAGCTGGCAGTTCGGCACGCTGCGGCTTGGCTTTAAATGTTCCTTTAAGAGCCTTGATGTCAACTTCGATCCACTCGGGGAAAGTGCGTTGTTCAGCAGCTTCTGCTGCACCTTTAACACGCAGATGGTTTTTGGCTTTTTCAGCAACCTCAACGACATCACCAGGCTTTACCTGATAGGAAGGAATATTTACCCGACGACCATTGACGAGAATAGCGTTGTGACGAACGACCTGACGGGCCTCGGTACGCGAGGCGCCAAATCCCATTCTGTATGCCACATTATCAAGACGACATTCAAGCAGCTGCAGCAAATTCTCACCGGTAATGCCACGCACACGATCAGCTTCCTGATAGTAACCACGGAATTGCTTTTCAAGAATGCCATAAATACGGCGAAGTTTCTGCTTTTCGCGCAACTGTACACCGTAGCCAGAAAGGCGGGTATTCTGCTTCTGCCCATGCTGACCAGGCGCGTAGCTTCTTCTCTCTACCGAACATTTGTCGGTGAAGCATTTTTCACCCTTGATAAACAGTTTTTCTCCCTCGCGGCGGCACTGACGGCACTTGGGGTCAAGATTTCTAGCCAAAGTAATTCTCCTGCAAAAATATTTGCCGTATTAAATGCGGCGCTTCTTGGGCGGGCGACAACCGTTGTGTGGAATCGGAGTCACATCGGTAATACCGGTAATCTTGAACCCTACGGCATTAAGTGCGCGCACAGCTGATTCACGACCAGGGCCAGGGCCTTTGATCCGAACTTCAAGATTCTTCACGCCGCATTCCTGTGCCGCTTTGCCAGCATGTTCAGCGGCAATCTGCGCTGCAAAAGGAGTACTCTTGCGTGAACCACGGAAACCGCTTCCACCCGATGTTGCCCAAGAGAGAGCATTACCCTGGCGGTCAGTAATCGTGACAATGGTGTTATTGAAAGATGCGTGAACATGAGCAATGCCTTCTGCCACATTCTTTTTTACTTTTTTACGCACCCGTACATTTGCTTTAGCCATAATTTATCCTTTACTTATCCGCTGTCAGTTTATTTGCGGATAGCTTTGCGCGGGCCCTTGCGAGTCCGGGCGTTAGTACGCGTACGCTGACCACGGACAGGCAGACCACGACGATGACGAAGGCCGCGATAGCACCCAAGATCCATCAAACGCTTAATGCTCATCGTAACTTCGCGTCGAAGGTCGCCCTCGACAACAAATTTACCCACTTCATCGCGTAACCGCTCAACGTCGCTGTCGCTCAGATCTTTGATTTTGGTAGACGTATTAACTCCGGCAGCGGCGCAGATTAATCGCGACCGGGTGCGACCGATGCCATATATGGCAGTTAGCGCAATCTCGGTGTGTTGATGGTTCGGGATATTCACCCCAGCAATGCGGGCCATGCGGTCACTCCCAACAGCTAATTAGAATGGAAAAACGAAGAATTTTATCAGCAAACAAGATAACAATCAACCTTGACGTTGCTTGTGGCGCGGGTCATCACAAATCACACGTAGGACACCTTGCCGCCGCACCATTTTACATTTACGGCAGATTTTCTTAACAGAAGCACGAACTCTCATTTGATATCTCCTTAAAACTATTGTCAGACATTTCCGACCGAATGCTACTTAGCACGAAATGTAATTCGCGCTCTGGATAGATCGTAAGGCGTAAGCTCTACAGTTACCTTGTCGCCTGGCAAAATCCGGATATAGTGCATGCGCATTTTTCCAGAAATGTAACCAAGTACTACATGACCATTTTCCAGCTTGACACGAAAAGTAGCGTTGGGAAGATTTTCAAGCACTTCCCCTTGCATCTCAATCGTGTCTTCTTTCGACATTCTATTTGTCCGTTTTTCAAATTAGCGTGGCAATATGCCGCCACCTTTGAAATTTGCTTTCTTGAGCAGGCTCTCATATTGATGAGACATCAGATAAGATTGCACCTGAGTCATGAAATCCATTGTCACAACAACAATAGTCAGCAACGAAGTTCCGCCAAAGTAGAAAGGCACATTCCACTTCACGATCAGGAATTCAGGAAGCAAGCACACCAATGTAATATACAACGCACCAGCCAATGTCAACCGGGCCATAATGCGATCTATATATTTTGCCGTTTGGTCTCCAGGACGAATTCCTGGTACAAAAGCACCACTTTTCTTCAAGTTATCCGCAGTTTCCTTGGGATTGAACACAAGGGCCGTATAAAAAAAACAAAAGAAAATAATTGCAGTGGCATAAAACATGACATACAAGGGCTGCCCTGGGGAAAGAGTGGATCCGATATCCTTCAGCCAGCTCATGTTTTCACTACTGCCAAACCAGCCCGCAAGTGTAGCGGGAAACAAAATAACGCTGGAGGCAAAGATCGGCGGTATGACGCCGGCCATATTCAATTTAAGTGGCAAGTGAGAACTTTGACCGCCAACGATCTGCCGGCCAACTTGACGCTTAGCGTAGTTCACAAGAATCTTGCGCTGACCGCGTTCCACGAAAACAACAAATCCCGTCACAGCGATTGAAGCAATAAACAACATAATAACCAGAGGGATCGAGAATGCGCCCGTGCGAGTCAACTCAAGCGTTCCTCCAATTGCACTCGGCAATCCGGCAACAATACCGGCAAAGATGATAATGGAAATACCGTTACCTATTCCACGCTCGGTAATTTGCTCGCCAATCCACATCAGGAAAAGTGTTCCAGTTACCAATGTGATAACAGTAGTTACACGGAACAACAGACTTGGATCAATAACCAATCCAGGCTGCGCTTCCAGTGCAATCGCAATTCCTATACCCTGAAGCAGGGCCAGGGCGACTGTTCCGTAGCGGGTGTACTGGGTGATTTTTTTCCGTCCGGATTCGCCCTCTTTCTTTAACTGTTCCATCTGAGGCGAAACAACCGTCATTAATTGCATAATGATGGAAGCCGAAATATAAGGCATGATCCCAAGCGCAAAAACAGTAAAACGAGACAGCGCGCCACCCGAAAACATGTTAAACATGCCCAGAATGCCGCCCTGCTGCGATTTGAATAGCTCAGCAAGAACAGCCGGATCAATTCCAGGGACCGGAATGTGCGCACCAATGCGATAAACAATCAACGCGCCCAGCACAAACAGCAAGCGCTGCTTGAGATCCGAGTATTTGCCCGCAGAACCTACGCTCGAAGTAGCCAAGAAGTGATTACTCCAGACCTGCCACGTTACCGCCAGCAGCTTCAATAGCCGCTCTTGCACCCTTGGTCACGAGAATTCCCTGCAATTTCACAGCTTTCTCGACTTTTCCACCCAGGAAGACTTTTGCACCTAGGCAAGAACCTGGCACAACACCAGCCTGCTTAAGCACTAACAGATCGACAGAATCCACAGGCAAAGCATTCAGTGCAGATAAACGCACCTGAGCCACATTACCCTTCGTCAGTGATTTGAAGCCGCGCTTTGGCAAACGACGTTGCAGTGGCATCTGGCCACCTTCAAAGCCAACTTTATGGAAACCGCCTGCACGAGATTTTTGACCCTTATGACCACGTCCAGCGGTCTTTCCAAGTCCGCTTCCAATACCGCGACCCACGCGGCGCTTGGAATGCTTACTGCCTTCAGCAGGTTTTAGAGTATTTAGTTGCATTTATTCCTCGCACTTCAAGAGGTAATTAACCTTATTGATCATGCCACGGTTTTCAGGCGTGTCTTTAACCTCAACCGTATGATTCAAGTGGCGCAGTCCAAGGCCCCGCACGCATGCACGATGCTTTTGAATGGTGCCAATCGTGCTCTTGGCCAAGGTTACTTTCAGAGTTTTGGCTGTATTCGACATTTTATTACCCCAGAATCTCTTCCACAGACTTGCCACGTTTGGCAGCAATCTCGGATGGTGTATTCATCGCCTGCAAACCATTAATGGTCGCGCGAACCAGGTTATATGGGTTGGTTGAACCAGTACATTTCGCAAGAACGTTATGCACGCCCATTACTTCAAATATTGCCCTCATCGGACCACCGGCGATAATTCCGGTACCTTCAGAGGCGGGCTGCATATAAACCTTGGCAGCACCGTGTTCACCAACAACGGCATGATGCAGCGTGCCGTTTTTCAGATTCACCTTGACCAGATTGCGGCGGGCTTCATCCATGGCTTTCTGCACAGCAACAGGTACTTCCTTTGCTTTACCTTTTCCCATGCCAATTCCGCCATCGCCATCACCAACCACGGTTAGTGCCGCAAAGCCCATAATCCGTCCACCCTTAACAACCTTGGTGACCCGGTTTACCGAAATCATTTTCTCGCGCAAACCGTCGCCGCGATCTTCCATATCCATTTTTGCCATCATCGTCCCCGCTTAGAACACCAAGCCGTTTTCACGTGCCGCTTCGGCCAATGACTTCACTCGACCGTGGTACCTGAAGCCGGAGCGGTCAAAAGCAACTTTTTCAATCCCAAGGCTCTTGGCCTTGTCAGCAATCCGCTTGCCCACAATTGCAGCAGCAGCTGAATTGCCGCCATTTGATAATTCCTTGCGCACATCAGCTTCAACTGTAGATGCACTGGCAAGAACTTTACCACCAGTTGCATCTATGATCTGGGCGTACATATGGCAGTTGGTGCGGAACACTGACAGCCGAACCACTTTCAACTCTGCGAGCTTGGCACGGGTTTTACGTGACCTGCGCAAACGAGCTTGATTTTTATTCATGACTCTTGCCTCGATTATTTCTTCTTGGTTTCCTTGATCACCACAACCTCATCGGAGTAGCGAACACCCTTACCCTTGTATGGCTCAGGACTACGATAGGCACGCACATCGGCAGCCACCTGACCAACCTGTTGCTTATCGATACCCTTGATAACAACCTCGGTCTGAGTCGGAGTTTCAACCTTTACACCGGCAGGCATCTTGTGCTCAACGGGATGAGAAAACCCCAGGGACAAACTCAAAACATCTCCCTTGGCCTGTGCGCGATAACCAACGCCCACAAGGGTCAGTTTGCGCTCAAAACCCTGCGAAACACCCTTGACCATATTTGCCAGCAGTGCCCGCATCGTACCGGACATCGCATTTGCCTGGATGGAGTCGTTCGCTGCTGCGCACTGAAGATTATCCCCTTCATGCACAACAGTAATGTCCGCAGTCATTGCCTGACTGAGCACACCGAGAGGACCTTTAACCGTAATTTCATTCGCAGAAACTTTTACTTCTACGCCGGATGGAACCACTACCGGATTTTTAGCTATTCTGGACATGCATTCACCTCATCATGCCACGACACACAGGACTTCACCGCCGACACCATTTGCCCGTGCCTTGCGGTCTGTCATCACACCCCGGGAGGTAGAGACAATTGCAATACCCAAACCATTCATAACTTTGGGCAAATCCTGACTGCCTTTGTAAATACGCAAGCCTGGACGGCTTACGCGCTGAATTTTTTCAATCACAGGACGACCTGCATAATACTTCAGACGCAGTTCAAGCAAGGGCTTACCCTCTTCTTCACGCACGCCGAAGTCATCAATAAAACCTTCTTCCTTCAAAACACCGGCGATAGAAACCTTAACCTTGGAAGATGGCATTGAAACCGCAACCTTCTCTGCTTTTTGCGCATTCCGGATACGGGTCAGCATATCGGCGATCGGATCACTCATACTCATTCTGTATTCTCCCGTTACCAGCTGGCCTTGGTCATGCCCGGAATTTCACCGCGCATGGCCAGATCACGCAACTTACTGCGCCCAAGCCCAAACTTGCTATACGTGCCACGTGGACGTCCCGTCAACGCACAGCGATTACGCAAACGAACAGGACTGGAGTCACGCGGCAATTGCTGCAATTTGGCGCGAGCCGCATAACGCTCTTCGTCGCTGAACTTTACATTGTTAATGATTGCACTCAGCTCCGCACGCTTAGCAGCATATTTCTTAACTGTTTCACGACGCTTCAGGTCGCGGTTAATCAAAGAAGTTTTTGCCATGTCGACCTCAGTTCCTGAACGGGAAGCTAAACGCTGCAAGCAAGGCACGCGCTTCTTCATCAGTTTTGGCAGTGGTTGTTATAGTGATATTCATGCCACGAAGCGCATCAATTTTCTCGTATTCAATTTCCGGAAAAATTATTTGCTCTTTCACACCCATATTGTAGTTCCCGCGACCATCAAAAGATTTACCGGAAATTCCCCGGAAATCTCGAATTCGAGGGATTGCAACAGTAACCAGGCGATCCAGAAATTCGTACATCTGCACCTTACGCAGCGTGACCTTGCAGCCCACCGGATATCCCTCACGAATCTTGAAGCCAGCAATTGACTTCTTGGCATTGGTTACAACCGGCTTTTGACCTGCGATCTTCTGCCTATCACTTACCGCGTGCTCCATTACCTTTTTATCCGCAACCGCCTCACCAACACCCATATTGAGCGTAATTTTTTCTATCCGAGGCACTTCCATTACGGATTTGTAGCCAAACTGCTCTTTGAGCTGCTTTGCCACAGTTTCCCTATAAAAATCATGCAAACGAGCCATGTTAATTCCTTACGCGTCAATCACTTCGCCGTTGGACTTGAAAAAACGAACCTTACGGCCATCCTCAAGTTGCCTTACACCAACACGGTCAGCCTTTTTGGTAGCTGGATTAAACAATGCCACATTTGAAATCTGAATCGGCATTTCAATATCCACAATACCGCCAGCAGAGCCCTTCATGGGGTTTGGCTTTTGGTGCTTTTTAACTTTATTAGCCCCCTCAACCACAACCTTACCCTCAAGAATGCGAAGAACTGCACCACGCTTGCCTTTGTCTTTACCAGTAGTAACGATCACATCGTCACCCTTGCGAATCTTGTTCATTGTCAGCCCCTTACAGAACTTCAGGCGCCAGCGACACGATCTTCATGAATCGCTCAGTACGCAATTCACGCGTGACCGGCCCGAAAATACGGGTGCCAATTGGCTCGAGTTTATTATTCAGGAGTACAGCCGCATTCCCATCGAACTTCACCAAAGAGCCGTCTGAACGACGAACACCTTTGGCAGTGCGGACAACTACAGCGTTGTAGACATCGCCCTTTTTGACGCGTCCACGCGGAGCTGCATCCTTGATAGTTACTTTGATGATATCGCCGATAGCGGCGTAACGACGCTTGGATCCACCCAACACCTTAATGCACATAACGGAGCGCGCACCGGTATTGTCGGCAACATCCAGCCGAGTTTGCATCTGAATCATAAATTTCTCCAACTTAAGCCGTCTATGCTTCGGTTCCTTGCAGAACCGAAGCATATAACAACGGTCAGTTTTGGTACCCTACAGCAGCGACAGCCACTAATTAGGGGGTTCGCCAACAAAGACAGCAAGTATATATTGAATTTCTTGCTTCTGCAAGAATAAGGTTAAACCGCCTTATCAAGCAGTTTACTTACACGCCACGCTTTGGTTCTGGCAATTGGCCGACACTCTTGAATTTCAACCATGTCGCCTTCGTGAAATTCATTATTCTCATCATGAGCATGGTATTTCTTTGAACGGCGAATAATTTTCCCATACAAAGGATGCTTTACCTTGCGTTCAACAAGAACCGTCACAGTCTTGCTCATTTTGTCGCTGACCACGCGCCCAACCAGTGCGCGCGTAGTTACTTTAGCTTCGCTCATGCTTGCCTCGCTTTTTCACTCATGATGGTACGCACCCGGGCAATGTCCTTACGAACTTTACCCAATTGATCCACCTTGTTGCTTTGTTGGGTGGAAAGCTGCATGCGCAGGCTAAATTGCGCGCGCAAGAGCTCAACCATTTCCAGGTTCAACTCATCAGCCGATTTAGCTCTCAATTCACTGGATTTCATAATTATTAGCTACCTACATGTCGAAGTACAAAAGTGGTGGCAATCGGGAGCTTTGCCGAAGCGAGACGGAAAGCCTCACGCGCCAGTTCCTCGCTTACCCCGTCCATTTCGTACAGTACTTTTCCGGGTTGAATTTCTGCCACGAAATATTCAGGATTTCCTTTTCCATTACCCATACGAACTTCGGCGGGCTTTGAGGAAATAGGCTTATCCGGGAAAATACGAATCCATATCCGGCCACCGCGCTTGATGTGACGGGTCATTGCACGTCGAGCCGCTTCAATTTGACGCGCAGTCAAACGGCCACGACCAATGGCTTTCAGTCCGAAATCACCGAAATTTACTTTATTACCGCGCGTAGCTATGCCGGTATTACGGCCCTTTTGCTGTTTGCGGAATTTCTGTCTAGCTGGCTGCAGCATGTTTCGCTCCTGGCTTTCTCGCTCTCTTTACTGGTTCGGTCGGTGCGGCAACAGGCTGTTCACCCTTACCCATCACTTCGCCCTTGAACACCCATACCTTGATGCCGATGATGCCGTATGTTGTCTTAGCTTCGGCCACGCCATAGTCGATGTCAGCACGCAAGGTATGGAGAGGAACGCGGCCCTCACGATACCATTCAGTACGCGCAATTTCGATTCCATTCAAGCGTCCAGCACTCATAATCTTGATGCCTTGCGCACCTAAACGCATCGCATTTTGCATGGAGCGCTTCATCGCACGCCGAAACATTACACGCTTCTCAAGCTGCGATGCGATGTTCTCTGCAATCAAGGTTGCATCGATTTCAGGCTTGCGGATTTCTTCGATATTAAGATGGACGGGGACACCCATCATCTTTTTCAATTCAATCTTGAGCGCTTCAATATCCTCGCCTTTCTTGCCGATTACGATGCCAGGGCGGGCACTGAAAATCGTAATTTTTGCATCACGCGCCGGACGCTCAATCAAAATCCGGCCAACCGCAGCATGTGCCAGCTTTTTTTTCAGGAATGCTCGTACCTTGATATCTTCATGCAACATTCCAGCAAAGTTTTTACTATTTGCATACCATTTCGACGACCAGTTCTTCAGAACACTCAGGCGAAAGCCAGTCGGATTAGTCTTCTGTCCCATAATTTTCCCTTTCTACCCTTGCTTTAGTCGCCAACCGTTACGGTTATATGGCAGGTCGGTTTAAGGATACGTGCGCCACGACCCTTGGCACGAGCACGGAAGCGCTTGAGCGTAGTACCTTCGTCCACAAGAATGGTAGAAACCTTCAATTCGTCAATATCGGCACCTTCGTTATGCTCGGCATTGGCAATTGCAGATTCAAGAACCTTTTTGATTATAACGGCACCTTTTTTTGGGCTAAAAGCCAGAATATTCAAGGCGCGCTCAACCGGCAAACCGCGAATCTGATCAGCAACCAGGCGGCCTTTCTGTGCCGATAGGCGGGTTCCGCGTAATACTGCGCTTACTCTCATCATGATCTCCTATTTCTTCGCCTTCTTATCCGCGGCATGCCCTTTAAAGGTGCGCGTCAAAGAAAACTCACCCAGCTTGTGTCCAACCATGTTCTCGTTAACAAATACGGGAACATGCTGCTTGCCGTTATGCACAGCAATTGTCAAACCAACAAAATCAGGTAAAACGGTTGAACGGCGGGACCAGGTCTTGATAGGACGCTTGTCATTAGTAGCACGAACAGTTTCAATCTTCTTAATCAGATGCACGTCGACAAACGGGCCTTTTTTAATAGAGCGAGCCATTTAGATTACCTCTTATTCGATGGGCGACGGCGCACGATCATATTCTGTGTGCGCTTGTTTCGGCGAGTACGATACCCCTTGGTCTGAGTACCCCATGGGCTGACAGGATGACGGCCAGCGGACGTCCTGCCTTCACCACCACCATGCGGGTGGTCGACCGGGTTCATCACCACGCCACGAACAGTCGGACGCACGCCACGCCAACGCATTGCCCCTGCCTTACCAATGGAACGAAGGCTATGTTCGGAATTACCCACCTCACCAATGGTAGCCTTACAGTCCACGTGAACTTTACGAATTTCACCAGAGCGCAAACGCAGTTGAGCATACGCCCCCTCACGAGCAAGCAACTGAACCGAAGTGCCCGCCGAACGCGAAATCTGTGCACCCTTGCCTGGCATCATCTCAACGCAATGAATCGTCGAACCCACGGGAATGTTTCGTAGAGGCAGGGTATTACCCACCTTGATGGGCGAATCGGAACCGCTGATCAATTGCATACCAACAGATACACCCTTGGGAGCAATAATGTAGCGACGCTCACCATCCATGTAGCAAAGCAGAGCAATATTAGCGCTACGATTCGGATCGTACTCAAGGCGCTCAACTTTTGCAGGAACACCATCCTTGTCACGACGGAAGTCAATTACCCGGTAATGCTGCTTGTGACCACCACCTTGATGACGCACAGTAATGCGGCCATTATGATTGCGGCCTGCATGTTTAAACTGGCTTTCCAGCAGTGGGGCATGAGGCGCACCCTTGTGCAGATCCGGGTTGACAACCTTGATAACAGCGCGCCGACCAGCGGAAGTTGGTTTTACTTTAATTAGTGCCATATCAGCTCTCCTACTCGCCAACCATGAGGTTAAGTTCCTGGCCCGGCTTCAAAGAAACAAAAGCCTTTTTCCAGTCCTTGCGACGACCCATGGTGCGGCCAGAACGCTTTACCTTGCCTTTAACATTGGCAATTTGCACACCAGCCACCTCAACCTTAAACAACAGTTCAACCGCAGCCTTTACTTCTGGCTTGGTTGCATTGCCGACCACACGAAAAACCACTTGCTGATATTTATCAGCCAACATTGTGGCTTTTTCTGAAATTTGCGGCGCGAGAATAACTTGCATCAGGCGCTCTTGATTCGCTGTATTCGCACTCATCCCAGCATCTCCTCAAATTTTTTCACCGCACCGCGGGTCAACAGTACATTGGGAAAACGAACCAAATTTACTGGATCAGCATGTTGAGCCTCTACGACCAACACATGCGGCAGGTTACGCGAGGAAAGATACAGATTTTCATCCACATCATCAGTCACAACAAGAACACTCTCAAATCCCAGTGACTTGATTTTTTGCACCATCTGTTTAGTCTTGGGAGTATCAATCCTGAACTCCTCAACCACCTGCAGACGACCAATACGCGCCAACTCTGAAAGAATGGACTGCATTCCGGCACGATGCATCTTTTTGTTAACCTTGTGGGAAAAGTTCTCATCTGGGCTATTTGGGAATGTCTTACCACCTCCACGCCACAGCGGGCTGGACGCCATACCCGCACGAGCATTGCCCGTGCCCTTTTGACGGAATGGCTTCCTTGTACTTTTTGCCACTTCACTGCGACCCTTTTGCGCACTTGTCGCCGTACGCGCATTTGCCATGTATGCGGTCACAACCTGATGAACCAGGTCTTCATTGAATTCACGACCGAAAGCAACGTCCGAAGCATTGACACTTGCCGTTGCCTGGCCCTGATCATTAATAAGTTTAAGTTCCATTATGCACCTGCCTTCACAGCGGGACGAATAAGAACATCGCCACCTTTGGAGCCGGGGATCGCGCCTTTGATCAGCAGCAGCTGACGCTCGGCATCGACGCGTACGATTTCAAGATTTTGTGTGGTACGACGCACAGCACCAAGATGTCCAGCCATACGCTTTCCAGGAAATACGCGACCAGGATCCTGATTCTGACCGATCGAACCAGGACTGTTATGCGAACGGGAGTTACCATGGGTAGCACGGTTGGAACTGAAGTGGTGACGTCTGATTGCACCGGCAAAACCCTTACCCTGGGTTGTACCTGTCACATCAACCAACTGCCCGGCCTGAAAGACATCAGCACTGACACTGGCACCTAACGCAAACTGGGAAATTTGATCCGCAGTCGCGACGAACTCCTTGATGGAACGGCCAGCCTCAACTCCAGCTTTGGAGTAGTGCCCCGCCAATGCTTTAGTCACACGACTGACACGACGCTCGCCACATGTCATCTGGACGGCAGAATAGCCATCCGTTTCTGCACTCTTGATCTGAGTCACACGGTTACCCGACACGTCTATTACACTCACCGGAACGCTTGTTCCGTCGTCGGTAAAGATGCGCGTCATGCCAACCTTGCGACCTATAAGTCCGAGGCTCATCATTATTTTCCTTAAACAATGCCGATTTCGATTGACCGGCGGTTTTAATAGCAAAAGAACTAAACGACTAAAAAGACGGCGGATTATACACCGTATTTTTAGCCGTTACAAACCATACTACAGGTTTAATAGTTTACAGCTTGATTTCCACATCCACGCCAGCCGGAAGATCCAGCTTCATCAGCGCATCCACGGTTTTGTCCGTGGGGTCAATGATATCCATCAAACGTAGATGGGTACGGATTTCAAACTGGTCACGGGAGGTCTTGTTAACGTGCGGCGAGCGCAGTACGTCAAAACGTTCTATCCGGGTAGGCAATGGAACCGGCCCACGCACAACCGCGCCAGTTCTTTTGGCGGTTTCAACAATCTCAAGGGCAGATTGGTCAATCAGTCGGTAGTCAAATGCTTTGAGACGGATACGGATTTTTTGGCTTTGCATGATATTCCTAAAGAGCGGTGCGGCGAACCCGTGTTCGCCGCGAATAAAAGTTTTTTACTCGATGACCTTGGCCACGACACCGGCACCAACGGTACGGCCGCCTTCGCGAATCGCGAAACGCAGGCCTTCTTCCATGGCGATCGGCTGGATCAGCGCAACGTTGATCGAGATGTTATCTCCCGGCATGACCATTTCCGTGCCGGCCGGCAGTTCGATCGCACCGGTTACGTCGGTGGTGCGGAAGTAGAACTGTGGACGGTAGCCCTGGAAGAATGGGGTGTGACGGCCACCCTCATCCTTGGAGAGCACATAGATCTCTGCCGAGAATTTGGTGTGCGGGGTGATGGAACCAGGCTTGGCCAGCACCTGGCCGCGCTCGACTTCTTCACGCTTGGTGCCGCGCAGCAGTACGCCGACGTTGTCGCCCGCCTGTCCCTGGTCGAGCAGTTTGCGGAACATCTCTACACCGGTGCAGGTGGTTTTGATGGTGGGCTTGATGCCGACAATTTCAACTTCTTCGCCAACCTTGACGATGCCGCGTTCGATACGGCCGGTTACGACGGTGCCACGCCCGGAGATGGAGAAGACGTCTTCCACTGGCATCAGGAAGGTGCCGTCAATGGCGCGTTCCGGTTGCGGGATGTAGCTGTCGAGTGCGTCTGCCAGCCTGAAGATGGAGGGTTCGCCGATGTCG
>Ga0172380_10001554_pt1 | contig 39095 bp, 39 predicted proteins | sample Leawe162metaG_FD_119747 | JGI IMG/M metagenome (GOLD analysis project Ga0172380, IMG submission 119747) | Leachate microbial communities from a municipal landfill in Southern Ontario, Canada - Leachate well 162 metaG | ecosystem: Engineered > Solid waste > Landfill > Unclassified | place...
AGCGCCCACCAGCGCCTCATCGACGAGGTGATGGTGAACAGCGACTTCGGTCGGGACGCGAGCAACTGACGTGGCAGGAACGCGCGATGTCGCAGGTCGCCGCTATGCCGCCGCCGTGCTCGAGATCGCGCGCGAGGAGCGTGCCCTCGACAGCTGGGTGACGGCAATCGAAGGCCTGGAATCGCTGACCGCCCGGCCGGAGTTCGTCGCCGCGCTGCAGGCGGATGGGATGACGGACGAGCGCTTCCAGGCGATCGTCCGTCGCGTGGTCCCTGCCGCGACGCCTGTGCAGCTCAACCTCTTCCGCCTGCTCCGCAGGAAGGCGCGGCTGGGCCTCGGCCCGGACATCGCGTCGTTCTTCCGGGAGTTGGTGGATGACGAGCGCGGGATCGCCCGCGCCGTGGTGACCAGCGCGGTGGAGCTGGAGCCGGACCGTCGAGCGGCGCTGGAGCGCCGCCTCGCGGAGCAGACCGGGCGCCAGGTCACCGTGGAGACACAGGTCGATCCGGGCATCCTCGGTGGCCTGATCGTCCGCATCGGCGACCGGCTGGTGGATGGCTCCACGCGCGGACGCCTCCGGGCGTTGCGCTCGCAACTGGAGCGAGCCGCGCTGTAGGTCCGCCGCAAGCCGCGGAAGCGCAGCACGCGCGCGAAACGAAGAGAGATGCCGCCCCCGGGGGCGGGAGAGACGCTGAGGTACCGCGATGGCCGTACGAGCTGAAGAGATCGCCTCCATCCTGAAGGAGCAGATCGAGCACTTCGACGTCTCCGCCACGTCGGCGAACGTCGGCACGGTGATCGAGGCCGGCGACGGCATCGCCCGCATCCACGGCCTCGGCGAATGCCTCTCCTCCGAGCTCATCGAGTTCGGTGTGACGGACGACTCCGGTCGCCCCATCCGCGGCCTCGCCCTGAACCTCGAAGAGGAGACGGTCGGCGCCATCATCATGGGCGACTACACCAAGGTGAAGGAGGGCGACGAGGTCCGCACCACCGGCCTGGTCGCCTCCGTCCCCGTGGGCGAGGCCCTCATCGGCCGCGTCGTGAACGCCCTCGGCGACCCGGTGGACGAGAAGGGGCCCGTGGGCACCACGGAGCGCTACCCCGTGGAGCGCATCGCCCCGGACGTCGTCTCCCGCGTCACCGTGAACCAGCCCCTGCAGACCGGCATCAAGGCCATCGACGCGATGATCCCGCTGGGGCGCGGTCAGCGCGAGCTCGTCATCGGCGACCGCTCCATCGGCAAGAGCGCGATCTGCATCGACGCCATCATCAACCAGAAGGACAGCGGCGTTATCTGCATCTACGTCGCCGTCGGCCAGAAGGACGCGAAGGTCGCCCAGACCGTCGCCATCCTCGACCAGTACGGCGCGATGAACCACACGATCGTCGTGGTCGCCTCCGCCTCCGAATCCGCCGCGCTCCAGTACCTCGCCCCGTACGCCGGCGCCGCCATGGCCGAGTACTTCATGGCCAAGGGCAAGGACGTCCTGGTCATCTACGACGACCTCTCGAAGCACGCGTGGGCGTACCGCGAGGTCTCGCTGCTGCTCCGCCGCCCCCCGGGCCGCGAGGCGTACCCCGGCGACGTCTTCTACCTGCACTCCCGCCTCCTGGAGCGCGCCGCACGCGTCATCCCGGAGCTGGGCGGCGGGTCGATCACCGCGCTGCCGATCATCGAGACCCAGGCCGGTGACGTGTCCGCGTACATTCCGACGAACGTGATCTCAATCACGGACGGCCAGATCTTCCTGGAGCTGGACCTGTTCAACAGTGGCCAGCGCCCGGCCACCAACCCCGGCATCTCGGTGTCGCGCGTGGGCGGATCGGCGCAGACGCGCGCGATGAAGCGCGTCGCAGGCACGCTGCGCCTCGACCTCTCGCAGTACCGCGAGCTGCAGGCCTTCGCGCAGTTCGGCACCGAGGACCTGGACGCCGCGACCCGCCAGCAGCTGCTGCGCGGCGCGCGCCTCACGGAGCTCCTCAAGCAGCCGCAGTACCAGCCGCTGTCCCTGGGCCAGCAGGTCACGGTGCTCTACGCCGGCGTCAACGGCTACCTGGACGACGTCCCGGTGGAGAAGGTGCTGCCGTTCGAGAAGGCGTTCCACGACTACATGGCGGCCGGCCACTCGGACCTCGTGAACGAGATCACGACCACCGGCAACCTCGTCGAAGAGGTCGAGAGCAAGCTCAAGCAGGCGATCACGGACTTCAAGGGGTCGGTCGCCTACTAGGCGGCAGACGGAGGCCAGGCGGCGCGGCGTCGAGGGGCGCCGCACGCATCGTCCAGAGAGAGAGCGCGTGTAGATGGCGGGTGGCGGCCAGGTTCGCGGAATCCGCGACCGTATCCGGTCTGTCTCCAGCACCGCGAAGGTCACGCGGGCGATGGAGCTCGTCGCGGCATCGAAGATGCGCCGCGCGCAGGAGCGCGCCGTCCAGGCACGCCCGTACGCGGAGACCATGCGCTCCGTCCTCGCCCAACTCGCGGCCTACACCGCCGGCGGCGAGGGCGCGAACCTCCACCCCCTGTTGCAGTCACGCCAGGTGGGGCACCTCTCGTATGTGCACATCACCGCCGACCGCGGCCTGGCCGGCGGCCTCAACGCGAACATCAATCGCGCCGGGGCCGCGCTGATCCTGCAGCACCAGCCCGGCGTCGACCGCATCTCCGTCGTCTCCGCCGGCCGCAAGGGGCGTGACTTCTTCCGCCGCTCCGGCATGGAGATGCTCGCGGACTTCCCGGAACTGGGGGACTTCCCGAACTTCGAGGATGTCCGCCCGATCGCCCGGTTGATCATCGACGAGTTCGTCTCCGGGCGCGTGGACCAGGTCTTCATCGGCTACCAGCGCTTCGTGAACGCCGCCGTGCAGCGCCCGACCACCCGGCAGATCCTGCCGATCGTCGCGCCGGCCGGGGCTGACGCGGGTGCGGGAGCCGTCGACTTCATCTTCGAGCCGTCGCCCGAACAGCTGCTGCAGACGCTGCTCCCACGCTTCGTGGAGATGCAGGTGTTCGAGGCGGTGCTGGAGGCGCGGGCATCCGAGCAGTCCGCACGCATGGTCGCCATGCGCCAGGCCACGGACGCCGCGAAGGAGATGGTCGCGGACCTCACCCTCGCGTACAACAAGGCACGTCAGGAAAGCATCACCAGCGAGCTGCTCGACATCGTCGGCGGCACCGCCGCGATCGAAAACGCGTAGGCATTCAAGGCCCCACCTCGGGAGGCTGACATGGCAACTGGAACGGTTCGACAGGTCATCGGCACGGTCGTCGATGTGGAGTTCCCGCAGGGGAACCTCCCCGACCTCTTCAACGCCGTGAACATCGACCTGAAGGGGGGCATCCTGATCGCCGAGGTGCAGCAGCACCTGGGCAACAACTGGGTGCGGTGCCTCGCGCTGGATGCCACCGAGGGCCTGGCTCGCGGCGCGAAGGCGGAGGACACCGGCAAGGCGATCTCCGTCCCCGTCGGCCCGCTGACGCTGGGCCGCATCTTCAACGTCGTCGGCAAGGCGCTCGACCCGGGCGCCGCGATCCCGGATGACGTGAAGCGCATGCCGATCCACCGCTCCGCTCCGCCGTACGCGGATCAGGAGACCTCCGCCCAGATGCTGGAGACCGGCGTCAAGGTCATCGACCTCGTCGCCCCGCTGCCGCGTGGTGGCAAGGTTGGCCTCTTCGGTGGCGCGGGCACCGGGAAGACCGTCACCAACACCGAGTTGATCCGCAACCTCGCCACTGAGCACGGCGGTCTGTCCGTCTTCGCTGGCGTGGGCGAGCGCTCCCGCGAGGGCAACGACCTCTGGCACGAGATGCGCGAGTCGGGCGTACTCGACAAGACCGCGCTCGTGTACGGCCAGATGAACGAGCCCCCCGGCGTGCGCCTCCGCATCGCCCTCACCGGCCTGACCATGGCCGAGTACTTCCGCGACGAGGAAGGGCGTGACGTCCTCCTCTTCGTCGACAACATCTACCGGTACACCCTGGCCGGCATGGAGGTGTCCGCACTGCTCGGACGCATGCCATCCGCCGTGGGCTACCAGCCGACGCTGGCCACGGAGGTCGGCGCGCTCGAGGAGCGCATCACCTCCACCCGGAAGGGGTCCATCACCTCGTTCCAGGCCATCTACGTCCCCGCGGACGACTACACGGACCCCGGCGTGGCGACCACCTTCGGCCACCTGGACGCCACCGTCACCCTGGACCGCGCGCTGGTGGAGCAGGGCCTGTTCCCCGCCATCAACCCGCTGACCTCCAACAGCCGCATCCTGGACCCGCTGGTCGTCGGGCAGGAGCACTACGACGTCGCCCGCGGCGTCGTGCGCACGCTCCAGCGTTACAAGGACCTCCAGGACATCATCGCCATCCTCGGCATCGAGGAGCTGTCGGACGACGACAAGCGCACGGTGGCGCGCGCGCGCCGCATCCAGCGCTTCTTCTCGCAGCCGATGTTCGTCGCCGAGCAGTTCACCGGCACGCCCGGCCAGTACGTCCCGATCGCGGAGACGGTGCGCGGCTTCAAGGAGATCCTCGAAGGCCGCCACGACGCGCTCCCGGAGCAGGCGTTCTACATGGTCGGCAACATCGACATGGCGGTGGAGAAGGCGGCCCGCATGGCCGCGCAGGCGTAACGAGGCGTCCCAGATGCCGCTGAATCTCACCATCGTCACCGCGCAACGCACCGTCCTGGAAGAGGCCGGTGTCACGAAGCTCGTCGTCCCCGCTGCAGAGGGCCAGATCACCATCCTCCCCCGGCACGCCGCGCTCATGTCCAGCCTCGCCATCGGCGAGATGGTCGTGTTCGCCCCCGGAGGCTCCGAGTCGATCGCGATCCACGGCGGCTTCATCCAGGTCGCCCACGACGAGGTCAGCGTCCTCGCCGACGCGGCCGAGCGCATCGACCAGATCGACCTCGATCGGGCCGAGGCCGCCCGCGCCCGCGCGCAGGCCCGCCTCCAGGGCCGCGACGTCAACCTCGTTGGCGGGATCGATGTCCTCCGCGCGCAGCTGGCGCTCCAGCGATCGCTGACCCGCCTCCGCGTCGCGCGGCGCCGCGTGGGCGGCGCCACCGGAGCGCCCTCGGCGCGTCCGTAACCGGCCCCCGCACTCCGCTCCGCAAACGTCCCGCCCCCGGCGGGACGTTGTGCTTTGGTGCATAGACACCCCGCGACCCATCGTTCGTTCGTCGGCACCTCGTGCCGGCACGAGACGCACAGGCACGCGCGGGGCACGCGCCGCGCGAGATCCATCGGCCCACCTGACTTCAGGAGGTGCGAGATGCAAGCACTCATCCAGTTCATGAACGGCCCCATCGGGCGCGGCGCGCGGATCACCGTGGGCCTCGCGCTGATCTACCTCGGGATGGCACTGCTCGGCGGCGTGGCGGGGACGATCGTCGCGGGGCTCGGGGTGGTGGCAATCGCCCTCGGCGCCTCCGGGCGCTGTCTCGCCGAGGCGCTCCCAGGCGCCCGCTAGCCGCGGAAGGCGGCGCACCGCCAGCGGGCCCCGGTCTGTATCCTGTGTCCAGCGCAGGAGGGTCCAGTGAGCCCCGCAGAGCAGTGTTACGTCATCGGCGGTGGGCGCCCGCTCCGCGGGGACGTCGCCGTCTCCGGATCGAAGAACGCGGCGCTGTACGCGATTGCGGCCGGGCTGCTGACGGCTGACACGTTGACCATCACCAACGTCCCGCGCATCGCGGACATCGACGAGATGGCGGAGATTCTCCGCGAGCTCGGCGCGCGCATCGAGGTCGACGGCGAGACGGTGCGCATCTCCACGCCGTCGATCACCTCGACCGCGCCGTCCGCGGACATGGTGATGCGCCTGCGCGCCTCCTTCCTCGTCATGGGTCCCCTGCTCGCGCGCCAGGGCGAGGCGGAGTGCGTGCCGCCCGGCGGCGACGTGATCGGATCGCGTCCGCTGGATGTGCACTTCGTCGGCTTCCGCATGCTGGGCGCCACCGTCAGCCGCCACGGCGCGAACTGGCGCGCCGAGGCCGCGCGCCTGCGCGGGGCGCGGATCTTCTTCGACTACCCCAGCGTCCTCGGCACCGTGAACGTGCTCTTCGCCGCCGTGCTGGCAGAGGGGCACACCACCATCGTCAATGCCGCGCCGGAGCCCGAGGTGGCCATGGCGGCGCGCCTGCTGAACGCCATGGGCGCGCGCGTCACCGGCGAGGGCACCCCCACCGTGGAGGTGGATGGTGTCGCATCGCTCCACGGTGCGGAGTTCGCGATCATCCCCGATCGGCTGGAGGCCGGCACGTACCTGCTGGCGGGGGCCGCCACGTGCGGAGACGTCCGCGTGACGAATGCGGTGCCGCACCACATGGACTCGCTGACCGCGAAGCTGCGCGAGATGGGCATGACCGTCGAGGCCAGCGCGGAGAAGGGGATCCGCGCCACCTCGAACGGCGCGCTGCAGGCAGTACAGGTGCAGGCAGTGCCGTACCCGGGGTTCGCGACCGACCTGCACCCGCAGATGGCCGCGGCGATGACCCAGGCGCAGGGCATCTCGCTGGTCCACGAGCGCGTGTACGACAACCGCACGCTGTACGTGAACGAGCTGCGCAAGCTCGGCGCGCGCATCGTCACCGGCGGCGAGTCGGTGATCATCGAGGGGCCGACGAGGCTCGCCGGGAGCGCCGTGCGGGCGCTGGACATCAGGGCGGGCGCTGCGGTGGTGGTCGCCGGGCTGGCGGCGGATGGCGAAACCACGGTCCACGGTATCGGCCACCTGGATCGCGGGTACGCTGGGCTGGAGTCGCGCCTGCGTGCGCTTGGCGCGCAGATCGAGCGGCGCTAGCAGGCACACAGGCACTCCGGGAGCAGTGACAGGCTCGTCGCGGCGTGCGGAAACGGCCGCCAGGCGCTAACCTGCGGCAGCCTCGGACCCGCACCGAGTTGTCCACAGCGTTATCCACACCCCGTCGAAGCGTCGACCACTCGACAGCCCGGAGTCGCGAGCCCTCATGTTCGGCAAGCGCATCGGCATCGACCTCGGCACCGCGAACGTGCTCGTCTACGAGCAGGGGCGCGGCGTGGTGATCGATGAGCCCGCGGTCGTCGCGATCACCGAACGCGACAACACCGTGGTCGCCGTCGGCGACGACGCGCGCGCGATGATCGGCCGCCACCCCGGATCGATCCAGGTCATCCGCCCGATGCGCGACGGCGTGATCGCCGACTACCTGATCACGGAGGCGATGCTCCGCTACTTCATCCAGCGCGTGATCGGCCGCTTCAACCTCGTGCGGCCGGAAGTGATGATCTGCGTGCCGGTGGGCGTGAACAGCGTGGAGCAGCGCGCCGTGCGCGACGCCGCCGAGGCCGCCGGGGCACGCCGTCCCGCGCACCTGATCCCGGAGCCGCTGGCCGCCGCGATCGGCGCGGAGATCCCGGTGGGCAGCCCTCGCGGCCACATGGTGGTGGACATCGGCGGCGGCCGCACGGAGGCCGCGGTGATCTCCATGTTCGGCATCGTCGCCAGCGAGTCCGTGCGCGTCGCCGGCGACCGTCTGGACGACGCTATCGCGCAGTACATCCGCCGCCGGCACAACCTAGTGGTGGGCGAGCGCACCGCCGAGGAAGTGAAGATCGCCATCGGCTCCGCGATCCCCCTGAACGAGGACCTCGTCACAGGGGTGCGCGGGCGCGACCAGATCACGGGCCTGCCGCGCACCATCACCATGCGCTCCTCCGAGATCTCGCAGGCGATCCAGGAGCACCTCGCGACGGTCGTGCTGACCGTGCGCCGGGTGCTGGAGCGCACGCCGCCGGAGCTCGCGTCCGATGTCATCGATCGGGGGATCGTGCTGACGGGCGGCGGCGCGCTGCTGCGCCATCTGGACGACCTGCTGCTGCACGAGACGGGCGTGCCCGTGCACGTCGCCGAGGATCCGCTGCGCTGCGTGGTGAAGGGCGCCGGCGCCGCGCTCGACTACATCGACGTGATCGAACGCTCCATGCCCACCGAGGAGGAGTCGCTGATCAGCGATTCAGCGCGCTGACCCGCGGTCGCGGGGCCGAGACTGGCGGGGTTCAGACTGGCGGGGCCGACGCTACTCGGCGTGCGCGCGATCCCGCTGCCGCAGCTTCAGGTGGTAGGTCATGCTCTGCAGGAAGACCACGGGGTTGATGTGCTTCAACTCCACGTCCTCCGGCACCTGGACGCGCGCCGGGGTGTAGTTCAGGATCGCCCGCACGCCCCCTCGCACCAGCGTGTCCGCCACCGCCTGCGCCGCGTCGGCCGTGACCGCCACGATGCCGATGTCCACCGGCGCGCGGCGCAGGTCGGCCTCCAGCCGCGCAGCATCGAAGATCTCGGCGCCGTCCAGCGTGGTCCCCACGATCCCCGGCGCCGTGTCGTAACGGCCCACGATGTCGAAGCCCTGACCCTCGAACCCCGGGTAGGACGAGATCGCGCGGCCCAGGCGGCCGATGCCGACGACCACCACCCGCCAGCGGCGGTCCAGGCCGAGGATGAAGCGCAGCTCCTCGGCGAGACGGGGCACGGAGTAGCCTCGTCCTTGCTTGCCGAACCGACCGAAGTACGACAGGTCCTTGCGGATCTGAGCCGGCGTCACGCCCAGCTCGTCGCCGAGCTCCTGGGAGGAGATGACGGAGCGACCCTCGTTCTCCAGTCGCGACAGCAGCCGGTAGTACACCGGGAGGCGGTCGATCACGACATCAGGGATCTCGATCGGCAAGGCCCCGCCTCTGATCCGCGCCTGGGGCGTTCGCACCCCGTTCGGCCGCGCACGAATCGATCATACCGTCCACGAGGGTGCGCGCAATTTCACTCTGACGCCCGCGGTAAGGCTGCCGGCCTCGATCTTTCAGGGTGATTGCAGCCCCGCATGTTGCGCGGGCGAGCGGCGTTCCGCGCGCGGGATCGCCTACCGGGCGCGGCGCCTCAGCAGCAGGCGCCACGCCGCGCCGCCGGCGAGGAAGCCGGCGATCGCGCCGATCACGTCGAACCCCACGTCGGACAGCGATGCGGTCCGCGTCTCCGTGAACGTCTGGGCGAGCTCCGTCAGTCCGCCGAAGAGCCACAGCGCGAGCATGTACGTCAGCAGCGTCCGCTGCGGCGCACGCCGCGCCGCGTCGCTGGTGGCGTACCAGAGCGCCGCCGAGGCTCCCAGGAGCGCGAACAGCGCGGCGTGCCCGGCGTCCTCCTCGTCCTGGTCGGTCCAGCGCGGTGCCGGCGCTGGGGAGGCTGCCGGGGCCGCTGCCGGGGCAGCCACCGGCGCCGTCGCCGGAGCGTCGACGTGCAGGAGCCTGCTCAGCCGTGGCGGGTCCGGCGTCAGCATGACGTACAGGATCACCAGCGCAGCCAGCGCCGTGGCAGCCTGCGAGACCCGTCGAAGCGTGCGCCGGTCCATCATCCGAGGGTACAGGTGCCGCTCGCGCCGCGCGAGGCGGTGCGGCTGCGGGAACCGGTGCCGGGACATCGGGAGGGCTCGGTACAATCGTGTGCATGACGTGTCCCCCGGCTGCCCCGCGGGTGGTGATCGAGCCGTGGCACGGCGCGGGCCCCGCGGCGGCCGCGGCCGCGCTCGCCGGGCGGCCGCGCCTCGCATGGCTCGACTCGTCGCGGATCGACTCGCGCTTCGGGCGCTGGTCGATCGTCGCCAGCGACCCGCGCTGGTCGCTGACCGCGTACGGCGCGGACGTGGTGCTGGAGACCGCCGCCGGGCCGCGGCGGCTCGCGCCCGGCGCGCTCCACGCGCTCTCGCGGGCGATCGAGGCGGAACCGGGCGCGGCGATCCCAGAAGGCGCGCCGCCGCTGCCGTTCGCGGGGGGTGCGATCGGTGTGCTCGGCTTCGAGCTCGGGCGCGAGGTGGAGCGATTGCCCGCCACGACGCACGACGATGTCGGCACGCCGGATCTCGTGTTCGGCTGGTACGACGCGGCGCTCGTGTGGGATGGCGTGCGAGGCGAGGGCTGGCTCGCCGGGCGTCTCGACGCCGTGCACGCGTTGCGCGACCGCCTGGGTGCACACGCGGCCGCGCCGGCGAGCCCCGCGAGCGCCGGAGTGCTGCGCAGCAACATGTCGCGCGCCACATACCTGCGCGCCGTCGATCGCGCGCGCCGGTACATCGAGGCGGGCGACATCTACCAGGTCAACCTGGCGCAGCGCTTCTCCGCGCCCTTCGGTGGCAGCGGCTTCGATCTCTACCGCCGGCTGCGTGTCGTGAGTCCCGCGCCGTTCGCGGCCTACCTCGACCTGCGTGGCGACTTCGGCGGCGTCGAGGTGCTCTCCTCGTCGCCGGAGCGCTTCCTGCTCGCCGACGGCGATCGCCTGGAGACCCGCCCGATCAAGGGCACGCGCCCGCGCGGCGCGACGCCCGAGGAGGATGCCCGGCTGGTGCAGGAGCTGCTGGGCAGCACGAAGGATCGCGCCGAGCACCTGATGATCGTCGACCTCGAGCGCAACGACCTCGGGCGCGTGGCTGTCACCGGGAGCGTGCGCGTGCCGGAGTTCGCCGTCCTGGAGACGTACGCGCAGGTGCATCACCTGACGTCCACCGTGGAGGCGTGGCGCCGGCCGGATGTGGGTCTGGAGGCGCTGCTGCGCGCGACGTTCCCCGGCGGCTCGATCTCCGGCGCCCCGAAGATCCGGGCGCTCGAGATCATCGACGAGCTGGAGCCCACCGTGCGCGGAATCTACACGGGCGCAATCGGGTACGTCTCCGCGCACGGACGCATCGATCTCAACATCGCGATCCGCACAATCACGCTCGCGGACGGCGCCGCGCATGTGCACGTGGGTGGGGCGATCGTGTACGACTCCGATCCCGAGGCGGAGTACGCCGAGACCCTGGACAAGGCACGTGGCATGGCGCGCGCCCTGGGCGTCACCCTGCCCGACGAGGCTGGCGCCACCGGCGCGGTCGAGGAGCCCGGCAGCGCCGCGGCGTCGATCCCGCCGCGATGACCGGGTACGCCTGGATCGACGGTGCCGTCGTCCCCCGGGACGAGGCACGCATCTCCATTGACGACTTCGCCGTGCGCTATGGCGCGGCCTGCTTCGAAACCATGCTCGCGCGCGGCGGGCGCGTGTTTCGCGTCGAGGCGCACCTCGATCGGCTCGAGGCGGGGCTGCGCGGGATGGGAGTCGCGCCTCCGCCGCGCGCGAGCACGGTCGCCGCAATCGAGGAGACGCTGCGCGCGAACGGCCTGCCTGACGCCAGCGTCCGTCTCACCGTGACCGCGGGGAGCGGACGCTCCCCCGACCTGCGCGCCGCGCGCGCGCCGTGCGTCATCGTCACCGCCGACCCGCCCCCCGCACGCCCCGCCCCGCCGCGGCTCCAGGTGGCCACCGCACGCATCGATGCGCGCCGCCCGCTGGCAGGGGCGAAGTCGGGGCAGTTCCTGACGTACCTGCTCGCCCGTGCCGAGGTGCGCGACGCGGGCGCGGACGATGCGCTGCTGCTGAACCATGACGGTGCCGTGGTGGAGGCGGCGGCCGCGAACATCTTCATCCTGCGCGATGGCGGCCTGGAGACCCCGCCGATCGCAGATGGTCCGCTGCCCGGCATCACGCGCGCGGCGCTGATCGAGGTCGCGCGATCCCTCGGCGTGCCCGTGATGGAGCGGACGCTGCGCGTGCCTGATCTCGCGCGAGCCGCGGCGATCCTGCTCACGAGCAGCATCGCCGGTATCGTCCCGGCAGCGTCGCTGGTGGCGGCACCGGGGGTCTCCGGGGCGGCAGGCCTCGATTGGCGGGCGCCGATGGCGCCGCCATCGCTGATCGGGCGGTTAATCGCGGGATACGAGGCGTTGCTGTAGGGGTTACTCCCGACGACGGGGCGCGCAAAAGTAGGAGAATCGTCAGAGTGAGGTTCCACGGGAAGTCTGAAAGCATTCGAGGAGCGGTCTGAGCGATCCGCCCGGGTGGCCTGAACGCGGCCCGGACGATCGGAGTGACCTGACGGAACTGATGTCTCTGACGCGATCTTCACTGCTTCCTCACGCCGCAGTCATCTTCCCGGGGGCTGACGCGAGGTAGGGTTCACATCAGGAAACCGTCCGCCCGTTCCTTGACGGGATCAGGAGGGCGGCAGCACCCGGTCAGGATCGCGGCGCCAGTTCAACTGACGCGTTGTTGAGGAAGAGCCGATGGCGACCCAGTACCAGTCAGCCCCGCGTACCGCCCTGCGCAACACCCCCGTCCGCCCGGCGAATCCCGCGCGGCAGTGGGCCAGCACCGTCGCCGAGGAGCCCGCGCAGATCCTCGTCGTCGACGATGAGCCGATCGTCCGCGAGACGCTCTCGCTCGCGCTCCAGTCCAGCGGCGACCAGGTGCTGGCGGTCGATTCCGGCGAGTCGGCGCTGGCGATCCTTGGGAGTGGCATCTTCGACCTGGTGATCCTCGATGTGGGCCTGCCGGGCATCTCCGGCTTCGAGACGCTGCGGCAGATCCGCGCTCGGAGCGACGTGCCCGTGATCATGGTCACCGCGGCCGGCACGCTCACGGAGCGGGTCGCGGGCTTCGACCTCGGAGCAGACGACTACCTCATCAAGCCGCTGGAGATCCCGGAGCTCAGCCGCCGCGTCCGCGCGATCCTGCGCCGCAGTCGCGGTACCGGGACTCGCACCGAGGACCAGCTCATCGGCCCGGACGGCATCGTCATGCGACTGCGCTCGCACGCGGTCCACGTGGGCACGCAGGAGGTGACGCTCACCCCCAAGGAGTTCGCCGTGCTCCGGCTCCTGCTGGAGCACCGGGGCGAGGTGATCAACCCGGACGAGCTCTCCGTGAAGATCTGGGGCTACGAAACGTTCGGGTCGCGCAACTTCGTGGAGGCGCACGTCTCCCGGCTGCGTTCGAAGCTGACCAGGGCGGGCGCAGGCGACGTGGTGACAACGATGCGCGGCGTCGGCTACCTGATCCGCTGATCCGCCCGGGCGCGAGGTGGTCGCTACGTCCCGGACGTGGCATCGACCTCGTCGGGCATGCGGAACTCCAGCGTCTCCTCGGCGACCACCACCGGCTCGACGCGCGTCACACCGCGCGCGCGGAGTTCGTCGATGATCGGCTGGAGGAGCGTGTCCGGCACGGACGCGCCCGCGGTCAGCCCGACCACGCCGACTCCCTCGTACCAGGCGGGGTCGATCTCCTCGATGCCGTCCACGCGGTAAGCCGGGGTGCCCGTGGCCGCGGCCACCTCGCGGAGGCGCACGGAGTTGCTGGAGTTGCGCGACCCGATGACGATCACCAGGTCCGCGCGTTCCGCGATCACCTTCACGGCGGCCTGCCGGTTCGTGGTCGCGTAGCAGATGTCGTTGCGCACCTCCGCGTCCGGGTAGCGCGCGCGGATCGCGTCGATGGTCGCCGCGGTGTCGTCCACGGAGAGCGTGGTCTGCGTCACCACGAAGATCGGGCGATCGCCTCCGCGCAGCGCCTGCACATCCGCGGGCGCGTCCACCACGCGCGTGCGCTCCGGGGCCTCGCCCTTCGTCCCCTCCACCTCGTCGTGGCCCTCGTGTCCGACGAGGAGCACATCGAAGCCGTCGCGCGCGGCCTTCTTCGTCTCCAGGTGCACCTTGGTCACCAGCGGGCAGGTCGCGTCGATGATGCGGAGACCGCGCTCGCGGGCCTCCGCCACCACGGCCGGCGAGACGCCGTGTGCGGAGAAGACGATGCGCCCGCCGGGCGGCACCTCCGCCACGCGCTCCACGAAGATCGCGCCGCGGCTGCGGAAGTCGTCCACCACGTAGCGGTTGTGCACGATCTCATGGAACGCGTAGACCGGCTCGCTGGAACCCGCCAGCACCTGGTCGAGCACGTTGATCGCCCGGACGACGCCCGCGCAGAAGCCTCGAGGCTCCGCGAGCAGCACGGTGTGTGGCATGGGTGGGCCTTTCGTCCCACCATCGTACCAACGGGTGCCCGGTCCATCGCCCCGCCTCGCGCCGCACCTCCCACGAGGCCCGCGGCGCGCTGCCCCGGCGACTACCCCGAGCGGCGCGAAGCCGCGAACGCCGACATGCGCTGCGCGGCCACGCCCCCCAGCAGCCCCGCGCCCAGCGACAGCAGCGCCACCCACGTCCCGGCCGCCCCGGTCATCCCGGACGCGCCCTCGCGCGGGGCGGCGACCTGCGGCGTCGCGGTGGCCGTGGCCGCCCGCCCCCGCCCTGGCACCGGGTGGTCGACGATCACCGCCTCGCGGTAGCTGCCGTCCGGGGCGAAGCGGCGCTCGATTGCGCGCCCGGTGCCGGGCGCCGGGATCCGCGCGCCGCCGAGGTACGTCGTGTCGTCGCCGTACGAGAAGGCGTCCACCTGCCGCCCGTCCGTGCCCACCAGCACCAGCCGGTCGCCGCTGTTCCCGAGCCCGTTGCCGATCGCCAGCGGCACCCGGAACGCCGCGACTCCCGGCACCTCCGCCAGCCGCGCGGTGATCACCAGTGAGCCCCCCGCGGGGATGACCAGCGCGGGGAGGGTCACGGACCCGCTGTTGTCGCGCAGGGTCATCCCCTCGACGGAGGCGGCAGTGGTCCCGAAGTTCCCGACCTCCACCCACTCGTACTCGGCGTCGATGCCGGGCATCTCCGGATCCGGCAGGACCTGGGTGATGCGGAGGACGCGCTGTGCCTCGGCGACTCCGGGCGCTACGACGCTCTCTGCGGTCAGCCCGGGCGTTCCGCCGGCCGCGGCCGTGGGCGCGCCCGTCGGGCGAGGCGCACTCCCCGCACGCGCGCTTCCCGGCGTCGCACTCCCCGGTGCCTCCGCAGCCGACTGGAACGCTCCGGGGACGATGGCGCCCGCGCCGACCTCGGGCGGCAGGTCGGGGTGCGGTGCCTGCGCCTCGCGCGGGGTGCGCGGTGGCCCGGCGGCCTGCTCCGGCGCATCGATCACTCCGAACGAGACATCGTCGATGAGGAGCCACGCGCCCGAGCCGTCCTCTGTGCTCAGCAGCAGGAGGCGTACGGTGGCGCTGGCGGCGGTCGGGGGCGCCTGGATCGCCCCCGTGCCCACCACCTGGTAGCGCGGCGTCGCCGCGCCGTCCGTGTGGGCATCGACGGCGAGCGAATCCTCCGTCGATAAGGCGGAGCCGCCCGAGGTGTGCCACGTCACGCGCACCCACCCGGCGGTCACGTTGCCCTTCGTGCTCAGCAGCGCGCTCGCCTGGTACCAGGTCCCGGGGCGCACGTCGCCCACCGCCTGCTCTGCCCAGGCCAGGCCCGCGCCCGGCGTGTGCAGCACCATGGACGGTCCCGCGCCGGGGATCCACTCCTCCGTCCAGGCGCGCCCCTCCACCACGGTCCAGCCGTTCAGGTTGCTGTCGAAGCTCGTGTTGGTCATGCGCCCGGCGAGCGCGGCCGGGCGCGGGACAGTTGGAGTGCGCTGTGGGGGCGGGGTGCGCTGCGCAACCGGTGTGCTCACGCGGACGGGCGTTGCGGTCGGGGTGCTTCGGGCCGGCGTGGGTGCGGGCGCGGCGGGGGCGTCCGAGCCGGAGTCGTCCTCGGGAGGAGCGGCCGGTGCGGCGGGTGCGGGCGGAAGCGTCTCGGCGATCGCGACATCGTCGATCGAGAGGCGCGCCCCGGCGGCCGTGGCCGCGCCGCTGACCACCACCAGGGCGTACTGCGTGCCCGGCGGCGCCGTCACCGGTGCAGCCGTGATGGTGACATAACCAGTGGTCGGCCCGGCGCGGGTCGCCGCGTTCGAGGCGAGCGCGACACCGGAGTCGTCCACGAGGTCGATGCGCGCGGTGACAGCCGACATCGTCGCCGCGGGGATGCGCACGGCGATCGACAGCGAGTAGCGCCGCCCCGGGACGGCCGGCGTCAGCCAGTACTGCGTGCGGACCGTCACCGTTCCGGATGCGCTCGACTGCAGGTGCCCGGCCGCCGCGCCGCCGTTCACCGGCTGCTCCGCGCCGATGGTGAACGTGCCGCCGTCGGCGGGGGCCCACCCGGCGGCACCGCCCTCGAAGTCGCCGTTCGACGGCGAGGAGGCGGCGCCCGCGGGGGGAGGGCGAAGGGCGCCAGCACCCGCGATCAACACCACGCAGCACAGGAGAGCCGCCCGGCGCATCCCCCACTCCACCTGCCGGCGAGCTTCGCTGACGGCCGGCTGACGCAACCTAGCACAGTGGGGCGGGTCGCGGATCGTTCGTGCGAGCAGTGCGGGTCAGATCATCGGCCAGGGGACGCAGCGATAGTCGGTGTACATCTCCGGGAGCACGGGGTGCTCCAGCAGCGCCTCGCAGCGGCGGAGCAGTGCGGCGACCTCGCGGGCCGCGATCCGCGTGCGCAGGGCCCCCGCCGAGGTGTCGTCGTCCGCCGCGAGGAGCGCGTGCACGCGGGCGATGTCGGCGACCCAGGCTCGCGGAAGCTCCGTGCCGGCGTAGTCCCAGATCACCGTGCGGAGCTTGCGCTGGGCGTGGAAGCAGAGCCCGTTGTCGATTCCCCAGACGTGCCCCCCGACGTCCAGCAGCAGGTGCCCCGCCTTCCGGTCGGCGTTGTTCGCCAGGAGGTCGAAGACGGCGACGCGCACCAGCTGCTCGTCCAGGTCGTCGTGCTCGCGCAGCACGAAGTAGTGCTCGCGCGGGTCGTGCGGGATGAAGAGCTGCATGGAGCCCACTCCGTGCGGTCCGGCGCGCTCCACCGTGGTGGGCACGAGGCCCCAGCCGAGGAGCCGCGAGAGCTCGAACGCCGCGATCTCGCGCTCGTACAGCCCGTCGGGGAAGTCGCGCAGCGGCTGCTCGCCGCGGCGGGGCTTGTATACGCCCGTTCCCTCGCCGAGCTCGGGGTGCGCGAGGCGGGCCATGAACACATAGTTCGACGAGTTGTAGACGAGCTGGATCTCGCGGATCTCGGCCTCTCGCAGGGCATCCTCGGCGCGGGGATCGCCGGGGTCCCAGGCCGGGAGAGCCGCGCCGTGCGGCTCGTCGTCCTGCGTCTCGTCCTGCGCATCATCCAGCGCATCGTCGCGGATGTTGTCCGTCGTCATGCCGTCGATTGTAGGCGTTCGCGATCGGCGTTCGAGGTCGCCGATCGTTACCCCGTGACCACCTCGCGGTCGCGGATGCCGATCCCCAGGCGCATTGCCTCGGCGTGCATCATCATCGTCGCCATCGTCGGGACCGCAGCGTCCAGCGTGCGCCGCGCGGCGGCGATCGCATCGTCGCCCAGCCCGGCCTCGCGCAGCACCGTGGGGTTGGCGCGCAGCGGCCGGGCGAGGAATCGCGCGCCCGAGCGAGCGTAGAAGTACAGCGCGCGTCCGCGACGCCGGAAGTCCGGGTACGCGACGAGGTGCTGCAGCTCCTCCCATGCCGCATCGAGGTAGCGCGGCCACGCAGCGGCGGCGCGGTAGAGGTCGGGCGCCTCCGGGACGCCGAGGGCCGCGGCGATCTCGGGCAGCGGCGGCACCCCCGGTGCGACCAGGCGCACCCCCAGTGCCAGGTGCCGTGCTTCGCGCGCCGCGGGCTCGCGCGGATCGGGACGTCCCTGCCCGCCGACGCTGTCCCGCTCCCACGCCTCCGCGAGCGCGGCGAGCAGCAGCAGGAGCTGCGGCTGCGTGTAGTGGAAGAGGTCGATCACCCCTGTGATCGCCTCGAGGTCCGTGCCGGCGAGACCGCCCTCGCGCAGGGAGGCTGGCGACAGCACCGGCTCGTACACTGTCTCCACGGCATCCAGCGCCATGTCCGCCATGTAGCGAGCGCTGCCGAGGAAGCCCGCCGTCTCTACCGACACCGCCATCTGCGGCCACACGAACGCCAGGTAGCCCTCGGCCTCGGCGAGCCCCGCGAGGGGCTCCGGTGTGAACGGCAGGCGGAGCGCGCTGCGCATCTCCGCGAGCAGCGCCTCGGTCATCGCCGCGTCCCCGCGAGGCGTCCCAGCAGCCGCCGCAGCAGTCCGGGCGCATGTGCGCGATCGCGGATCAGCGTCACCGCCTCCGGGGTGCCGATGAGCACGGGCTGCCGCCAGTCGCGCAGGCCGGGTGGGCCCGGAGGGTCCGCGCCGGACGCGTCGCGCGTGCGGTGCTGCGGCACGCGGTCTGGCGCGGCGAAGCGCTCGAAGCGCGTCCACTGCCCGCGGGAGCGCACCCACACCTCGCGTCCCGCGGCCTGCACGAGGAGCGTCCCGGCGGCCACGTCCCAGATGCGTGGCGCCCAGAACGAGGCCGAGGTGAACACGCCTGCCGCCACCAGCGCCGCCTCGATCGCGATCGAGCCGGTCACGCGGTGCTCCCACTCGCGCGTGCCCCCCGGCGCGCCGCCGGGGGCAGCCGCCAGCGCGCGGCGCACCACGGTCCGCTCGCGCGACACCTCCACACCGTCGAGGTGCAGCAGGCCCCCTGCGCGCGCGTGGTACACGCCCGGACCGAGCAGGTGCGTGGACGCGCACCAGATCGCGGCGGCCACGGGCACGCCACGGTGCAGCACGCCGACGGAGACCGCGAACAGCGGGAAGCCGTTGATGAAGTTCGCCGTGCCGTCGATCGGATCGAGCACCCACACCACGTCCGCGCTCGCCGCCGGTGTGTCGACCTCCTCGCCGATGATCCCGTGCTCCGGGAAGCGCTCGGCGAGGCGCCGCCGGACGAGGTCCTCGACGGCGCGATCGACCTCCGAGACGGGGTCGTTCGTGCTGTCCTTGCCCTTCGCGTCGGGCTTGTACTCCACCGTCACCTGCCGCTGGAGCGCGGCGCGCGCCATCTCCCCGGCCTCCCGCGCGAATTCGACGGCCAGCGCCTCGATCCCCTCGAGGGTGGCGGCGTCGAGGGCCGGCGCTTCCAGCGGCGCGGCGGCGTCGGAGGTCATGCCGGTTGCGCGCCCCAGTCCGTGCCAACGACGAGCAGGCGGCCGCGCTGCGACTGCACCAGGTTCGCGCGCGCGTTGTACGCCTCCGCGACCTGTGCCGGGGCGTGAGCGGTGCTCGGCCGCGCGAAGCGGTACCAGTCCTGGAGCGACTTGAACGCGAACCAGGTGATGACCTCGTTGGAGGAGCCCATGAGGTCCCAGCCGAGACCGATCACGCGGCCGCCCTGCGACTCCAGCCACGGCCACACGAGCTCAGCCGACAGCCGCCGGAACTCCCCCCGCTTCCCCTCCTTCAGCTCCAGCGTGCGTTCCGAGATCACGGAGCCGCGCCCGAAGGTCGGGGGCAGGTCCGTGAGCTGCTGGCCGGCGCTGCGCCGGAACGGACACGGCCGCGACACGTCCGGGTCCAGCTCCATGAGCTTCGCGGCAGAGGAGATGACCAGCGCATCGCGGCCGAGGTACTTCGGCCGGAGCTCCTCCGTCTCCTTGAGCATCGCAGCGTCGGTGTAGCAGGCGCCGGTCTCCGTGCGCGTCGACGCCCAGTGGTCCAGGTCCACGTACACGGTGTTCGTCACCACCACATCGTCCGGACCGCCGAAGCCCCACGTCCCGTAGGCCACCATCTGCGCGCCGAAGTGCAGGAACGCCGGCCACTGGCCCTCGCGGCTCTGTGCCTCGAACGCTGCGCGATACTTCGGGTCGACGCGGGACTCTCGCTGCACCATGATCATGCTCGACACCTCCGGTGGCGTTGTTGTGTCAGCATATCGCCGCGTCTCGTGAGCCGCGCTAGGCTGGAGGTGTCCCCCCGCATGGGCTCGCGCGCCAATGGAATGTAGCGACGGGGATGCTGCGATGGAGATGCGATGAGCCGGCTCCCGGGCCCCGATCCCGGCTGGTCCGAGTCGACCGAGGGCGACCTCGATCCGGATCTCGCCGAGGAAGCGGGGTCGAGCCTGGATGACTGGGACGAGCCGGCGCCGCCATTCCTGTCCACGGGCGCGGGGCGGGCGGTGACGATCGTGCTGCTGCTGATGATCCTCGGCGCGGCGACGGCGGGCGTGTGGCTCGCTCGCTAGCGGCCCGCTAGAGGCCGGGCACGGGTGCGAGGCAGGTCTTGTGCCCGCAGCGGCAGGCCGTCGATCCCATCGAGCAATCGCACCCGGTGCTGCACTCGCCGCTGCCCAGCAGCCCCAGGCGCCTGAGCACGCCCAGCACCGCGCCCAGCGCGACCGCGACCACCGCCAGCCGACGAAGCGCCTTGCCCACGATGTCCCCCCTCGAGTGCCGCCGGCCCCGCCACGTCCTGCGGCTCGCCGCTGGCGTCGCGCCCCGCCGATTGTGTCAGCGAATGGCAGCGCCTGTCATCCCGCTCATCCCGCGCGCCTCGTCGCTGAACTGCTCGCGGTAGAGCGAGGCGTACAGGCCGCCCAGCGCGAGGAGCTCGGCGTGCCTGCCGCGCTCCACGATCCGCCCGTGATCGAACACGAGGATCTGGTCTGCCGCCATCACCGTCGAGAGTCGGTGCGCGATGACGATCGTGGTGCGCCCGCGCGCGAGGACCGCCGTCGCCTCGCGGATCTCGCGCTCCAGACGCGAGTCCAGCGACGACGTCGCCTCGTCGAGGATCAGCACCGGCGGGTCCTTCAGGATCGCGCGCGCGATCGCCACGCGCTGCTTCTCGCCCCCGGAGAGCCGGTACCCCCGCTCGCCGACCGTGGTCTCAAGCCTCTCCGGTAGGCGCTCCACGAGGCTGTCCAGTCCCGCCGCGCTGGCGGCGGCGCGCACCTCCTCGTCGGTGCCGTCCAGCCGGCCGTACCGGATGTTGTCGGCGAGCGACGTGTGGAAGAGGTGCGTCTCCTGCATCACCGTCCCGATGGACGCGCTGATGGAGTCCAGCGTCAGGTCGCGCAGGTCGTGGCCGTCCAGCCGCACGACCCCGCTCTGCGGGTCGTAGTAGCGCTGCATGAGGTACGTGACCGTGGTCTTGCCGGCGCCGGACGGCCCGACGAGGGCGACCATCTCACCCGCCGCGATCGTGAACGAGACATCGTCCAGCGCGGCCGTCGGGCGCAACGCATGCGACTGGTACGAGAACCGCACGTGGTCGAATTCCAGCGCGCCGTGCGGCTGCGCCAGGCGGATCGCGCCCGGACGCTCCTCCACCTCCACGGGCATGTCGAGGTACTCGAAGAGCCGCTCGAACAGCGCGAGCGAGGAGAGCAGCGTGGTGTTGATGCGCGCGATCCCCGCGAACGGACCGAACACGCGCTGCGCCAGCATCGCGAAGGCCACCACGGTGCCCACGCTCTGGTCGCCGCCCAGCACGGCGCGCCCGCCGAACCAGTAGATCAGCCCGGGGAGCACCGCGCCGAAGAGCTGCGTGCCCATGTTGAACCAGCGCCCCGCCATCTGGCGGCGGATCGACAGCGATCGCAGCGCGTCGTTCGAGGCGGCGAAGCGCCCCGCCTCGTGCTCCTGGCGCCCGAAGGTCTTCACGAGCATCGACCCCGAGACCGAGAGCGTCTCCTCCAGGTGGGAGGACATGCGGCCGGACTCCACGTGCCACTCGCGCATCAGCTCGCGCATCAGCGCGCCCACGCGCATCGTCGGGTAGACCCACAGCGGCAGCACGACCAGCGTCGCGAGGGCGAGCCGCCACTCGAGCGTGAACATCAGCACGAAGGCGACGATCAGCGTGAGCGCATTCGACAGGAAGTCCGTGAACGTGCCCGTGAGCGCGCTCTGCACGCCGTTCACGTCCGTGGAGATGCGCGACAGGATCTCGCCCGTGCGCGTGGTGGTGTAGAAGCGGAGCGACAGCCGTTGCAGGTGGTCGTGCAGGTCGGCGCGCAGGCGGTGCATCAGCCCCTGGGCGATCAGCTGGTTCACCCACGACTCGGCGACCCCCAGCAGCGACGATCCCAGCACCATCGCGATGTACAGGAGGATCAGCCGGTTCAGCGCCTCCAGCGTCGAGCGCGAGGACATGCGGTCGACCATCGCCCCGAGCACGCGGACGCTCGCGAGGTCCAGCGCGACGCTCACCACCAGCAGCAGGACGAGCAGCGCGAGCCAGCGGGCGTACGGCCGGAACATCCCGGCGACGCGACGTGCGAGGGCACGCGAGCCCCCGCTCGGCTTCGTCTGCTCCAGTCGACGCCACATCATTCCGCCGGCCTCCTGCCCGCACCACGATCATAGGCTCACCAGCCACCGCACGGCCGGTAGGCGGGACGCGGGCGATCGGGGATGATGAGCCGGGACCGGGCGCGCGAGGGAGGACGAACGATGACCCAGCAGGCTCAGCACGCTCAGGACGGGGACAGGGCCGGGCGGCCGGTCGTCGGCTTCATCGGCCTCGGCATCATGGGGCTGCCGATGACGGCGAACCTGCTGAAGGCGGGGTATCGCGTGATCGGGTGGAACCGGTCACCGGCGCGCCTCGACGAGGCGGTGCAGGGCGGCGCGGAGCGCGGAGCGTCGCCGGCGGACGTCGCGGCACGCTCGGACGTCACCATCGTCTGCGTCACGGCCACGGTCGACGTGGAGGCCGTGGTGCTCGGGGTGCCCGGCACCCCTGGTGCGATCGAGGGTGCGCGCCCGGGGACGGTGCTCGTCGACATGTCCTCGATCTCCCCGCAGGTCACGCGCGAGATCGCGGCGCGGCTGCGCGCGCGGGGGGTGGAGATGCTGGACGCGCCGGTCTCCGGGGGCCAGGTGGGCGCGGTGAACGGCACGCTCTCGATCATGGTGGGAGGGGACGCGGCGGCCCTGGAGCGCGTGCGCCCCGTGCTGGAGGCGATGGGACAGCGCATCACGCACTGCGGCCCCTCCGGTGCGGGGCAGACCGTGAAGGTCTGCAACCAGATCGTCGTCTCCGTGAACGCGCTCGCCATGTCCGAGGGCCTGCTCTTCTGCCAGCAGAGTGGCGTCGATCCCCGCACGATGATCGAGGCGATCTCCGGGGGCGCCGCCGGATCGTGGCAGCTCAGCAACCTCGGGCCGCGCATCGTGTCGCGTGACTTCGCACCGGGGTTCAAGGTCTCGCTCCAGCAGAAGGACCTGCGCATCGCGCTGGAGTCGGCGGAGGCGCTCGGCGTGCCGCTGGCGGGCGTGTCGCTCGTGCACCAGCTGTACTCGGTGGTGGAGCAGCGCGAGGGCGGCGACCTGGGCACCCAGGCCCTCGTGCGCGCCCTGGAGCTGCTGGCGGGGGTCGAGGTGGGAGTGCCGCCGGCAGGCTAGGCGGCGGCGCCCCGGCCCGTGTCGCCCGGCGGCAGCCCCGCCATGCCGTTTCCCAGCAAGCACACCAGGATGCGGAGCAGCCCCGGATCGAACTGCCCCGTTGAGCTCGCCATCTCGCGGAGCGCGTCGCGGCGGTCGAGGCGCGGCATCCCGCGCCTCGACACGGTGAGCGCGGAGTACGTGTCGGCGATCGCGATGTAGCGCGCCTCGAGGGGGATCGTGCCCCCGGTGAGCCGCGCCGGGTAGCCCCGGCCGTCCCACCGCTCGTGGTGGTAGAGCACGGCGCGCTGCGCCTCGGGAGACACGACCCCGGCGGCCTGCATCCGTCGCAGCGAACGTTCGGGATGGTGCTCGATCGCCGCGCGCTCCACCGGCGTCAGCGGCCCGTGCCGCATCCGCAGGGCGCGCGGGAGCTCCAGCAGCCCGGCGTCGGCGAAGGCCGCCGCGGTCCCCAGCAGCGCGAGGGCGTCCACCGCCCGCTGTCCGTGCGCCAGGGCGACGGCCACCGTCCCGATCGCGGTCTCCACGGCGTGCACGACGGGCGTGTGCGGGGCATCCATGCGCAGCGAGCGTAAGAGTGCGTCCGGCTCGAAGTGCGCCCGCAGGAAGCCTGCCAGTGCGCGACACGCGGGGACCAGGTGGTCCGCGCGCCCGCGGTTGCCCTGCGCGAGCATGCTCGCCACCTCCAGCAGCAGGGCGCGGTGCACGGCCCAGGCGCGGTCGGCGAGGGGAACGGCCTCCGTCGCCAGGATGTCCGGCAGGTGCAGCCGGAGATACGCGTGGAACGCGGGAGCGTCGCGCGGGGCGATGGTGACCGCCTCGCCCTCGCAGTCCTCCAGCCAGGCGCGATCGATGGCGGTGGGGTCGCCGATCGCGTCGTACAGGACGAACGGCGGGCGGCGGTGCGGTGCGAAGACGCCTGCCGGGACGCCGGTGCAGCGTGGGGCCGCCGGGAGCCCCGCGGGGACCCCAAGGGGCGAACGGGGAGAGCGGGCCGGCCAGTTCGCGCCATCCATGCGTAGATCCTCGACGGGACCGTCGAGTGCCCGCCGCCCGGGCCTGACGGCGGGCTGCGGTTCTGCTGCGCCCCGGCGCACGGTTGGCTGACGTGCTGCGGGTTTGCGGGGCAGGGTGCTCAGACTGTGGATAAAGAAATGCTTAGGGGTTTACTCACGTGCATCTTTCCCGTAGGCTTCTGCGTGCGGGGCCGGTGCGTGGTGGGCGGTAACGCTCGTCGTGAAGACTCTCCCCGGAACGACGAACGTGCGTCCCGCACCGGCCCCCTCCCTGCTCCTCTGATCGGTCTGCTCGGTCGAGACCCGCGCTCCGTTCAGTCGAGGGTGCTCATGCCCTCGCGCCGGGCGTTGACCAGGATCGCCATGTTCCCCGGGGGGTGGCGGTTCTCGTGCATGAGGCCGTGCGCCTCGCCGATCGCGGACAGCGGGAAGGTGCGCGACAGCGCCGGGTCGATCCGGCCCGAGGCGACGAGGGCGTTGAGGGCGGCGCACTGCTCGGTGTTCGCGAAGTGCGATCCCTGCAGGCGCTTCTGGCGCATCCACAGGTAACGCAGGTCGACGTCCGCGTTGTAGCCGGTGGTGCCGGCGCAGATCACCACCATGCCCGCGTTGTCGACCATGAAGACCGACGTCGGGATCGTCGCCTCCCCCGGGTGCTCGAAGACGATGCGCGGGGCTCGACGCTCGCCGAGCACCTCCCAGAACCGCGTGCCGAACGCGCGCGCCCCGCGCATCCACGCCCCGAACGCCTCGGCGTCGTCCACGTCGGGGAGGCGGCCCCAGTGCGTGAACGCCGGGTCCGTGCGATTGATGACGCCCTGCGCACCCAGGCGCAGGCACCACTCGATCCTCGCGTCATCCGAAACCACGGCGATCGGAATGCCCCCGGCGTCCTTCACGATCTGGATCGCCATGCTCCCCAGGCCACCCGAGCCGCCCCAGATCAGCACCGGGTCGCCGGGGCGCACGGTGTGTGGCGGCCAGCCCATGAGCTGCCGGTACGCGGTCGCGCCCACGAGCATGTACGCGCCCGCCTGCTCCCAGGTCAGCCGCTCGGGCTTCGGCAGCACCTGGTAGTCATGCACGCGTGTGAACTGGCCGAAGCCCCCGTAGTTCACCTCGTATCCCCAGAGACCGGCACTCGAGGAGGTGATCGGGTCGGCGCCCAAAGGGATGTCGGCGGCGTCTTCGTCCCAGGTCCCGGCGTGGATCACCACCTCGTCGCCCACGTGCACGCCGCGCGCCTCCGGACCCACGGCCCACACCACGCCGGACGCGTCCGAGCCGCCGATGTGGAAGTCCTCCGGCTCTCCTCGCCGCCGGCGCGCGTCGATCACGTCCACCGGCCGGCCCAGCGCCGCCCAGACGTTGTTGTAGTTGACCCCCGCCGCCATCACCCAGACCAGCACCTGACGCGGACCCAGGGACGGCGTCTCCACCACCTCGACCGCGAAGGCAGTGCGGGGATCGCCGAAGCGCGACTGGCGGATGACTGCCGCGTACATGCGCTCCGGCACGTGGCCGAGCGGCGGCGTCTCGCCGAGGTCGTAGAGGTCCTTGCGAGCGGTCATGGGCGCACACCGGTCATGGGATCGCGGCTCGGTTCTCGCGCTGGCGCGTGCTCGCGCGCTGGCGCGTGCTGGCACCGGCGACAGTATGGCTCGCGCGCCCCCCGGCCGCGAGCGGCGCACGGTTGAGGGCTTACGGGGCGAGCGACTCCAGCACGTCCAGCACCGCGCGGCGCAGGCGCTCCATCTCGTCCGGATCGTCGATGCGCCGGCCGTTCTCGCGGCGGATGTAGAACGCGTCCACGACCTCCGGCCCGATCGTGTCCACCTTGGCGAGGTGGATGTCGATGCCCCGGTCGTGCAGCAGGCGCGTCACGCCGTACAGCAGGCCGCGCCGGTCAGCTGTCGACACCTCGAGGATCGTGTACTCGCGCGACGCGGCGTTGTCGATGTGCACCACCGTTGGGACGTCCGCCAGCGGCGGCGCGGGGTAGCTCGCGCGCACCTCGGCGAGGCGCTCGTCGATGTTGAACTCCCCCGCGAGGGCGGCCGGCACCGCCTGCAGGATGCGCTCCCAGCGGCGCTCGTCGATCCCGACACCGAGCGAGTCCGAGACGTGCCACACCTCGATCGCCACGCCGTCGTCGCGCGTGTGGGCCACGCCGCCGAGGACGTTCGCGTTGTAGCCGGCCAGCGTGCCGGCGATGGTCTGGATCAGCCCGGGGCGGTCCGGCGTGACCACGGTGAGCCGGTCCAGCGCGCCCAGGCGGTCGTGGCGGGCGGCGGTGCCGTGGCTCTGCTCGGCCTCCGCGATCAGCGTCAGGTGGTCGGCGACCACCGCGGCGGGCGTGCTGAGGAGGTAGTCCGGGCCCATGCCCTGCAGGTGCGATCGCACGAGCGGCGCGGGGAAGCGGTCGCGGAGCGCCTCGACCACACTCTCGATCGTGGGCGCCTGCGCATCCGGGGCTTCCGAGGCGAGGACGGACAGCAGCCGCAGGTAGAACGCGCGCATCAGCTGCGCCTTCCACTGGCTCCAGACGTTCGGGCCGCTGGCGCGGGCGTCCGCCACGGAGAGCAGGTAGAGCAGGCGCAGCGTCCGCGCGTCGCCGATGCGGTGCGCCGTCTCCTCGATCACCGCCGGGTCCGCGATGTCGCGGCGGGTGGCGACGTTCGGGAGCAGCAGGTGCATGCGCACGGTGGCGATCAGCCGCAGCGCGAGGTCCGCGGGCAGTCCGGCGCGCGCGGCGAAGCGCTCCGTGATCAGCGCCCCCACGTCCGAGTGGTCCCCGCCGTGCCCCTTGCCGATGTCGTGCAGGAACGCCGCGAGCAGCACCTCGTCCGGGTCGCCGAACTCCTGCGCGACGCGCGGCGTGCCCGAGTCGAACTCGTCGATCTCCATGACGCGGCGGGCCTCCGTCACGGCGCGCATCACGTGGACGTCCACCGGGTGGATGTGGAAGGGCGCGATGTGCGGCCGCGCGCGGAGCACCTGCCACTCGGGCAGCAGGCGGCCGAGCGCGGGCGTCGGCGGGAGCGGGTCCAGCGGACCACCGGGCACCGCCAACCGCAGCGCCGCGCGCAGCGACTCCAGGTCATTGGCGCCGCCGGCCGGCGTGGGGACGGGGGGCGGAGGGGTCGCGGCGCTGCGCCGCCACGGCCACCAGAAGCGGGGCGTGGGGGTGGCCAGGCGCTGCTCGATCGCCGCATCCACCGTGCGCATCGAGGCATACAGCCGCCGCCCCCACTCCAGCGAGTCGACGCCGAGCCAGTGCGCCACCTGGTTGGCCTGGTCGGGGCGGTAGACGTCCGTCGGGCGATCCGCCAGCGCGTGCACGGCATTCCGCGTGCGGAGCAGGTGCTCCTCCGCGGCCGCCAGGTCCGGCGGGAGCGCAGGCACCTCCGTGTCGGTGGCGATGGCCTCGGCGGCGTCCAGCCAGTGCATCGCGTGCACGTCACGCAGCCCACCGCGGCTGTTCTTCAGGTCCGCGGCGAGGAGCTGCCACGGCTCGCGGTCGCGCAGCAACATGCGGCGCTCGGCGATCTCGGCGCGCATACGGGCCCGGTGGCTGCGCACCATGCCCTTGCGGTCGCGGATCAGGCGGTCGAACAGCGCGCGATTGCCGACGACGAAGCGGGAGTCCAGGAGCGCGGTCAACGTCTCCAGGTTGGCGTCGGCGGCGATCATCGCCTGCCCCACCGTGCGCACGGAGTGGCCGACCTTGAGGTTCGCGTCCCACAGCGGGTAGAGCGCACGCAGCGCGCCCTCGTCCACGCCGTCCACGAGCAGCATCACGTCCACGTCCGAGTGCCGGGACTGCGCGCGGCGCCCGTACCCCCCGACCGCGACGACCGCGAAGGCCGCCGAATCGCCCACCAGCTCGCGCAGCGCCGCGTCCAGGAGGTCGGACAGCCGGTGGCAGGCCTCCATCCCGGCATGCGCGGAGGCGCGCCCGGACCGATCCGAGCGCGCCTCCAGGAATCTCGCCAGCGCGGGGGTTGCGGTCGTGGACATGATGGCAGTGTCCTCATGCCGTGTTTCGCCAATATGTCGTGGCTCCACGCTCCGAGGCCCCCCCCCGCCGGGCTACAGCGCGTCGTGCCCGCGTTCGCCGGTGCGGATGCGGATCACGTCCTCCACCGGGATGACGGCGATCTTCCCGTCGCCGATCGACCCCGTGCGGGCGGTCTGCTCGATCGTCGAGATCACCGAGGGGGCCAGGGTGTCGTCCACGAGGATCTCGATCCGCACCTTCGGCACCATGTCCACCTCGTACTCGGCGCCGCGGTAGGTCTCCGTGTGCCCGGCCTGGCGGCCGAAGCCCTGGATGTTCCCGGCGGAGAGGCCGGTGACCCCGGTCGCCTTCACGGCGTCGCGCACCTCGTCCAGCTTGAACGGAGCGATGTAAGCGATGATCAGCTTCATGCCGAATGATCTCCTTATTCAGCGAGCAGGTACGACTGCTCTTCGTGGAGCGACACGTCCAGTCCGGCGCGCTCCTCGGTGGGGGTGACGCGCAGACCCATGATGGCGTCCAGCACCTTCGCCAGCGCGAAGCTGACGCCGAATGAGTAGCCGAACGCGATCACTACGGAGATCGCCTGCCGCCCGAGCTGCTCCATGCCGCCGGTGGCCAGCTCGTTGACCGCGTTGTCCGCGAGGATCCCCAGGAGCAGCGCTCCCAGAATACCGCCCACCAGGTGCACCGCGATGACGTCCAGCGAGTCGTCGAACTTGAACATCGTCTTCAGGCGGAGTGCCTCGAAGCAGATGATGCCGGCCGCCAGGCCGATGATCATCGATCCCAGCAGGTTCACGAACCCGGCTGCGGGCGTGATGGCCACCAGCCCCGCCACCGCGCCGGACGCGAAGCCGAGGGTGGTTGGCTTGCCGCCGTGGAACGCCTCCGCTGCGATCCACGCGGTGGCCGCCACGGCCGCCGCGACGTGGGTGGTCATGAACGCGTTCGCCGCCAGGCCGTTGGCCGCGAGCGCCGATCCGGCGTTGAACCCGAACCAGCCGAACCACAGGATGCCGGCGCCCAGGATCGTCAGCGGCAGGGAGTGCGGCCGGATGATCTGCTGCCCCCAGCCCGTGCGCGGACCGAGCACCAGCACCAGCGCGAGCGCCGCGGCGCCGGCGTTGATGTGCACCACGAGCCCGCCGGCGAAGTCAACCGCCTTCACACTCGTGGCAATGAAGCCGCCGCCCCACACCCAGTGAGCCATCGGGGCGTAGACGACGATCGACCAGATCGCGATGAAGGCGACCCACGCGGAGAACTTCATGCGTTCGGCGACCGCACCGGCGATCAGTGCCGGGGTGATGATCGCGAACATCAGCTGGAACATCAGGAAGACGGAGTCGGGGATTGAGTAGTTGAAGACCTCGTTCCCCAGTCCGACCCCCCGCAGGCCGAGCAGGCGAAGGTTCCCGATGATCCCTCCGGCCTCGTTGCCGGAGAACGCCAGCGAGGCGGCGACGACGACCCACAGGATCGTGACGACGCCCATGGCGACGAAGTTCATCATCAGCATGGCGAGCATGTTCTTCGCGCGGACCATGCCGCCGTAGAACAGCGCCAGCCCCGGCGTCATGAACAAGACCAGCGCGGTGCTGGTCAGCATCCACGCGGTATCGGCTCCATTCAACTCAACCAAGTTTCGCTCCCATTCAACAGCGCGTGCGGCCGGTCGGGCCACCCGTGCGAACGCCGTGTGCTTTCGGCTGCGTCGCAAGGATGTCGTGCGTGTATGTCCCCTGAATGTCGTGTTTGTTTCCGGGGCATTTCGTCTCCCCGGCCCCGGTCCCGGCGCGCCCCTGGCCCGGCCACGGAGGCCAATTCGCCCCCTCGGGGCCGGAGCGGCTACAATCCGGGCACCTCCCCAGGTAGCCCGGTTCCGATGCCGGACGGAGCTTTCCGCCATCGCCGCTCGACGTGCTGCCGCGCTGGACCCGGCCGCCTCATACCCGCGGGCGGGCGGCGCGCGCCCGTTCCTGAAGTGGGCCGGTGGCAAGTCCCAGCTCGTCCCGGAGCTGGTCGCGCGCTCACCGAGGCGCATCGACACCTACTTCGAGCCCTTCCTGGGCGGCGGGGCGATGTTCTTCGCGCTCGCCGCCGACCGGGACCTCGCCCCTCGCCGCGCCGTCCTGAACGACGCCAACCGCACGCTGATGACGGTCTACGAGGTGGTGCGGGACGACCTCTCCCGCCTGCTCGCGCGGCTGCAGGCGCTGGCCGCGCCCTACCTCGCCGCCGGGCCCGAGGAGCGGGCGGCGATCTACTACGCGGAGCGGGAGCGCACGCCGGACGGCCGCGTGGACACGGCGGCGCGCTTCATCTTCCTGAACAAGACGTGCTTCAACGGCCTGTACCGTGTGAATCGGCGGGGTGAGTTCAACGTCCCGCACGGCCGATACGTGACCCCTCGCGTCGTGGACGAGCCCGCCCTGCGCGCCGCCTCTGCCGCGCTCCGCGGGGTCACCCTGCTGTGCGGCGACTTCGAGGAGGCCGCCGCCGAGGCGCGCGCGGGGGATTTCGTCTACTTCGACCCCCCGTTCGAGCCGCTGTCCAAGACCTCGTCGTTCACCGGGTACACGTCGCAGGCGTTCGACCGCCGGGAGCAGCTGCGGCTGAAGTGGCTCCTCGATAGCCTCACGGACCGGGGGGTCGCCGCGATGGTATCGAACTCATACGCACCGGGCGCCGAGTGGCTCCTGGGCGTCTACGAGGGCGACGGACGCAAGTACGCGATCGAATTCACACCTGCCCGGCGCGCCATCAACTCGCGGGGCGACCGGCGCGGGGCCATCGATGAGCTCGTGATCACGAACTACTCACCGGAGCTGTCGAGGCGGCGCCTGGAATCAGCCGCCCCACCGGCCGCGGAGGACGGCGCCCCGCCTCAGGGCGCCGGCAGGACGAAGTAGAGCCGGAGCCAGTCCTCCAGGTCGTCGACCTCGACGGCTTTCCCGCTCGCGTACATGTACGCGACGATGTGCGGGCTGAACCCCCGCCCGGTGAAGCAGACGAGTCCCGGGATAGGCCATGCGCCGATGTCCTCGAACGTGCTGGGGATCTTCTCCTCGGCGGTGCCCTGGCTGACCTGGAGCTTGCACTCGATCCCGAGCGACTTGCGGGTCGTCGGGTCCGTCACCACCAGGTCGATGTGCCTCACCGGACCGTAGACGCGCCGCCCCACCTTCACCTGTCGCCGGACCGTGAGCCCCAGCCCCTCCGCGATGTCGGCGCAGGCCTTCTCCAGGTGCGGGCCCTTCAGGATCTGCGACTTGTCGATCCGTGACCTGTCGATGGTCAACGCCGGGTCCTACTCGGCAGCCATCGGCGGGACGCCCACGGACGCTGCCGCCGCCATGAGCTGCGCCCACGTCGCGTCGTCCAGAGGGACGCCGTGCTCGAGGCGCTGCGCCATCGTTCGGCGCTCGGGCTCGCCGGCGGTCATCACCTCCGCGAAGCCGGGGGCGTAGGGGGGCTCCTTCACCCAGCCCAGGAGCGCGGTCATCATCGAGACGAAGGTATCCGCGCCGGTGAAGCGCTCCGGGTCCAGCGCCATCATGAAGACGCCGTTCGATCCGCGCTGGCCCTCGATCGAGGTGCCGGCGCCGGAGAGGATGCCGGAGAGCGCCTCCATCGCCACGTTGAGGCCGAAGCCCTTGTGGCCGCCGGCCTCGCCGCCCACGGGGAGCAGCGCCCCCTCCTTCGGGTTCGCGCCCGTGCCGTAGAAGTCGCGCGGCTCGGTGGTGGGGCGGCCGTCGCCGTCGATGATGAGCTGCGACGCGACCTGCACGCCCTTGTTCACGGCGACCTTCATCTTCCCCTCGGCCACGACCGAGGTCGCCATGTCGAGGACGAACGGCTCCTCCGGCGTGGGGCCGGGCATCGCGATCATGATCGGGCTGGTGCCGGTGCGGCGGTGCGCGCCACCGAAGGCCGCGGTGAGCCGGGTGCCCGGCGAGTTCACCCCGCCGAACGCGATCATCCCCGCCTGCGCGATCTGCTCGCCGTACGCTCCCACGCGGCCGATGTGTCCGCTGTTGAACGCGGAGACGAAGCCCACGCCGGTCTCGCGCGCCTTCGCGATCGCCAGGTTGGTGGCGTGGTGGGCCGCGATCTGGCCGTAGTTCCATCCGCCGTCCAGCAGCGCCGTGGAGGGCGACTCGCGGACGACGGTGGCGGCGGCGCCGGGCCTGAGCGTCCCGTCGAGCGCGTACGCCACGTATGCCGGGGCGCGGATCACGCCGTGTGAGTCGTGCCCCCGCAGGTTCGCCCCCACCAGGTGCTCGGCGACCCGCCGCGCCTCGTGATCGGGCGAGCCCGTGGCGGCGAAGACGCGCGCGATGTACTCGGTCAGCGCCGTCGCCGCCACGGTGGGCATCCGCGTCCTCCTAGGCCAGCGTGGACTGCACGCCGGTGTTGGCGCGCGCGCCGCTGAGCTCCGCGGTCAGCGTGCGGCGGATCGGCGCGAGGTCTGATCCCAGGTTCACCATCTGGAACCCGGCGCGCAGCCACTTCTCGGTGAACTCCTGGCTGCCGGTGTGCATGCCCGGCGCCACGCCCGCGCGCTTGCAGGCCTCCAGGATGGAGAGACACGCCGCCTCGTGCTTCGGGTCGCGGTTGTCGCCCGTCGGCGGCAGGTCCAGCGCGTACGCGAGGTCGGAGGGCCCGATGTACACGCAGTCCACGCCCGGCGTCGACGCAATCTCGTCGATGTTGGCGATGCCTTCCTTCGTCTCGATCATGACGATGACGGCGAGCTCGTCGTTCGCCTGCGCCTGGTAGCCGTCACCGCCATACATCGAGGCCCGCGCCGGGCCAGAGGAGCGCCCGCCTCGCGGGGGGTACTTCGCCGCCCACACCGCGCGCTCGGCCTCCTCGCGGTTGTTCACCAGCGGCACCACCACGCCGTACGCGCCGGCGTCCAGAGCCTTCATGATCGTCGCCGGATCGTTCCAGGGGACGCGCACGAAGGGGATGGTGTTCGTGGTGGAGATCGCCCGCATCATCTCCACGGACGCGGCGTAGTCGATCAGGCCGTGCTGCATGTCAATGCACAGCCAGTCGAAGCCGAGGTGCGCGATCGCCTCGGCGGTGTGCCCGCTGGGGATCGAGAGCCACAGGCCCACGGTCTGCTTGCCTTCGCGCCAGGCGCGGAGCGCGGTGTTCGGTCGCATGGTTAAACCCTCCCCGGGTGGTGTCTGCGTAGCTGCCGCGCTGTGGGTGCGCGGGGGTGGCGGGGTGCGTCCTGCCGGCTGCCGCCCCGGGCCGGTCAGCGGAGCGTTGTGCGGGGCTGCACCTCCTGTCGGTTGGGGATCGTGGCGAACTCGTCCGGCCAGCGCCCCTGCATGAATGCGACCACGGTCTTGCCGATGCGGTTCTTGATCAGCACGTTCGAGCGCTCGGAGTAGGACGCCGAGTGCGGCGTGAGGGTGACGTTGGGGAGCGCGAGCAGCGGCGAGTCCGCCGCGACCGGCTCCACCTCGAGCACGTCCAGCCCGGCACCGGCGATCTGGTGGCCGCGGAGCGCCTCCACCAGCGCGGCCTCCTCCACGATCGGCCCGCGCGCAGTGTTGACGAGGATGGACGTGGGCTTCATCAGCGCGAACTGCTCGCGGCCGAACATGTGGTGCGTCTCGGGCGTGAGCGGGGCGTGGATCGAGACGTGGTTCGCGTTGCGCAGAAGATCCTCCAGCGTGCGCATCCGCCGCACGCCCGCCGCCGCGAACACGCCGTCGTCCAGGTAGGGGTCGTACGCGATCACGTCCATCCCGAGCGCCTTCGCGCGCACCGCGAACTGCTTGCCGATGTTGCCCAGCGCGACGATGCCCATCGTCTCGCCGAAGATCGGCGCCGACACCGCGAACGGCTCACCGCGGTAGCGCCCCTCGCGCATCGAGCGGTCGTGCGCGAGGAGCTTCCGCGCGACGGCCAGCAGGAGCATCGTCGCGTGGTTCGCGACCTCCGGCTGGCAGAAGTCGGGGTAGTGCGCCACGACGACGCCGTGCGCGGTAGCGGCGGGGATGTCCAGCGTATCCACACCGACCCCGTAGCGGATGATCAACTGCAGGTTGGGCAGCTGGTCCAGCAGCTCGCCGGTGATCGGAGCGCTGCTCACCAGGACGCACTGCGCGTCCTTGAGGATCGCGGCCCGCTCCTGCTGGTTCGCCGCACGCTGGATGATCAGGCGCCCCCCGGCAGGCTCGATGATCGACCGTTCGATCGCGAATGCTGCGGGGTCAAGGGATTCAGTCTGGATAGCAGTGAACGGTGCGTCGGCCATGCGCGGGAGCATACACCGGGGGCCACCCCCTCGCATCCGCCGTGGCCGCGTCGCGGTACCATGGCCCCGTCCGGCGCGGCGAGGCGCGACGATGGCGCACGAGGGATCGAGCATGAACGACAGGCTGCGACAACGGCTGCAGGAGCACCTGGCGCCTGGCCACGAGTGCACGCCGTACGTCGGCGGCTGCCATATGCCGCATTACTGGTACAACCACTCCGCGCCGCGCTATCTCGTCGCGTGGCCGGAGCCGTCCGCGGCGCGCGCGCGGGCGGACGAGGTGCGCGAGGAGCGCGACTGGGGCGGCGACGAGCCGACTCCCTGACCGCATCGCGCAAGGAGGCCAGCATGGCGAACTACGACGTGATGGACTCGCCGGTAGGACCGCTGTTCATCGGGGTCACGGCCGGGAGCCTCGCGCGCATCGACTTCATGCGCAGCGAGGACGACGCCGCTGCGCACGTCGAGCGGTTCGAGGCGGAGACCGGCGGGGGCGCGGCACCCGGCGGCAGCGCCTGCGCCGAGGTGGTGCGCCAGCTGCGCGCGTACTTCGCGGGCGAGCGATTCGCTTTCGACCTCCCGCTCGCGCCGCGCGGGACGGAGTGGCAGCGGGGCGTGTGGCTCGCGCTCCGCGCGGTCCCGTGGGGCGAGGCAGTGAGCTACGGGACCATCGCCGCGCGCCTCGGCCGCCCGACGGCATCGCGGGCCGTGGGTGCGGCCAACGGCCGCAACCCGATCCCAATCGTCGTGCCCTGCCACCGCGTGATCGGCGCGGATCGCAGCCTCACCGGATACGCGGGCGGGCTGCACCGCAAGCAATGGCTGCTGGCGCACGAGGGGATCCGGCTCCCCCTCGACGGGCGTGACGCTGAGGCCTCCCCGGCCGGTGGGACTCCACCCACCGAACGAGAGTCTAGAGCCGCGCCACTAGACGAACCCGGCGCTCCTCGTACTCATCGGGCGTAATGAGGCCACGGTCGAGCAGTTCCTTCAGTCGGGTGAGGTCGTCGGCAACCGCGACATTACTTGACTGCGATCTGACGACCGGGCGGGTGTCTCCTGGAGCGTAGGCGACATAGGTACTGACTACCTTGTCCCAGAGACACTGCTTGTCTTTGTCCCAGAGGCACCACATCGCGCCAACGGGGCTCAAGATCCAGCCGATCCCCGCGGTGACAATTGCGATCAGGAAAATCGCGATACCCTTGACAAAGAACTCACGTAGCCAGACATACCCAGCACCGGCCACAGTGCCATCGGCCCGAATGACGTAGGTACCAACGAGCGCCTTTCCCGGGGATTGACCCCGCGGGGCGACGATTGCGAGCCAGACAAGCCAGCCTACGTAGAAGCTCACCCCTGCGATCAGTCCGTCGAGTATGTTTCCCGCGAGGCGGCGGGCAGGGGTTGCTGTGACGAACCGTCCGTCCGGGTTTCTCATGTCGATGAAGGAGTCCGGATATCGCTTTCCACTGGTAGCGAGCGCCAGCACCAGAACCACCGTGCCGGGGATGAAGAGCACGACGATTAGAATGAGCAATTCGGTTGGACCGAGTGTTCCATACATCAGTTCGATCCTCCGGCGTGCAGTCGTGGCGGGACAGTGGCCGCAGTCAAGTCCCCCAATCGCACGGCGCGGCGAGAATGTAGCACAAACCACCTGTCGTGAATTCGCAGCTTTCGTCCCCACTTTCGCCATGGGACGATTGGTGCATGGACACTGCCATGACCACCATCCTGCGCCGGGTCGACCGCTGGTTCCGGATCGCGGGGGTCGCGACGCTGCTCGCGCTCGCCGTCACCATCGCCATGCTGCTCGGTGGCGTGGAGTCGTGGCGCGTGCCGTTCGTGGCGGCGCACCTCGCCGCGCTCGCGGCATTGCTGCCGCTCGGCATCGCGCTCGTCGTGCTCGGCTACCGCGAGGCGGGCGGGCCCGGCGCGATGCTCGCGAGGCACTGGCGGATCGTCCTCGTGCTCGCCGTCATCGCCGCGTCGGTGACGGTGACCGGCATGGAGTTCACCGCGAACCGCGACATCCGCCGCGTGTCGAACATCGTCACCGTGAGCCTCGTGGTGCTGCTCGTGGTGCAGTACCTGCGCTGGTACGGGCGCCGCTCCGGGCGTTACGAGGCCCACTCCGCCGCGTAGCGGCGGACCGCCTCGGGCGCACGCGGCGAGGTCAGTGCCTGCAGCGCCAGCGGCGGGTAGGGGTAGAGGTCGCTCGCGCGCATCCGCTGGCCGATCGCCACGACCACCTCGAGGTGCTCGCGCGCGAGGTCGCCCGGCGAGTGCAGTCCCAGCGAGCGCGTGACCACCATCAGGTCCTCTTGCACGGCGCGCGCGTAGTTCGCCACCCTCGATCGCTTCTCGGTGGGTACCAGCCCGCGTTGCCGCCAGGCGTTCTGCGTCGTCACGCCCGTGGGGCACGAGTTGGTGTGGCAGCGGAGCGCCTGGATGCAGCCGATCGAGAACAGGAAGCCTCGCCCGATGTTCACCAGATCCGCCCCCAGCGCCAGCGTGTGCGCCACGTCCGCGCCCGTGACGAGGCGTCCCGCGCCGATGATCGTGATGCGATCACGCACGCCCCACCGCCGGTACGCGTCGTCCACGACCACCAGCGCGTCCTGCAGCGGCAGGCCCATGTGGTCCGTGAGCGACATCGGCGCCGCGCCGGTCCCGCCCTCCGCGCCGTCCACGGAGACGTAGTCCGGGCCGCGCCCCTCCTCGGCCAGCGCGCGCGCGAGGGCGTCCGGAAAGGCGGGATCGCCCAGCACGATCTTCACGCCCACGGGCACCGGCACCTCCGCCTTGACCCGCTCCACGAAGTCCACGAGCTCCGGGACCGAGGCGAATTCCGCGAAGCGGTTGGGTGAGAGCGACGGCTCGCCCTGTGGGATGCCGCGGATCGCGGCGATCTCCGCCGTCACCTTCGCGCCGGGGAGGATGCCGCCCTTGCCGGGCTTCGCGCCCTGCCCGACCTTGATCTCGACGGCCCGGATCTGGGGGTGCTGCCCGATCTCGCGCAGGCGCGCCCAGTCCAGGTCCCCGGCGGGCGTCCGGACGCCGTACTTCGCCGGGCCGATCTGGAAGATGACGTCCCCGCCGCCCGCGAGGTGGTACGGCGACAGGCCGCCCTCGCCGGTATTGATGTAGATCCCCGCCTCGGCCGCGCCGAGGGCGAGCGCCCGCACCGCGGCCTCCGAGAGCGCCCCGAACGACATCGGCGCGATGCCGACCCGGTGGCGCGTGGCGAACGGGCGCGGGCGGTGCGGGCCGATCACGTGCGGCCGGGCGTCCTCGGGCGCCTCCGCGTGCAGCACCGGGAACGGCGAGGGGAGGAAGTGGTACTGCCCCGGCGCCGCCAGGTCGTGTTGCGTGCCGAAGCCGACCGCGCTGTCCTTGCCCTTCGCGGCGATGTAGACCCACGAGCGGCGCGCCCGGTCGTACGGCCGCTCCTCGAGGTCGTTCGTGACGATGTACTGGCGGAGCTCTGGACCGATCTCCTCGATCAGGTAGCGCAGGCGGCCGAGGATCGGGTAGACGCGCAGGATCGCGTGCGTCGTCTGGACCATGTCCCACACGGCGACGGCGCCGAGTGCGGACACGAGGCCCAGCCCGACGATGACCCACACCGGCAGCGTCGAGATCGCGGACATCGCACGCGCCAGCCCTTCCCGGACACCTGCCCGTGCTCAGACCATCGGCATGCGCGGCGGGCGGGAGCAGGTCCGCGGCCAGGCCCGGCGGCGGGCCGGGACCGGTTCAGCGAGGTTTCAGCCAGGCGTCGATCACCGGGAGCAGCTCGTCGAGGGTGTCGATCGTCGCGTCCGGGCGCACGTCGTAGGCCGGGACGCCGGCGTTCACGCGATGCACGGCGCGCATCCCCGCGCGCTGCGCGCCGAACACGTCGTCGAACAGCCTGTCGCCCACGAACACCGCGCGGGATGCCTCGGCCACGCCGAGGGCGTCCAGTGCGTGGCGGAACGCCTCAGGGTGCGGCTTCATGTACGCCATCTCGCTGGTGTACACGCGCGCGTCGATCAGTCCGCGCAGGCCGTCCCGCTCCAGGAAGCGCTCGTGGTACGCGGGCGGCCAGTGCGTGTTGGAGAGCAGGCCGATGCGCAGCCCGCGCTCGCGCAGCGCGGACAGCGTCGGCGCCGCCTGCGCGTCGTGCACGATGTGCGGCGTCCACGCATCCAGGTAGTGCGTGCCCGCCTCCTCCAGCACCGCCGTGGTGACGTCGGCGCCCAGTTCACGCGTGGCCTCGGCCAGCAGATCCGGGAGCGACGAGGCGCGCGCGCTGGTGGCCGTGCGCTCCCACATCCGCCGCTCGACGTCTGCGAGGCGCGCGAGGATCTCGTGCTCCGCCACCGGGATGTGCCCGGCGAGGTGGTGCGCCGCGAGCCGCCACATGTCGGCGAGCTCGATCGCGGCGTAGTCCGCCAGCGTGCCGCCCCAGTCGAAGATCACCGCCTCCAGCGGCTCGCCCGTCACGTGGCGCCGCTCGCGGCGATCACCGCGTCCACCGGGACCCCCTCGTCCGCGAGCCGCGCGACGATCACGCGGTGGACGCCCATGGCGGCGACGCGCTCGCCGAGCGCCCGCGCGCCAGCGGGGTCGTGGTCCGCCTTGTTCACGACGACGGCGAACGCGCGGCCCCCGGCGTACTGCCGTCCGCCGCGCGGACTGGTGAGCACGCGCGCGATGAGATCGGCGTCGCATGCGGGACGGTCGCAGATCGCGCGGACGCGCTCCGG
>Ga0172380_10001555_pt1 | contig 39080 bp, 45 predicted proteins | sample Leawe162metaG_FD_119747 | JGI IMG/M metagenome (GOLD analysis project Ga0172380, IMG submission 119747) | Leachate microbial communities from a municipal landfill in Southern Ontario, Canada - Leachate well 162 metaG | ecosystem: Engineered > Solid waste > Landfill > Unclassified | place...
TCGCGGCCAGTTTTGGTCTCCTCGTGGTCTGGCCCACATGCTTGCCATCGACGTCGCGGTCAAAAATGACACCCTTCAGTTCCTGTGGAACTGATTTTTGCAACTATCAGAGATGCGCCCAAGACTGCGCACCTGCCAGTCCCGTCCGTGCTCCGGCGAGCGACAGATCGTTGCGGGGGAAAGAGGCGGTGGCGAGGGCGACCTCCGGAACCGAATCCAGATCGAGTTCATGCACGTCGCCCAAAACAAATTCTCCTGTATCGCCAAAGTGATCGCGATACATGCACCACTTGTCCTCATCGATGTCGTTGGCGAAAGAAATTTTCCAACCCGCGCGTTCGAGTCCCATGCGCATCAGTCCGATCCCGGCAAAGAACTCGGCGAAACTTTTATCTTGGATAGGGATCATGGCACGACGATCTGATTGATAAACAAGAGGCTGCGTTTTTCCAACCACCTGCCGGCGATAGCCGGACAGGATTTCTTCGGGGAAACTTGGAAAGGGGTTCTTCCCTTGACATCCGGGATTCACGCCCGGTAAATCGCGTGGGAACCGATGTCCACGCTCCAAACGGTATCGCCCTCAATGTAAAAAACCACCCTGAGGTCTGCCTCGACGCAAACCGCGTAAATCGTCGTGCCGTAGGCGGCGGAGAGTTTGTGGATTTTGTGGGTGCCAAGCCGCGGGTCAAACGGGTCTTGTTTGAAGATCTTGAAGGCGGCTTTGGCGGTTCGTTGCTGGGGTGGCAGCAGTTTGGCCGGTGCGCGGCGGAACGATTTTGCCGCCCGGAACCGGTAATTCACTCTGCGTGATCCAGCTCCGTGAGGGCTTCATCCAGATCGATAACCTCTCCGCGTTCGATCTCCGCCATTGCCTCCTTGAAGCTCTCCGGGATCTGGGGTTCCACCAAGTGGCGGGCGTGTTCCAAGACCTGCCAGCGCTCATTCAGGGGCAATGCATCAATTTCATGCAGGATTTCAGCGACACCCATAACTGATACAATGGAGGAATTTTCGGCCCGAAGACAAGGCTGCAATCATTTCCGTCATCAATAGAGTTCGACCGGGGACCGCTTGCCATCCTCCGGGCTTCGTTTCGCCGCCTCTTCTTCTCCCAGAGTGGCAACCCGCAACGCCCGGACTTCGGCATCAATTTTCCGAAAAGCTTCCATGGAAAATGGGGTGGGTGGTGCCAGGGAGGTCTTGCATCGCGCGACGGATTCGAGAGCGGGGGTGAGGCGGTCGCCCATGGACTCAATGGCGGATTTTGCCTCGAGCGCCATCTCCACGCGGTGGCAGATCATGAGCATGTCGTTGCCCGCCTCGATCCCGAGGCGCATTGTCTCATCGAACCCGTAATGGTTGAGGATGGCTCCCATATCGAGATCATCGGTCATCACAAGCCCCCCGAATCCCATGTCTTTCCGGAGCAGGTCACGGATGATGACAGGAGAAAGCGAAGCGGGGCGATTGATCTCATCGAGGCCGGAAATCGCGATGTGGCCGATCATCATGCTGTCCACGCTCGTGGCAAAGGCCCGGAAAACCGCCAGTTCGGTCTCCTCCATTTTGTCGCGGGAGCGGTCCAGGTGGGGAAGTTCGTGGTGCGGATCAAGCCCGGCGGAAGAATATCCCGGGAAATGTTTTCCGCAGGAAAGAATCCCCGTGCTGCGGAGCCCGTCGTTGAAAGCGCCAGCCTTCTGGATGACCTCCTCCACGCTCCGCCCATAGCAACGGCCACGCAAGGAATTGTCGGCCTCATCATCAAAGGAAATGTCGAGAACCGGACAGAGATCGAGATTGAACCCGAAAATTCTCAGCAGCCGGCCGGTGATATCGCCGTGTTTTCGGATCAGCTCAAGATCGTCGCGATCCCTCAATTGTTGGGCATTCGGAGGCTCGTTGCCGATCAGCTTCAAACGCGAAACCCGTCCGCCTTCCTGGTCGATGGTGAGGATCGGTTCAACGTCAGAAAGGTCGCGCAGATCGTCGATAAGTTTCCTCGACTGCGCCGGGGTCCGGATGTTGCGACCGAAAAGAATAAACCCTCCGGGCCGGATATTTCGGAAAAGACGCGCGGATTCGGAATCGAGTTCCAGCCCTGGCACGCCGACGAGGATGAGTTGACCTGCATCGTGGATTGGCATAATCCTAGAAACCACTAACGGCCACTAAAAACCACTGAAAAAGGCGGCAGAGCAGTGACTTGCGCCCCCCCCACTCGTTTGCTTTACGGAGGAGCAGGCTGTCGATCTGCAATATTCTATCAATTAGTGGTTTTTAGTGAAAATTAGTGGTTTTACCGCAGGAATTGGCACAATGCCGGACAAACCCATGAATCCGCTCCGAAAACTCGGCCTCTTCGGAGGCAGCTTCGATCCCATCCATCACGGGCACCTGATTCTCGCCCGCGAGGCGCTGGAATCCCTCGGGCTGGATCGCGTCATTTTCATCCCCAGCGGGATTTCTCCCCACAAGCTGGCCCGCCCGCCCGCCCCTGCCGATCTCCGGTGCAAGATGGTGGAAGCCGCCGTGCGAGATGAGGCCGGGCTGGATTGGGATGACTGCGAAATCCGCCGGACGGGTCCATCCTTCGCCATCGACACGGTCCGTGAAATGATCGCGCGACACGCGGGTGTGGAGGTGTTTTTTTTTATCGGCGAGGACAATCTCGCGAGCCTGCACACCTGGAAGGATATCGCAGCGCTCAGGGCGCTGGTGAAGTTTGTGGTCATGTCCCGGGGGCTCGGGACACCCGATCAAGGATTCCCGATCATCCGGAGACCGGTGGATATTTCGTCCACGGAGATCCGGAATCGCATTGCCAGAGGCCTGTCGGTGCGGTATCTCGTTCCGGAATCCGCATGCGAGATGATTTCCCAACACCGGCTTTACCGGAATGATTGATTCCGAAACAATCGCCCGGGCCTGTGCCGTGGCGGCCGCCGACAAGAAAGCGGAAAATCTGGTCCTGTTGGATCTTCGCGGAGTCTCCGGTTTCACCGACTTTTTTCTGATCTGCTCGGGTTCCTCCGAGCCGCAACTCAAGGCGATTTCCTCCTCGATCCGCGAATCCCTCCGCGAAAAATTCGGCCGACGCCCCCTCGCCGAGGACGGCTATCCGACCAGCCAATGGGTGGTCCTCGATTACGGGGATGTCATCTGCCACCTCTTCCACGGAGAAAAGCGGGAATTCTACGATCTCGAAAGCCTGTGGAGCGATGCCAAGCGGGTCTCGTTGCAGGGCATCGATCCCGCTCAGGCCGGCTTGCGCATGAGCCAGTAAATCTCGCCCGGCCACCCGGGAAAGAGGCGGCCCCAGGCCAGATTGAAGCGCATCCAGGCGGCGGAATTCTCGAGGGAACTTCCCTTGCTGCGCAGGAAGAAGGCACCGCTGCAAAACTCCGCGACCAAGCCGACTTCCTGTGCCATCCTGCGGACCCGCGACGGAGAGAAGACACTCACATGGCCCATCGGCCCCGCATTCCGCCGCACCTGCTTTTCACGGAGGCTGGCCAGAACTCCCGGCACCACCGGAAACCCGCCGATCAACGACCCGCCGGGGGCGATTCCGGACGCGATCTTTTTCAGCGCCTCCTCCGGCTCGAAGAGATGTTCGAGAACGTGGAGCAGGATCGCGCAGTCGTATGTTCCCGGCAACGCAAAGCTGCGATCCTCGATGTTGGCCTCGTAAAAATCTTCGTAGCCCGCCTTTTTCAACTTTCCCGTGAGCATCACCGCATCGACCGCCGTCCATTTGGACCACGAAACACCGGGGGGAGCGGACTTCACAAACTCCAGCATCTGGCCCCGGTGGACCCCGATCTCGGCCACCGACAGCGGATGGCCCACGCGAAGACAATCCTCCCTCAACAATTGGTATCCGAACCAGTAACGGAGCAGCCGGAGCGGATAACGAACGGCTTTCGCTTCCGATGGCATGCCGAAACGCTTGGCGCGAACGATGGGATTGTCAGCCATAAATCCAATGTCCCAGCGGGATGTCTCGTAAGTCTTCAAAGCGGGTTGGAGGATTTGCCAAAATGCGTTACAGAAATGCGTGGGAGGACCCGGCGCTGGCCGGTCCCTCTTGGCCTAGGGACGACATCCGCTTCAGGCGGATCGCGCCTCTATTCCGGAACATCTTTTGGCGAATGCGCCAGGCATCGTGGGCTCTCCCGTCCCAGCGGTCAAGCGCTTGCTGTGAAAATCGGGCACCTCTGCGAAAGTTGCAGAGCCCAAGGGGAATGGGCGTCCCGCCCATGCCCCCTGGTCAGATCTGTGCCCCTGCACCTTTCGGAGAGGCGCCCCGTTTCATGGGATTTGCGGCAAAATCGTTTATTTTGTGATCGATGGCGGGCAGGGGGCCCGCGCTCCGGTGTGCGCCGAAATCAAGCCGCAATTTCGGACGGCGACTCGATCACTTTGAAGCGGAACCGTTCCTGGTAGGCTCCGCCATTGTATTTGCGGCAGCATTTCATGCAGGCCACCCTTCGGCGCAGCGGTCGCACGCGGGCGAGGACCGTCGAGCACTCGGGGCAGGCATAGAAAAATTTCCGCTCGATTTTGCGGCGTTTGAAAGGCAGGTCGTGGCAACGCGGCTCGTTGGGGATCCCCAGATCCCCGCAGGCCGCCCGCCACTCCGGTCCATGCGCTTCGATGCGGCGTCTCCCGGCCTGGTGCTGGGCCAGGAGGTGCGCCAGCTCGTGGCGCAAGGTTCTCTGGACTCCCGCAGCCGAGAATTCCACGAGTTTCGGATTCAGGATGATCCTTCTCTCGCGCCAGCTTGCGAGGCCGGCGGTGGTTCGGAGTCCGGGATTCCAGCAGACCGAGACCTTCAGTCCGCGGCAATCGGCGGCGGTCAGAAGCTGGTTCGCGAAGTCCTCCAACAAGGGATCCGGACGCAGGCGCGAACGCTTCCCTGGCTTTTGGAGTTCGTCGGGCGACGCTTTGAGCCTCCGCATCACGGTCCTTCCAAAATTCAAGAGCAGTTGCTGGTATTTCATCGGGCGGCGAGCGGTTGAAGATCGAGCACGCGTTCCAGCGCGCGGAGGGTTTGCCGGATGTCGCCCTCGGTGGTTTCGCGGCCGAGAGAAAAGCGGACGCTTGCCAGGGCGGTCCCGGAGGGAATTCCCATGGCGATGAGGACATGGGAAGGCTGGACGGACCCGACCATGCAGGCGGAGCCGCTTGAGACACAAATCCCTTCCAAATCGAGTCCGATGAGGAGCGCCTCTCCATCCGCTCCGGGGAAGCTGACATTCAGGGTATTGGCAAGGCACACCTCCGGATCCCCGTTGCGAACGGCCCCGGGACACACCTCCTCGATCCCCTTCCACAGCATTTCGCGGAGCGGACGAAGCTTGGAGGAATCGCAGGAAGCCGCGGACTCGGCGGCTGCGGCCATGCCGGCGATCCCGGCCACATTTTCCGTGCCGGGCCGACGGGTATTCTCATGGGCTCCGCCATGCGAGATGCGGGAGATCGCGACGCCAGCGGAAACGAAGAGCGCGCCCACGCCCTTTGGTCCGTGAAACTTGTGCGCGGCAATGGACACCGCCGAAAGTCCCTGCTCATGGGGCTTCAGGGGAATCTTTCCGAAGGCCTGCACCGCGTCCGTGTGGAAAATGACCCCGTGCCTTTGACAAATCGCCGCCAGCTCGAGGACCGGCTGGATCGCGCCGGTCTCATTGTTCGCGTGCATGACCGAAGCGAGCGTCGTGTCGGGGCGGATCGCCTTTTCGAGGCTCTCCGGATCAACGGTTCCCGATTGTCCCACCGGCAGGATATCGATTTCGAACCCTTCGAAATGCTTCAGGTATTCGAATGCGTGGAGCACGGCGTGATGCTCGATCGCCGAGGTGATGACGTGCTTTCCTCGGGGAACATGCGCGCGGGCGATCCCCATCACTCCCAGGTTGCAGGATTCCGTCCCGCCGGCCGTAAAAATGATTTCATGTGGCCTGGCCGCGAGCACCGCCGCCAGGCGGTCGCGGGCATCGTCCACCGCTGCCCGCGCGAGCCTTCCCTCGGAATGAATCGAGGACGGATTGCCGAAGCGTCCCTCGAGGAAGGGAAGCATGGCCTCTTTTGCCTCGTGGCAGAGCGGCGTCGTGGCGTTGTGATCTAGATAAACCATTCGAGTTGCCGGGATTCCCCGTGCTCGGATTTGTCCGCAATCCGCAGTTGCTTCTCCTCGTAGAAAACCAGCGAGTTGGCGGGCACGCTGTGCATGAGAAAAACATTGGCTCCGATCGTGGAGCCGGATCCGATGACCGTTTCTCCGCCCAGGATCGTGGAGTTCGGATAGATCGTGACCCGGTCTTCCACATCCGGATGACGTTTCCCGCCTTTCACGATTTTTCCGGCATCGTCCTTGGCAAAGCTCCGCGCCCCCAGCGTCACTCCATGATAAAGCTTCACGTGCGCGCCGATCCGGCAGGTTTCGCCGATCACCAACCCGGTGCCGTGATCGATGAAAAAATAAGCGCCGATCCGCGCACCCGGATGAATGTCGATGCCCGTCTGGGCGTGCGCCCACTCGGTCATCATCCGCGGCAACAACGGGACACAGGCGACATACAAAATGTGCGCCATGCGCTGGATCGCAATCGCCTCGACGCAGGGATAGGAAAGAAGGATCTCCTCGTTGCTCGATGCCGCAGGATCCCCCTCATAGGCGGCTTCGATGTCCGTGCGGAGAAGATTCCGGACCTCTGGAAGAGCCCCGAGAAAACCCATCAACACATCCCGCGCTTTGGCTTTCGGGCACGCCGGATCCGCCACCTGCAGGCTTTTGGCAATCTGATCTTCCAGGCCCTTCGCCAGCTTTTTCAGGCGCTCCTCTGTCAGATCTCCCAATTCACTCTTGTGAATCGGATTTTCATCGTGGAATCCCGGAAACAAAACCTGAAGCAACTGGCCGCAAATCTGACCCAGCATGCGCTTCGAAGGAAGATTGTGTCCGTCCGTGTTGTTCATCCCGCCCACTTCCTCGTAAGACACCAGTGTGGCTCGAATAATCTGCCGGAGTGAGCTTTCCATTTCGGGGGAAAATATGCCCTGCTCAAGCCCCGTGTCGAGGAGGAGGTTTGTTTTCTCTTCTCCTGTTTCAGTAACCCGCTGAATGTGAGTGGGGAATAAAAATATCAGCATACTACGCGAAGAATGTGTATTTCGACGAATGCAAGACTTCCCTCCCATGCGGTCTGAGGAATCCGCGAAGGCAACCTCCGCCTTCTGGCTCTGGCATGGCCGCGAACCGGCAACCTCAGACTCACCGGAAGAAACACGGATTGTCACTTTAGATTCGAGAGCTATGCGCTACCTTATGGGAAAATCCCGTCCATGAGCCCTCAATCGCCCTCGTCAAACCCATCCTCAAAACCTAAAAATATTCTCGGGCCGTTACTGCGGAAGCTGCGGGAAAAACAGGACTGGAGCCATGTGCAGGTGGCCGAGCGATATGCGCAAACCGGATTTGAATGTTCCGAAGAACGAATTATCCAGATCGAGAATCAGGAGGAGCCAATCGCCGACTACGAGGTTCTGATTTTCGAGCGGATTTTTCCAGACAGCGGTTCCGAGATTGCACAGTTCTATTCCGAGGCCGTCGAAAAACGATTCGGCAAAAGGGAAACGTGGGAACCGCTTTAGCGCGGTCAGCTTGCCAACATACCCCGCAATCCAGTAGTTTAATGCAGCAGCGGCAGATGCTCGATGCGATCCGCCATGTCGCCCGGTTCATAGATTTTCGCGACAAGTTCCAAGTCCCGGACACACTGGCCGATGGTGATTCCTAGCTGGTGGGCATAGATGACTCCGAAAAACGACACCGCATTCGCCTGTCGTTTTGCGCATTCCACAAAAAAATCGTCGTCCTGAGTAAAAAGAATACGCTGCAAGACTGAGGCGCGATCGAGCAAAACCGGGTCTTCCAATCTTTCCGCTCCGTCGTCCTGTGCTCTGAGAACATCCACTCCGCGACGCCGCAATGCCTCGGTAATGGCCAGAGGCACATGCACGTCCATGTAGAGCCGAAGGCTCAATGGAGCAATCCCATCGCGCGAAGTTTGCGCCGGCCAGGGGAATCGTAACTGGCCGTGGCCAGCCCCTGCGCGGTGGCGGCACTCTCCGCGATGGCATCGTCAAATTCGGCCTGATGGTCGTAATAGAACGCCAACGCCGCATGAGCCTGTGCCAGCGAAAGGTCGGGATGCTGACGATGAACTTCCTCCGCACTCCAGCCATGCGCGAGATGATCCATCGCGATTTCGACGACCTTGACGCCGGTATCGTCTATCCACGCCCGGTTTTTATCGTCCAGTCGGATATGATTGATGGTTTCTGCAACGGCCATGGGGAGATATTACCTTTCTTCTCGCCTGGTCGCAAGCCGAATGCCGTATCCGGCTGCGCAAGGCGGCGCTTGCCGGTAAGCGGTCAATACCGCGATTTGAGCCGGGCGGTGATTTTCTCGAACAAGCCTTGGCCGTGGGGGTCGATGGAGGGAGGAAGCAGATCGCGATACTGCACGTTGAACACCTGCATGAGATAGCAGATTTGATACTCCCGCACGCAATGGGTGCATCCCTCGATCTTGGCCACGGTGCCACGGGAAACGTCTCAGCCGATCATTTGCAATTTGATCGCCAGTTTGGATTGTGACCACGCCCGTTGCACCCGCAGCTTGCTGACTTGCGGTCCTACGATGTTGTTGATTTGTCGTTTCACACCCGCACCGAAGCACGCGGTTGAAGCCGCTTCCGGTGGGAGTGCCGAAGAGAACTTATTCCGTTCCGGGGAGGCTCTATTTTGTCACGCCGGACTGGTCAAGGCGCGGAGAGCCCGGCGCAGGCGGCGGGCGGAAAGGCACCCCAGCTCAACCGAAGTTCCCGAGTTCAGAAAGTGGATTTTGACCCGGTGATGCGGCAGGGAAAGCACCTCTTTGACGGCATAAAGATTGATGATGGTCGAGCGGTTGACGCGGGGAAAGCCCTCGGGCGGGAGCAGACGATTCCATTCCGTCAGGCTGCGCCGGATCAGCATGGGCCTTTGCCCGGCAATATGGACATGCGCATAATTTTGGTCGGCCTCGACGTGGGTGATTTCTTTCGCCAGCACGACGCGGATTTCCCGGTCGGAGCGCAGAAAGACCGGATCGTGTTCAGAAAATGGCTTGGCTTTCCGATGGACCGGGTCGCCGACCCGCGCCAGCGCGAGAGCCAGCCGCTCCGGGTGGATCGGCTTGACGAGGAAATCCACCGCATTGACCTCGAAGGCTTTGACCGCGTGATGATCGTAAGCGGTGACGAAAATAATGTCCGGTGCGGGCTGCAACTCCGGCAGCAAGGAGAAGCCGTCCCGTTTGGGCATCTGCACATCGAGAAAGATCAAATCGGGCTGCAATTCCTTGAACAAAGCAGCCGCAGCGGTGACATCGGCGGCTTCGCCGACAATCTTGACTGCGGGGTGGGCACTCAGGAGATGACGCAAGGCATCGCGGGCCTTGCCGTCGTCATCCACAATCAGGACGCGTTTCAGGGGTTTCATAAAGGGGAAGCCGAATGGAAACCGTCACCCATCCATCGGACTCAATGGTTTCCACACGGTGTTTCTCGGGGTAAAGCAGCGCCAAGCGGCGGCGAAGATTTTCCAATCCGATATGACTGGTTTTCTGCCGGGGCGCGGGTTCGAGCCAGCGCCCGGTATTGCTCACGGTGATTTGCAGAGTTTTCGTTCCGAATTGCGAGACATGGACACTCACGCGCAGTGGAACCTCGGAGGTATCCAGCCCATACTTGACGGCATTTTCCGCCAGCGGTTGCAGGATGATGCCCGGCACGGCGACCGTCCGCGCCGCGTCTTCAATCTCGCAGTGGAATACCAACTTGTCTCCCAAACGCATTTGTTCGACCTGCAAATAGTCCCGCGCCGCGTCGAACTCCTGGCCCAACGGCACCAGTTCGTCCTGGCTGTGATCGAGCGAGAAGCGGAGAAAATCCGCCAGCGATTGAATCATTCTCCCAAGGCCAGAGTTTATCTTCTGCACCTCGGTTTGAATCATGTTCAATGCGTTGAAGAGAAAGTGCGGACTCATTTGAGCGCGGCGCATCTGGATTTCCGCGCCCTGTTGGGCGGATTTGGCGAGAGCCAGTTCCAATTTGCGCTGCCTGCCTTGCAGCGCGTGGCGCACGCCGAAATAAAGGAAGCTCCAGCCAAAGAGAACCCCGGTGCGCTCGTAGAAGACATGGAACGCCATGGTGCGCCGAAGGAAGATCTCTCCCTCGCTCGGAAGCAGGTCGCCGAAAAGATAAAAGAACCCGTTCTGGAGGAGTCCGCCAACGATGCAGCCCGCGACAATGAACGCGGCCATTGTGGTCCACCCTTATCCGACCAATAGGCCCGGTAAATGAAGCGCAAACCCAAGGTCAGCAGGAAACTGCCGCCATCCCGGACGAGACAAAGAAACAGCGCCCCGGAAACACTGCCCATCAACTCGATTTTGAGCGGAAAGGTCACCATGACAAAAGCCGCCCAACCGAGAAGTTGAAACCGCCAGAAATCGGAAAGTTTCGCCCAGGGCGAAATCACGACTGTCCGCCCTGTGGTAAATCTTCCGCCTCCCCGGTCTTTCGATGGTAATAGGGATTCCAGAATTCGCGCTCGAAGGATTCGCCGAAAACCTTTCGCAAATAATAGACTTCCTCGCTTCGCAACGAAGCAGCTCCCACCTCGATCTGCGAAAGCAGGCTGCGTTTGCAGCGGTCGAAACCGGCCTTGCGGATTTCTCCGGCCAACTCCTCCTGCGTCCAGCCGTGACGGTTGCGCAAATCGTGGATCAACCCGCCCAAGCGTTTTCTTAACTGGCGCGGCCCCGCCTTCATGAATCCGTCCTTTCCGGTGTGCTCGAAATACAGAGCAAACCTTTCGCCACCCTCTCCGCTGATTTTTCAGGCGGAAAGTGGCGGAGTTTCAAGGGCGGTCAGTTCGGGGCGGTTCGGAGTTTTGAGCGGAGCGTGAAAGTTCTGGCGTCCTTTTCCCGGATGCGCTGTTTGAGCGTGTCGGGCGCTCCGTCCTGAAAATAAGCCTGGGCATTGCGGGTGCCGATAACGGTCAGATTGATCTGCACATAAGCCTCATTGGTTCCGCCTGTTGGATTGGAAATTTCCTGCAATTCGGAATCGAGCACCTTCACCTGAAAATCCACGACGTTGTTTGCCACGGGTTCCGTGTAAGGCGCGTCGGGCGATAGATCGGCGGGTTCCAGAAGGGTATTCCCGCTGTTTTCCATCCGTGAATACGTTTCGCCGCTCGGAATCAGGCAGCGGTAAAGGGACCGGCCCTTGGGCGCGTTCGTTTGATCGGCCACGAAATAACCGACCATGCAAATGTCGCCCGGCGCGTTGGTGGACGGCTGAGAGGCCGGGGAAAGTTCCGTGACAAAGGCGAGCGAAGCATTGGTGCCGGTCTGGACTTCCAGACGCGGCAGCGGTGTGGCGTTCGTGTTGGTCAGCCCGCCGCCGGCATCAACGAGGGTTTTGAGTTCGCCGGAGAGAAGATAGAGAGCGGCCCGTCCATCGCGGTAGCTATCGGCGCGGGATTCGGTTTGCTGGTAGCTGGCCGCGACGGACGAAAAGACATTGAAAAGCAGCAGCACGAGGAACATGAGCAGCACGCAGGCCACCAACAATTCGACGAGGGTGAAGGCCGCCGCGCTGCGGCGGAATTGCCGATTTTCGATTGCCGATTGCCGATTGAGAAAAGTCCGGCCTTCGGCGGAATGCAACGACACCCATCCGTGCGAAGCACGGCACTTCTTCAAATCGAAAATCGAAAATCGGAAATCGGAAATCCTCATGGCTCCGCCATGCTCGGGGTGATGCGGGAGACAAACCGGAACGGTGACGCCGAGGGCTGGCTGACCGGACGGATGTCAATTTGCAACTGGCTCAGTTTCCGGGCGGGAATCGTCCCGATATTCGTATCCACCGTGACGGGGAAAATCTTGATGTCCGCCTTGAACAGGGCATTGGTGGCCCCGGTCTCGACGGGGACGCCCGCGTCGGAATAGATCGCGGAATTCGTATAGGTATTGGCCGGAAACAAAGGCACCTGCACCACGCTTGGCGTCATGAGAAGGCCCATGTCCGCCGTCGCCTGAGTGGTCGAATTGGTGTTTGCCGGGTCAGGCGTCAGATCGTCGGTGATCTGCCGGGCGATGTGGGCGGCGCGGGTTTCCATCCACGATTCCTTTGAGGAATTCATAACCGTGCCGAGCAATCCGATAATAACGACGATGCAGAAGGCGAAGATGCCCAAAGCCAGCACGATTTCCACGAGGGAAAAGGCTGATTGGCGGGCGTTGGGGCATCTTCCGTTCATGTTTAGGATTTGAGCGAAGCGGCTTGTTCTTCGGCCTCCTGCGGAGCCGGGACCGGAGTCTTGGCGGGTTCGTCCGGCAGGTCGGCCACGGTCGAGCAGACCAGCACTTTTCCGCGCCGCGTCCATTCTTCGGCCAGCCGTTGAATTTTTTCCTCGTGCTGCTTGCGCACCTGTGGCAAGCGCAGGCGGTCGGGCAGCGGCAGGAAAACCACGATCACGTAGAAAACGCCGCTCTCCTCGTCACGCAGCGGGATCGCGTTGACATCGAACGAAGGCCAGCGGCCCCCGGTCGCCAGTCGGCCAGTCACGCGATCGGTTTGGATTTTTCCGCTGCGGAGTGTCTTACGCACGATTTCATTGAGCGGGGTTTCGCCCAGGGCTTCCTCAAGGGTTTGTTTGAGGGGGCTTTGTTGCAGTTGATAGATGTTCAGGAATTCCGCGTTGATCATCGTGATTTCCAGTTTGTCATTCACGACCAGCACGCCTTCCATCAGGCTGCCGAGGATGTAATACTGCAAGTATTCAAATTCGCCGATCCGTTCGCGCAGGAGCCGGTTTTCCTCGCGCATGGCGTTCATTCTTTGGAAGACGGCGCGGGCCTCGTAATGCAGGGGCAAGAGCCAGGTGAGCCACCAGCTAAGATCCGGCTTTTCGGGGATGCTTTGGCCATTGGCGAGTCGGACGAGCCATTTTTTCACGACGCGCGAAGGTTCAAGCCCGGCGGCGTGAAAGGTGATGGCGGCGACTGCAAGAAGCAGGACAATAATCAAGAAGTATTCCATGGTCGGATGTTATGCGTTGAGGTGAATGATGGGGAAGTGTTGGGGAGATCACGTGGCTTTGCGGTAAAAGCGGAAGTTGGCGGCGACAAGAAAAATGCTGCTGAGCACGACCGTGCAAACGCTCATCGCCATCGCCTGGGCAAAGTCGCCCTGCTCGAATTGAGAAAAGATGAAGCTGCCCACCGTTTGGGCGCCCGGAGGCAAAAGCATGATCGAGGCCGCCCAATCGCGCAGGCACATGACGAAAATGGAAATCCAGGCGACAAAGAGGCTCGGGAAGAGGATCGGAAAAACCACCCGGATGAGAATGGAAAGGCGGGACGCGCCGAGGCAGGCGGCGGCGTGTTCCAGCCGGGGAGCAAGCTGGCGCATCCCGGCATCCGCAAAACGCAGGCCCACGGCCTGATAAATGGCGACATAGGCGAGAACCAGAATGCCCAGAGTTCCGTAGATGCGGAAGGGAAGCCACGATGCGTTCCACGCGAGGATAAAAGCCACGGCAATGACGAGATGGGGCAGCACACGCGGCAGCATACTCAAATGGTCGAGCAGGGAAACGCCGCGTCCCTTATAGCGGGTTAGCGCATAGGCGGTAATGCCACCGAGGACGGCGCACACCGTAGCCGCCGCCGCGCTGAGCCCCGCGCTGGTGGTCAGCGCCTGCATCCCGCCCGAACCCCATTGGAAAATTGCGGTGTAGTGTTTGAAGGTAAAGGCCGGATCACCGTCCTGCCAGCGTTCCACGAGACTCATCAGGCAAACCGTGGCATTAGGGAGAAGCGAACTGAAGAAGAACAGGACCGCAAAAAAGGCCAGGGATACAACCGTTTCCAAGACGTTGAGTTGAGCCATCCTTCCGGCTGGCGTCCGACCGTTGGCAATTGCCCTGACTCCAATGTAGAGGCGGGCCGCCGTCACCATCACGACCGCCGCAATGGCGAGAATGGACGAAATGGCAGCGGCTCGCGGCACGTCGGCGGGCCACGTCGTCAGCATTTCGTAAATGACGGAGGGCAGAAGCACGAGGTTGGAACGCGGCCCGAGAATGGCCGCAATGCCAAAGTTGGAAAGCGTGTCCACGAACACGAGCACCCCGCCGTTAATCAAGGCTGGCATGAGCAACGGCAAGGTGATGCGCCAGAAGATGTCGGCGCGGGGAGCGCCGAGACAACGGGCCGCATCCTCCAGCCGCGTCGAAACGCCCTGCAAGGAGGCTTCGACCAGCAGGGCCACGGTGCCGAAACTCGTCAGGCCCATGATGAAAACCACCCCTCCCATGCCGAAAAAGGCATTCCGGATGGGTTCGGGCAATCGCCCGACAAAGGTATCAACCAAGCCGTTATCCTGCAAAAGCAGCACATAGGCCAAGGCGAGCAGGTAAGGCGGGGACATGATGGGCAAAAGCAGGCTCACGCGCAGGAGCGATTTGCCGGGGAGGTTGGTTCTCGCTATCAGCCAGCCGGCGGGCAGCCCGAGCGCGCAGGCAAAGAGCGTGGTCAGCACAGCGCAGCCGAGCGAATTATTCCACATCCGCACCAGGCCATCGGTGGCCGCAATGTCCAGATAAGGGCGGAAGGCCCCGGCCAACGAGGATTGGCCGATGGCCGGAAAGATGCTTTGCAGAAAGAGAATCGCGATGGGAAAGCCGATGGTGACGAGCAGAGCCGAAAGGCCGATCCAGACCGGCCATGAGGAATGGCCGATGGCCGTTTGCCGATTTTCGACGGGGCGGAATGGCGGCTTCGCCGCGCTTTGAAGAAGGGATTCACTCATTGGACTTTTTTCTCCACCTCATATTTGAAGCGCATGAGCGCGGCCGGCTGATCCCGCACGGCGGCGGCCACGTCGTAGGGCATCGCGGTGATGGGTTCGGCTTGCTGCCGGATGGAGCTGAGCGGGATTTGCGGGCCGGCGGGTATCAAATGTTCTTCGGCCATGCGCTTTTGCGCTTCGGAGGAAAAACAGAACTTTACAAAGGCGTCCGCCGCCGCCCGGTTCACCGTGCCTTTCAGAATCGCAATCGGGCGCGGAATGACCGGGCAGCCCGACGCCGGAAAGTGCATCACCAGCGGCTCGCCTTTTTCGATCTGCTTGAAAACAAGATAATCCGCTGAGGCTAAAACCGCGTCCTGCGCGTGCAGCACCAGCCCATTCAACGCCTGGCTGTTCGGCCCGGAGACTTGCAGGCCGTGCTTTTTGGCGTCAATCAGCCCGTTCCAAAATTGATCCCCCATCTTTTCGCTGAAGGCGACGATGAACTCCCCGCTCGTGCCGGACTGCTGCGGCGAAGGCATGAGCAGCTTGCCTTTGAATTTGCCCGAAAAGATGTCCGCCCATTCCAGCGCCGGATCGTATTGGTCACGGCGCATGGCAATACCAAGGGCGCTCGCGGCCGTGCCGATATAATAGCCGTCCTTGTCAGACCACTCCGGGCGCGAGAGCAAACCCGAGGGCTGCGGCAGAAGCATCTTTTGCTGTTTGAGCACTTCCGCCGCCGTGGGGCTGGCCAGAATGGCCACATCCGCTTGCGGGTGGTATTGCTCGGCCATCAACTTCGCCATGACCTCGCCGGTCGTGGCCGAATAGAGCTTGGTTTTCCGGCCCGTCTCTTTCTCGAAGTTGGCGCAAAGCCATTCCGCGAGGCTGCGTGGCCCGGCGGCATAGATGACAAGCGTATTGGAATCGCGTTGCTGTCCGCAACCGGACAAAACGGCCCCGATACAAAACAATAGGAATAAGCTGAAAGCTTTCATTTCTCGACGTAGGTGACTTGGGCGGGATCGAACTGGACAAAGACCTCGCCATCGAGCGGGACGGCGTGGGGGGTGAACGTGCGGAAAACCTCGCCTTTGCGTGTCCTGGCGTGAACGTCATAGACGGCCCCGGTGAAGCTGCTTTTGATGCAGGTGGCTTTCCAGCGAATCATGCCGTCGCCGGGAAAGTCGCGCTCCTGCGAGCGGGGAAAAATCCGCGCGTCCTCGCGCCGCACGAGCAGATAGCCGCCCTTGCGCTCGGGATGGGGCGGGAAAACCGGCTGGTCCGCCTTGTCGCGGAGGTTCTCCAACTCCATCGTGTAGGGAATCGCGCTGGCCGAGCCGAGGAACGTCGCGACAAAGGTCGTGTCCGGGTAGCGGTGGATCTCATCCGGCGTGGCAATTTGCTCGATGCGGCCCTTGTTCATCACCGCGATTTGATGCGCCACGGTCGTGGCCTCCAAATGATCGTGCGTGACGTAAATGGTCGTAATGCCGAGGCGGCGGATCAGGGCGGCGATGTCGTCGCGGAGCGTTTCCCGCAACTGCGTATCGAGCGAGGCCAAAGGCTCATCCATGAGCAGCACGGACGGCTCCACCACGATGGCGCGGGCGATGGCCACGCGCTGCTGCTGTCCGCCGGAAAGCGTCGAGGGCAAACGTTCCCGCATTTCGAGCATTCCGGCCCGCTGCAATACCGTTTCAGTGCGCTGCTGTTTTTCGCGGGGGTTCAGCCGCACCTTGAGATAGTCGAGGCCGAAGGCCACGTTTTGCTCGACCGTCAAATGCGGCCAGAGGCTCAAATCCTGAAAGACCATCGCAAAACCCCGCTCCTGCGCGGAGCGTCCCTTGTGGGTGGCGGCGTCTTCGATGATTTCGGTGCCGAGCCGGATCTTGCCGCCATCGGCGGGCAGCAATCCGGCGAGGATACTTAGCAAAGTGGATTTGCCGCACCCGGACGGCCCGAGCAAGGCCAGGCATTGACCCCGCTCGACGCCGAAGGAAACGTCATCGAGCACGAGCGTATCCCCGTAGGATTTGCGAATGCCATCACCCGCAAGATAAGGGTTCGGGCTGCAGATAATGTCGCCGTGAAAGCCGGTTGTTTCTTTGGGAGCGAAGTTCATGGCGTGGCGTTCTGTGAGAGTTGGAGGCGCCCGGTGAGGCGGAAGATTTTGACGATAAAATCCCCCGCCGCGCCGCTCTTGCGGACGAGAATCTTACCGCTTGGGTTATAGACCGCTTCCGTGACGGCGAGCTGCGGCACGATTTCCACGGGAAGCCCGGTCACTTGGCCGAGGGAGCCGAATTGCACGGCCCGCACGTTTGGCGGGTTGCCGGGCAGCCCGTTGCCCGGCACCTCCACGGTCATGTCGCTCAATTTGTCGGCGTCGAAGTAGAACCCTTGCGGCAACTTTTCCCACCGGGTGAGCGGAATCATGTCTTCGTTTTTCGACGCGGCCTTTTCCTGCGGGGTCTGCTCCCGGAAAAGCAAGTAACTGCGAAGCTGCTTTTCCTCGTCGGGGTGGTTGATATCGGCAATGCCGAAATAAACCGTGGTATTTTTCTCAATAGCCGACATGCGGGCTTCCTCCAGAGCGCCCATGATTTGGGAAATGGCTCCCTGCCGCGAGCCAGCCGGGCGCGCGCCCATCCCCGTGCTCACGAGCAGCCCCATCATGAGACTCATGATCGCCATGACTGTTAGCAACTCGAGCAGGCTGAAGCCTTGTTGGCTTCGCTTATTCTTCATTTTGATAATCGTTCTTTTATTCATCGGATGTCTACTTGTCGGGTTCCGAGGGGTAAATAAAAACGCAGGGCTTACTGTAACTATTGCGCATAAAAACCGCGCTCACACGGCCTTTGCCAACATAGTCGATCTCTTGCCGAATTTCGGCTTGTTTCTTGGAGTAGTAAATCAACGCCACCGGTTGCCCCATCAACTGCGAAGCGACGAGAACCAATGGCTGAGTTCCAGAATACGAAACGGCAATTGGTGCTTTGTCGCCGATCTGGAGATACAATGGTGCTTGCATAAGCAACTTGTAAACGTAGATGCCGTCCTGTTCTGGTGGAGCCGGATGTTCTGGGATAAGCCGCAGCTTGGGAAGACCGCCGTCGAGAATCGCCAAAATGGAAAAAGCGGCTTCCCCCTCGATCTCCGCCTCCACTTCGTCCACCGTTGTTGGCACAGGGGTATCGCGAACGAGAACAAACTTACGTTTGCCCGCTGTCGTTCGGCTATAGCTAAAACCATAGCCCGTTCGCCGACAGCCCTTCACGCCGCTAAAAACGATGGTTTTCTTCGGCTCATTCCCATCAGACATTTCAGATATATCCCACAGGGAAAACGTGTCTTTTGAAGCCATGTCACCCAACACCGCCCAAGCTCGCACGTAGGCGAATTTCTTCGTTCCCGTTTGGCGGGGCGTCAGTTCGGCATCCTGCGCCTGCAAAGATGCCATTGAGCACATGCTAACGAACACACATTTCATGACCCGCAGCAGGCGGTTCCTTTTACAAATCCACAAGAGACAATCGAAAATCATATCCTTTTTTAGGCACCCTCCACACAAATAATGTGCAATGTATAAGCATCCGGTCGACGAAATCTCGCCGTGACTTCTGTGGCATTATTGGGATCAAAATCGTCATCGAGAGGTTCATTAAAGACAGGGCGCAACCGCACCGTGATCCGTCGCGCTTTGGTCGCGCTTGGTTTGCCCTGCTTGTCTAGCGTCTGCCCTACCACGTAAATAGTGAACGTATTTCCTTTGGGCGTAATGATGTCCACGAGCCTGCGAAATATTTCCTCCCGCCCCCGATCATTGAGAGTGTCATTGCCTGTCCCAGAGCGGATGAATTGCACCGTCGTTCCACCGCTCCCTGTCGAAGAATAGTTGCCCAGCTTGTAGGCAAAAAAATCAAGCTGTGAAATTTCCCCCGGTTCCCAGAGCGGGCTGAATCGTTTGGGGACGCTGCGCGTAAGTCTTTGGGCGAGGTAATTGGCGAATGCCTTGCCTCCCGTTCCCGCTTGGGCGACTGAAATGTTCGCGCGGCTGCTTTCGGGCAAAATTGTTTCCATATCGGTAGTAAGAAAAAGATTTCCGGCCAAGGCAGGATCCGATTCATCGTCGTTTCCGAAACTAATACCTTCGAACAGGGCTCGCAACACCCGCCCTTGATCGCGCAGTATTCCGTTAGGGTTGTAGAGCCCGGCAATCTCTGTTCGATTTTCGGGATTGCTCAGATCTCCACGCATGCTTTCCCTGCGTTTCACGGTAAAGACGTCCGCTAATCGCCACGCCGTCCAGTTGCGGCTCCGCGACACTTGATAGCTCATTTCCGTTCCCAAGGTGGAAAGCGTGGCGACACGGGTGCCGTCCCACGTCAAGTCCGGCTGGCCAATTGTCAGGGTGTGCCCCCCCGTCCGGAGCGGCTTGATACCCGTAAGGGTTGCCGAGCCGTAGCGGCTTGGATCGAAAATTAAGCCGAGTTCGCCAATTGAGCGCATTGGCACATTCGGCATCATGACTAGCGGATTGGCTGCATTCGGAGACGTCGTTACCATGTCGGTGGTCCATCGGGAGGCAGCGGCGATTGTCGGGATTACTCCGAGTTTCGTATTTCCTGGGGGATCCGGGTTTATGGGCGACATCCCGTTTGGCAGCAAAGTCGAATAGTCGCTTGTCACTGTGTATCCACTGTCCATGCGAATATCAATGGCTTCCAAATTCCCTCTCGGATCAAAATATCCTTTTCGCGTGCCACCCACATAGGAGCCGCGATAGTGAGTTGCCCCATCCGATCCAGGTTTGAAAACAATCATATTGGCGTTTGTGACCTTGCTGATCGCCAAAGACGGGTGCGCATCAAGAATGCCATAAGCGTTGCCAAGGATGATCTTCGTGGAAGTCGAACCTTCCATTCGGGGGCCAAATTGTAATTCGCCATGGTCGCTGTCGTCCTTTTTCCAGCGATAGCTCGTACACTTGTAGCGACGCACATTGGTCATGACGACGGAGGCACTTCCCTCCGCGCTATATGGGGGGTATGGCGGCTCCGAAATGCCTTGGTCACACCGAATGGATGTTCCAGGGGCATATAGCGCTGTTGCCGCATAGATGCGCTTGCCACTTAGCGCGAATAATGGCGCATTCGTCAGGTAATTTGGATCGGTTGTTATGACCACCGCCTCGCCAGGGGGGATCTCGATTTTCGCGGAGCTGCCATTATAAGTGAAATTGTCGTCCAGCTTAATCTCGAAAGGGCGTCCCGCCGGAATGTCCTGGCCGTCAAGCTGGGCATCATCGTTCGCCGCAACTCCCGGTTGATTTTCCACAACGAGATACGGAGACGGACCAAGATCGCCATCCGCCACCCGGATCGGACGGTCGCCAAGGTTCCAAAACTCAAAATAGTGATCCAGCTCGAACTCGAAATCGCAAATCGGCTGCCCTTGAGTGGTTGCGCCCCTGTTCGTGGTGCTCAGCACACGCGCCACGAGACCATATTCCGTGAAATAGGGAACATTTCTCTTCTTGCCGATAGCTTCGATTTCGTTTCGCTTGCCTGTCGTTGACGGAATCAATGCCGGGTCAAAATCCAGATCCTCGTTTTCAATAAGTGAGGAAATTGGGGAGCCAAGCAAAAGTTTGCCGCCTGTGACCAGCAGGGTGGGATTTACCGCCGGGCTGAGCGCGTCGTAAATGTTTGCGGCAATCTTACGCACGTATATCTGCTCGTGCGGATTTGCTGCAGTGGCTACCACATCGAGCGCATTTTTGCCTGCTGCCGCCGAGGCACTAATTGTTGGAGCAAGTTGATCCGGGGTATTCAGCCGATAGAACCGTTGGCCAAAATGCGGTGTTTGTGCGTTGATAGCGGCAATGATTCGCTTCACAGACTTGTCGATATTTCCCCTTGCTTCACTCGCGTTGGGATGCCCCGTGCTGTCATTGGGAACTCCTTCCAGACTCCGTTCCACTTCCTCGTTGAGATTTAACCTCTTGGCTCCCGTACGGGACAGGTTCAGTCCCGAACTCTCGGCGGTCAGCAGGAACTTGTAATCCCTCGCGAAGGTCAGTGGCGTCGTATCGTCCGGTACCGTGTCTGAGTGGCCCACCTGTGCCGGGGAGAGGAATCGCCTGCCGGTCGCCGCGAGCGCATTCCGTGCAGCCTCAATGGACTCTGCGACGTTTTGCGGGGAGGAACTATCGGCAAACAATCCTCGCAAACTCGGCTTGGGATCGCCCTCGTCCTTGCCGTTCACGGCCAGGCTTTCTGAATCCGGGCTGCCGCGCAAGGCGGCTTTGGCTGTGTTTACGTTGAGTTTGAAGCTTTCATCCTCAACCCACCATGCATACCTCGCCACGGTCGGGTTCTTCGGTTTGCCTGTGGCGGGATCAATAGTCATGTCCCTGGCCTGCGCCGGATCTTCCAATACTTCCACCCACGGCACATTGACGGGTACCGGTGTCTTGCCCGGAACCGCGCCGATCCAGCCGTTTTCGTCCCCATCACCGAACCGCTTCGTCTCATTGAAATCCACCGACTTAGCTGGATCCGTGGTCGCTCCGGCGGGCAGCGTTTCCGAGAACTCGTTGTTGGGATAAAACTCTTTCGTTGCCGCTCCCGAAACGAGAGGTCGGGCATAAATCTTGGGATTTGTGAAAGTTGCGCTCGTATCCTTATCCGGCGTCCGATCTCGGAACATGAAGACTGTGCCCGGAGTGGCCGTGTCTGCGATTTTTGGATCCCAAAACGTCACCGAATCCGGGAAATTCGCAAAAAGATACAAAAGAATATTTTTGGCGTCGGCCTCGCCCGCTTGGGCTGCCATCTCCGCCCGTTGCAGTTCGCTATACCCCCGGCTCACGCGCCGTTCGACCATCACGAGTCGCGCCAGAATCGTGAACAGGATCACGATTCCTGCCACCACTACGAGGGTCAGGAGGAGCGAAGCGCCCCGCTCGAAACAAAACCTCGGCTCACGCGGAGACCCAGAGGCGCGGAGAGGGATTGATGGGAAAACCAAAGCTCCGCACGTCTCCGCGTGAAAATCGGTTCTATTCGTGTTCATGCCTGTCAATCCGTGGTCTGGGTATGCACTTCACTCAACCAGCCACTCCCCGTTGTGCCTCAAACCGGCTTGCGAAACGCTGCGACCACCATTCCCTGGGGTCGGTTGAGTCAAGTGCATACGCAGGATCCGTGATGAAAAGTCTTCCGGCCTCAAACAACAAACCCGAGCGGGATAAAAACAACCTCCCGCACGGGCTTGCGCCTGGTCCTGTGAAATCTCAGCCACAGTGCCCCCTGCGTTTGCGTATCCGCCAAAGCACGGATGCCAGCAGCCCGAGGCCGATCAGCGCTTGCGCACTCGGTTCCGGCACGGCAACAGTTGAAAGAACGGTGTATCCTCCCAAATCGCCATAGAGCCCGCCAGTAAAGCCCGACGTATCCGCACCAGGAATGAAATATTCCCAGCGCAATTCATCCGCCGCCGCCGTCGCCCAAGCATTTCCATTATAGATTTCAAATTGAGAGAGAGCGATACGGCTGCCGAAGTCATAGTTGCCTTTCCATGCGAAATATCCTCCATCGAGCTGCATGACGCTCCCGGATTGGATCCCCAGCGAGTTTACATCGCCATCGAGTTGCACCAATCCGCCGTCGGTCACTGTGAGCGTGCTGCCGAGAGCGGAGACCACACCGATGACCAAACTTCCGGTATTTCTCCAGGTTGAACCGGCTCCCGTCACCAAGACAGAATTCCCCGTTGCTCCTCCAGCTCCGCCGATTTGCCCGGTAACATTCGAGACATAGCCTCCCCCCGACACCGTCAAATTATTAGTCTGTCCGGTGGCTGATTTTCCGATATAGAGATTGCCGGAATTGATCCATTGGGAGCCCGCGCCGCTTACTGTTACGGAGTTTGAGGCGCTGGAATTGCCGACTATCCCGTTTACCGATGTCACCCGCCCCCCATTCAGGATGCTCAGGCTATTGCCATTTGCCCCGGCCAAGTTGCCAACAGTCATATCAACGTTGTTCGTCCATTTTGATCCGGCGCCACTCACCACAGCCGAGTTGGAGTTCGCTTCCCCGAAGCCTCCGACTCCTCCTCCCCAGGTCGTGAGCTCGCCTCCATCAAGAATTGCAAGAGTATTGTTCGAACCGTGGTTCCCCACATAGAGCGATCTCTTTTTCGAAGAAGAACCCACAAGCCATTTTGAGCCCTGTCCCGTGATCGTAAGTGTGTTCCAAGCCGAACTCGCCGAACCCCCGACATAGGCGTTTGCCGAACTCGCGATTGTTCCCGAAGTCTGAATTGTCAGTTGATTGAAAGACGTCACATTACCAACATACATGTCGCTGCTTGACCCATAAAAATAGCCGTCCTTCACCACATAAGTGCTTGGAGTCGCCGCCGTGCCGCCGCCGTCCATCACCTTGGGGACACTGGCATTCTCCAGATTTTCTGCCCGCAACAGGCATGTGGTCGCCACTAAACAACCGATGACGGACGGTAGTGCGGGAGACTTCCAGCGGTTGATTGGTCCTATCGGTTTCATCGGCGTTTTCTATCTTGTTGAATTTCTGCTTCCTTCAGCGCGTCTTCGTTTGACGCACCCTAAGACGACGCAAGCAGGCTATGGCCGCGACCCCAAATCCCAAAAGCGCATAAGTGTCCGGTTCCGGCACGGCCGCGCCAACGAAAATGCTGCCCGTCGTGGAGAACTGGCTTGTGTCCCAGCTAAAATCCGGTCCCAGGTCAGGTAAGGACGTAAAGCTGGCGCCAGTCAGGTTGAGGTCGCCAATACCGCCGGTATTGAAGAGATTGTATTCCTGCCCGACAGCCCAAGGGATTTCGAAACCATTGGCCAGGCTAACCTGTATGTTCCATGCCGTGTCCAACACGCTCATGCTGCCGTTGGTAATGACTTGGTCGTTGATTCCTTCGCCAAAGAGATCAAAGGAAAATGTGCTGCCATCCAGGACTGAGAGAGACGAATTCCCGACCCGGCGGAAATCCAAAATGCCGGGTTCGTCTTCTCCAAAATCCGGTCCGATCCGAATTTCCCCGCCCTCAACAATGACCTGGGCCGCAAAGAGCCCCGATCCGCTCAGGATTCCGCCTGTCTTTACCCTGAGAGTTCCCGTCGAGCTTCCATTGAGGGTGCTTAGCGAGGCGATTTCCACATGCGTGCCTTCACCGATGTTCGTGGTGGAGGTGACGTTCATTCCACCGGTTCCCACAAGCAGCGTGCCCAGCACAGCGACATAGCCTGGGGCGGAGAGCCTGTCCACCTTGAGCAGAGTTCCATCATTGGAGACTACTTTGTATTCACCCGCATTGGCGGTTCCCAAGCTGGCAGTTCCTTTGGCATACACGGTGCCGCCTCCTTCCAGCGTGAGCTTTGCGCCAGTGTTAAAGACGACAGCGTTACTTGCCTGGTTTGTTGTTTCGGTATTGAGTCGAACAACACTGTCAGCGTCCACCTTGATGACGGCATCCGCAGTGACCACTTTAAGATTTGATTCCGCGTCGAACGTGGCGCCGTTTGTCACTTCCAGCCGTCCGCTCAAATCCAGAGTTGCGGTAGTTGTTGCGTTGCTGTTTTTCGTGACAAACGAGACGTTGGTGTCCGCGCCGCTCGCGACGAACGAGGCGCCTGCTCCGATGATCAATTTGGCGGCGTTTGCGGAACCTATAAAGCTTAGGCTCGCCCCGTCCTGAACGGTGGCATCACCAAATACCTCGAAAGCCGCAGTTGCGGTTGATCGCGCGAAGGAACTACCAGTTCCTTCCAGAAGAAAGCTGGATCCCGCGCCGATTGTGACTTTGCCAGTGGATGCGAGGGATCCGCCGTCCCGGATATTTAACTGGTTGGATGCTCCCGCGTTGACCAGAATTGTGCTGAATGTGAAGGCATTGCCCGAGCCAACGTTGAGCACGTTGTTGCCTCCCCCCGCAGTTGAGCCAATGGCCAGGCCGCCCGTGGTGCTGAACGATGGTGTAATGTTTGGAGCAAAGGCAATCGTCGCATTGGGACCGCCAAAAATATTGTTTGAACTTCCGTTGGCTCCAAGAGTCAAACCGTCAAACATAATGGAATTTGAACCGACGGTATCCGCAAACGAAACCGTTGGGGTATTTCCTGCTCCGTCTCCAAAGACCCATGGGGCCTTCAGGAGAGGAAGCGTTTCCCCATGAAGATCGAAGGTGAAATTTCCGCTGATGACGGAATAGCCTGAAAGGGGTCCCGTAAGAAATTCGCTATCATTAATCGTAACGATCGCTGTGCTTGGGGTGCCCGGGTATCCGAAAATTCCTCTGCCAGACGGCTGAAATTCTGGAGTGCCTCCATTGAGGGAATAATTGTTGACGTCCGAGAAAAACCCATCGCCGACTGCCCAATACGAATTGTTGTCGTCTGGGAAGGTCTGGGCGGAAGAAGAGGAACTAAATACGAAAAGAAAACCGGCAGCGAGAAGACTTGCGCCGAAACGGAGCGAGATATGCCTGCGCCGTTTGGGACAAACGCGGTCAAAATGAAGAGTTCGGAAATTACGAATAGAGGTGGAACGTTTCATGGGAATAGAGAGGTGGGTGGTGTTTGGGTCAGTTGAGTTGAGGAAAATTTCAGGCGTGATTGACGATCTGCTCGGGGTCGCTCAACTGCCCGATGCATTCGTCGTGGAGACGGTATTTCCAGCGGGGTGGAGGAAAGTTTGTGGGACTCTGCGTAGTTGGAAGGGCCGTTACTCGTACTCGTGGGATTTGAGCCGCGAAGGCGATTGGATTTTTTAAAAGCGGAAATGGCACCTTCCTGCGGCTGGCCACGATCTCCGCCATGCAAGAAAGGGGCTTGTGCGGGCGCAGAATCAAAAGCGGAAAAAGCATTCGCTGGAACGGCAGGAACTAGCTTGGCGGTCGTTATCGCCGGTTGAGCGGTGCTTTCGGCAGGCGGCTTGGCAGCCAGGGACGGATGGGAAGTTGCTGGAAATCGGAGGGCAACTTCGTGCGACTGCTCAACAACGACCGGATCCCCGGCATTCGCCGCCAGGGACTGGCGGGTGATGGCCCAGCACTGGCTGATGATTTCGCCCAGTCGGGCGATGCGGTCGGCGGCCGCGTCACTTTCCCGCGTAGCGCAAGTTTCGCAAAACGGGACTTGCTGCCCTACCTTGCCAAAGGCGAGAAATGCTTCGTGAGATGATAACGCACCACGGCGAAGACGGCTACCGGAACCCTCGCGGAACCCTCGCGGAACCCTCGCGCCCGGATTTCGCCGTCAAAATTGTGCCGTTGTGAGTCATTTAGACGGCGGAAGGGTTCACAAGGAGAAGCCCTCTCGGCAACGGGAGAAATGTTACAATTTCGTCACATTGCGGATGCTTCTCAGGCAAAAGGCATTGCGCGCCTTTTCCTTTATCAAGAAAAGTCCTGGCGACCTGCGCCGCTCGGCTTTTTATCCGAGAAGCACCCTGTTTCCGGCCATTTTCGCAATCCGACAAATCCCAATAAAGTCTCACAACACGCGTATTTACAATGATTAACATGAAAATCACAGCCGCCATTCCATTCCTGATAAGAACTGCCGCCGTCCTCCTGCTCGGCAACCTGCCCAGCCTGTCGGCAGCCACGTTTTTCTACACCTACGGCACGGAAGCGGGCGGCGTGGCCTCCCTCGTCGCCTCGCCGGAGGGCCAAATCTCCGCCCATGAAGCCCTGCCGGGTGCCGGCTTGAAACAGCCGCGCAAACTCGCCATCTCCGGCGATGGAAAGCGCATCCTCGTCACCTCCGAAGCCTCTTCTTCCGCCTGGCTTATCAGCCTTGCGGAAAAATCGCGGAAGGCGGAAGACGGATTGCGGAATGAAAATAATGCGGCCATACGGGGTGGCGGGAACCCGTTTCCCCACCGGGCGCCTGATTCCCCAATCGAAAATCGGCAGCCGAGCGAAGCGAGACCGACAGCCAAAGGCAGCCCCGCAGGGGTGAGCGCAGCGAATCAATCGGCAATCGAAAATTCCATGAGCTTGCTCATGTTCGACGAGCCGACCAGCGATGTGCAGCCCTACGGCGATCACGCATTGGTCATGGCCGACAAGGGATTTATCTACTGGTTCGACTTCGCCACCGGCCAGACCGCGCAGACATGGAACGCCCGCAAGGGCCTGACCCCCTCCGGCAACAAAGGCGAGGACATCCTTTTCCTGCCAGACCAAAACATGGTGCTGGTGAGCTTCCAGAAGGACAGCAAGAAAGGCGAGCACAAGGGCAGCCGCCTCGTCCTGCTCGACATGGAAACCTTCACCCCCAAGGCCGATCTGCAACTGCCCCGCGAGTATCCCAGCCTGAACATTCCGAAAAATAAAAAGGAACAAGGCCCGAACCCGGAAATGATGTTCCCCGCGCCGAAAAGCAACACGCTGGCCGTCTCCCTCGACCTCTACGGGGCCGTCGCCTTCGCAGACCTCGACGCCGCGCTGAACGGCGAATGGAAAAACCTCGCCTACGTGCCAAGCTCCCCGGATGGGGCATGGGGAACCGCCTTCCCCGACCGTGGAACGCTGCTCGACCTCGGCGGCAAGGAATACCTCCTCATTGCCAATGCGTCCGAAAACGGCGGCCTCGTTCTCTTCGACGTGGCCGCGAGAAAGATCGTCCAAACCTTCCCGGCCGAAGCCGGAGCCGAAACCCCGATTTACCTCCCCAAGGCCAAAAAGGTGGTGACGGTGATTTCCGGCAAAATGAAACAACGCACCAAAGACGGCCTTGAAAAAGACATCGTGCCCGGCAATGACCTGCTGGTGTTGGACGTGGCCCAGCTGGAATCAGCCGGCAAAGCCACCCTGCAACGCCTGCGCTTCGACACCCCGCTGGTGAAGGTGGAAGCCATTGACCCGGAAACCTCGTCCGCGCTCCTGCTGGTCAACGGCAAAAACGAATTCCTGACCTACGACCTCGCCGCGAGAAAAATCCTCGCCCGCGAACCGGCCAAAGGGCCGGTGAACCGGGTGGCGGTGTGGCGGGGGAAGGCTATTGCCCGATGACGAGATTTCGCAATTCTTGCGAAATCCAGAACCCGGCGCGGTTTTGGAGTTCATCGGCAAGCTCGGCGGCATCGGAAATCAAGCCGCGTTCCCGCGCCTCAATGAGCACACCGACGATGCCAACGACCTTGAGGCCAAGATTCCGGGCGATGGAACGTCCAAATTGCTCGTCCATCAGCACGAAATCCGCGTTCAATTCCTTGGCAAGAACGATGGCCTCCGCTTCTCCCGCGCCGAGGTCGTGCCTGAGCAGATTGACCAGGGCGTGATCGGTCACGGGGCGGATTTGAATCCAATCCGCCTTCGCGAATTCGCCGCTTCCGGCCTTGTCCGCGCCGGATAAGGCGACTTCATTCCAGACCGCTTCGGGAATTATCAGCCGCCCGAACACGGAGCGCAGCAAGTCCACCCGATTGACCCGAGCAAGAGCAATCAGCGGCGAGGCATCCGATACAACGATCATGCAGAGCGCGACTGCGCCAGTATCGCCACATCCTCCCGCGCATTCGCTGCGTCGTAATGCGCTCCGATTCCGCGTGCGCCGAGATGAAGCTGAAACTGTCCCACCGGCAGCGCCGCCAGTTCCGCAGCCTTGCCCAAAGAAAGCCGTCCTCGGGAAAACAACGCGATGGCGAGTTCCAGCCTGGCCTCGTCAACGCTCATCCGGGCCGATTCCAGCGCGTCCGCCGGGATTTCAAAATTCAGGGTTGCAGGCATGGCAGCAGGGTATCCGCAACTCTCTGCAAACGCAAGGCCGGCCAAAAGGCGAAAAAGAGATACGGGTCAGGGAACCGTTTTGATGGTCAGCGCATCCGACAGAGCGGGAACGGGCAAGGTTCAAGGCACCGCGCAAACTTGTGAACGCTGCACCTGAGCACCGGCTTATCCGGTGACAACTGGTGACAATTTTTCTGCAAAAACTGGCACGCGCCTGCAATTTGAGCTTCATCAGCAGAAAGCGCGGAGAGCCTTTATTTATGCGGTTTCAATGGTGATTTGACCCTGTAAAAAGGGGGAGCGGGTGAGGAGAATCGAACTCCCGTATGCAGCTTGGGAAGCTGCCGTTCTACCATTGAACTACACCCGCGTGGATCTACTCCCAAGATGTCACGTAGCGACGTTTTTGCTGGGCGGGTGTCGGATTGTTGGTTTGGGTTGAGGGGTCGTTCCAGACGGCCACTTTTTTCCGAATGGTCCCACCAGTGCCGTTGGTTCCAACCCCAATCAAAGTATTGTCGTAATTGTCATCAAACATGATTTTGTATGTCCCGGCCCAAGGGTCAACCCAAGTTCCAGCCGCCGTTACGCCTTTCTTCCCCCCTTTTGCGTTCGGCAGTTCGATAAACACGATCTGGCGGGGATTGAGGCTGTCGACATTTGATCCGCCGAGGGCCTCAAGCCAATGATCGCCGACATCCTGTGCGGCGGAATTCGTGTAGGGCAGCCGTCCGTATTCCGCCTCGTAAGCGATGACCGCCGTGGCGATCTGGACGACGTCATGTTTGGCCTGGGCTTTGCGGGCGGCGTCGATGGCGGTGTTGACGGCGGGGAAGAGGAGGGACATCAGGATTCCGATGATGGCGATCACGATGAGAAGTTCGATGAGTGTGAACGCGGATCGTTCCGGAATGCGGGGAGATTTGTTCATGATGCCTGCCGATTTTTTTGTTGAATCCAACACTTCCAAGTTGCATCCGACGCTTTCGCGCGGCAAGCAATTTCTTGCCAACGGCCCTCTGAGAAGCGATGGGTGGGACTGTGAAACACCAAAGCCCTCGTGGCAGGCAACAAACAGGGGGGGCAAAACCGGAGTCGGGCCGCTCGACATCCAGGAACCGGAGACGCAGGAAAAACGCGAAGGCGGGGGGGCAGGCAGGAAAACCCCAGGGGCAGGACAAGCCGGCGTCCGGGCAGGGAGCCCAGGCGCGTGGAAGCCGGAAAGGACAAGTCGGCGGGCACCGGATGGCGGACGAATCTGCGGCTGCCGCAAATTCCAGGGGGAACGGGCGTCCCGCCCGTTTGGAGACTGATCCCCGCAGCCAAGCCGGAGACCCACACGGACGGAAAACCACGGAGCGGTCCCGTCATCCGCAGCGGGCGGAAAAGCGTCCCCGGCAAGAGGCGGCGCACCAGGAGAGGAAAGGCGACGCGGGCGGATTCCGCAAAAAACAGTTTTCGCAGGGCGGAAAACCTTCCGTGGAGCATGGGAGCCGCACACGGGCGGGACGCCCGGATGCTTCGCATGGCGCGCCTCCCCCCCTCAGGCAGGACATTTTGCGCCTGCTTGCGGAGCGTCCGCTGGACAAAATCGAGATCACTGAGGCATTGCGCCTCGCGCCCGCCATGCGGACGAAACTGCTCGGGCTCCTGCGGGACATGGAACTCGCGGGAGATGTCGCGAGGATCCGGAAAGACCGCTTCATCATCCCGCAGGCGGCGGACCTCTTGACGGGAAACATCCAGTTCCACGCGAGCGGGACCGCGCATGTCCTGAGCGAAAAAACCGGCGAACCGGATCTCTTCATCAGTCCGGAAAATTCGTTCACCGCGATGCACGGAGACCGGGTGGTCGCGCGTGTGGAGCGCGGGAAGGGCCGGCGCCCGGGGGCCGCGCCCGTTCACGAGGGCCGGGTCATCCGGATTCTCAACCGGGCGAATGAGACGATTGTCGGCACGCTCCAGAAGTCGAAAAACTTTTTCTACCTGGTCGCGGACGATCCGCGTTTCGTCCACAACCTCTACATTCAGGCGCCGGTGCCGCCGCTGTCGGCCAGCATCGGCGACAAAGTCGTGGCCCACCTCGATTCCTGGCCGTCGCGCCATGTGAACCCGGAGGGTCACATCATCGAAGTGCTCGGACCGGTGGGGAAACCCGGAGTGGACATGCTCTCGATCATCCGGAAACACCAGCTCCCGACGGATTTTCCGCCCGCCGTCCTGCAGGAGGCGGGCCGGGTCTCTCCCGAGGTCGATCCGCACGAGGCCGGAACACGCGAGGACCTGCGCGGGAAATTCATTTTCACGATCGATCCGGATGACGCGAAGGATTTCGATGATGCGATCGATGTCGAGCGGACGGCATCCGGCTGGAAGCTGGGCATCCACATTGCCGATGTCTCGCATTATGTGCGGCCGAAAACGACACTCGACCGCGAGGCCCATGCCCGCGGGAACAGCGTTTATCTCGCGGACCGCGTGATCCCGATGCTTCCCGAGGCGCTCAGCAACGGGATCTGCAGCCTCAAGCCCGGCGTCGACCGCCTGGCCTTCTCCGTTTTTGCCGAAGTGGACAGACAGGGGAAAGCTCACTCCGTCCGCTTCGCGAAGTCCGTCATCAAAAGTGCGGCCCGGCTGACTTACAAGCAGGCTTTTGAAATTCTCAAAAACCCCGCCGGCGGGGATGCGCTGGCCGGGAGGGTCCACGTGGCCTGGGAGCTGGCGTCGCTTCTCCGCAAGAAGCGCTTTGCCGCCGGTTCGCTCGATCTCGATTTTCCGGAGATCAAGGTTTGGCTCGACGACAAGGGAACGCCGATCCGCCTGGAGCGGGTCGAGAACGACATCTCGCACCAGCTCATCGAGGAGATGATGCTGCTCGCGAACGAGATCGTCGGCCGCGAGCTCAAGATCCGGAATCAGCCGGCGCTCTACCGGATCCACGAGAAACCGGATGCCGAGAAGCTCGTCGAGTTCCGGGAATTTGCCGCGGGGCAGGGGGTCCGGGCGGGCGATCTCACCCACCGGCCCGAACTCCAGAAACTCTTGTCGGGACTCAGGGGCCAACCGCACGAGTCCGCGGTCAAAATCGCGCTGCTCAAGAGCCTCAAACGCGCCCGCTATTCGCCCGACCCCGTCGGCCACTACGGCCTGGCGAAGCCGGACTACACCCACTTCACCAGCCCGATCCGCCGCTACAGCGACCTGGTCGTCCACCGGGGCCTGGAACGGATGCTCGGCCTCACCAAGTCCGGCCCGGATTCCTCCGCGCTCGCCGCAGTCGCGGATCACATCTCGACCACCGAACGGACGGCGTCGGATGCGGAACGGGAATCGGTCCGGCTCAAAAAGCTCGAATACTTCCAGATCCAGGTCGCGAAGAGGACCGGCCAGTCGTTCCGCGCTACGATCCTCGATGTCAAGAACTACGGGATGTTTGTCGAGTTGCCCGAGTTCCTGCTTTCTGGCCTTGTGCATGTCTCCTCGCTGGATGGCGACTTCTACGTTTTGGAACCCGCCCGCGGACGGCTAGTCGGACGCAAATCAAAAAAAGTTTACCAGGTCGGGGCCACGGTCGAGGTCATCGTGGCGCGGGTGGACATGTTCAAGCAGCAGGTGGATTTCAAAATCGTCTGAATTTCTTATTCTTCATCACGGAGGACAGAACAGAATTTCACAAGGATCATTTTGGCATCCATCCATTTTTCTGCCTTGTCTCCGTGACCTCCGTTCTCTGTGGTTTAAAGGTGATCCCTTCGATGCGCGGGGTTGAATTCCTTTCCAAACCCACTACGTTCTTCATCTCATGACCTTGTCTCCGGATCCCACGATGCAGGAACTTCTCGCCGCCTATCCCGGCGCGCAGAGGGCGTTGTTCCGCAACTACCATATCGGAGGGTGCGCCAGTTGTGGGTTCCGGCCCGAGGAAAAGCTCTCCGAGGTTTGTTCGCGAAACGACGGGATTGCCTTGGAGGACGTCCTGGGAAAAATCCGCGAATCCCACGAGCAGGACGAAAAAGTTTTCATTTCCCCGTCCGAAGCTGCGGAAGCCCACCGGACCGGAGGGACGCGGTTCCTCGATATCAGGACCCGCGAAGAGCACGAAGCTGTGAAGATCAAAAACTCGGAACTCTTCAGCCAGGATCTCATCGGGCAGATGATGGGCGGCTGGCCGAAAGACACCCTGTTGATCATCTATGACCATACCGGGGCGCGCAGCCTGGATGCGGCGGCCTATTTTTCCGGGCACGGATTTGAAAACGTCCGCGCCCTCAAGGGTGGCATCGATGCCTGGAGCCTGGAAGTCGACCCCTCATTGCCCCGCTATTCCGTCGAATGAACATGGACGACAGCGATCCGAAAAACCTCGGTGAAATGTCCGGAGCCGACGCGGTCGGCACGGCGGGAAGCAGCGACTGCGGGGACATGCTGCGGATGTGGATCAAGTTCCGGGATGATGGCGGGCGCAAGGTGATCGACAAAGCGACGTTTCAATCCTTCGGGTGCCAGACGGCGATCGCCGTCGCCAGCATCGCAACGGAGATGATCAGGGGCAAAACGTCCGAGGAGGCGCTCGCGCTTTCCGGGCCGGAGCTTTCCGCTCCTCTCGGCCCGCTTCCGCCCATGAAGATCCACTGCGCGCAACTCGTCGAAGGGGCCTTGAAAAATGCGCTGGCCGGAACCCCCTCCGCGCCGGGGCCGTCTTCGGCACCGACACTTACGGACAGCTTGCACCCTCAAAAAAAAGGCATCATCAAACTCCATTCCTAATATGAACACACCAGGAGACATCACGCTTTCCCGCGATTGCGACGCCGTTCAAATCCCCAGCGGACACCCGCTCATCCTGCCGGCCGGAATGTCGGTCGTGGTCACGCAGTCGCTGGGGGGGACTTTCACCGTGGCGACCCCTGGCGGTCTCGCCCGCATCGAGTTGAAGGATGCCGATGCGCTCGGCATCGACCCGGAAGCCGCATTGGCAAAGGTCAAAGTCGAGGGGACCGCCGAACAGGCGGTTTGGGAGCAGTTGAAAACGGTCTTCGATCCCGAGATCCCGGTCAACATTGTCGATCTCGGCCTCGTTTACGATTGCGCGGTGACCCGGAAGGACGGCGGCCCGACATCCGTGAATGTGAAAATGACGCTCACGGCGCCGGGATGCGGGATGGGGCCCACGATTGCCGCCGACGCGCGCGGGAAAATCCTTTCTCTCGAGGGAGTGGACGAGGCCGAGGTCGAGCTGGTTTGGGATCCGCCGTGGAATCAAGCCATGATCAGCGAGGCCGGAAAAATGAAGCTCGGCATTTTGTAGTCCGTTTTTCATGGCGATACTCGATTATTTCCGGACCCCGGAATTCCAGATCGGGGATTTTTTGATGCCATGGGGAATGATCGTCGGCGCGCTGGGTTTTCTGGCCGCCTGGATCGTTGTGCTGGAACTGGAGCGCAGGACATGGACCCGCCACATTTGGCACGTGCCGCTTTTCTTCATCGCATTGGCGGTCTTGTTCGGTTGTTTTTTCGGAGTGATCCTCGCCCCATGAAACCCGGCGGTTCAAAATATCTGGTCACCTCGGTGGTGGTAGTGCTCGCTTTGGTCGCCTCTCTGGCGATGTATCACCGGTATGTCACACGCCCGTGGACCCGGGATGCCCAAGTGCGGGCAAACGTGGTGGGAGTGGCCTGCCGCGTCGGGGGACCGATCATTCAGATCCCGGTGAAAGACAACCAGCAGGTGAAGAAAGGGGACCTGCTCTTTGAAATCGATCCCGCCACCTACATCGCCGATGTCAGCAGCCTGACGGGCAAGCTCCAGCAGGCCGAGGCCAAAGCGGTCCAGTCCAAACAGGACCTCGCCCGCCAGACAGAACTCTATGAGACCAAGGTCACCGACATCCGGGATCTTCAAAATGCCCAGGATTCCTATATCGGGGCGCAGGCGGATGTCGCCGCCGCCCAGGCCGACTTGGATTTTGCGAAGCTCAGCCTCAGCTACACAAAAATCCTCGCCCCTGTGGATGGGTATCTGACCAATGTCAATACGTCGCCGGGCGAATATGTGACGGCCGGGCAGCAGATCCTCGCGCTGGTGGACTCGAGTTCTTTCTGGGTGGCGGCATATTTCAAAGAGACCCAGTTGCGGCACGTGGTGGAAGGGGGGAAGGCGGCCATCCGGCTCATGGGGCACGAGAGCCAACCGTTTGAGGGGGAGGTCGAGAGCGTGGCCTGGGGGATTTTTGTCCCGGATGGTTCAACCGTCCAATTGCTGCCCGATGTCAGCCAGACGATCGATTGGGTCAGGCTCCCGAACCGGTTTCCGGTCCGCATTCAGGTCACGGGAAAGCCACCGTTCCCATTGCGCATCGGGCAGACGGCCTCGGTCTCGCTCTCGGGCGAATAAACCCGAAAACCGCTTTTCCCTGCGCCTCTGCGTGAGGAATCGCTGAATTCGGGATAAACGATTATCCGCGGGCCGCGTCCGCCGGTCGCTTTTCCCGGGCTGAACATCCTGTGGTCGACCAACAGTCCAGGATTGCTTCGATCTGCTCCACCGGAAGACCGATGACGTTGGTCACCGAGCCTTCTATTTTCTTGATGATGCGGCCGTTGTCGTCCTGGGCGGCATAAGCGCCGGCTTTGTCCAGCGGATTAATCGACTTCAGATACCGGCGGATTTCCCCGTCAACCAAGGCGTGGAATGTGACACGCGAGGACTCTGTGAATTTTGTCAACGCTCCGCCGGGAAAGCGGATGACCACACCGGTGACGACCTCGTGGGTGCGGCCGACGAGTTCCTTCAATATCCGGAACGCATCCTCAAAGTCCGATGGCTTTCCAAAAAAACTTCCGTCTCTCCACACCACCGTGTCGGCGGCAATCACGATCCGATCCGGGGATTTTTCCGCGACAGCACAGGCTTTGCGGGTGGCATTTTCCAACGCGAGGTCCGCCGGCGAAAACGAGTGATCCTCGATCTCCTCGGCCCCGGAGACGATGCATTCCACCTGGTACCCCGTTTCTTCCAGCAACTGTTTGCGGCGCGGAGACGCGGATGCCAGGAGGATCTTCAAGCGAGCCGAAGAGGGAACCGCTGTTATCCGCCGCCGGCAGCGCGGCGGATGCCATCCAAGCGCTTGCGCATCGTGCGCGATGAGCCCGGACGGTGGCTGATATTCGAGATGACTCCCCAGACGACCGGCACGAGCGTCGCCACTCCCGCACTGACCAATCCGATGGCCAGACCGCGCCGCGCCGTGCGCCCGATGCGACCGGCAACCAGGAGCCCGATTCCCAGGCCGACCGCCACCTGCGAGAAGGCGACAACCCCCGAAACCGGGAGGTTTTCTCCGAATTTGTCCAATGACAATTGTGACATGGTGATTGAACCTAGGGAGGCGGTGTGAGATTTTCAATCGCAAATGAACCGTGCATTGGGAATTGATCTCGGCGACGCCCGCGTGGGAATCGCGGTCAGCGATGATCTCGGAATGCTGGCGCACCCGATGGAGACGATCCCGGTCAAGGAGGGGCAGGTGATGCGACGGATTCTGGAAATCACCCGGGAGAAGGGCACGGAAACGATCGTCGTGGGCATGCCGCGCAACATGGACGGATCATTCGGGCCCGCCGCCCGGAAGGCCCGGGAGTTCATCGAGGCTTTGAAATTGGAAACCTCCTGCCGGGTCGTGCCCTGGGATGAGCGATTGACCACCGTCTCCGCCCAAAGATCGCTTCACGAGGCCGGAAAAAAGGCGCGGGATCAAAAAGCCATGGTCGACCAGGTGGCCGCGCAGATCCTGCTTCAGAGCTGGCTGGATTCCCAGGCATGAGACTGCGGTTGACCGTTGCCTATGACGGGACCCGATTTTCCGGGTGGCAAAGCCAGGTGGACGGGAAAGCCGTGCAGGATGCCTTGGAGTCGGCCTTCCGGGTGCTCTGCGGGGAGCGCATCGTCGTTCATGGGGCCGGGCGCACCGATGCTGGTGTCCATGCCGCCGGGCAGTCGGCGCATGTGGACGTTCCCGACGAGCGCCTGTCAATCGGCGCGTGGCTTCCGGCCGTGAACGCGCATCTTCCCCCGGGAGTTCGTGTGATGAGCTTGAGAAAAACCACTTCGGATTTTCACGCGAGATTCTCCGCGCGGGGGAAAATATACCGTTATACGATCTGGAACGGTCCGGTGATGCCGCCGCTCCTTCTCAACCGGGCGTGGCATGTTCCGGGGAAGCTGGATGCGGATCTCCTGAAATCCGCCTGCGAGATCTTTACCGGGCGCCATGACTTCGCGGCGTTCTGCGCCCGTGGATCCAAGGCCCCCGAACCAACGACAAGGACAGTCTCCGCCATCCGTCCCGGCAAGAAAGGCCCCGGGTTGACGCTCATGTTCGAAGGGGAGGGGTTCCTCTACAAAATGGTCCGGATGCTGGCCGCTTCCGCGATCCGCTGCGCGGCCGGGCGGTTGTCCCGCGACGAACTCCGGCGGCTTTTGAAGAATGCCGGTCCCCGCACATCCCACGTTGCTCCCGCGGAGGGCCTCTGCCTGGTCCGCGTGTTGTATTGATTGTCTCGCACGGCTTGATCATGAACCCCGGTTTGCTAGTCTGCGGCGTGCGGAAACAAAATCCGGTTGTGTGGACACTTCTGTTTGGATGGGTTCTGCTCCTCATCCCGACCGTGCATGCCCAGATGAGCGAGGAGGAAAAGAAGCGTCTTTTCCTGCAGGCGCGCGAGGATATCCGCCCGGTGCCGAAGCCGTCCCCGTCGTCCATCCCGCGTCCGAAACCCCAGCCCGCATCCACCCCCAAACCCACTCCGAAGAGCACTCCCGAGCCTCAGGAAAAAAAGGAACCCGAAGAAACGCCGGCTCCCCATCCGAAAAAAACGACCCCGTCGCCCCCGCCGGAAAGGGAAACTCCCCAACCCTCGGGAACGCCGGATATCATCGATGTTCCCGACCACCCCTTGCGCGAACCCCCAAAGCCTGCGACCACACCCGGGAGCACGGCGATCCCCGCCATCAGCCCGGCGCAAATTCCCACGGGAAAAAGCCCCCAGGGTCGCCCGCTGGATGCCCCGATCCTCGTGGAGAAATCCGGGCTTCAGGAAGACCAGGGGATGGAGCCCGCACCCAAGCGGCAATTCGGCGGATTTTTCAAACGTTACCGGTATCTCGCACCGGCTGTCCGCAAGGCCATCGACCGGGCGAAGGTGCAACGCGGTCGCTGGAAATACATCATCGTCCACAACAGCGGAACCCGCCAGGGAAACGCCCGCATTTTTGATGTTTATCATCGGCGGGTCCGGAAAATGCAAAACGGGCTCGCCTACCATTTTGTCATCGGAAACGGAAATTCCTCCGGCAATGGGGAAATTGAAATCGGCGACCGATGGACCCGCCAGATCAACGGCGGGCACGTCGCCAGCGACTACCTCAACAACATCGCCCTCGGCATCTGTCTTGTGGGGGATTTGAACCGCGACAAACCGACGAAGGCCCAGCTCGACGCGCTGGATGAACTCATCACCTATTTGCGCGCCCGCGTCGGAAAAATCAAAGGCAGGTCGGCGATCGTCAAGGGTCACAAGGAAATCAATCCCAAGCCGACCGATTGTCCCGGCGACCGCTTCGACCTCAGGTGGCTGAGGCAGCGGTTCCGCTGAGAGCTATTTGTCCTTGGGCCCGGGCTCCGGGACGCGCACGGTGAACGGCTTGCCCGCCTCACCGGTCACGAACATCACCAGCCGCACCGGCTCGGCGCCTTTGTTCATCCCGTTGTGCGGGGTGCCCACCACTTCAACGAGCGCCTCTCCCGGAAGGAGCTCGCGCCGCTTTTGCCCCTTCACTTCCACGGTGAGTGCCCCGGACAAAACGTAAGCATAACAAGGATAGGGATGCTCGTGCCACCCGGTTTCGGCACCGGGCGGAATCTCCACCAGGACCGCCGTCACCTGCGGCGATTCGGTCGCGGGATAGGCGATCGGCTGCCCGGAGGAAGTCGTGGCCGTGCGCAGGAGCGGCGTGACCTCGATCTGCCTCGCGTAGCCTTCGCCGGAAACCGGCTCCTTCGCATTCAGATCCGCGGCAAGCAGCCCCGCTGCCGCGAGAAGCAGGGGAAATCCCAGCGCGAAAACTCCGTATTTTTGCGATCTCATGTGTCCACTATTGCATGAGCAAGCTCATCTGTCATCGGCGTTCCCAAGATGATGGGGCAGGGAGCGCTCTGGCAGGACTGCGGGGATGGATGGCAGGCACTGGAGAGCTCGCTCCAACTCAAAGGCTGGACGCGCGAACGGCGGGTGATTTTGGTGCGGGAAAATCCGTCACGGGCACCGGTAGCCCTTGAGGGAAAACCCCCTCGCGGAAAAGACCGCCAGGGCCAA
>Ga0172380_10001556_pt1 | contig 39074 bp, 55 predicted proteins | sample Leawe162metaG_FD_119747 | JGI IMG/M metagenome (GOLD analysis project Ga0172380, IMG submission 119747) | Leachate microbial communities from a municipal landfill in Southern Ontario, Canada - Leachate well 162 metaG | ecosystem: Engineered > Solid waste > Landfill > Unclassified | place...
TGTTCTGCTGCGCTGTGTTCTTAACGGCACAGCTACGCAGGAACTAAGAATTCCTTCGAAGCTCTGCCCAATAAGGACAGAGCGAAGAAGAATGAGCCCGGATGGATTCGAACCATCGACACCACCCTTTTTCTGGTATGTATCGAGGTCGGGCTGAGTGAAGAGTTTGCTATCTAGTCAATAACCCGATGCTACATTTCAACGGTCGACGTACTTCTCTACCAACACGCGAGCAAGAGTGGCAGGCTTAAGATGTTCGGCTTCTGCGCGGGACTGTAAATTTTTCATGGACCGCGGAGACAGACGGATCATAACAGGTTCCGTCTTATTTTCAATCTTCTGTTTGCCGTAAGCCATTTGATTTTCACTCATGTTTTTCTCCGTGATATTCTTCGACCTAAGAGGAGTATACTTTAGCAACTATTCCACGTCAAGGGGATTTACAAAAAAAAGTTAGAGAGGTAGCGGGTCTGTTTCGGGAGGGTATGGAGAGGGTCTGTATACCCTCTAAACCAAACTTACTTCCTGTAAAGCTAATTCCGAAGGCTCTTCCAAAGAGAAACCCATCTTAGGAACATAGCGATCGTAATTCTCTTTCTTTCGTTTCGTAGAAAATTTTACGTAATGGTCGGCAGTGGTCGAGATTCTTTTATGACAAAGCTGATCCTTAACCATTGTAAGGTCCGCGCCGTTGGAGATCATTTCCCCGCCCAGCGAGCGGCGGAACTTTTGAGGATACGCTTCAATCCCGATCGTGTTAGCTCGTCGGTGGACCAACCTGTTCAGATCCCGAGGCGTGAATTTTTTCGTAAAGTTCTTTCGCTGGAATAAAAAATCGAGTTGCGCGTGGAGAGCTAAGTCTCGCATGTGCCGATAAAGCCAATCCTGCGTCTCTCCGTCAAAATTGACTTCGTTGTATCTCCCGCCTTTATCAAGTCGGATTCGGAAAACCCTCTCTTTTAAAAAAACATCGCAAGGGTTCCTAAATTTCAACCGGCACAGAGGCGACGCCCTCATACCCGAGGAACGGAGGCTGTGAAAAATCGCATACTCTTGCACTGAATTATTGGGATTAAAGATCAGCTTTTTGAAGGCAGGGTCTTCCCAATCGAAGAAGTCCATCTGCGTAAGTTCCCCGAGTTTGAATTCGTGGCCGTACTGCATTGGATTGTCTTTGGTAAGCTGGAACCGAATCGCCCAATTATAAAAGATGGTGGCAGCGTTAGCGCAGTTCTTCGTCGTGGACCTGGACCAATCGTACTTCTTCTTAAGGCCGCGAATAGCATCACTTACGTCCTTGTAGACCTTCAACTCAAATAGGTGCTTTCCCGTCTGAGTTTGAATGTGCCGAAGATCTAAAAGATACCGATCTATCGTCCCCTGCGCCAAACCTCCCCGCCTCTCATAACGAAGGTATTCCGAAAATTGTTCGATAATGGGCACCATATCGGGACGGTTAAAACTCTCTTGAATCATGATTTCCTCCTTTTAGATCGTGTGCTATTTTATTCCCGGTCATAAATCTTGAGGAGAATAAGATCGGGATTTCTTACAAAAGGATTCCCTATGGGGGCGAGTAGCGCAAGCCATTGATAATAAATAACTTACAAAAGTATACTATTGATAGATTAAACTAGAAGAACGTCGTCTGTTTACGAGACACCCGACGAGCAGAAAAGTCCTTTTGGACGGCGGGGTTACTGAGGCGGGTTGTAATCGATCCGGAGATTGTACTCTTCGGGATATTCCATCGCAATATCTCGAAGATCCTCAGGAGTAAGACCTTCAAAATCATCGAGTTCTTTGCGCTTCGTGATCTCATAAGTAATTCGAGACACAAGCTCAGAGCACAACATGAATTTCTTCGTCCCGCAAAATCCAACAACTTTTTTACGAATTGGTGCGGCCAGCCAAAAGAAAAGCCCGTTTGTGATCAGATCCCAATAGCTGTATGGAGCTTCATTGTATTTATCGCACTCTGCTTTAAGCTCCGCCTGCTTTCCTTCCAACCCCCGAACCTCAATCACAAGAATGTGTTTTCCGTCGTAATCTGACGAATTGGTGTATTTTGCCTTTAAAAAATCACCGTCCGTTTCAAAAATTTTACCCTCACCAATATAGAACGCGGCGTGGTTCACTTTTCCAAAAGTGGCTTTTGTAATCAGCGTTCCCATAAAGCTACCTTTCTTGGGAAAGAATAAAAGCCAATCGCCCGGTTGTGCGAAATCGGCAAGTTTCATGTTAGGCCGCCTTTGCCGCGAGAGCCGCACCGGCAATGAGAAGGTTCTTGTAAAATTCCGCTTTCTGTTCTGGTGTCATAGAATCAAGACCCATCTTGAATCCCGAATAAAGTCCAACCAGATCCCCAATGATCGGCGCAATGGTGACGGCGCTCGCCAAGTCCACACCTTTAATCTTTTTCGCGCCGGCCATTACTAAAGCATTAAGGTTTGCTTCCTGGATCTTCTTGATAATCGTTTCCACAGCAGAAACACCGGCCACTTTCCCCGCTCCGTCAAAAAGCCCCATTTCACCCCTCCTTTAGTTTTATTGAGTTGGAAAGAATCTTCAACTATCGCAAAGTCCGCTCACGTTCTCACCATATTGGGTGGATGCGCCATAACTTGAAGATCGTGAATGATTCCAGTGTCCCTAGATACCGTCGCGGAAAGAGATCCCCAAGCAACGGCAAAAGTAATAACCGCTAAGGAAAAATAAAGAATGATCCTTCCTGCGGTTGTTTTCACTCCGTCTACGCGCCCGTCCACCCTTTCAACTTCTTTTTGAAGCGTGTCAGTTACTACAACCCGAGCAGGACAAGGCAGGGCGGCAATATCGGACTTCAAAGTGTCCAACTTGGAGTCGAATTTTTCTCGCCAATCCTCAGCCTTCTTCTCGTCGGTGGCTTGCTTCTTGATTAAATTATCAAGTCGCTCCACTACTACCGCCATCTCGTGCTCGGTCACAAATCACTCCTGCGTTACAGCAAACGTAACGGGGTCAACGGTGAACGGTTTTGAGAAATCAACGTCTTTGTATTTATTGACCATTGAAAGAACCCCGGCGAATACTTGTGCAAACTGCGGATCTTTTTCGGCGAGGCCAAACACATCGGGGATCCTTGCTGACGTTCTCGGCGAGGAAATAATCTTTCCAGCCCCGTCGTAGGGAACGAAGGAAAATGTAATTGAAGCAAGGCTCGTTGGGGATGGAGCCGACACAACCATCCGGCTCAACCAGAGTTTTGAATAAGTGGCTTCTTCTTGCGCTGGAACCACCACGGGAGCGCTTGGAACAATGTCCGGAAGATCATCGGCAAGAATTAGCGAACCCCAAGAGAAACAGATCAAAGACGTTATGATGAACATTACCCCTACATATTTATTCATGAGATTTTTCATTTTGATTCTCCTTTTTAATCAAGACTTCCTGCGTACAAGTTTCCGCTGTCATCCACTTTAAGTATGTAATTGGTTCCATCGGGGGATTGTAGAATTACCTCCAACGGTGCTTTTACTTGGTCGCTGTTATCGTATCCATAAATTCTCATTCCTAAAATGTTCCCATATTCATCAATCCCCAAGTCTTCAATGGCCAAACAAGTTCCGACATAATAATCTGAAACATTCGGGGCGATGCCAATAACAGGAACACTATCGTTTTGATATGAGGTTATCGTCGGAAAACCGACATCAACATTTCCCCCGATGGCGATGTTGTGATATGAACTATTTTCAGAATCGTTGTTATAAATTACCAACCTTGTGTCGTAATGGTTTCCGCTACCAAGTGTTGCATAAAATTCTGGTAAGGTTGGGTCTGGTGTCATTGTTAATAGAGAAGTGCTACTCCAGTCAAAAGGAGCACCACCGGCGGGATTTACTAGTTGCCTGTGATTTACATCAATACTTTTTTTACCCACACCATATCTACAGCTCTTAGCAACACCAGTTCCATAACCCATACGAGCCAAAACTGGTTGCGCCGTGTGTGTTCCTTCTTGTATTTCAACATAAGAATTTATTGTGTTCGTAAGACTTTCAATTCTTAATTGTGCTGAACTTGTAAATGAGTTGTAAGCACCAGTTGCGACATTGATCGGTATATAGAGTCCAGCCAAGCCCGTAACGGCTGAAATATCAATATCTTCGTAGAGCGTGCCATCAATAATTACGTTTACCTTATCGCCAGTTTGACCAACGAAATCGCCCGCACCACCGGGGGTATAATCTAATTCTCCTATGATAAATGCTTGCTCATAGTCGTCATCAACCAAGCTGTCAACGACATTCAAATATTTTCCAACAAAAACCACACCAGAAGCTGATCCACCACTTACACCACCTCTAAGAAATATATTCCCCTCTTTTTCCGTGATGTAGTTTAGGGTAAAAGGTGCGGTGTAGATTAAGGAGTCCAAACCAAGAACACCATCGTCAACCCTTAATAGTCCTGTCTCTGTTAAATCTCCGGCGGTAAAGGTTTGAGCGGGATCTTGGTCAAGAAGTAACGCTCCGGATAAGACGATGGCCCAAGAACCGTCTTTCACCCCATAAATCGAACCGTCAGAAGGAGCGGATTCAACTCCGTCTTGATAATAATCTGGTTTTGATGTATGAGGGTTCATCTTCCACTTAGCAGAAGCGACGCCGGAGACGAGAAAAAGCGAGAGGAGAATAAATAGAATTTTACGCGTTTTCATAAGCCGCCCATATTTCATCCCATCGCTTATAGGCGTACCCTGCGCGACCGGCCCACGCTGCAGGAACATCCCCGTCCCCAAAAAGATAACGAACCGAACTGTCGGTATCAGCCATAATCATCCATTGACCTTCCTGGTTTGAATAAAGATAGTATCTGGTTGCCCCAGCCTCGTCCTTTTCAGAAAGTTGATAGGATGCTTCGGGACCTCCCCGCTTGTGTTTTGCATAAACATGATCCGTAATTTCGAATCCCATATTATTTAGCTCCTAATTTTCTGGCGGCTATCATCGCCATTTCCTTTACGACGAGTTCGTGATGTTTAATTTTCTCGTCCCTCAAAGCGTCCTGCTGTTCCTTGAGCTTCGCCTCGCGATCCGCAAGGCATGACTTGGAAAATTCGATGCCCTCTCTCTGGACCCGAATATCCTCTAAAGCCTCCTGCGTCTCCCTAGCTAGCCGAGACCGTTCATCCGCGATCTTTTCATTCTCGATAGAATTTTTCCGGGCCATTTCTTCCGTCTTTTGGCGTTCCGTCGCTATGTCCCGATAGGCCTGGAACCGAGCCGATTCCTCTCTAAGTTCTTCGGCGCGGTTCTTCTGAAGCTCAAAGGACGCTAAAACAGCCGCTTCCTGAGATCTAACGACCGACTCTGCGTCGCGAACCGCTCGCTCTCGGACTTCGCAATCCTTGAGCATTTCTGCTAGTTTAAAAGCGAGGTCGCTTCCCACTAGAACACCGAAAGATCAATGTTTTGTTCTAAGAGAATCGCTGCGATCTTATCGTAGCCTTCTTGGGACAAAATAGTTGCGTCTTTTAGAGCGTTAAGCGTAACCTTCACGGACTCAAAAGACGGGAACGCCGCTTGATCTTTCAAAACAGCGTAGTACGGGGCGAGAGCGATAAGCTCCAATCCGCTGAAAGAAACATTCAGCCGATCCGTAAAAAGACGAACATCAAACTTGTTCTCCGGGAGATTTTTGATCCTCTCTGCCTCCGCCTGAGCCGCGTTGTTTTCCTCGCGCTTAATCCGGCAAGGCTCGCACTCCGTGACGAGCGTGTAGCCTTTTGCTCCTCCGGGGATCTGGTTTGGTTGCTCCTGCCATTCACAATCGCAATTTCCAAGTTTCATAAATCCTCCTTTAAAGGTTAAGACGTTCTACGACGATTTCTGTGCCAATCCCAAGACCGTTGGCTTGCCCCGCATAAATCAACAAGGAAGTGAGTTCAGTAGCCGATTCGTTATAGGAGTGGCCGAGAAGCTGCACACCGTAAACGAAAGTTCCCGTAACTCCGAAAACTCCCTCGGATATGCCCGTTCTAACAAATCCAGCTTTTGCGTATATGAGCGTTTCATAATGACTAATCCCATCTAAATCTGTAGGGTTTCCTATCGGAAAATCCGTGCTAGTACCTCTCCAGGTTGATGCTGTCGTGCTTGTTCCATCAAGAGCTTGGTGTCCGTGTCTTGAGGCTGTCGCGTCCGCGTTCATACGGATACCCGCTCCATAAGAACCGTCGTATCCTCCGATCCATCTCACCCTCACCCGCAAAATCTGATCCTTCGTGTTCCCAAGAAGTCCGGACACCGTTACTGCTGTTGCCGCCGCCGCAAGAGTTGTTCGATACACCTCCTGCCACGCTCCTTTGATCGTGCCACGCACATCGAGCGTTCCAGTACGCATCCCTGTGGAGTTGGTGACTTTCTTTAGGAGGATGAAGCGGGAGCCGATGCCAAGTCCTGATGCAGACCCAGTAATCTGTAATGAAGTAAGATTATCGACGGTGTTATTCCATGCCCCCCCGGTAATGCCGACAAGTCCTACCGTTGCACTTCCGCTGGTAAAACGTCCTGTCTTATCAATAGACGTCCGGACCTGACCGCTTTTCGCCTGAATCAACATATCAAAAAAGCAGATATCACCTAAAGCCGCGCAATAGTTTAATTCGCCAAATCGTGATCCCGTCCCTCTCCCTACGCCAGTTGACGTATCACTTCCATACAGATATTGATATCCGAAGTTTGATCCAGAATCTGAATTAGGACGAACGTATATCTGGTTTGCCCCGTTATACCCATTCACCACCCTGGAAATCAGTCGGTACTGTTCATCCGTATCCCCATCAAGACCCGCAATTTGATACGCAGAAACCGTAGCAGCAAGCTCGCCAGAATCGTGCGCCACCATCCAGAGATTGTCGATAAATCCCGTTAAGTTTCCAGTTTTCAAGTGCGCCTCGCTTTCCGAAATAGCGTGAAGGAACTTCCAACTCCGAAGGCCCCCGCTTGGCCGCCTTGTAAGACGATGCTCGTAATATTATCAGCGGTGTTATTCCAAGAATTTCCGAACAGTTGGGCCGAACTAACCGTGGTTCCAGAAATAGCCGTTATCATTTCTCTCACCGCAGTTCTCACGAAACCTGATTTTGCGAATATCCTTACACTACCAATGGAAATGTCCCCAAGAGCCGCATGATCAGTGATACTGATTCCGGTCTGGCTTCCGCCGCGATTTGCATTCGTCGCCGTATTAATCCCCCTAACGTACTGAAATCCGTAATTCCCTCCTGAATCATTATTTAAAAGCATAACGTTAGTTGAAATGCCGTTATACCCATTCACGACCTTACTCTCTAAAATGTATTCCTCGTCTACGTCACCGTTGAGGTCAGAAATAGTAATAGCGGTTTCAGCGGAACCAACGACGGTGTGCTCGTAAATCTTCTCCCACCCGTCATGCAGGATTGAGCCGAGAGGTTTTAACTGCATCTTCACGCAATCACCTTTAGAGACCAATTTCCCGTTAACGTCCCGTAACTTGTCAGGTCAACCGTCACCGTATTAACACCCGTTGCGTTAGAATCATCTTCGAGAATTCTCTTTCCGTTGTTGTCCCTAATTTCTACGGAAACATTCGAGGAATTCAAATTGTGAGTAACCGTCAAAACTCCCGTAGAAAGGTCGGCGTTCCCGAAAGTTAAATCGTACTTATGGACATTCGTTGACGCGGCGGCGGCCTCTGCCGCGTTCTTTGCAATCACAGCGGCGTCTCGGGCGTCCTCAGAGAGCCCCTGTGCCGCTTCAGCTCCCGTTTGAGCGATTTGAGCGTCAGAAACTGCATCATTCAAATCTTCCACAGAAGGAACGTTTCCGCCAACACCCACCTTCACGCACCGGCCGATTTCTTCTTTAAGTTGCTGCGCGATCATCATTGCGCGGTCCAAAGCCTCTTCATGAGTTTCAGCAGGAAATTTATCAGAAGGCGTATAATCAACTTCTTGCGTAAGAGGAAGAACTCGCTGGATAACCAGCTTGTAATCAGAGGAGAGATTCCCGGCGGTTAGAACGACACTCCCGCCATCATCGTCCCCTGCCCCTAAAACTGTATAATCAGTCCCTAAAGCAAGGACCTCTTCAACCTCGGTCGCAATCGTAACCTTCGTTACGACGAGATCCGCATCTTCGAAAATCTTAAAATCAAATGCGTAAGTATCCGTCGAACCATTCCCGGTATAAGTAACTTTTGAAGTTGTATTTGAGACTACCATTTTAAATTCCTCCGTTGTTGTATTCTAAGGCCTCTGAATTTTCGTTGCATTACTGCCAAATTTATTCTCCTCAAGATTCCGTTTCGGGCTTATAATTTCAAACCATGAGACACTTAAAACTTTTTTTCATCTTCGCGCTCATCGCATTTTTAGGCTGCGTGTCGATAAAGAGCACGCTTTATCCGGGCCAAAAGTACGCACCTATCGACCCATCGCAAGTTCAAGTCCTCGAAACTCTCCCGAAAGACACAGCGACGTACACAGTGATCGGAGAAGTTGAAGTAGAGGAAACAATGGATGAATACGATCCACTTTTTCGCGCACGGCTAAAGAAGAAGGTCGCGAATCTTGGAGCGCATGCAATCGTTTTAACGAGAGAAGTAGCCGGGCGCGTTTCCATGACGACCCCCGCAAAAAGCTCAACCACGACCTCTTACTCGGGAACAGTCTCGGGAGTAAATGTCCCTGGACAGATCCCAATAGTCTCGGGGCAAAGCAATTCTCAAACGACGTATACGCCTGCTTCCACCACTCAAATACCTTCCTACAGCGGGCACGGAACGCTCTTGCGCTATAACGACGTTGAATATATCCCCAAACCAGACTAATCATTATTGTCGTCCTTGATTTTCTCCAGACGTTTTGACATTTCATCGAGGTATTGCTTTACCTCGTTGATGGCGTACGGCCCAAACAACGCCCCTTTGATAAGGTTTTGAGTGCTCTGCTCAAGGTAAATCGGTTTCTTTCCAAAATCAAAGGACCCGTAATTCCATGCCCGGAATCCTCGCAAGGTTTTATTTACCTGTTTCCCGCCAAACGGCAGAAGAAAACTAAAGATGGGATCTCGCAAGGCGCTTAGGGCGATAAGGGGAGAGTTTGAAAAGCGAGTGGCCTCAGTCCCGAACAACTGTCTTCGGGTCGGGAGCTTGAATCCAAAAGGCGAGAACCCAAACTCAGGATATTGACTGACCAAGTTATTCCCGAAAGGGATATTCCCGAAGAATTCGCCCATGATGCGCCCGGCGCGCTGGGCCATCGTCTTATCCGGTTGAGAGGCCTCCCAAAGGGCCAGAAGCGGGTCCAGGGCGACGCGGGATCCCCGAGCCTGCTCCGCGAGGTAATTCATCATTCGCATCATCACCGCGAACACGAGAAGCCCCACAAAATCCTTTTTACGACGCATATCCCCAAGCGACCACCAAAGGTTCGTTACCTCAAGCTGAAAGGGCGCGATAAGCTGAAAAACCTTCGACTTTTGAAGGATAGGGACCTCCCCAACCGATCGGCCCCCAACACAAGAGCGGGTCTGCTTATCCGCGAAAGCGATGGCGTCCTGGACGTTTTGAGCGAGTCCTTGCCTGTAGAAGCCATTCCAAGAGAACCGGGTGGCGACCTCATCGCCAAAGGTAAGCATCCATTTTGCAAACTTCTTCACATCGCGGAGCATGGTCGTATCGAACTTATCAAACATCGAATCCGCATAGCGATTATTTAAAAATTGAGATTTCGCCTGTTCGGGGTTCCCTTTGATTGAATCAATAAACGCTTGCGCGGCATGGCCTTTGAACTGGCCCACAGCCTGAGGGACGTTAAAAACTTGCGCGACCGTTGACCCAAAATTCCCGAGGATGATGTTTGCCTTCGCGCGACCGTTGAGAAAGTTTAAGCCCCGCATAATCACGCGGCCTTGCTTTTCCCCAAAGAAGTTAAGGACCGCTCTATCCATCCAAGAAGTCTTCCCGGCAAGGTCGTTGGCGTACCCTTCAAGAAACTGGATGAACGTATTGAGGTTCTTTGAATCTGCAGTGGCGGTCTTGATCTGTTTCGAGAGCGCACGGAATACGGCGATGTTCGGGTCCACGAAGATCGAGTAAGAAGCGGCGGGGATATAATCCAAGAACCCACCTACGGCGTCATAGGTCGTTGTGTCCCCTTTGCGGGTTTGCATGAAGGACGCCCACTTGGATCTTGGCTTCATGAATTCGGAGGTTCCGGCAAGCGCAGGGCTGATGTTCGCGGGAGTGTCAAAAAGATTGACGAGACTCTTAAGGTTTGAGAATTCGTGAAAGTGTCGGTAGTAATCCCAACGGAAAGGAATCAGTTTCTTGGGGTTATTGGGGTAGATCTCTTTCCGGGATTCGTTCACGGCCTCGACGAGCTGATTATATTTCGTGCGGAACCACTTATCCGCCAGGATGACCTTGTCCGTCATTTCCTGCCCGAAGGCTTTGACAAGTTCCTGCTCGTCCTCGATCTGGTGTTCCCCCCAAAGCATGACCGCCGCGCTTTCGCGGGAGCCTTTCTTAATCCCGAGCTTTTGCACGATCTCGCTATAAAGCTCGTCCGTGAGCTGCTTTTGGAGTTTGTAATAACGGGTAACGGATTCGTCCAGAGGGTCCAGAATTCCTTCTTCCATCTGCTGAAAATTCTTAGGGAACACCTTTTTAAAGATGCGGAATACGTCCTTGAAGTTGGCTGTGATCCCGGAAATGTCCTTGAGCTGCGTCGCATCGATCCCGGCAAGATAGTTCGGGATATGCTCAAGCATGATGCCTGACTCATCCTCGAAGATCTCGAGCTGGCGGTAATGGCGGACCTCTTCGGCGCGGAAGACAGCCCGGAGGTCGTCCTGCTCTTCTTGCGACATGCGATCGCGAAACTCCTGAATTTCTTGCGCTTCGCGCGCCTGAGCTTCCTGCATCTGACCTTTTAAGATCTCGACCGCTTTCGCTACCTCGTCGTATTCAGGGGTGTACTGCGACCATCCTCTTTCGAGATTTCTGAGCGCCGTTACTTTCCATTGTGTTGGGTTAACCGGCTTGTTGCCAGTGAGCGGGTGCTTGATCTCTTTCGGGAGAGCTTGTCTAAAATACGTTTCCCCGGAAGCGTCCCCTTCGCTTGTGGGGGAATATCTCTTCATGAGCTTTCCACCCACCATATCCCCATAAGCCTCTTGCAAAAAATCAACCTCGGCTTTGATAAGTCCATCGATCTCTTTTTGAACGAGTTCGCGCTCTTTGGCGATTTGAAGAACGCCCTTCTTCTGGTAGAGAACGCCGGGATCTAACAGGTTTCGGGTTGAGGCGGAAGTAAAGGACCCGAGGCCATTAGCTTTGGGATCGATGCTGTCCAAAAGCCTGATGCTCTGCGTGAGGAGACCCATCTTGAGATTTCGCAAACCTGAGGGATCCAGCTTGGAATTGACCACCACCACGTTTTGAGCGCGGCGTTCCGTGGTCATTCTCCCAAGCTCTTGGGCCGTAAACATTCCATGAGGGATAACGTAAGTCCCGCGAATTTGAAGAGCCTTGTCCATCACAAAGGCGAGGCCTTCCCCGTCCCCGAGCTGGATACCTTTCGCGATATCGAACATGGCGTCCGGGCTCTTTGCCATTTTGAGTGTAGCTTTGCCCTGCTTCCATTCGAGGTATTTCTTGAGAACTGAAACGTCTTTCGTGTTGGCGTACTGCTTATGCTCGATTTCCACGGGGTTCTCGTTCTTGTCGAAAAACCCGAACTTCGTATCGTTGATGATGGCATGGCCGATGAACATTACGCCGTGGATCTCAAGGGCCGCGGCCGCTTTGCGGGTGATCTCCATATCCTCCCGGCTGGGCTGGACTCTACCGGAGGGATGGTTATGGACGAGAAAAAAAGAATCGGCGTGATGCTTTAAAAGAAAATCAATCATCTCGTACGGGTCGGCCAAAGACTGATCAATGGTCCCTACCGTGTGGAGCTCGACCCCAATAACCCGGCCTTTCTTCACCGCCCCGATGTAAAGATGCTCAACGGCTTCATCCTTCAAAAAGCGAAAGGCGGTAGCGTAATCGGCTGGGCTATCAAGGCGTTGATCCGGGAAGCTGAACCGGCCAACCTCCTTGTATTGGATATTAACCGCGCTATCCACAAGACGAATCGGCCCCTCTTTGGATTCGACCGTCAACTTTTCAAGGCTCTTCTGGACCTTTGCGACGCGTTTCCTTCGCGCATTTTCGGAGCCGTGAGCCTTCTCTACCTCGTCAAATGGAAGCTCCCCTTGCCCCTTTAACTCGGGACGCACTTCAAAGAGCCGGCGGCTCAAGAGTTCGCGGGAATCGTTCTCAGAGATCCGGGAGATTTCCGCTAAGTCTGCTGGCTCCATGTAGTCATAGGCCACGCCAAAGACCGATTTAACGATATCCTGAACGCTTGGGCCCACATGATCGAACTTGCCAGAGGTTATACCTGCGAAGATTGAATCGATCGCGCTGGCGTTCGCCTTCGCGCCTTTCAGGAAGAGAGCGAGGTCTTCGAGGAATTTCTTAGCCTTCTCCTTAAGCGTCTTAGGAGCGAGTTTATTATTCCAGAAATCCGCGAACCGTTCGGCCAGAGCTTCCTCAGACCCGCCTTCTGCAAGAAGCGCGGTCCGCTGCTCTTGGCTTAACGCCTGATTGAAAATAACGTGGAAAGCTTCATGCGGAACCGTGGTTACGGAAGCGTCTTTCATGATCGCCACAACCTGACGCATGAGTGAGGTAAAGCCGTTAAAATCATGGCCGACCATATCCGCAAGGACGAGCTGAAAGTCCCGAGGGATGATGTTTCGGAAGTCGTACCACTGTTTGATCGCATCCATGAAACCCTGAAAACGCGCCTTCTTCTCCTTGACCTGCTGGAAGAGAATGTCCGGGTTCTTGGCGTCAAACGTCCCACGGTTCCCGATCGCGGATTTGATTTGAGTCGGATCAAAGGAAACCCAAGTAACTCCCTCATGGTCTCCGTCGAAAACAATTCCGTCGTACCCCTTCTTTTTTAGTTGGGGAACAATGTCGTATTTTTTATCAAGCCATTCGAGCGTAGCGTAAGCGCCAGCAAGTCCTTGATTTTTTGATTCAGCTTGAAGATCTTCGGAAAGACCGATTTTTTGAGCGATGTTTTCACGAGAGACACCCCTTAAATCAAGGGGATTAGAGATTGAGAGAAAGACAGGCTTTACCGTTTTAATCCCCCCATGAACGGAGCTAGCGGCGGATGGGGATTCTGTAAAATATGCTCCCATCGTATTTGTTGCTTTGTTTCTGCGAACCTTGAACTCTGTAAAATCGGCCGCGTTTGTCCCGTGGTACACCACTATCGGATTGCCACTCTCATCTATAACTTGAGAGCCCTTAAACCACTTCTGAAACTCGGGAGATTTCGTCTGCTCTTTGATCTGGAACTTCGTTTCCCCTGCGCCTGATTGCTCGAAAAGTTTCAAAGCGGTCTCTGCATCAAACCCCTCGATATGGCTCATTTCGAGTTTTAACGCCTCTTTCTTCGCAAGAGCCGCATCCTCCTTGAGCATCGCGAGAATGTCCTCTTGCGCGGCGACCACGATCCCGCGCCGATCGAGCTCATTGGCGTACCAATGCTCAAAGTTGATCTGATGGTCCGCTTCCTCGGGACTCATGCCTTTGTTCAAAAGCTCACCCTTTCGGCCTTTCATTTCGAGAGCGGCTTGGAACCCTCCACCACCCATCCCGAGAATCATGCCCATAGCCCCGGCATAGAGAACGCGCTTCGTGATATCCAAAGCGTCGCCCGGACGATCGAGCCACTTCTTGGCGATTAATTCCTCGGCAAGCTGCTGAGGCATTTCGTTGAAGATGGCTTCGTTCAACCCGGTCGCGATAACACGCTTCAAAAAGAATCCTTTGATCCGGTTAATCATCCGCTCCATGCCTACGTATTCCAGAGAGCCTTCCGCGATCCCGGCAAGAGCGGAAATGGGCCTCGCGTCTTTCGGAGAGACAGGGGCCCGGACGATTTCATACTTCCCATCTTTCGAGATCTGGCCGCTCTTAAAACCAACGCCATCATCCGTAACCATCCGGTCAAAATTTGGAAGGAATTCATCAGTTCCGAGAGAAACCTTCTTTCCTGTGGCGCGGTCCTTCACGATCATTGTCCGGGTGGCTTCCGCATAGATCTGCGCGTCTTGCTTTAAGCCGAACCAGATGCCAGCTGCGGCGGGGCTAAGAAGATTTCCGATAGCCATAGAGGAAGCGAGTGATTCAGCCCCGGCTCCGAGATCGTAGGCAAACGTATCCGCTCCGCCTTCGGGCCGGTTCAGGTTGTATTTTTCATGGATATTTTTTACCCAATCGTTGATCTCATAGCCGATCTTCTGCATTTCAAAATCAATGTCGGTGTGTTTGGCGATCGCGCTCAACGCTTCTTTTCCGAAGAACGCGGCAAGGCCTCCCGCGTTTGAAATCTTGAGAATCGACGCGGGATCTCGTCGGAACTGTTCCATCCGATCGACAAAGCTCTCATTCCCGAGCTCTTGAAGCATCTGCCCGCCCTGAACGAGAACGCCATCCGAAATCGCCTGAGCTTCTTGGATGAAAGAACTGCGAAAACCTTTCCCGAAAGGGGTGTCCGAAACAAGGGCGTTTACACCGGAAAGGAACATCGGGATCCCGTTAAATTTGCCTTCTGTCGAGGCGGTGGGTTGGGTGGGGTCCTTGCTCGGCTCTAAGGGAGATCCCTCGCTAGGCGCTTGTTTGGAAGGAGTTTCCTGACCCAAAACAGGCTTTTCGGGGGTGTTAAGCGTTATTCCGTCATTTGTCGCCAAAATATAATGCGGGAAACGCAACGCTAATGCGGAATCCATCGCCGATTGTTTAACTTCGGGCGGGGATCCAGCCGGGACGCTTACGGAAAAATCATCCTCCGGGGAGTAGACAGTCTCGGAAGAAAGATTATTTGCCGGGCTTGGCGGGCTCTTTTTTTGTTCCAGTATGTCCGGCACTTTTAATTTCTCCATTCCAGATTCGTTTCACAAGACCGAAAGCGTCGTACACGTTCTCCGGGATCTGGTCAAGACCCACAAGAGCCGGGTGTCCTTTTCTTAAAAGATTGCCCACAATCTCGTTGACGCGCTTCCTGCGGTCCTCATCCGAGGCCTCGGGATCGATCCCGTAATACGCCTTTGAAAAATCCTCCATCGCTTTCTGCGGGTCAGGTAAAGACGCCAACGCTTTCCTTGCGCTGTCAATGTAGGCGGTCTTGAGTTTGCGGGTCCAAGAAGTGCGTTCATTCACCGCGGCGTGTTGAAACTCGGGGGCGATATCCCCCAAGATCTCGCGCATGGAGGCGTTATTGATCTTGCCTTGAGATCCCGCTTGAAAGAGATCCACAACCACCTGCTTCGCTTTCCTGGGGTCGGCGCGCACGGCATCGCTATTGGCCCGTGAATAAAGGTCGTTGTAGGTCTTGGAATCGTTCGGGAACTGATTCGTTTCGTCTTTCACGCCTTTCAGATATTCGAAATTGCCGAACTCGGAATCGTGGTAATTCTGGATGGCCTGCCCGACCTCCGGGAGAACCATGTCCGCCCCCCGGTCATGCTGAAAGGCTTCAAGGTTGAGATCCCCGTTTAAAGCCGCCTGCGCGTAAGTGATCTCGTTCTGGTCTTTGGCGTTTGACATGAGCCGACGGTTCGCTTTTCCGCGCTGTTTGATGGCTGCGTCAACCTTTGACAAGGCTTTTGTCTTTTGCTCCTGATTCATGTACTCGTTATATTTCCCGTCCAAAATGTTTTGTTTGGCGATCTCGGGATCTACAACCATATCCCTCTCAAACTTAAAAGAGCCGAAATCCTCCTTGAGAGATTCCTCGATCTTGATGGCGTTATCTGCCGTGATGTACCCAACGCGAAGCCCCTGATCGATCGCGGAGCGGCTTTCCTCAAGCCACCGCGGGTCAAAGGACTGTGCAAAATTCTCTTTATTCGTGCGTATCCGATCCAAGAGGTCGGCCCGCGCAAGGTTTTGCTGATGGTCCACGAGCTTATTGGTAAACTGAACCTTCTCGGCGTTGACGTAATAATCCGCTTTGGCGTCAAATTCCGAGCGTGCTTTGGGGTCATAGATCGACGCGCCCGCATTCGCGCGCAGATCATTCATCCGCTTTTCGTAGGAATCCTTGTTCTTCTGCAGGTCCGGGTCCTGGCTGTAATCCATCTGCAGCTTAGAAAGACCATTGCGGAGATTCCGCTCTTCTTCGTTGACCTTGTTCACGGTATCCAACTCAACGTACTTCTGGTTGAGTTGTTCGAGCTGCTTCGCGCCTTGCTGGACCGCTTCCCCACCAATCCCGAACTGCTCGGGGTTGACCTTCACGGCGGGGGCTTGTCTTGTAAGTTCTCCTGAACCTTGAGCTCTTGGGATGCGTGGCATAATTATTTCCTCGGTGTCGTTCCTGTCGACGGTTTGGTGGTCTTCGGACTTGACGCGGCAGCATAGGACATTCCTGTGTTGGCCGCTCCGGTGAGAAGCGTCATGGCAGGTTGGAAAGAAGCTTGAAATCTGTACTGCGACGCTTGAGTACGGGAAGCCTGCGCCTCGCTCTTTAAAGCGGCCATCTGAACCTGAGCGTTATAATTTTCCGTGAGCTTGTCGAGCTCATACTCGGTCGCGCTGTCGGCCATAACCTTGATTGGGGACCCTTCGAGTTTTACCCCAGCTTTTGCGTAGAGAGATTGTTGCGTGGAAAGAAACTTCGCTTTTTGTCTCTGTATCCTTGCCATTGAAAACTCGGAGGATTGCTTTACTAGCCGGGCCTGCCACTCTGCGGTCCGGGCGTTATATTCAGAAGCGTTGGCCTTACTCTGATTTTCCATGTACTGGCCGCCGGCACTCAAAGCCGAAGTTGCCAGGGGTAAAAGTGCCAATGCCATTGTCGCGCTCATAAAATTACCTCGCTACTTTCGCGTAAAGAAACATGTCTTCTTTGTTCGGGCCGCGTTGTCTCATAAACCCTTCCCGCTCGTATCCCAAAAGCTCGATAAATTCGACCGCCTTCCGGGACGAGGCCAGCACTTCCGACTGAATCCGGTGCAACCCAAGTTCGGCCATGATCTCGGGCTCGTGTTCTTTGACGGCCCGGACGACCTCAAGGCCGTGATACCATTGCCCGGAGTTGAGGAAGAGCCAGGAATGTCCCACTCCCCACGGATACAGAACAAAGATTCCGGCGACGCCGATCACTTTCCCGTTCTCATCGATCGCGACAAACCCACGGCCACGCCTTACGAAATCCTCGATCCTGTCTATGACGTCCTGGGATCCTTCGAACATTCCGACCTCGATACCGTCATAAACCCAGCCTTCAAAAAGAGATCTATCGAAAGGAACAATTTTAATCATCATTGGTCTGCAGCTTTAAGATGAGCGCGAGAATATTGCATGGAAGAGGAAGATCTCTCCGTATGCAAATCTGCCCGTCTGTGCTGAATCCTTTATTGGGATGAATGGGCGTGTCCCCTGTAAAGAGATCCGGGGGCGCGTCCATATTCATGTCCGAAGTCCTGAATTCGATCCTGTCCAACTCGGTAAAAGACTTCCCGATCTGAATGCAGCCGGTGTTATGGAGCCGAGCAACGGCGTTATAAGCCCTCTTCGTTTTTCCCTGGCTGGACCCCTGGGCGCTCCCGGCCTCCGGGCGGACGGTCTTTAAGTCGGAGTTGTAGGCAAGGCCAACCTGGACAACCTCAGCGGCAATCTGAAGGGCGATAGCCCCATTTGTTACGGTGCAATTCGGGTGTGTTGCTCCGTCCGTCAGAACCGCGACGACTTGCCCTTCCAAGTGGTCCAAGCCCGTGATCGCGGACGTTGCGGACCCGTCATAGGTAAGACCGCAATCCACAAAGAAAGCGTCTTCTTGGGCCACGAGATCAAAGTCAAGAATCGGGGTGATGTATTCGATATAGCGGCGGGTCGTCCCGTCGATGGTCCGCTTAACGATAAGCCAAACCTCGTCATACCCGGAGGCCTCATTCGGGATCACGGCAACCGATTCGACAATTGCTGCGCCTGTTCCAAAAGCTCCCCCGATGATGTGCCGGGCCCAGGACGTTACCTCTTGCTCAATTTCGCGCGTCATAGACACAAGCACGCCATCTGCGCGCACGATCCATAGGATATTGTCCGGGGTCTGCTGATAATCCATTTCAATGGCCCCGCCGCGCAGGATATGATTCGAGAGAAGCGACATATCATTCGCGAGATACGCGTCCTTCTCAAAACTGTACTCAAACTCCCGGAGCACACGCCCGCCGCGCTGAATGTAATAAATATAATTTCCGATCTTCTTGGGAAGAACCTGTTTTGTCCCGTACGTGGTCTCAAGTTTTACGGCCACGTTGGAAGGGGTAATGGGATCTCCGCTCGAACCTCCCGACATATTAAGCACGCCGCCGGCAGTACCAAGCCCGAGAGCTTTTCCTCCGAGTATCCAACGCACTTTATTCTGCTGCCCTGTTGCGGGGGTGTAGCTCACGGCATCAGAATCTTCCGCCCCTTCTTGGAAGTTCTCGTATTCCCCGGAGTAAGAACCCCAAGCGGTTTGCGGCTTCGCGCCATTAGACGCGAAGAAAAGACGTTGCTCAAAGAATCCAACGCAAGACGGCCAGCCGCGCTTATCGCTCCACGCGCCCTCAGCCCAATCCGTTTCTGCCGTGGTAGTACCTAAAGCCACTTGGACCTCAGCAGTTACGACAGTCCCGGACGTGTAAGCCGTGATCTTGACCCAACCTGTTTTTATCTTCCAGAGCGCTCCAACGTGCGTTGAATAAAAAACGACGAGCGTAGCAACGACCCACTTCCCGGCGGCGAGATCATCTGCAAACGTCGAAGAGGACGTATGACGGGCAAGGCTTTTATAGGTGCTCCCGCCATTCGTTACATAATCGTCTTTGTGGTAAGCCGTGGTCCCGGCCCACGCAGGCGCGGACGCGGTGAGCGTGATCGCGGAGCCGGTAGCGGCAGAGGGCGTTATCAATACCGTCGAGGTATTGTCCGGGAGATAAGGCCCATCCGTGAAATCAACGTCAACAATCGTCCAAGCTGCATGGCCGGTCCGGGAGAGCTTCTTAGGTTTAAAGTCGGGGTGAACGATATACATAACGTCGGCGTCTTGGCAGAACTGCAAGTCAACAAGGTCTGTTTCCTCGAACGTGGTCGATATGGTATAGACCCTCGCCGCAGTTCCGCCAGACGACCAAGCTGTGAACGCAGAAGAATTGATGTAATTTCCTGCACGGTCCTTGATCTTAAAGGTGTTGGCGTCCTTATCAGAAACAATGTAAAACTTCCCGTTGAGCTCGGTCATGCCCACAATGCCTTCGATGTAGACTTCCTCGCCGTTCAAATACCCGTGAGAGGCGGACGTAATCACGCATTGAGCGGCCTGGCTTGCCCCTGTGATGTTCTTCGCGGTTTCAGTGATCACTCCCCCGTCTTTATAAAAGCGAATGTATTGGTGCCCAAACTCAAGGATATAGGCCTGCTCGGTAGAGAACTGAAATGGGATAAGGCGGGTCGTTTTCGAGGAATCCTTGACCTCTTTCACGAAGTAAGTGCCGGGCCTTGCGCGGGCGTTTCCGTAAGCGTTCGGGATGAAATTCAGAAGGGTCTCAGCGCCGTTGTAATACTTCGCAATATCGACGCGACCCATCAGGCCGGGCGCGATCTCCCCGGCGGTGAAGTTCGATTGAATGACCGCAACCTTCGGCATTATCTCGACCTTTCCTCAATCCAGCGGTTTCGGACGAGGGGTGCAGGCGTCCCCTGTTGCGAATCCGAAAACGTCGCTTTGGAATATTTGAAAGTGAGAAGTTTCTCCATCCGGTCCCAGGTCCCATCGTCGGACGTGATAGAAAGAGCAAGCTCATACCCAAGTTTCGCGGCAAGAGCTTCGACGAAGAGGGGCGGGTATTTCGCGGTGTCGGAAATATAGGCGATGTACTCGATCTCCACTTCGCTTTCGTCCGTGGCGAGCTTGTTACCCTCGATACGGTATTCCGCATCCCGGTCGTTCAACCGGACAATGCGGATGCAATCACTCGGCATCTGGAAGAAGTTCGCGTATTTATGGTCCGGGGTTTCCGTGAGAAGCCCGAGAGTGGCGCGCCTTGTGGCGAAGTTCCACGGGTGCATTTCAAGAAGGGCTTTGACGCTTGAGACCCAAAGCGCGTTCAGTTTGCGAGCCGGTTCTGCGGGATCCGTGATCTTGGAAATGCGCTCCTCTCCGAGATACGTTAAAGCAAGATTACAAATTTCAGTTTGCGAGGCCATGTTTCAACCACCTTTCATCGGGCGCGCCCAAGATCTCTTTTGATTTTCCAGACATTGATCTGACGTTAAGTTGGAACGCCTCGGTTTTGAGCCATTCCCGCCACGCGTACTCGATCCCTTTGCATGAGAAGTCATTGATGAATACCTGATTGGGGTTGTCGTAGAATCGCCGGGAACCTTCCAGAGGAACGCCGCAGAGGATGATCTTTTTATAGCCGAGGAGAAGACCGACCTTCACGCAGAACATCGCAGACGTACCGGATTGGTCCGCTATCGGCCACGCGTACTCGATCCCCTCCGCGAGCATGAAGGAGTGCGTGTAGATGTGTCCCATTCGCTGTTCGGGAAGCAGTTTTGCGAGCTCATGAAAGAAATACAACCGCTCCGGGTGAACGCTGACCAAGTGAAGAATGGGGCCGTTATAGGCAAGGAAAGAAAGATTGCAGGCCATAACATCGTAAGGAATCCCTCCGGAAAGACGGATAAGCATTTCAGCATCGCGAATATCGTCAAAGACGCTCAGGCCAGAGCCGAGGACAAGCAGAACGTCTTTTTCGCGGCCTTCGATAAGGCGCGCGTTCGCGTGAGGCATTTCTTCGCAATCAAGCTGAATATCGTGTTTGAAGATCGGCATAGAAAAAAGGCCGGGAAGTCTTGCGACCGCCCGGCCTTATGTCCTTTTTGGTTTGTTATTCGACCGTATAGAAGGTCTGAACAACGATCTTGCCCGTCGCGGTCGCGCCGGCGGTAAGGACGGTTACAACATCATCCCCCGCAAGTGTTCCCACAACGTAAGGGATCCCGGAGGCGACGATACCGCCGCACACCTTCGGAACCGTGGAAGCCGCGTTCGCGGCGAATGCCGCGCAAAAACACGCACTCAGACCGCTTCCGCCGTTCCCTACGGCCAACGTAACGCCTGATCCAAGCGCCGCGTTGCTGATCAGGACGAACGCCACTTTTGCTCCCGCCGGTAACTTGGCGACGCGGACGGTGCAGCCTGCCGCGGTGGAAGCAAACGTGTATTCATCCGTCTGGCAAAGAAGTTTGCCAGGGTAGAGCCCCTTGCCGATGATGTTCGCAGGCGACGGGTCAATCGCCTTCGCGTAATTAACCCCACTCACTGTGCTTGCCATACTATTTCTCCCTTCGTTTTTAGAGCCTGTTCAGCGACTACCGCTAAGCCGGCAGATGTTAAGCAGTTTCGATGCAAGCGATTTCGACGACCTTCTCTTCTTCGATGCGTGCGGCACCGAGGGTCATGCTTGCATAGATCTGCGTGGCATACGAAAGGTCGGCGCGTTCATCGACCTTTACGTTCACGTCTTTGCCGATTGCAAGAGCGATCCCGCTCTTGGCAAACGCCAGGCAAAAACGCGAAGTGCTCGTCTTGGCTACAAGCTCCGAACGGATGAACTTGAATCCGAGGAAGCTGTCGATCTGACCGGAAGCGAGCGCCTTCACGGTGTTATAGTCCGCGCTCGTTACTTGGGTCGTCCCCAAGAGGTTCCCGATCTGTTCCGCCGTGCAAACGATGAAACGCGGATCATCCTGATCGACTTCGGCCTCGTCCAACTTCTGCTTGGCGGCGAGAAGTTTCGCGATCGTCAACCCGGAGCTTGCGGCGGCCACTTTCTGCGCGGAGGGTAAAGCGATGGAAGAAGCACCCTCTTTGCCGTAATACGCGGTGCCGTTGGCGGCATCGATGATCAGCTGGTCCATCGCCCGGCCCATCGCATAAATCGCGCTTTGGGTGAGTTTGGACTTCGGATCCACGAGCATCTTTTGGAGGTCGTAGATGGTGTCGTACACCGGAGCGTGTTCGTAGGTGTACATGGTGATCATGCGACGCTTGAAGGTGGGTTCGGTGATCGGCGTCGGTGCAATACGCGACTTTTTAGTGGTCGCGGTCATGCTTGCGATTTGGTCGACAAATTTCTTTTCCCCGACAACGCCCGTTTCGACCGTTACGGCGTTACGGAGTCTCGAACCCTTTTGCTGGCAAAGCAGCATCAGGTTATTCGAGTACGCCTTGATGTACGCGAGATCGATACTCATTTTGGTTTCCCCTTTCGAATCACGATTTTTTGAAGTTTTTCAAAATCGGATTGTCCAGGGAAAACCTGGGTCCGTGCTGCTATGGTTTTCGGGTCCTATTTCTAGGATTGTCCGGGACCTACTTTTTTCTTTTTCTCTTCGCTTCCGGTTCCTTTGTTGCCGGAATTTTCAGAAGCTATAGAATTATTACCAACGACGAAATTGTAAATGCGCTCAGATTTCGTTGCAACATCATTCCGATCTGCGTCAGACCCGCACTGATAAATAATCCGGGCGCATTCAAGGCGAATCTTCGCGCGCGCCAATTCAGAAAGAGCCATGCCATCCCCCTTTGATCGTGTGAGAGCCGGTCCTTAACTGCAACCGCGTTTCGCTGTCAAGCGTCCGGTAATGCTCGGCTCCGCAATTCGGGCAGTACGAAAACTGTTTCCGTTCAACGTCCGCCCACTTAAACTCGACGACTTTCGCGCACCAATGACAGCGCTCACGAACGCGAAAATCAGACACTACGCTTTACGGTTTGCGGCGAGGAGCAACGCCTCGACCTTCTTGACGTAGATCTCATGCTCCGGGTGATTCTCGTGGTAATACGGGCTATCCATATTCCCAACGATCGTCTGATATTCAGCGTCCGCTTCCGCCGGCGTCTTTGTGAGACCTTTCGACGTGCCGGGCCCGAGCGTGTCCTCGCTTAACTTCACGCCGACATTCGCAAGGAACCGGATAAGCCGCGGATCGTTCCCGTGCTCTTGGAAGAAGGAAACGTCCTTCTCGCTTTTGAAAGCGTCAAACACGCGCTTGGCAACGCCAATGCGCTCGTTATACGCGCCGCCGAGATCCCGGCGAAGCTCTGTCTCGGAATCCTGCATCATCTTCTGACGGCCTTCGCCCTGCTGCATCACGGTCGCGTCTGACTGTTTCAAATGCCATTCGTAAAGCGCGGACACCTGCTTTTGCGTGAGGCCTTGAGAGTGAGCAAATTCCAGAAAGCCTTTCACGCCTTCCGGGGTGAGTGCGCTCTTCACTTGCTCGCTGACTTGGACTTCCGGGAGCTTATAGCCCTCGGGCTTCTCTGGGCGGCCAAGTTTCGCGTGTACCTGGTCCCAGGCCGCTTTGTCGTTCTCGTCTTTTGGGAGAATGAGCTTTTCTTTTCCGACGAAAGATTCGAGCTTCTTGTAGCTCGTAAAAAGGTCGGTGGGGGTTTTGAATTTTTCCAAAGCGGGATCGTTACGTAATTCCTCAGAGATGCCTTGCCGCCAATCAGCGGTCGCCGTTCCTGCGCCTGTGCCCGCTCCTGCTCCGGCACCAGCACCCGCACCGGCTCCTGCTCCACCTTCTCCGCCACCGCCGCCTGCGCCCGCGCCATCATCTTCGGCAAATCCAAACGTGGGGATCAATTGTCCCAATAAAGGGGTCGACCTGGACCACAATTTAAACATATTATTTTTCTCCTTCTTTCGGTTTTTCCTCAGGTTGTTGCTGAGGAGGTTTCGCTCGTTTTTGAATGTGCATATAGGCAAGCCGCAGACCTTCGTTGACGCCCATCTTGTGAGGAATGTCGCTGTAGGTGGATTTTTCCTGAAAGCAAACGCTCGCAAGATCCTCTAAGATAATTTTTCCGTCTTCGGAATTAACAAACCTCATGTAGGCGAGGTTTATCTCTTTCATTTTTTGATGGTGTTCTTTGAGGAGTTGTTGACGGTCCAAGTTACTTCCCTGCTGCCACTGGCTGTTCAAATGACTTTGACGCGCTGCCTACGTCCTTAGCGACTTTTCCGGCACTCTGAAGCATCTGCATACGCACCATCGCTTCCTGCTGTGCGGCGCGCTGGTCGCGGATCTGCTTGATCTTCTCCGTGGTGTTCAAAAACTTCGGATTGACGCCGTAAACCTCTTGCCCGTTTCGGACAATTTCCTCGTCATTCACAAGATCAAGAACCTCGGGCTTCACGCCTGCAATCGCTTGAATGAGCGTGAGCCAATCCATCGTTGCTTTGGCCTCGCTGTACCGCTGCATCTTGGCAAGACGGCCCTCGTAGCGGACCTCGTAGTTATCATCCTGGGGGTGCTCTTGAAACCATTGAGCGAGGGCTTCCGGGATAGGATCGATAACCCCACGGCGTTGAAGGATTGAAAACGTGCGGAAAATAATTCTATCCAAAAGCTCATTTTGCAGACGGCCAAGCACGGGACCGAGGAGCAGCATTTTTTCTTCGTTCCGCTGAATGACTTCCGTTGCCGTCATGTTCGCCCGCTCAAGAAGCAGGAAGAGATCCACAAAGAACGCCTCTTTGATGTTCTTGCGTTCGCTCTCGAGCATTTCGATGCCCACGGGGATATTAGGCTGGATATCGAGCTGCTTGATGCGCTCGTTTGGATCCATCGTGTTCCGGTAATTGATACCGCCCTGGGTCATATCAAGGGGTAAGAGATAGCCTTCGTGCGGGCAATCGATCGGCGGGTCAACGATCTTAGCGGCCGCTTTCAAGAGATCTTCTTTGATGGCGTTCGCGGTCTTGATATCGCCGTAGGCTTTCATCGCCGGGGAATACCCGAAACGGTTGAAAGCGTTCTTTTCCCAACGCGCCACAAAGATCGGAAGCTCGGGATAACCACTTTCCGAGACAAGCGCCTTGTCCTCAAACGCGATGATCTTCGAGAAAATCTGCATGTTCTTAGGGTCCGCTTTCCCGGCTTCCCGAATCTCGCGGGGGCCCATGACATGCAGATACGGGAGCTTGTCGTCAAATTCCTTTTTGTTGTATTTGTTGATGCACTTCTCGCCCGCCTTATCGCCGTAAAGCCCGTAGGCCTGTTCGACGGTGAGTTCGTAGAAACGGAACACGGTAACAACCTTGCCCATCGCATCTTCAACGATGAAGATCTCGCGGATAGGCCGAGCATCGAACCGGATAATGTCCTCGGGAGATTCTTCCTCATAAAGGCAGCAGGTACCGAAGACCACAAGATCAAGATAGGATTCGTGGATCTGATGGTTGAAATTCGAGGAATTAAGAGCGTTGTAGATCTTGTCCTCGCTGTCCCGGAGCCATTCCTTTACGCCTTCGAGAAGCGAAAGAGACTTGTTCGGGAATTGGAGAGAAAACCACTTTTGAGCCGGTGAGGTTAAGTGCCCTTGCAAGCCGGCAGCTAGTAGGCCTGTTGATTGGAGCGCGGTCGTATCGTAGATATAGACGTTCAGCTTTTGCCCTTCGCTTCCGGGCTGGGTGATCGTGAAGGCCTTTTCAGGAAGACAGTAATTCCCGACTTGCTCCCAATAACCTTCCCAATTCGAGCGTTCAGAGCGGAGCGTTTCAAACCGCTTAACGATCTGAGCGGGGCTGAGCGTTTCCATCGGATTAAAGCCCGAGTTTATTCTTGGCTGTGGCCGCGGTGCCGAGAGCATCGCCGGGGCCAGTAAGAATATTCGGGGATTTTGAAACGCCTTTATTGATTGTCTTTTTTACAGGAGCAGGAGTTGAAGACGCTGGTGTGGTTTGCTGTTTGGGTTGTCCGCCGCCGGTCATGATTGATTCCCCCTGTTTTTAGCCAACAAAAAAGGCGTAGTAAGAAGGGCCCGCGGCGTGAACCGCACCCACTTCTCACTACGCCTTATCGATAAGGTCTTGATTTGTTGGTTATCGCCTGCGTGATCAGCGCAGGTGTTTTATTTCCATCTACTCGGTGCTAAATAATTTCGCGGAAGGTTTTTCATTTCCGCCATGTTCATCGGCTTTTTTACTAACTGCTCGTAATAAGCCAACGCGTCAATCAAATCATCGTGGAGCCCCTTTGTTCCTTCCATCGTGAACGCTAAAAGCTCACTTTCGAGCTCAGAGAGCCACGGAGCATCCTCTGGAAATAGAATTGTATGGGCTCTAAATCTTGGTTGCATCATTTTTATTCGCTCTTCTTTTCGAGCGTGAGCCTTAAGCGGAATGATGTTGAAGAACACCTTTCGCTTTTTCATTTCAGCCATTAAGAAGGGCTCCATCGCGGATTTCAAGACGCCTTCTTCGATGCCAACGTCTTTGAGCTTCCAGAACACAACGAGACGAAAGATCTCGTCAATAAGCGTCGCCATGTCATAACGGCCATAAGAAATATCCAGGACAAACCAATTCTCGTCCTGGTCGCAGGCGGGCACAACACAAGCCCGGAAGTCAGCGGATTCCTTGATCGAGGCGGCGGGGTCCACAATCAGGCAAGCGTTCATCTTTTGGCGCAGGCCGTAGTTCCCGTCCTGGTAACGGCCCCAATATCTAAAGTCCTCGCGCTTGAAGATGCGGAGTTCGTCCGCGATCGCCACGCACATCTTCTCACGCATCCATACGTCAATCTTCCCGGCGGAGCGGAAACGCTCGCGCTCCTGAATGATGGACTCGATGCTGTCGCGGGAAGGCCAAGCGGGAGTTGTAAAATCCTTATCGCAGACAGGTATCCGGGCAGTTTGAAACCCAAGAGCTTCAGCGTTCGCAAACACGCGCTCGATGATGGACCGCTCCCCGAGGTTGTTACCTATCAAAAATATGCGGCAGTATTTCCCGAGAAACATAACGTCGGAGTTAAACCAATCCCAATCCTTTTCGTGAACGTGTGATGTTGGGGAACAATCTTCGCCATCCTGCGGGTCGTCGATAATAACGATCTTTGGGCGTCTGTCTTTTTGAGAAAGACCGCGAATCGAAGCGCCTTTTCCGTAACCTTCGATCACGACGTTATGGACCTTTCCCTCTTCGTCCAGAACGTCCACGTTAAAAACGTCGCTTGATTCCTCGTTCACTTTCACAAGGCCGCGTTTAAGAATCGGATTCGTTAAAAATTCATCCTGAATGGACTTGATGATCTTGCGGGCGTGCGTAGCGTTGTTTTTGATAATGACGATGTAATCCCGTTGGGGTGAGGGAAAAGTGAGCGCATAAAGGTTAAAGGACCGAAGGCAATACTGCCCTTTTGCGGATTCGCGGAACCCTTCCACGGCGAAGTTGGATTTTTGATTCAGGAGAATGTCCGACCAAGTAAGGTGAAAGGGCGCGGGCTCAACTTCATACTGCGGATCGTTAAGAAGAATCGTTGAGCGATAAGACACAAGATCCTTCATCCCGGCGGCGTAGATCACGGCAAGCTCGTTATCGTCCATTAGGCAGGGCTCGCGGCAGTTGGCGGGGCGGGCGTTATGATCTCTTTGGCTTTCTTGAGGATCTTAGCGTAGGCCTCGCGGTATGTAACCTCACCCTTCACTTTTGCGTCAACCTCGGTCTTATTTTTATACCGGCCTTCGTAACGGTTAGTGAGGTAGAACATCGCAAAGGTGGGATTGTAAAGGCCGCGAAGGGCTAAAGACGCGACCATTTCTTCGCGAAGCTGGCGCGCGCGCGTAAAAGCGACGCTAAACTCGGGATATTTTTTTGCCCAATCATAGATAACATCGAGACTTACACCGATTTTCTGTGCAAACTTGCCGAAAAAGGGTATGGCGTTAGGGGTCTCCTTGATATCGACCCATTCGGAACCGTTCTTGGAGTTGGAGTGAACGATCTCCCGCTCCCGGATATGGGGAATGTCGAAAAACTCAAGGAGTTGTTTACAGTACGCCTTTTTGTAAAGAGTGGGCCTGCCTACTACCCTCTTACTCTTACGCTTCTTCTTTTTCCGTCCAGAACAATCGTCTTGCTTGTTTGGGGGATTATCCGCCATACGATTTAAAACCTCTCTGCGGGTCCGCGACTACTTTAAATTTTCAGATTACGACAAACACTTCATCCATTTTGTTTCGATGCGTTTGAATCCTTTGCGATCATAGAACTTGTCCACCGCCGCATCACCGGAGGCGAGAGATCCCATGTACATACCAACCACCCCAGCCTCACGCGCTGCGCGTTCCGCTGCGGCATAGAGCTTTATCCCGACCGTTCCAGCGCGATCGGGTTTCGAAACAAACCAAGCGATTTCCTCAAAAGCAAGGCGGTTATGATCAAGAAGCCACGGAGTTATCAACCCCGCGAGAAACCCGACCATCCTTCCGTCCTGGACCGCGACAATGGCAACGCCACCCGGAAGCGACCCGGTAAAATATTCCATAAACTTACGCGCGCTTTCAGCGCTAAATGGGAAGCCGAGCTTTTCGAAGTGTTCTTGGAAGAACTCCAAGACGAGCGGAGCGGCAAGGTCTTCATCCCCGGAAAGAGCCTTCCGGATCTGGACCGCTTGCCTGGACGTTGTTATCATCAAGCGCCTAATATGTTTTTCTTGACGTTCGCATCCTCTTTAACTCCAAGAGGGCCGGTGATGATGGTCTCAGTCTGTGAGGCGCGCTGCTGATTGAGTTTTCGACGTTGCTCGTCCGCCGTTTCTTGGATACCGGGGACTGTCGGCAATGTCGGAGCGTCGGGAGTAGATCCTTTGTTGGCACTCGCGGCTATCGCGGTTGATCCGATAGCGGCTGCGGCGAGGGCGGTCGCGCCAAGAGCAATGGCTGTTCCTGTTGCAATCATAAATCCTCCTTGATTGGCAATCAGTCTAAGGGCCTTAAAAATTCGTTGCATTAAAAAAATTACGGCGGCGGGCCAGAAAGGACCTTTGATCTCGCCACAAAACGCGAGGGACGGTATCCTTTCTGGTGGCCTCCCGCTGAGCCGGGCAGGGAGCTACCCCGCCAATCTTATTCGACGAACGCCTTTAACGCGGCGACGATGTTTTTGAAAAGATAATCTTTCGCCTTCTGCGCTTTGGGCAGTTTTTCGTACGGAACAAAGCACGGATGAAGTTTCTTGATCGGGTCCTTGACCGGGCCATACTGCCAGCCCTCGGCCTTTTTTTGTTCCAGCCAAGAATCATGGCTTGCACTGGCCGGGGCGGTCGGGTTCTTGAGGTTGAATTCCACGCCCTTTATTGCGCTCTCCCGCTGCCATTCAGGTGCGCCCTCCCAATCGGTCTGTGAAAAATCTCCGAGCGTTTCACAATAAGCCTTATTCGCTTCATGGCATATCTTGGCTACGTCAACGACTTGCATAGGTTCTCCTTTTAGGTTCCAAACTGTTGAACTTGAAAAATTCTTGGGCGTAAAAACATAACCTCCTTTTCAAAGTTTCTCTTAAACTCAGCGCTTCCCCTCAACCTTTCCTGATACACTTCCCCTTCCCCGGCGCAGATCAAAACGCCCCAGCCTTCCGGGACCACAACTTTTTCGAAGATCTCGCGGGTCATGCAGTAATACCTACGACTACCAAGCCCTGACTCATCGGCACGGAAAGGCTTGTTCTTGTCGGCGTTAAAATCGGATACGGAAGCCTTACACTCGATTAGAAAACAATCCGTTGCGGTCCATCCGATAGCGTCGGGAAACTCTCCAAGCCGTGAAGAACCACGTTCGCAGAACACGGGATTACAAGACTTCGATCGCACAAGCCAGAGCTTAGCGTTCAAAACTAGATCCTTATGCTTCATACTTCCTTTGGAAATTTCTGGATTAAGGGTTTGTCCCAATATTTTGATAAGCTCGACTTCATGAAGATAGGCTTGCCCATCATCTTAGACCAATCGATCACGTCTTCGATCATGGCCTGGGAGGGCGTGTGCTTTACCGCAGAAGGACCTGTCATGGCCCCGCAAATGATCCAATCGACGCAGGGAGACTCCTCTCCGAAGAGCTTTAAATACCCAAGCATGGGCTCGTAGGACACGAAGATCCTGTTGGTCCACTGGTTATCCCGCCGCTTGAGTTCGAGGGCGTGGATGCGCCAATGATGCAACTCGCTTTCCACGGTAACGCCGACCCAAACATTCTCCGGGAGCTCTTCATCTTCGATGTTCTGCGGTTGTTTCGTAAGGATCTGAAAGGTGTGCTGCGGATACTTCTCGACGTGTTGAAAAACGATGCGACGCCATTCAGACGGGACACCTTCTCCCCAAAAATCCGTAACGCTTCCGAGGAATATCCGGGAAGGCTTCTTGATCTTTTTGATCTCGTTAAGCCGGTTGCAATGCAGCTTCGGCTTGAAGGACCGCTTGAACCGCTCGTACATCTTGCGGGCATAGCAGTACCCGCAGCCGGCGAGACAGCCGGTTATCGGGTTCCAAGTGAAATCCGTCCAGGAGATCTTATTCTCACCTTGCTTGTTCATGGGCTTCATCCCTCCCCACGGCGAGCAAGGCGTACCCGGCTATGTCTCGGTACGGACTCTCTCCAAAAGCGTTCTTCTTGTTGGCAATGCGGAACAGCTTATCCACGATCCGCACGATCGTTAAGGCGTCGTCCACATGCTCCGGACCGATACCGTTCGGGTAGAGCGTCAACATCACCTTCCCGGCGTTCCCGAATGAATCGCCATAAGCCGCTTGCTTCTGGTTGACGAGCTCGCCTATTTCCGTTCCGATCTTTGAATAGTCCGTCATGGCTTTTTCCTTTTCCCCTTAAGTTCACGAAGACGCCGATTGGTTGAATTGATCCGCTTTTCTAAATAATCCATGCGTTCTCTGTCGCGCGTCATGCTCCATTCGATATTTTCAAGAGCGGTGGCAATCCGTTGTAGGCATCCAAAGGAGAGACCTTCAAGGGTTGGGTTCGATTCGTCCGTTTTATGCCACTCGCTTTTCGAGAGTTCTTTATAGGTTTTTCCCATGCTAATCATCCTTCCTTCGCTGACGTTCCAGCTCGCAGATCCCGAGCCGTTTTCCGTCAATGTTTAAGAGCTTCCTGATCTGTTCTTCTCCGCCTATCTGATATTCGTCCCGGACCATGCGAAGCACGGTCTGGACGTACGAAACAGCCGCTTCCCGCTTCACCTTAAAAACTCCCGCACGGCTTTGCTCGATCGCCAAATCAATAAACCGATGGTAGGTCGGATTATTATTTTTGGCGTAGTCGTTCATTGTGCGTAAGCCGGGTGGATGGGACGGTTGTTGTTGTACGGACAGCCGGGATAATCAACTCCCGTCCATTCCCGAATTGTGCAAAATACCCCAGGGGCAAGCTCGGTCCCGAGGCGGTGCTCGTAAATCGAGCAATGCCCTTCCCTCAAAAACTTGCAAGGCACGGGCTTGCCTTGCTCGTCTGGAACGACACAACAAAGGCCGCAACGCTTACACTTATCGCTCACGTTTCCTCTTATGCCGCAAATGGTAAACGCATGGTTTTTGAATAAAATCGAATCCCGAAGAACAATTGTCCTTTGAGCCATACCCCGTACTCCCACCAGTGGCCCTCCTGATGGCCAAAAGAAAATCTCATGGCTTTTCAGTCCCTTTCTCCTGCAACGCGAAAAGCCCTATCCGATCGCGCGCAAGCTGTTCATATTTTTTGTTAAGATCAATTCCGATATATTTCCTCCCAAGTCCCAAAGCCACTTCGCCGGTTGTCCCGGAGCCAGAAAACGGATCGAGCACTACCCCCCCCTGTGGACAACCCGCTTGAATCATGGGGATGATCAAATCTGTTGGGAATGTGGCGAAGTGAGCGCCTTTATAGGCTTGCGGACAAACGGTCCACACGGACCGCTTGTTTCTAGCTTCTACGATCGCGCGGCACGCCTTATCTCCCGTCTTGCCGTGAAACGATCCTTTGGGTTCGGATTTTCGATACCGACCGACTAACTTCCTGTGATCGCCTGGGCCCTTATCCCATCCAGAGACTTCCGCAGGAGGACGTTTGTAGACCGAATCTTCTTTGATCGCATCGGCGTCAAAAAAATATTTGGAGGATTTTGAAAGCAGAAAAACATACTCGTGAGCTTTGGTGCATCGATCCCGGACGCTCTCGGGCATCGGGTTTGGCTTGGACCAAATAATGTCTTGGCGTAAATACCAACCATCGGACCGCAAGGCGAACGCTATCAACCACGGAATACCCACAAGGTCCTTAGGTTTAAGCGCGCCTGTAGCAGGATTGTTTCCACCACCCCAACGGCCACAGCCACGATTGATACGCTTTGACTTATTTACGCCACTTCCTGGGGGCTCTTCTCGGCCCGGTTGCCATCTTGTGCCTTTACCACCTGACGGGGCACAAGCGTACGAATCGCCCATGTTGACCCAAAGCGTCCCGTCCTTCCGAAGAACGCGTTTCACTTCCCGGAAGATCTTCACCATTTTTTCAGCGTATTCCTCGGGTGTCTTTTCAAGGCCAAGCTGACCCTTAACACCATAATCCCGGAGGCCCCAATACGGCGGAGAGGTAACGCAACAGTGGGCGGATTCAGCCGGCAGCTTTTTAAGAGCATCCGTGCAATCCACACCATAAAGCAATTGAGCCATCATCTTGGCCGCCTGAACTGTAGTTTTCGCTCTCGGGCTTGCGGGCACGAATCCCAATGCAGCGACCCATCAGAATTGACAGGGGTACGCTTGCCGAGCCTTGAAACGATCCACCAGATCCCAGCCTTACAATCCCGGCACTCAGAAGCGTTGCCGATAAACTTCAAAAGATTGCTCATTTTCTGTTCGCTTGAAACTTCGCGCGCCACAGTACAATTCATACATCTATCTCCAATAGATCTTAAAAAGTGGAATGCGAAAGAGAATCCAAAACTCATGGCGATACGGGAATACAGCCATAGAAGCGTACCTGTCCCTACCCCAAGCGATTGATAACCTGTACATTCCGCGATCACAGTGCATGTAATCGGGACCGAGCTTAAAATAAACAAGTGGCAAGAACGCTCTTACAACTTCGCGCGCATCAGTCATTTCGCACCCTTAGGCTTCCGAAATTCAAGAAACACATTTTTGGGATCAACGCGAACGCGCTTCATTTTCCCAAAGATGTACCTCAACGGATTCCAAAACTTCCTCTCAACGTCAAAAGAGAAAGAGCTCCCGTAAATAAAAAGGTCTTCTGCAAGCTGCTGCTTTACCGATTTCACAAATACCTCGCTTGTTCGGCCAGCCACTTCGGGTCCTCTTTTCGGGTGGGGCCCTGGGCTTCCCAAATCGGGCTTTCTTCTCGCATGAATTTATCGCTCCATGCGTACCCTATGTCCCTTATGCGGACATTGTGCGGGCCGGGATTCTTCTGAAATTCCTTCACCGCTTTTACGAAAGCCTCTTGGCAGGTCATGATCGAGGGAGCGTATCCGGGAGAGTTTTGTAAATTAATCTGGATCTCTAGCCACCTTATCGCGAACGCGCGGCCGGCGGTGGAATTGCTCACCCCAACCGTTGAGATAAGCCACTCGTTAGGCTCGTAGCCGCCTCCCGACATTTCGGGGGTGTAAACCGAGATTACGTCCACTTCTTCCCGAAGCATCTTTTCGAGTGGGGCAAGGGAGGCGCGGACGATGGAATCAGAGTCGAGCCAGAGAGCGGGGACTTTACCGTGAACGGTGGCGCAGATCAAAGCGGTGCGGAAGTTCGCGCAATAATCCTTCTGCCACTCCTCCCCCTTTCTTTGATTCTGTATAAGCGTAAAGTTCGCTGTGTGGTCCGTATTCTTGGCAATGGAGCCCAAGAGCGCGCGGCTGTGTTTCCAAAATGGAGCGTCGCAAGCGTTGAGGATAATCATTCTGGCTTTCCTCCCTGAAGAACAAACGCGGAAAAGTGTTTGAGAAGTTGGAGCATTTCGACGCCCTTAAGAACGCAGGTGCTTCCACCCTCTGGGCCTATAGCAAAAACAAAAACTTCATTTTCAACAACCGCACCGCAAACACAGATCTTAATTTTCTTCCCACACTGGCCCTCAATAGCCTCACGGAGAGCATTCTTAGCTTCTTGAACTTTTTCGTTCTGCATCACCACAGCATCAGGTCTCACAAAACACCCCCATTATTTTTCACCGATTACTTGAAGGACCCGCTCCTCAAGGTCCTCTTTTGGAATTGACATAAGGCCAGGAATGACCTCTTTGATGATTGGAGCCTCGGAAAGCTTGAAGCGCGGCGCTTTGTACTCTTTTAGTTTTTTTTCTTTTTTGAAGAATTCCCCAGGGACGCCAAACGCCGAAAGAATTTCATTATCAAGAAACCGTGCGGCTTGGCGGGCTAAAACCTCCGTCGCGGTCATGTGGTGCGCCTCGTTAGCTTGCGCTAATCGCATTTGCGCTGCTCGAAGATGCGCGATTGTTAACCCTTCCGATGCAGGAGATCTACCATACGTTACTGCTCCGGGGCTCATATCGATATTTCCAAAGTCAGCCCCACCTATCATCATCGAAGGAGCGACCATCATTTCCATTCGCCGACGTTGCCTTTCAGTCTCCCAAGCCAAGCGGCGCGCTTCAGCCGCGCTCATATAACCCAACCCGTTCCTGAACATTTGAGCGCGGATATTCTCTAACAGTTCTTCGTAAACCATGCGAGCGTCGTACCCACGGAGGCTCACGTCGTCGCCATTAGCTGCATGATTCATAAACGCATTTGCGAGGCCGCGCGCAAGAGCACGCGAAACTTCTTCTGCGATTGCGGTTTCGGTAGAGGAATTGGCTTGGCTAAGAAGCTCGCCAGAAATCATTTGTGAACACTCGACGTATCGAGCCGCGCCGGGCAATGGAAGCCTTCCAAAAGCGATGATGGCGTCCATGTCGGGGCGTCTATCCACACGCACTTCAACTCGGTTAAATCTCATTGGAATTCTTTCGGGAATGGCCCCCATCCCACCACTAAAAGCGATGGGGTGGAGACCAATAGACTCACTCATGTTAGTAGCTTAGATCCTTGACCATCTGCTCGAACTTAAGATCGTTATCCCATTGCGCGATAAAGAAGCGGTCCGGGCATCCGTTGATACGCCCGAAAATAATAGGGTCCTCTCGCTCCTCGACGGATTCAACGTCAGCGACCTCGTACGAATCAAAAACACCAGTCGCTTTTGATTCTTTGAGTTTTCCGAGGACTTCCGGGGGCGGGACTTTGGGGTAATCGGCAAGGGAGCGGAAACGAACGCGATCGTATTTCACGGTTTGCATCTTCGCGCGATCGATATTCTTCACCCGCTTTCCGTCCCGATAAATCTCTTCGGACTTCTTCCGAAGCTCGGCTTGAAAAACGTCCAAACATTCCTGCGTCAAAACCTTGTGGTTCTCGTACGCAAGCATGAGCTTTTGGCGCAGCGACGCTTTCGCGTCTAAATCGGTCGCCGCCTTTTCAAACCCAAGCTCTTTAAGTTCTTCCACTAGCTTGATTGTCATACTTCCTCCTTTGGTTAGACCTTCACTCCGTTTTTAAAAACCTGTTGCGGACACGTAAAATTTTCAACCTTCACAACCTTCTTAGCGACGAGCCACAAAATAACGCTCATTCCTGACCCGCGCTGCGGATCCTCGCAAGGCCTCCCGAACTGATCCGAAAACCAATAATCAACGACGTTGAATCCGTTTAAGGTGAAGAACTTTGAAACCATCTTCCAATCGGTAACGTGTACTCCGTGGTTCTCGTACCCGGCGCAGGGGCCGTGATAGAGAAAGTGGCCGCCTACCTTCACGATCTTCGCGGCGTTTTTGAAGGCTTTATTGACGTCCCAAATATGCTCAAGTGTCCCGAGGTTATAAACGGTCGCGCATTTCCCTACCCACTCGCTCGGGATATTTTCGTTCAGATCAAAAGACAGGTCCCCTCCGTCCGGGTCCAGGGTCCGGTATTCCACACCGAAGGAATACCCGATCTGGTTATCTTGGTTCCCGAGCATGAGCATAGGGTCCCGGCAGTATTTCTTCATTCGGTCATGATGTGGGACGTGTTCGGCGAGAATCATTTTTCTTAGGTCTCCAAAGTTTGAGCTTCCGTTTACCAAAAATCGCTTCGTACCCTTTTCGGTATGCTTCCAGATCTCCGTAACGCTCGCGGGAATCGTTGCACCCGGAACGGCCTTTTAACTTAAGCACCATTTTGTGCCGTTCCTTTTTTCCCATTCGCGCCGGGACAAACCTTTCCGAAGGCCTCGTTGTCTGTTCTTGATCTTTCGGAAGGTTACGGGGATGAAGAATTCCACCATCCCTTTAAAAAAGTCTTTCTTGGGTGCCGGGATGGTGGCGATCGGGGTGGGGCTTTTTTTCTTGTGGTCCCAAAACTTCAACTTCTCCCAAAATTTATTTCTCATAGGTCTCCTATCGGATTACTTTGTAGGGAATGTGTGGATAGTTCGCTTCGAAAAGTTTTCGTTTGAGATCCCATTCGGCGGTCGCGAATCCTTTAACCTCGCGCACTTCTTGAGATCCATCTGGAAGAGTTACGAGGAAGTCGACGATATGACAACAAACATGTGTCACAAGACCCTTACAGTTCGCGCTATCTACTGCCGCCCAAAGATCGAAACACACTTGCCGCTTAAAATCCTTGATTAATTTCGTACGCTTTTCGATCTTAAGCTGTGAGTAATACCCAGCCTCAAACTTTGAATGAAACGATATTCCGTCAACTGTTTGAGTTTCGGAGTGATACTTGTTTTGAGGTTTACAGGATCTAAACTGAATGAAGTTTCGAGCTTTCATTTCGAAACCCCACGCCCTATTTTTTCTTTAAGGGCTCGGAACTTTTTAAGCTCACGGGTAAGGTTTTTATCTTTATCCTTGTCTTTATCCTTAGCTTTGTCTTTGTCCTTACACCCTTCCAAGGACCTTATAAGGGGCTTCTTTACACCGACGCGGAAGAGTTCGTTTAGAACGCTGTTATGAACACGGTTGTTACGATCGAGTGAGCCGTACTGGAATTGGACAAAAGAAGGGATAAACCATTTTGAGCCGCTATTCAAAACCACGATCCGAGTTTCCCCTGTGTTGAAAAGTTTCAACGCATCATCTTTTGATACCGGCATGTCCGACCCAAGATATATTTGAGCAATATCAAAATCAACGTGCCAGATCCCGGCATGGTTGCAATCGTGGTAGAGATAATCCCAAAGGAGCTTGTATGGTCCTTTCAAACCCCTTATAAACCCCTTCTTGTATTTTTCAGTGTCGGTGAATCTCTTAGCCATTTTTTCCTCGATTTTCTCAAACTATAAAAGATTGGGTTGAAAGGTGAGCGATGAGAGTCGTTCAGCACACGAACGGATCCTTTTATCCGCACCTTCAATGATGGACATGGCCCGGGACTTCATTTCCTGCGCTGATTGCATTTCCGCTTTAATTTCGTCCGGGTCTTTCGTTTGTAAGGGATTGAACCAATACCCAAGCGAACTTGTACTTGAGATATGATTTTCTTTTTTGAGGTCGGACATGATCTCCCGGAAGTGGCGTTCGTTCCATTTTCCGAGGAGGTACGGCATGATGTGATCCTTAACCCTGGCATTCGCAAACCCGCAGCAGTTCTTCTCCATCCAACCCAAGAGGTACGCCTTATCTCTTTCCCAATCGTTTTTCATAGAATCCCCCATTGATTGGGGCCGGCCCGAAGGCCCAATGGGAGGTAAAGCCCACAGGCCAGCCCCTGACGCGCATCTAATGCTGTTCTTGAAGCTGATCGCGACCGAAGGACGCCTTCTCCTGATCGCGAATGTTCAAAGTGATGTTTTGACCTACCGGGAAGTAATCCAGGACGCAATTTAAAGAGCCGTCCTGAGCCTCGTGCGCGACCCCGATTCGGGTCCAGTAGGTTTTAGTTCTGCCTTGCCGTTCCACTTTCTTTACTCCAAAAATCTCTTTCATTTTTAATCCCTTTTTTGGTCGAAGTTCCCGAGGATTTTCACGTGATCCCGCCCGAAGATAACCGCCCCACGGCATACAGCCATTTGCAGGCGCGCCATATTCGGTTCTTTTTGGAGGATATGCTCAAGCGGTCGGTCTTCTAAAAACGCTCTCCGCTCGCTGCGGATTTTGAGCAATCGAATGCGGGTTTCGTTGGGGACGTTCAACTCGAAGGGCTTAGGGTTTGTCATGCGACCCTCTCAATCCGGACTTTGATAAGCCCCTTGCTTCGTTTGGATATTTTTTGGAATGCCCGGCGGGAAAGATCGATCGCGCGCTTGAGACGCGGGTGAGGGCCACGATCAAGCACCAACACAACAACGCTCTTCCCGTTCTTGATATTCGTAACTTTGAGCTTAGTCCCAAACGGGACTCCGAACATCGCCGCAAAGTTGACGCCTTTTTTTTCAAGCGCATACAGGGACCTCCCGCTCGCGGTCCGACACGACGGACTTGAGTTGACTCTGCAAGATTCCGTCGAGTACCACGATGCCGTTGGGTTTGGCATCACAGTATTCATGGAGGGGATACTGCTCTCTGTTGAGGACATACCGGACGGGATCCTCCACAACATCGCGGACAACAGCATCAAAGCCGTTGCAATCACGAAGAATCTTACGAGCGAGCGCCATCCATACCTTTGCTTCTTCAAACCGCCCAACGCATAGGCAGTTCGCGAATTGCTGTAATGCCACATCAACTTTCGCCGCGAGGATCGCGTAATCAATTCTCGCATTTTCTCTCTGTGTCTTTCTTCCCTCAGGTCGCATATCATTTACCTACCCTCTCTTTCTTTTTTATTTTTCCTTTACTTTCAAGGGCAGCAAAAAGGCCCTCCGGGTCGTCCCGAAGGGCCTATAAAAGCAAAAACCCGAAGGGACCAACCCTTCGGGTTATTGACCTGCTTAGATTGTAAACTCTAAAAAACTGAGCCCGGATGGATTCGAACCATCGACACCCGCCTTAAAAGGGCGGTGCTCTACCAACTGAGCTACGGGCCCATGAAAATCAGCGATAAGCGATAGGTCGCAAGCGATAAAAGAATTCGAAA
>Ga0172380_10001557_pt1 | contig 39066 bp, 38 predicted proteins | sample Leawe162metaG_FD_119747 | JGI IMG/M metagenome (GOLD analysis project Ga0172380, IMG submission 119747) | Leachate microbial communities from a municipal landfill in Southern Ontario, Canada - Leachate well 162 metaG | ecosystem: Engineered > Solid waste > Landfill > Unclassified | place...
AGGCATTTCGCTCAATTCGCATAGGTGAATAAACGCAACTGTTAAAAAAAATCTACCTGCCCGACTTTGACGAGGTTACTCTGTCATGAAAAATAACCGCTCAAACTCCGACAGACTCCTAGAGGCTATTAGAGATATGAAGTCCAGGGGTGGCAATTATTTAGATCTTGATAAGATAAAGCTTCTGGTTGAAAAGGGAGCGAATGTTAACGCTAAAAACGGAAATGGCTTCACTGCTCTCATGGAAAGCTGTAGCGGAAGCTCATCTTCATATGAAATTGCAAAATTTCTGATTGAAAAGGGGGCAAATGTTAACGCTAAAGACAAATACGGGAACACCCCTCTCATGCATGCCTCTGCCTTTCCCGACGACAGCAACCTTGAAATCGTGAAACTTTTGGTTGAAAAGGGAGCGAATGTTAATGACAAACATTCATCTGGCTCAACCGCGTTAATGCATGCAGCTATTAGTAGTAATTTTCATATTGCAAAATTTTTGATTGAAAATGGCGCAGATATTTACGCTAAAAATCAATTCAATCAAACCCCAAGTGAAATGTTAGAGAAAGAAAATGAAATGGAAAAAATAAAAGAGGAAGCAAATGATCTAGAAATTGCATCTTCTTACTTCGATAAAATTGGCGAGCTCAGCAATCTAACAGTTTGCAATATTATTCGGGATATTGAACCTGGCGCTTACGATAATGCTTTACAATTAATCGCAACGATCGACAATTTTTTAAACAACAAGCATTGGAGAAAAGTTTTAGAAGCAAGAAAATCAAGTATATTTAATATATACTTTAGTAAATCTATGACTTTAATTAATCTCAAGAGGTTTGATGAAAGCCTGCAAAATTATTATACATACCGAATAAAAATACCAGAGTCTTATATTAAGGAGTACAAAGACTCAACCCAACACTCATCCCAGTATGAGCAAAATTGTTGGAGGGAGATAATTGATAATTTGCCTTCAGAAGTAAACACATCCTCTAATCTTCAAGGAAGTTCTTTAGCAAATAATATACAGCCATTTTGCAATAGCACTAGTCTGGCAGAATATTACACCCTTTTTAGTTTTCATTTTGGCCATTTAGCCAAAATCCATTTTGAGGAGATGAGAATTCTCTCAAAATTTTTCCCTCCTCCTCGTCCCATTGAGGTTGCTCTAATTTCTGGCCATGAGTATAAAAGTGGCACATATCATATTGTTGTCCCAAGGGAATCTGATTCAGCTGATTCTCTTTGTGATTGGTACCTTTATTGTAACAAAATGATTATAGCTACTCATCGGTACGATGCAATAAATAAATATAGTTACAAAAATGACTTTGATAGAGAGGTAATACAAATTTTGGATTGGGATATATTTGTACCCAAGCACTTCACTCATGATGAGGAAAAAGCACTACATGAAAAAGATCAAGAAATTGGACATGAATTAGTTACTAGATTTATGTTGGAGTCACGCAACCCTGAATTATGTAATGAATTTAAAAATCAATTATTAATAATTGTTGCTACGATATTAGACGAATACAAAACAAAACACGTCGCGAGTTTAAGTTGGCAAGAGAAAATTCATATAGAAAATATAAATCAAAAAATGTATGCGGTAAAATTTTGCTTAGAACGTGTAGGGCTTACTTCGGGCGCATTACAATTTAGAAATGCGATTGCTCAAACCTCTCGCATTTCTCTTGAAGAAAAACAAATTAGTATTGTTTCAAATATTCTTAAAAAATTATGCTACGATCATACTCATTTTGAAGCAGAACTACATGAGCGTTTATCAAAATATCGTAAGCGATCACAGGGTATGAAATCTTCATTAACTAACTGATTATACGATGTAATTCGCAATTAATGTTGATAAGAAATTTTCAAACATTTTAAAATAAAACATCACAAAATCAATGACTTAATAGATGTATACAAAATTTGCATGAAATTTTTTGCTGAAAAATCAATCAATTAACCCTGTGATCGGTTACCTCCGACAGCGAAGCGGGGACGTTTGTCCGCCATATCGAGAACGAAATGGACTCGCTCTTCACCTTTCTCCTGGAAGAAGGCGTGGATCCCACGAACAACTTCGGGGAACGGATGCTCCGTTTTGCCGTTCTCTGGCGGAAACGCAGCCAGGGAACCAGCAGTGAAAAAGGCAATCGCTGGGTGGAACGGATTGTCTCCCTCAGGCAAACCTGCCGGTTGCAGGGTAAGTCCTCGTTTGCCGTGCTGGTGGAGGCGATGAACTGCTATTTCAAAGAACAAAAACCTGACTTGGCGTGGATCAGGCTAGCGACCTGACGGAGGCCACCCCTGTGATCGGTTACTGTCGGAGTCCCGGTACAGCGCAATCAGCCGGCAAAGCCGGGCATAAAATGCTCGCCATTCGGCTTTGGTTGGCGGATCCTTGGCCATTTTGCATAATTTCCGCAGCTCATCTCTGGCCCAGGCCCCGCATTTGGCAAGTTCCGGATCAGTCCGTTCCGCGAGGCCCTTGGCCCGCCGGATCATGTGGGCCAGGCATGTCTGCCGCTGATGGACCCAGTTTTGATAAAGCCGGTAGCCGTCACTCACCAGGATCCCTTCCCAGGCCCCGATCAACTCGGCAAAAGCTGCCTGGGAACGGTTCGTGTGGATCATGAAGAAGGCGGCCACCGAGTTGGCCATCACCCACAGCCAGTGCAGCTTGCCACTGCTTTTCCAGGCGGTCTCGTCAAGATGATTCACTTTGGCGCAGCGGGCCTTGTCTTTGATCGACTCGTAATGCGGTTTGATGGCCGCTGAGGCCCGGTCGATGATCTTTTGCACGGCGCCAAGGCTGATCGGCACCCCCAGCACCGAGGAACAGAAGGACTGGATCGTCTCGCGGCTGTTGCCGTCGATACCGCCGATCTCGGCTACCAGGGCGGAAAACCTGGGGCCGAACCCGGTGCTGAACTCGGCCGGAACATAGCCCTTGCCGATTTTGCCGCAGGCCGTGCACTGTCCTTTATAGAGGATGAAGTGCATGACCGCCATGACGATTTGCGGCAGCTCAATATGCTGGTGGGTATAATAGGGCCGCAGGTTCCTGAAGGTACGACAGCCGCAGATGCATGGTCCGGGATGCACCGCTTTGGTTTTCGTCGGTGGCATGAGCTGCTGCCGGTGGCCTTTGTGCCCTTTGCGGCCACCGGGCTTGCGTTTTTTGGGCTGAGCTCCCTTCTCTTTATAGGGCGGATCAGACGAGGGCGGCCTGTTGGAGTTCGACGAGTTCTGGTTGAGTTTGGCTTTGAGTTCGCTGACCTCGGCCTCCAGTTCCTTGATGCGTTTCTCCTGGCGGGCCGTGTGTTCAAGCAGGAGCAGGATGAGCTGCCGGGCGGCAGACGGCAGTCCATCCGTCTCGGTGATCGTCAGGACCTTTGCCAAGAGTTCCTTGTCAAGCACAGAGATCCTCCCGGAAGGTTCTGGCCAGCGGGTAAAGAAACACCGCCTTGACCGGCTCGGCACACCTGTTGGTCCGGTCGTATTTCCCCCGGCCCTTGGTGGTGCCGACTTTGAGCCAGTTGGCGGCCTTGTAGCACGTGCCGGCAAAGCGGGTCGTGTCAACAAAGGTCTCCAGCAGGCAGATCCGCTGGTTGTAAAAGGCCTGCCAGTCAGCCGGCAAAACCCGGATGTTTAAGGCCAGGAGCTTGGAGGCCAGGTGCCGGACCTTGACCCAGGGCAGGATCAGGAAGCGGACATTGTTAACTACCTTGGGCAGGTTGGCTTCCCGCTTCCCTCGATCCCAGCCGATCAGCCGGTCGCGGTCCGCCACCTTCCAGGCGGCGGAGCCCCAGCCGAGGCAGGCCACCAGGCGGCCGTCGAGATAGGCCAGGTACTTCAGGTAGGAACCGACGATCCAGGGTGTTCCCAGGTAATGATGGCGGTCAACGAGGTAATCCCACAACCCTTCATCAGGGGTGCGGCGCACCATCTTGATTGTCAAAGAGCCGAACGCGGAAATGGCACCGGCCATTTCCGTGGAGTCGATAATGTACTCGCGTCGATCCGCTTTTCTCGGATGCCGGAATGATTCATTCTGGCGGGGAGGAAGAATGATTTCCCCCTTGCTTTCCAGGGCCAGCAGCATGACCCGGCAGGCCCGGTCTTTGAGTTGGCCGTTGGCCTGCTGCCAGCTCCACTTCTGGCACAGTATCCTGGAGATCGCCGTCCGTCCTTCCTGCCAATGGTCAGCGGTAACCCGGCGGATGAGGTCAAGATCGTTTTTGTCGATGTGGCGACCGCGTATATGGTATGTTTGTGTTGTCAAGGTGGCTGCTCCATGTCTATGGCAGCACCTTAAGAAATTCCGGCGCGCGTCGCCAGTTAAAAATTTATAACCTGTGATGGGTTACTAATCAACAATGGTTCGTGCAGCCAAGCAAGCCTTTGATGTTAACTACGGTGATTACCACTAAAGGAGGAAGGCGATGGTAATGTACAATCCACCACATCCGGGAAAAGTGATCCGGGAACTGTGTATAAAACCACTGAATTTATCAGTGACCGATGCTGCTGAAGGGCTAGGAGTCTCAAGAAAAACGCTTTCAGCGTTGCTTAATGGCCGTTTCGGCATTTCGCCAGAAATGGCGATAAGGTTATCCAAGGCTTTTGGTGGCAGCGCTGAAAGCTGGATTATTCAGCAGGCGCAATATGACCTGTGGCAGGCAAGACAAAAGGCGGGTGAAATTAAAGTAAAGGCCTTTGCCGCTTAGACATAGCCCGTTGAGTGAAAACAAAATAGCGGGCTCCAAAAAAGTAAAATGCAATCCCCGCCCTGGGGAGCTGGCCGCCGATCCGACCGGCGCTGCCCTCGATGCCGGGGAATCTGATTGCAGAATTATCAAGTCTGGGGCAGCCAGGGCGATCAAAATGCAATCAAAATGCCGATGCCGGCATCCGGGCCAGTTGGTGATGGCATGAGCAAATTCCTTGTCCATCCTGAATGTTCAGGGTTATAGCAAGTTATACTGTTTTCATTGAATAACCACCTATAACTCAATATAGGCGAGGTAAAAAATGGATAAGATCAAAAATCCAATTGCCGGCAGTTACCATTCCATACCTTACCTTTTCAGCCCCCTCCTTCGTCGATTCCCCTTCCTGTTTCCGGCCGACTGAGAAGATGTGGTCGATTATGAGGATTATCACTAATGGCAATTCAACAACATAAACCTATGCACCCAGGGGCATTCATAAAGCGTGTATATTTAACGCCTTTTAACATTGCCTCTAATGAATTGGCCCGGAAATTACGAGTTAGCCCTGGTCTAGTTAGTCGTTTGATCACCGGAAAAACTGATGTTTCACCGGCAATGGCTTTAAAACTTTCCAAGGTGCTTGGTCGATCCCCTGAAAGCTGGTTACTGATGCAAGATAATTATGATCTTTGGCAGGCAAAGCAAAAGGTTGATTTGCAAAATTATGAAACTATAGCTTTTGCTGTTTAACAAAATAGGGGCGGGAGCTTTTGCGATCACAAGGCCGATTAGCTCTGGGTCGGTCAGGACGGTACCGGCCTCTGCCGGCAATTACAGAGGGCTCTCCTTTGGAAGGATATCCCCCTTGTGTGTCTGGATTTAGCCCCAACAACAATGCGGCGCAAAAATGGTAGGCAAGAAAAACATGAATGAAGACCAAGGGAAAGGCCATAACGGTAACCAAATTGACAAGATAGAGCTTCTTATTGATAAAAAAATTGCTGAAGCAAAGCTAGTGGTAGCAGAAAAAAGGCTTAATCATCTTCTAACATTGGGAGCCGCTTTTTTAGCCATCTTTGGCACTTTTATTCCATTATTTCTAACCCAACAGTCAACTAATCGTGCTGACTCTGCTATTGAAAAAATGGAAAGAAAATTTGAAGAACTTGCGGGAAAGCAGTTAAGGAAACCAGTAATTGCTTGCTTTGTTGACGGGAAGCCCCTCGCAAATTCAATCCTACATTTTGACAGACTACATAGAACAAAGGATATTGTGGTTAAAAATATTGGGAATGCGGATGCAAATTATATAAAAGTAAAATTATACATAAAAAATTATTCTTCTTATTTTAGTGATAAATGTGCAGATGGTATGAATTGGAGAGTTATTGAAAGTGACAACCCCCAGTTTAACAACGCTCTTATTATTGAAAACGATAACCTTACAAATTTCATTGTTTTGCTATTAGCTCAAGACTCTGTAAAATTTTCTCTAAGTCTTAATAACCGAGGTCCCGAACCTCCAAAAGGAAAGACAGAAGCTCTCTTAGTGATATTTTATGGTGAACCCACAGGACTTGAAGTCCCATTTACCTTTGAATTTGAAATGTAATATCACACGAAATAACAGCTACGGTGACGAATAATATTAACTGCTCCCCCCCTAGCAAGGCCTAGCCACATGATACTGACCGTCTTCCGGATTGAGGGGGAGGACATCAGAGGTAAGCTATCACAGAAATGGAAAGGGGTCAGATCTGTCTTTGCCTTTTGTTTTGGGTAGAATTTAAAGTCAAGATATCTTCGATACCCCCCGAAATTTGAAACAAAATAGCGGAAACTGTTGCGTATTTAGATGCATTTTTTGTACTGCTGGACTAGGCACTGCAGGAGTCGGCCAACGTCTTCAGCGGTTGATTCAAGGGTAAAGCCAAATTTGTTTACCTGGCCGGACACATAGTCATTTGCGCGAGGAATGCCCCAGCAATCAACAATAATATGTACTTGCGCGGCTAGAGCTGCTTCGTTACCCCAGATCCCGCGTACCTTTTCAATACCTTCGGCATGGTGCCGGTGTCGTCGGTGGTCGTCCCGGTATTGTCCGGAAAGCTCATCGAGCCATTTATGTACTTCGGGCCATTCGCGCCCGAGGATTCGCCTGCAATCAGCGCAATGTTCATACTGATATGCCATGTTTTTTATCTCAACTTAGTGTGATGCCCGAGTTTAGTTGTTATCCAGACCCACCACGTGAAATGAGGCTGCGCAAAATTAACAGCAGGAATTTAATAAACTCGGCTATCATATTACACAACAGCCTGACGGTTACAAGGCCAATTGTAAAATACAGGCCGAAAAGCCGCATAGCGGACAAACAGAAAATCATGGGCTGTACATGCCACCCTCCCTTGCCTGAAAGCCTGTATTTGCAAGGGAGAGCGGCATCGTTTCAACTTAGATAATACCAAAGGAGTACTACTTCGCCCAAATGCTGCAGGAAGCAAAGAGAACAAAAAAAGCAAATGACAGCGATCAATGATCGAAGATGCAATAAGGCTGAGAAAAATCAGAACCATCCCAGTGGTTACCAGCGGCTATGCTGGCACCATCCAAACCATATGCGTTCTTATTCCTTTATTGGATATTTATTGAATAGTTTTTGCTCCTTCATTTTGATAATTATAAATCTCTCCTCTAATAATATCCTGGCCAGCCCCATTAGTTGGGTCCGAGCAAAAATATCAGCTGGCACGTCTTGGCCCAGTTTCACGCCCGAGTTTAATATAAAAATAATTGCGTCTATTAAATCCATTGGTTATTCCTCCGATGAGAATAATTAATGTGCCTGTAAACGGGCAGTTATGGACGGGAAAATAGTTCCATTCGGCCTTTGCCTTGCTGGTACACCTGTCTGCAAACTTCGGCAGCGGCTTTCCTCGGTGGGTTGATAAATTCAACCCACGCACTATCTCTTTTTTTCTGTTGTTCCAGTGCCGAAATTCATTTCACGGCTCCATTTTCCGCGTTTTTCTCGGCCGGGCCTACGGGGCGGGACGGCGCAGATTGCTCGGCGACCTGGTTCGCAGCCTTCGCGGCCAACCATGCCTCCACATCTTCCGCCCGCCAGGCCCAGCGGGTGCCCAGCTTAAAGGGGCTGGGGATTGCGTCCCAGTTTTTCCGCACAATGAGCCCTCGGATGCTCGCCTCCGATGAGCCGAATGCCGCCGCCATGTCCGGCATGTGAAAGATTAACTTGTGTTTCCCGTGCATATTGTTTAACCTCCCGTTATAATGTTATTATCGTGTTAGCACGATGGTGCACTATGGCATGTTACATATTTTTCTGCACGGGCATAATACTTGGACGACGTGTATGATATTTTGCCCTTGACAAAAAGGAGTGAATGGGCGTGGGAAGGCCAAAAATTGAACCGGAGAGGCGGGAGGAACTTTCCGCCCTGGGGTCGGAGTTAATTGGGGAAATCACGGCGAATTCCGGTATGACCCCGGAAAGACTTGAAAAATTTTTAGGTAAATATGCCGGAGATGGACGCCATTGGAGAAAACTTCGAGCGGGAACCGCGCTTCTCGATGGGCAGAATTTAAGGGAGATCGGCGGGGCAGCTCTCCAATACGGGTGGCTCTCCCCGGAAGATCATCAATATTTTGCATGAAATGCCAGGAAACGACGCTAAACAACTGAATCGCATACGCAATATCGGCTTGCGGCTCGAAAAAATGTACGTTGATATGATGGAGGATATGGACGAAGATGAGGAAATGGTCGCCGCCGCGGAGACTCCGGCGTCAATTTTAGCCAGAATTCTCGAAAATGCTCCAAAAGAACAAATGTCGCGATTGCTCCAATTTTGCTCCACTGAAATCAAAAAATCGTAATTAACTATAAACAATCATGGTTAGCCAACATGTTGATATTAAAAGGGCAAACAGTAATAAGTGGTGATTAACTTTGACATCAGAATGGGACTACGAATCCGTAGGTCGCACGTTCGAATCGTGCCGGGTGCACCAGTAAATTTCAAGCCCCTAACTCAATACGAGTTAGGGGCTTTTTTTGTTTTTCCAGGGTAGGTTTTACCAAAACCAGAATTCATGCACTGAGCCAGTCAAGCCAGTCAGGCCACGAGTCAGGGAATTCCAGCCAGAGAAAGGTCGTGCTGGACAGGATAATAAAACAGATGCGCTGGTGCGGGAGAAAAATTGTGAGATGGGTGGCTCGCCTGCCCCTTTGACCTGGGCCGGTAAGTTGACGAGATTAGCGCTTTGCTTTACCGGCTTATGCTGAGGGCGCGGCGGAAAAACAGCGGGCACTCAAGGGCAGACGCGCCGCAGGGGAATCCACGGCACGATGTCTCTCAAGAATTGTAAGCATTTGCGAATGATTCAGCCCTTTCCATGGTTAAGAGGTTGCTCAGGAGATAATGGCCGCAATTGGTAAATTGCCCTGTTTTGCAGAACTGTTCCGCATAATATGGCAGGGGGATGAAGAGGCCGCCCAGCCTTCTCATGCATTGAGAGTTACACTCGGTCCAGTAAGGGCAGTGCGATTCGTTTTTTTCGGAGAAATGGCCCATATGGTGATCTCCCGGTTTGTCTATGCAGGAAGGTGCGCGATAATGTTATCGTTTTATCGTTTCTTCCCGGTAAAAGAAGTATATTGATATACTAAAGACGTAAAAAATATCCGGATGGTTCCCGTAATAGTTCTGATTTCCAGAAAATTAAATGATTGGCCAGGGCGCGGGGGAGCGCGGTGAACGTTTTTAACCCACAAATTTTTTTAAGAAATTGGCAGGCAAAGCTGATTTTTTCCGCAAATGACAGAATCCTGAATAATGAGTTGTGATAAAAAATAAGTCGAGGATAGATCAGGCCGTGGCCTGGGCCTTTGCCTTATGCAGAATTGGGGTTGGCCTGGCCGTGATCAAATCGGGATTTGCGCTGGCCAGGGGTGCAGGCCCATTCGCTTATTATGAGTCCGACAACATCATGACCGGCGTTTTCGTCATGGCCATCGGCAGCTATTTTGTCTTTTCCGGCTTCCGGGGACAATTTGGGGAAGGTGGAGAAGGCCGCTGAAAAACTGCGGCGGCTCTATTTGCCAAGCGGTCCTGTTTCATTTGCCGGGCAGGCGCAGGGGCAGCCGTTCTGGTGAGAAGGCAGCCCAATCGTCACTGTAGTGCCGCGGCCCGGTTCGCTGGCAATGGTGATTTTGCCGCCGTGGCCGTCGATGATTTTTTTTACCGAGAAAAGTCCGAGGCCGCTGCCCTTGGCCATGTTTTTTGTCCCGGCGAGTCTGCGGAAAGGCTGAAACAGGGTGGGGATTTTCTCCGGCGGAATGCCAACCCCTGCATCCTTTACCGTGATAACACACCTGTCGGGCTCACGCCGGAGCCGTATATCAATGGCGCTGCCACGTTCGCTGTATTTAACGGCGTTGGAGATAAGATTGTTTACCACCCGCTCCAGTCGCCTGGCATCACCCCACACCTGGCAGGGCTCCCCTTCATAACTCAGGTGATGGCTGGTGAGCATGGTTGACTGCTTGGCGAGAATTGTCTTGAGCAGATCATGCAGATCCACCTCCACCATGGAGAAGGCTGCGTTCCCGTCTTCCAGGCGCACGGTGTCGACAAGCTCGCCGATCAGTTCTTCAACCGCATCGGCCTGCTCGATGATACAGTTGAGCAAAGGCATCTTTTCTTCGACCACGGCCTGTTTCTTTTTCAATCTCCTGGCCGTGCCGCCGATGAGGACCATGGGGTTCTTGATGTCATGGGCCAGGGAGGCGATTAAATGGCGGCGATCCTGCTCAAGAAGCTTGATATTCTCGGTCATTTCATTGAAGGCGCGGCTGAGCATGCCGAGTTCATCATTGTTGTAAACCCTGGCCCGCACTGCAGACTCACCTCTGCCGAAACGCTCCGCGGCCCGGCTCAGGGCAAAGGTGGGGATGATGATGCGCTTGAGCAGCAGCACGGCGCCAAGAGCGGCGAAGCAGAGGACAAAGAGAATCAGTCCGATTGACCAGCGGTCGACCATGGTGTCCAGGTGTTTACTCAGCGCCAGGGTTTCGGTCATCTGGCTATGATTCCGTTCCCTGAACTCCTCAACCGCCTGCAGCAGTTTATCGGCGGAGCGGCTGACCTCCGCCAGGGGGTGCATTGGCTCGGCAAGGGCCTCGGCCTGGTACAGCTCAAAGAGTTGCCGGATATGGGAGGTGCCGCCGCTGTTGCCGGATGAGGAGTCTGAACCCGTCAGTTCCCGGACCAGGGGGGGTAATTTTTTTACAAGGTTTGCTTTCTGCGTAAGAAAAGCAGATTCACCGGTGGCACGCCAGAGCAGATCCTCCCGCCGTTCCCTGAGAATAGCGTTTTCAATCTGATGGGCAACTTCAATGGTCTGCGAATCCTTGAGAACCCGGGCATTCATGGACTGCAGTTTCGTGGTGCTGGCGATCAGCGACAGTGCCAGGATAATAAAGCAGAAGGCCAGGCCGCCCATCCAGAAAGAGATGAATTTCTTTATGCTCATGGCGATGAAATGTGCTCCTTTCCAGACCTTTTGTCAATCACTTCCTGCATGTTTGAGTTATGCGCTGCAACTGCGCTACCCGTAGTGAGTCCTGCCGCAGAGATAAAGTTTCATAAACAGAAGGTGATTTCCGCAATGGACAAGCTCTTAGTGATGGGGGATACAACATCCGGGGGCAGAAAAGCGCGGCCGGGTCAGGCCCCAGGGGGGTGGAAGCGCTCAGCGGGCTTGCCGATGGGTGCGCTCAGAATTCCGGCAAGGCCGGACGGGGCAATGGCAGGCGACCTATTCGGCAGGCGTGTGGAGTTTTCCTTTTGCTGCCGCTTCCGTGATTTCAGCAATGAGTTGTTCCCTTTTGCTGGCGGAGATGTATGGTCTCTGGCGCGCTTCAAGGAGCTGGTCGGCAAATTTTTTTTTCCTGGCCGCCGCTTCATTGATGAGGACAATTAATTGATCGTTGTCAAAAGGCTTTACCACATAATCAAAGGCCCCAAGTTTCATGGCTTCTGTGGCGCTGGAAACCGTCGAGTAGCCGGTCAGCATGATGACTTGCGCTAATGGCTGTCGTTTTTTTATTGCCTCAAGAGTTTCAATGCCTCCCATCCCAGGCATTTTGAGATCAAGCACAGTCACATCAATATCAGGATGCTGCTCCAGCTGAGTCAAGGCATCCTTGCCGTTTGAGCAGCAGGAAACGTGATAACCCCTGATGGTCAGACGTTCGGCCATTACTTCAACGAATTCCGCTTCATCGTCAACCAAAAGTATATGTGTCGCAGCCATGGCAACCCCGGCAGGATATTCCCCCATGACATGCTAGGAAGCACTTAGGGTGTTTTTAATCATTTTCTTGAATTGCTTATCAGTTATTCAACAAACCGCTTCTCTGCTGCCTTGAATTTATACAGTTTGAGCCGTTTGGCGCTGCTTTTTAAAGATGAATAATTGCAAAAAAACATGTTTGTCCATGCATATCGGGGAGGTGCTCCGGGGGGAAAATTCCGGCAGGCAAAGGAAATATCCCTCGAAACGGGCCGCGCCGATATATGGGGGATGGGCAAAACACCCCAAACATTTTTTAGCTCTTTTGGATAGCATGCATTCACGGAAAAATCAAATCTAATGTGTCCGGTCAAGAGGTATTTGGCCTTTATCCCGGGCTGGCTGACGATGGCCGCCGCAGTCTAGCGCAAAAGGCCATGAGGGCAGGCCAGTCCGGAAAGTTTGCCCTCTTTTCAGGCCCGTACGGTTTTCATTACCCGGAACTTGGGAGCCGTTATCAAATAACATGGCCATTTCCCAATTTCGTTACGGCTCCTTATACCACTCAAGGGGGTACTGAAAAGAGTGGCGTTCCGCGCATTTCGCTGGCCATGTTATTTTTTTACAACGGCTTATCTGGGTGGTTCGGTGGTATTGTATGTGTATGAGGTGACAATGCCGTACTCGTTAAAGCGCACCACCAGATCCTGGGTGCTCGTCTCAGCAAAAAGACCATACCGGTATCTGCCGTAGGTCCAGGTTTTTGTGCCGTCTTCCACGCCGACCCGCCAGGGCGGCCCGAACATGGAACGTATATCCGTCTGGGTTGTTTCCCCGATTTTGATCCGGGGAACCTGGTAGGCTGGGAAATCCCGGCCAACGGTTGCGCAACCTGAGAAGGAAAGCGTGCCCAGTAAGGCCAGGCCCGGTAGGAGGTGGCGAAAGAAAATCCGGTGCTTTGCCGTGGAGGAGGCGGGAGTTGAGGTGTTGTTGCTCATATTCGTATTCCTTGGTGGATTTTTTGAGAGATACCAGTGTTTTTCCGCATCATTTTCCATAACTCTTTGATATTGGCTATGTATGCGTACAAAATCTCCGGCTGTCAAGAGTAAACAATAGGGGGCAATAAAGGAGCGGAAGAACCATGCACTGCTCCTGATATACGGCAAGTGAACCGTTGGCAAAGAACCCTGCCGGTTGCCGGGCGCGGAGAAGGATTTTGCCTGGACCAAATGGCTAAGCCGCTGTCTGTTTCCAGGCCCTTTGCCGGCAAAGATAAGTTTTTGCTTAAAAGATGAAATGAATTGCCGGCTATAGTATACTGGCCCGGAAGAAAGGATAGGTAATTCATGATAAATGCAGCTGGGAAAGGAGTTTGCCATGTTTGATTTTGTCTTTCACAATCCGACTAAGATTGTCTTTGGCCGCCAAAAGGAAGAAACAATCGGCGAGGAGCTGAAAAGTGCCGGAATGGGCAAGGTGCTGTTTGTTTATGGGCAGAACTCGATTAAGCGTTCCGGCCTTTTCGACCGTATTGCGGCAAGCCTCAAAAGAAACGGCATCGGCTATGTGGAGTTCGGCGGGGTGGTGTCAAATCCGGTTATCTCCCATACCCGGCAAGGGGTGGAGCTGGCCAAGCGGGAAGCGGTGGATGCCGTCCTGGCCGTCGGCGGCGGTTCGGTGCTCGATGAAGGCAAGGCCATTGCCGTGGGCGCCCTGGCAGCTGATGATGTCTGGAATTATTTTACCGGCAAGGAAGTTACCAGGGCATTGCCGGTCTTTACGGTGATTACCCTGGCCGCCACCGGCAGCGAAATGAATGGCAACGCGGTGGTCACCAACGAAGAGACAAAACAGAAATATAATATCGGTTCTCCCCATGTTTACCCCAGGGTGTCCATTCTGAGTCCGGGGTTGACCTGCACCGTGCCGCTGAGCTATTCAGCCTATGGCGCGGTGGATGCCATTGCCCATGTGATTGAAGGTTATTTTACCAGGCAGGCCGGTTCCCATCTGCAGGACCGGCTGGTTGAAGGCATCATTAAGACCGTGATCGAGACCAATAATGTGATCATGCAGGAGCCGGATAATTACGCAGCCAGGGCGGAATTCATGTGGGCGGCGACCCTGGCGCTGAACGGCTTGACCACGGCCGGGCTCAAGGAGTATAGTTTCCCCAACCATATGATAGAGCACTCTCTCAGCGCCATTTACAATATCGCCCATGGGGCCGGGCTCGCCATCGTCATGCCCGCCTGGATGAAGTGGTACGCGGTAAAAGCGCCGGAGCGCTTTGAACGCTTTGCCCAGGAGGTTTTCGGGGTGGAGGGGGCAGCGGCGGGCATAAAGGCCCTGGAGGCGTGGTTTGCCGCCATTGGCGCCCCGATCCGTTTACCGGACGCCGATATCCCGGCAGGCGATATCAACATGATCGCGGCAAATGCCGCGGCACTGGCCACCCTGTGGGGCATTGGGGAGATATACAGCAAGGAAGTGATTGCCGAAATTCTGCAGCTGGCGGTGTAAATTGCAGACCGGGTTGGCTGCTCAGCTGATAAAACCCCGAGGCTGCTGAAAGCCACTTGGAGACTTTTCTTGCCGATCACGGCCTGCCGGCGTTATTTTTGCTCAGCTTTTTGGCCTCCACCGTCATTCCGCTTGGTTCGGAATGGCTGGTGGTAACCCTCATCCTGAAGGGTTATCAGCCTGAGTATGTGGTGGCAGCGGCCGCAACGGGAAATTATCTCGGGGCCTGCACGACCTATTTTGTCGGTCTGTGGGGCGCTGGTTTTTTGATAAAAAAGGTCATGAGAATTGATGAGACAGCTCTTGCCAGGGCGCAGCTGTTTTACCGCCGTTACGGGTCATGGTCCCTGCTTTTTTCGTGGCTTCCGGTAGTCGGCGATCCGCTCTGCCTGGCCGGTGGAGCATTACGCGTCAATTTCATCCTGTTTTCCCTGCTGGTTTTTGCTGGTAAGCTGGCCCGTTATGCAGTAATAGCAGCGGTAACAGCATCAGCCATGCGCTGATTTTTCCGGATGATGCAGTGGGCTCTGAGTTGGCGGGTATGCTGCATCAATGTCAAAAAAAGACTGTCTGCCCAGTGACAGGCAGCCGCTTGCGGAGATTTTCCTGATGGACGGGAAACCAACTTATGAACAGTTAGAAGCGCGAGTATGCCAGCTGGAACAGCAGGGCAGGGCCCGTCAGGAAACCATCCTTGCCCTGGAGGAATCCGTGGAGCGCTACAGTGATCTGGTCGATAATGCCAGCGATCTCATTCACAGTGTCACCCCGGACGGCACCTTCTTATATGTCAACCGGGCCTGGCGCGAGGCCCTGGGCTATCGCGAGGAGGAGATCGCCGGATTGCGGCTGATGGATATCGTTGATGAATCGTGCCGGGCCAAGTGCGGCAACATCTTTAAATGTCTGCTGGACGGCCAGCCGCTTGATCGCAATGAAACCATCTTTGTGGGCAAGGACGGCAGAAAAATAGTGGTGGAGGGCCGCTGCCGGACCCGGTTCGTGGACGGCAGACCCGTGGCCATGACCGGCATCTTCAGGGATATCAGCGAGCGGAACCGCAGCGAAAAGGCCCTGCGGGAGAGCGAACGGCGCTACCGGGATCTCTTTGAAAATGCCCATGACCTGATCCAGGTCGTCCGGCCTGATGGCCGGCTGCAATATGTGAACAAGGCGTGGCGGCAGACCTTCGGCTACAGTGCGGAGGAAATCGCCGGGCTGTCTATCTTTGACCTCATCTCCCCTGACTGCCGTGAGCATTGCCGGAAGACCTTTCAGAGCGTCATCTCCGAAGAGGATGTGCATTATATTGACACGGTTTTTGTCTCCAAGCAGGGCAAAAAGATTATTATCGAGGGCAATGCCTGCTGTAAATTCCAGGATGGCAAACCGGTTTCCACCCAGTGTATCTTCCGCGATGTCACGGAAAAGAAGAAGATGGAAGAGGAGCTGCTCAAGGGACAGAAGCTGGAATCGGTAGGGGTGTTTGCCGGCGGCATTGCCCATGATTTCAACAATCTGCTCACCGCCATCCTGGGCAATATCTCGCTTGCCAAAATGTATCTCAACCGCCAGGACGAGGTCTACAACCGCCTGGAAATGACGGAAAAGGCCTGTCTGCAGGCCAGGACCCTTACCCAGCAGCTGCTCACCTTCTCCAAGGGGGGGGCGCCGATCAAGAAAACCACCACCATCTCCGAACTGATCAAGGACTCCACCAGTTTTGTCCTGCGCGGCTCCCCGGTGAAGTGTGTCTATGACCTGGCAGACAACCTGTGGCCCATTGAGGTGGATGAGGGGCAGCTCAGCCAGGTGACCCAGAATCTGGTGATCAATGCCACCCAGGCCATGGCTTCCGGCGGCATCCTGACCATCCGGGCCAGAAATGTTGAAATTGCCCCCCATAATCTGCTTACCCTGCCCGCCGGCAGATATATAGAACTCGCCTTTCAGGATGAAGGGGCCGGCATAGCCAGGGAGCATCTCGCCAAGATCTTTGATCCCTATTTCTCCAGCAAGCGGACCGGCAGCGGGCTCGGCCTGACCATCGCCTATTCAATCATCAAAAAACATGACGGGATCATCAGCGTTGATTCGGAGCTCGGCAAAGGGTCAACCTTCACTATCTATCTGCCCGCCACCGACAAGGCGGCCCCTGTCCGGCCGGCGGAGGCGGAAACAAGCATCGCCAGCCATGGCCGGATTCTGATCATGGATGATGAGGAAATCGTCCGGGAGATAGCCATTGAGATGCTGGGCTACATCGGCTGTGAAACCGCGGCGGCCAAGGACGGCAGCGAGGCGATCGCGCTTTATGTGAAGGCCAGGGAGGAGGGTCGGCCCTTTGATGCCGTGCTGATGGATCTCACCATTGCCGGCGGCATGGGCGGCAAGGAGGCGATCATGAAACTGCTGGCCATTGATCCCGGGGTCAAGGCCGTGGTGTCAAGCGGCTACGCCAATGATCCGATCATGGCCAATTACAAAGAATACGGATTCTGCGGGGTGGTGCCCAAACCCTACAAAATCCATGAACTGAGCGCCACCTTCGGCCGGATTCTCAATGAGGAAAAGGGCAAGGCTGCCTGCTGAAAGGATTGGGGAATGTGTGAATTCTGCACCAAGCACGGGGACGGTAAGGTCTGGTTCAAGAATGCCGCCAATTATGCCAATGATCTGCTGGCGGACCTGCGGCGCCGGGCCTATATCAAGGATTTTTTCCTGTCCACCATCGATGCCGGGGTAGCCACCCTGGGCCGGCTGGAGGTTCTCTACCAGAAGAAAAAGGCCCTCCCTCCGCGGCTGGTCAACCAGCTGGTGGCCAGGGCCAGGGAAGAGCATTTCGGCCAGGTGGTGACCATTGAGGACATCCGGGAGATCGTCGGCCGGGCCGCCACCGTGGTTCGCCTGCCCTGCGCCTGCCGCTGGGCGGCCAAGAAGAAGGAAAACCGCTGCTGTTACAGCGTCAGCTATACCCCCGAGTGCTGGTATGGGGATCTTGACATGGGCTATTTCGGCCTGGCCCAGGATGAGGGGCTGGAATCCCTGACCCCGGAGCAGGCCATTGCCCAGATGGAGGAGTTGGATAAGTTTGGGTCGGTGCATACCATCTGGACCATGATGACCCCCTTTATCGGGGCCATCTGCAACTGCCAGCCCGGCGATTGCCTCGGCCTGCGCACCCTGTCCCTGGATGTGGAAACCATGTTCCGGGGAGAGAGGGTGGCCGCGGTGGACGAAGAGCTGTGCAACGGCTGCGGCACATGCGCCGCTGCCTGCCAGTTTTCAGCCATCTCCAGCCGCCAGGCGGCCGGCGGGTTTCAGGCGGTGGTCAACCGTGAGCAATGTTTCGGCTGCGGGCTGTGCCGCAATGCCTGCCCGGCCCAGGCCTTGACCATGGTCAGCCGCTGAGCGCGAAGCCGGGAAAAAGAGAATCAAGGAGATAGTAGACAGGAGACAGAATGATTGGTTGATTGATTTCATTACATTTATTCTGTCTCCTGACTTCTGACTCCTGACTCCTGATTTGAATCTTGGTCAATACCGGTCGTCCGCATTAAAGTATTCGAAAATAATCCGGCCCGCCTCTTCCGCCGTGTCGACGAACTGGAAGATATCCAGGTCTTCCGGGGCGATGACCCCCTCCTCCACCAGAAAATCGAAATTGATCAGTTTTTCCCAGAATTGCCGGCCGAAGAGGAGCACGGGCAGCGGTTTGATTTTTTTGGTCTGGATCAGGGTAAGGGTTTCGAAGAGTTCATCCAGGGTGCCGAAACCTCCCGGAAAGGCGACCAGGGCCTGGGCCCGCATGAGAAAATGCATTTTGCGGATGGAAAAGTAATGAAACTGGAAGCTCAGATCCGGGGTGATGTACGGGTTGGGGGCCTGCTCATGGGGCAGGACGATATTAAGCCCTATGGTCTTGGCGCCTGCATCAAAGGCCCCGCGGTTGGCCGCCTCCATGATGCCCGGTCCGCCGCCGGTGATCACCACCAGTCTGCAGCCGGTTCTGGCGTGGCAGGTCTCCGAGAGAATTCTGCCGAGCTTTCTGGCCTCATCGTAGTAATGTGACTTGGCGACAATCCGCCTGGCTGCCGCCACCCTCTGTCTGAAAATTTCATTGGCCGGATCACCCGCGGCCATTTTTTCGGCCTCCGCCAGTCGTTTCTGGGCCATTTCCTCATGGGGCACCCTGCTGCCGCCAAACACCACCACCGTGGCCTTGATGCCGTGCTCCTGCTGGAGAAGTTCAGGCTTCATCAGTTCAAGCTGCAGCCTCACCGGCCGCAGTTCGTCACGCATGATAAAGTCGCTATCCGTATAGGACAGCTTGTAGCTGGAGGAGATGGTCTGCGGGGTTGGGGTATAGACCCTTGAGGCATGGGCGTCTTCCTGGGCGGTGGGAAACCGTTTGAATGGCTGTTTGCTTTGGGGCATGGGGGGGAGTTCCTTTGCACTATGAAATTTTGATTGTCTCGTAAAAACCCGCTCGGCAGCCTTGCCGTGCATGACGCCCGCGGGTGAGGCCTGCGATGGTTGGTGTCCGTCCGGGCATTACTGGATCAGCCGCTTGCGCAAAAAAATGACGGACAGCCAGCAGGTAAAGAGGGTCAGGAGAAGCGATCCCGCGATTTTGAGCAGCCACGGCTCATGGAACTGACCGTAACAGAGCATGCGGGAGAGGGTGACGATGGGGGTGAGCGGCAACAGTTCAAAAAAGATCCTGGCCGACGGGACAATGGTCTTGAGCGGAAAGAAGATGCCGGAAAAGAGAAAAAGCGGGGTCAGGATAAGCGAAATAAAATAATTGAAGAATTCATAGCTGCTGGCCAGGGCGGTCATGATCAGCCCGAAGGCGGCGAAAAAGACCCCGGACATGAACAGCACGGGCAGCAGGGCCAGGGTCCAGATTGATGGCCAGACCCCGAACAGGGGCAGCATTGCCAGCATGATGATGGCCGACAGCAGCCCTTTGCTGGCGCCCCAGAAGATCTCCCCCAGGGCGATATCCGTAATGCCCAGCGGGGTCATGAGAATGGCCTCGTAGGTCTTCTGCATGGAAAGCCGGGTGTAGGAGCCGTAAGTGGTTTCAAAGGCCGCGCTGTACATCACCGAGGAGGTGACCAGGCCGGGGGCCAGAAACTGCAGGTAGGTCAGGCCGTCGATGGTCTGCATCTCGTGGCCGATGCCGTAGCCCATGGCCAGCAGAAAGAGCAGGGGCTGGCCCAGATTGCCGATCAGGGTGGCCATGACGTGCTTGCGCCACACCCGGCTGTTACGCCGCCACAGAGTCCAGAAACGCAGGTGCTTCATGATTCCCTTAATGATCTGCCGGTGAGTTGGATGAAAAGGTCTTCCAGGTTTGCCGGCCGCCGCAGCCAGCTGCGGGATTTTTTCAGCAGGGATTCCAGCCGGCTGCAATCCTCCTGGGTGTAGGCATAGAGTTTATCGTTGACCCGTTCCGTGGTTGCCTCGCACTGTTTGAAGGATTTCTCCAGGGCGTCGAGTTCCGCTGTCGTGCCTTCAATGACAAAGACATCGATGCCCACCAGTTCCGTGATCAGCTGCTGCGGGACACCCTGGGCCACGATTTTGCCGTGGTCGAGGATGAGCACCCGGCTGCTCAGGTGTTCCACCTCGTCCAGGTAATGGCTGGTGAGCAGCATGGTGGTGCCCTGCTGCTGCAGGATTTCCAGGCGTTCCCAGATGAGATGCCGGGCCTGGGGATCAAGACCCACGGTGGGCTCATCCAGGATGAGCAGTTTCGGTTCGTTGATCAGGGCCCGCGCCAGCAGCAGCCTGCGGCGCTGGCCGCCGGAAAGGTGCTCGATGATCTCTTGCCGTCTGTTGGCCAGGGCGAAGAACTCCAGGAGTTCGGCGGACTTGGCCCTGGCCTTGCGGCCGGTGATATTGAAATAGCTGGCATAGGTCAGCAGGTTTTCTTCCACGGTCAGGTCCGGGTCCAGGCTGTCTGTCTGGGGCACCACGCCGATGAAGCATTTGGCCTCCTGCTGCTGTGCGGGGATGTCCAGGTGCATGATGCGCATGGTCCCGCCGCTTTTTTCCACCAGGCCCAGCAGCATGTTGATGGTCGTGGTCTTGCCCGCCCCGTTCGGGCCCAGGAAACCGACGCACTCCCCCTGGCGGATGGTAAAGCTGACATTATCCACGGCCCGGCGGCTGCCGAAGAATTTGCACAGGCCGCTGACCTGGACAATGATGTCGTCGCCGGCTGCCGGAGTAACGGCACCAGCGGTTTGCGGGGCGGTTTGGGTTGAAGTCATGATCTGCCACTCTACTCTCATTTGCCCAGGCATTGCCACCCTGGGCTGGTATCCCGCCGCTGCCTGGCTGGCAAGGGGCAAGCAGCGCGAAAGGCAAACCCGGTCAGCTGCCGCTCTCCACGGGTTCCGCCGGCTGCTCCTCATTGATCGGCACCGGCTGAGCCTCATCGCCCTGTTCGGGCGCATACTCCTCGGACGGCCCCTGGGGCTGGTTTTCTTCATAGCCGGGATCAGGGGTATCCTCTTGGGATGGGTCCTGGGGCTGGTTTTCGTCATAACCCGGATCAGGCACATACTCTTCGGACGGCCCCTGGGGCTGGCTTTCGTCATAACCCGGATCAGGCACAATCTCTTCGGATGGCCCCTGGGGCTGGCTTTCATCGTCTCCCGGGCCGGGGACGTATTGCTCGTCCGGACCCTGGGGGGCTTCCGCCTCCTCTCGCAGCTGTTCTTCCTGGGGGGACAGAACATCAGGTTTCTGCTGGCTGCCGGCGGCCTCGACCTCCTGTTCCGCCTCGGCGGGCTGGGCACTGGCAACAGCAGGGGAAAAATGGTTGCCGGGATAAATGAAGATTGTGGCGGCAAATATGATAAAAGCGGCCCGTCGTATGATTTTTTTTCTCATGCTCATCCTCAATTTCAGAAAAAATGATTGTTGCAAAGCCATTTAGTGGGGAGGATTATAATCATTATTTTTTGCTTGCACCATGCTATTTTTTTATAATCACCCCGGCAGTGGGCAAACATCGCCGGAACAAGGGCGAGCGGGGGAAAAGATATACCAATCCCGTGGCAAGTTAGGAATTTTTCTTGCATTTGCCGGAATTTTGCCATAGCAATAATAGGCGAGGCTCTTGCAAAATGACGTCACCCCGGCGAAAGCCGGGGTCCAGAACAGGAGAAATGGGGCTGAATGACTGGATTCCGGCTTTCGCCGGAATGACGATATGGCACCTTGTTTATTTTGCAAGAGGCTCAGGCGTACCGTAAATTCGGGGAAAGGATAATGGGGATATTTTGATGTTGCGCGCCAAGATCATATTTGTTTTTGCCGGCCTGCTCGTTTTCGCAAGCTCTTCCGCCGGGGCGGATGATGCGTGCGCCAACCTGATCACCACCCGCTGTGAAGTGTGCCATTACGTGACCCGGATCTGTGAGAGCCTGGGTAAAAAAAGTAAGAGCTCCTGGAAAAGAACAGTGGGCAACATGGTCTTGTATGGGGCACAGTTGAATCAAGACGAACAGCGGGAACTTGTCGACTGCCTGAGCGGTCCGTCCGCGGCTATCACGGACCGGTGCCGGAAATAGTCAGCAGAGGAGTGACAATGGAGCAGATCCAGACCCAGGGACAGGTGTTCAAAGAGTGCCCGGCCTGCCGGACAACATGGTTTGATTACGCGGATTTCCTGGCAGACCCTTGCCTGCAGCTTATCGGTTATCAGGCGCTGTTCGAAAATTTGAGCAAGGGCCTGTTTCTTTTCAACCATTCCTGCGGCACCACCCTGTCCATCAGCGTGGAGACCCTGCAGCATCTCTATAACGGTCCGCTTTACAAGGAAAGGGCCATGGGCAGTAAAAGATGTCCGGGGCACTGCCTTATCAAAAATGAAACCAGACCGTGTCCGGTCAAATGCGATTGCGCCCATGTGCGATCAATCATGCAGATCATCAAGAAATGGCAGAAGGCGGAACGTGGCTGTGTGAAGTCGGAGGACGGGGGGCATCAACCGCTGCAGAGATGAGATATGACAGTGCCGTTAACTCATAAAAAAGGCTTTTTTCACCACGGCGCGCACAGAGATCGCAGAGAAATATTTTTTTACAGTCAGTCAGCTCCGTGCTCTCTGTGGCTAATTTTCAGTTTTTACAAATTCCTCTTATTTTCCCAAAGGCTCGTTAAGCAAAATCCGTTTTCCGCTGATCAAAATGAAATTGAAAGAGCAGATAGTCTTCCTCGCTTTCAAAATAGATCTTATAGGGCAGGGTCCTTAAGATATGCAGCATGGCCTCGTTTATCTTGAGCACCTCGCCGGTAAAGCCTGCCACCCCTTTTTCCCGCGCCACATCGATGAGCTTGGCCAGAATGAAACGGGTGAGCCCCTGGTTGCGGTACTGTTTGGTCACGGTGAAGGCGACTTCCGCCTGATTGAGGGAGCGGTCAAGATAATAGGAGCCGATTGAGACAATCTTCTGCTGCTCCGCCGTGCCCACCAGACCCACCAGCACGAAAACCGATTCGTAGTCCACGTTGACGGTTGCCTGGGTCTCCTGATGGGGGAAGGTGCTTTTTGGCGAGAAGAAGCGCAGCTTGCGGTCGTCCTGGTCAAGCTCATAGTAGAGTTCCTGCAGCATCCGCTCATCCGTCGGTTTGACCGGCCGGAAAAAGACGGGAGTCTGGTCGCGGGCCGTGAAGTGCCATTCGAATTTTTCCGGATAGACCACCACCACCCCGTCCTTGGTCTGGGGCAGCATCTGGTCCGCGTAGGTGAAATGCAGTCTTTTCGCCTCCTCCAGCAGCTCCATGCGGAATTTCGGATGGGCGATGCCGATCATCAGCATCACTCTTTCCCTGATGCACTTGCCGTGGAGATAGGCCACCCCCCATTCGGTGACCACATAATGCACGTCGCTGCGCGGCACCACCACCCCGGATCCCGGTTCCAGGGTGGCGACGATGCGGGATTTTTGCCCGTCTTTGGTCAGGCTGGGCAGGCAGATGATCGGTTTGCCCCCCTCCGAGAGGGCCGCGCCCCTGGTGAAGTCCAGCTGCCCGCCCACCCCGCTGTAGAAATGCGCGCCGATGCTGTCCGAGTTGATCTGGCCGGTCAGGCAAACGGACAGGGCGGCGTTGATGGAAACCATCTTGCTGTTGGCGGCGATATTGGCCAGGTTATTGATGCGGGAAACGGGGTGGAACTCGATGAAGGGGTTACCGTTTACGTAGTCATACAATCTTTTGGTGCCGATGACAAAGGAGATCATCACATGGGGGTGGATGTTCTGCCGGCAGTTGACATTGCCGGACTCGATCAGGTCGATGACCGAATCGGACAGCACTTCACTGAAGATGGCCAGATCACTTTTGTCCCCCAGGTGGCGGAGCACGGCATTGGGAATGGCGCCGATGCCCAGCTGCAGGGTCGAGCCGTTTTCAATGAGCCGGGCGCAGTAGCTGCTGATTTTTTCCGTCACCTTATCCGGCGGCGGGTAGGAAAATTCCAGCAGCGGCGCCTCGTGTTCCACATAGTAATCAATGTCGGCAAAGGGGACAAAGGAGTCCCCGCTGGTCCGCGGCATCAGAGGGTTGATCTGGGCGATGACGATCTTGGCGCATGCAAAGACGGTGTGGTTGATATCCACGTTGATGCCCAGCGAACAGAAACCGAATTTGCCCGGCGGGCTTACCTGCAGCAGAGCGACATCAATTCGCAGCCGGCCTGATTTGACCAGCTTGGGGATATCGGAAAGGGAGATGGGGATATAATCGGCCTTGCCCTCGTTGACCGCCTGGCGGATCGATTTGCCGACAAACAGGGCCTGATGCCGGAACGGGGAGGGCTCCTCACTGTCAAAGAATTTGTTGTCGGACAGGGTGAGAAAATGGAGGATCTCGCAATCGGTGAAGTGATGCTTGTGGGAAACCAGCTGGCTGGTCAGGATGGTCGGCTCGCTGCAGCCGGTGCCGATAAAGATCCGGGAGCCGGGTTGAATGATTTTCGTGAGGTCTTCCGGGGAGATTTTCTTGCTCATGCTGATCCGGTCATACGAAATATTTTAGATTTCAGCTGGTTGCTGAAAATCCCTGGTGAAACACGACAGTGCCTTGCGGAATTTTTTCAGCAAGCGGCAGGGCAAGAAAAACCTCCTGGGGAATACCCTCATAAATTAACTCCGGGATATTTCTAAAGCCGAACCGTTGATAGTAGCCTGGGTCACCCACCAGAAAGCAGCCCTTGCTTCCCAAGGCTTTCAGCCGGGATAATCCTTCATGCATAAGAGACTTGCCAATGCCCTGCCGTTGATATGCCGGCAGCACACTGATCGGTCCGAGCCCATGCCAGTTTGGACTGCCATCGGAAATTGCCACCGGCGAGAAGGCGATATGGCCCACCACCTGTCCGTCAATCTCCGCGACCATCGAAAGAGTGAGCGCCCCGGCACTCCGCAGTGCCTTGATGATGAATTGTTCCGTCTGATGGCTGATCGGATGATTCTGGAAGGCAGCGATGGTGACTTTGTCAATTGCGTCGATATCTGAGGGTGTTTCGTGTCTGATGATCATTTTGGGTTCTCAATTTTCATTGGATATTTTTATGATGGTGAACGCCGCTGCTCAGGGGCTGCGCAGTTTCAGCGGTCCCTTGCAGCAGCATTGTTACGCCGCTTCATTATTGTTTTCTTCAGCAAGTTGGTAACCAGAACGCACGGAAATTATTCTAAATTGTAAGTTTTTTTTAACTTTCTTTTGGTTTCATTACTTAGAGGAATTTCTCTATCCCAACACATTTCGTTAATTAATTTTTGTGAGCTAAAAAAACCAACCTTAATATTGTGCCAACCATACCAAACAAGCATACCTCCAATAAGCCAAGTGACTATATTACTACCAAAAAACAAGAAAATACTCAGAGCGATTGCGCAAGAAAACAATCCCAAAACAATAGGAACTGAACGGGCTCCTTTTTCTCGGGGGATTGAATTCGCCGTTCCATCTATTTCGCTAACAAAAAATAGATTTCCGCATTCCTTACATTTAAAAAATGGAATTCCGGCAGAATTTCTACCTATAAAAAAATCGTTATCAAAATCGTTTAGGTACGTTTTTTGATGACACTCTGGGCATTCCATCGTTTTGTTTCCTAGGATTTTTTTATCAAAAGGAATCTACCGTTACTGAAAGGGGCACCATCAACTTATGCCAAACATAATCTGCGGTTTGTTTACATATATGGCTATATTGGTCCCACGGCGCTTTGCCAGCTTATGTCTCAGACTTTTTTCTTATAACCACGCGCCGATCGATTTCCCTATCGCTATGAGAATGACAAAGCCCGCAAACCAGATATCCAGTCTTCGCTAAAACCTCTATCTCTTCAGTTTGGGGGGATAGGCCTTGCCAAACGCATCCTGGCTGAAGCACATATGGGAGAGGTTGCTCGATACTTGGCTCGGTCACGAGCATAGAAATACTAGGTTTATGTCTCAACATGGCGAAATACGTTTTATAATGCTGAATAACCAAATTCGTTATTGTAGTAGGCCTATCTCCCACGTTGGTTGCCTGAGCCGATATGAATGTTTGCCGAGCTCTGGAGGGATCTCCCATAATGATCATACCGGAGTTGACCACGAACCGTATCCTGGGACCAGCGGTTCTCCATTTGTATATGTCCCAAAGGAGAACTACGGTCGCTACTACGGCGCCCCACCAGGCAACTACATCTGTCCCCGTAAGTTCGATGCTAATAGGTTTCAATGCTCATTCCTGGTTGACGAATAACAAGTTAATATCTGGTTTCTTGATATCTACACAAAGTCAATTACGTTGACAACGTAATTGAGCCATGTAAGCTGAGTTTTTGCCCAGATAGCATCCATTTGCAGCTTGATAATAACGCAAATGGCAAGCCTTTCGTTGCAGCGTTTCAACGTTTCAGCGTTCGAACGTTGAAACGTTTGTTCCCCCGGCACCGCAGAATTGCTTTCCCCGGCCGGGCCTGCTATCATATGCCCAGATGCAACTGACTTCGTAACCGATCACCGGATTGCCGGGTCATAGCGGCCCGTATAGCCCCATTTTTCAATGAAGGTGACGTAGGGGCGGTTCGCGAACCGCCCCTGTGCGAACCCCCGCAACATAAAAGAACTGTAGGGGCGCCCCTTGTGGGTGCCCTCATGCCCGGCGGGCACCGAAGTGGATATCACGGGTGTGAACTACCCGGACAGTGGCAAACAAGGGCAGCCCAATCCGAGGGCACCCACGAGGGGTGCCCCTACATCGCAACCCCCGAAGGAGGATTTTATGGACAGGCGGCAGTTCATCAAGGATGTTTTCCTCTGGTCAGCCGGGGCCACCCTGGCTGTGCCCCAATTCCGCATCATCCCCAGCGCCCTGGCGGCCGAAAGGCCCCAGCCGCTGCTGTCCGTGGCCAAGGGCGCGGACTATGCGGCCCTGGTCTCCCGGGTGCTGGCTCCCCTGGGCGGCATGGGCCAGTTCGTCAAATCAGGCGACAAGGTGGTGATCAAGCCCAACATGGGCTGGGACCGCAAACCGGAGCAGGCGGCCAACACCAATCCCCTGGTGGTCATGGCCCTGGCCAGCCTGGCCCTGCAGGCCGGGGCGGGCAAGGTGCTGATTTTTGACCGTTCCTGCAACGAGGCCCGGCGCTGCTACGCCAACAGCGGCATCCAGGCTGCCCTGGCCGGCCTTGATGACCGGCGGCTGAAAATCGACCACATGGATAATCGTAAATTCGTGCCGGTGCAGATTGCCAGGGGAAAATCGCTGACCAGCTGGGAGATCTATAAGGACGCCCTGGATGCGGACTGTTACATCAACGTGCCGGTGGCCAAGCACCATGGCCTGAGCCGGTTGACCCTGGGGTTGAAAAACAGCATGGGGGTGATCGGCGGCAACCGGGGCGACATGCATCACGATCTCGGCCAGAAGCTGGCTGACCTGGCCACGGTCGTCAGGCCGAAGCTCACGGTGATCGACGCCACCCGCATCCTGCTGCGCAACGGCCCCCAGGGCGGCGATCTCAACGATGTGAAACAGCTCGACACCCTGATCGCCTCAGCGGACCCGGTGGCGGCGGACGCCTATGCCACCACCCTCTTCGATCTGCAGCCGGCTGACATCGATTCCACCGTGGCTGCCTATAACATGGGCCTGGGCGAGATGGACCTGGCCAAAATCAAGGTATTGACCGCGTAGGCCGCCCATGGTCCGTAACCGCAAAATCCCGGTCTATCTGTGGCGCCGGCTGTGCCAGCTGCTGTTTTTCGCCCTGTTTCTCTTTCTGTTCATCAAGACGGACTATAGCGGCTCCGACGAGCTGGAGTATGCCGTTAATATTCTCTTTCGCCTTGATCCGCTGCTGGCCCTGGCCGCCATTTTCGCCGGCAAGACCCTTGTTGCCCTCATGCTGCCGGCGCTGATTACCCTTGTTTTTACCCTGGTTTTCGGCCGTTCTTTCTGTGGCTGGATCTGCCCCATGGGCGCTCTGGTGGATGGCGCGGCTGCCGTCATCCGGTCCCCGCAGGGAACGGTGGGCAAAGAGCTGCGCCCGGTCAAATACTACCTGCTCATTTTCATCCTGGTGGCCGCTCTGCTCGGCCTGCCCCTGGCCGGTTATCTGGACCCCTTTTCCCTGCTGGTGCGCGCCTTTTCCTTTGCCGTCTATCCGGCCTTTGATTTTGCCGTCTCCTCCTTTTTCACCTTCACTTACCTGCACGCCCCGGACTGGGGCAATGCCGCCCTTGAGCCGGTTTATGACTTTTTAAAAAACACGGTGCTGCCCTTCAGCCACCGGGTCTATGGCCTGGGCCTCCTCTCCCTGCTGCTCCTGGCCCTGGTCCTGGTGCTGAACCACTGGCAGCGCAGGTTTTTCTGCCGCAACCTCTGCCCCCTGGGCGGTCTGCTGGCCCTGGTCTCCCGTTTTTCCTGGCTCACGGCCCACGGCGGAGACGAGCAGTGCGGCAAATGCCGGCAATGCCGCGCCATCTGCCGCATGGGCGCCATTGCTGAGGACCGGCGGATCTCGCCGGCTGACTGCAATCTCTGTCTCGACTGTGTCGCCCTCTGCCCCCGCAACCGAATTCACTTCTCCTTTCGGCGTCCGCAGCCGGATGCCGTTTCCTCCGGCATGACCCGCCGGGCCTTTGCCGGCACGGTGGCCACGGGTGCGCTGCTGCCGCTTTTCCTGCCGGGCAGACCGCTTACCCGCCGGCCGGACCCGCTCTTGATCAGGCCGCCCGGCGCCCTGGCCGAGGACGAGTTTCTCGGCCGCTGCGTGCGCTGCGGCGAGTGCATGAAGGTGTGCATCGGCAATGCCCTGCAGCCCGCCTTGCTCGAAGCCGGCATTGAGGGGATGTTCACCCCCCTGGTGCGCAGCCGCATCGGCTACTGTGAGTATAACTGCACCCTGTGCGGCCAGGTCTGCCCCTCCGGGGCCATCAAAAAACTGACGCTCCCCGCCAAGCACGCCGTGGTCATCGGCCGGGCTTTTTTTGATAAAAATCTCTGCCTGCCCTATGCCAAGGGCATCCCGTGTATTGTCTGCGAAGAGCATTGCCCGACCCCGGACAAGGCCATCAAGTTCCGCCCGCAGCAGGTGGTTAATGCCAGGGGTGAGACGGTGACCGTGCTGCAGCCCTTTGTGGTGGATGAACTGTGCATCGGCTGCGGCATCTGCGAAAACAAATGCCCGCTGCCCGGCAGGGCGGCGGTCAGGGTGACCGGCGAAGGTCAGACACGCCAGGCAGGGCTGACGTTGAGCGGCGGGTAGACATTTTCTGTGACAATCGGCTTCATCCATTGACAGCAACAGACAATTTGTCTATGGTTTTTTCTGTTGCTTTTCTGAAAAATAGCCTGTCATTTTGATGGATTGGTCGTTTTATGGACACGAAAGAGATTAAAAAAATTCTGGTGGTGGACAATAACTCGGTCATCCTGCGGCTGATGAGCCATATGCTGGAGGAGATGGGCTATGAGGTCTATACGGCCGTTGACGGTCTGGACGCCCTGGAAGTTCTCAGCGGCTTTGCGCCTGATGTGATCTTTGTTGATCTGGTAATGCCCAAGATCAATGGGGAGAAGCTGTGCCGCATTGTGCGTAGCCTGCCGGAGATGGAGGAGGTTTATCTCGTCATTTTCTCGGCAATAGCGGCGGAGGAACAGGTCGATGTCAAGAAAATCGGGGCCGATGCCTGTATCGCCAAGGGGCCGTTCAAGGAGATCAGGGAGCACGTGAAAAAGGTGCTTGGCCTGGCCGCCAGCCGGCGGACATCTCCACCAATGGGGGAGATCATCGGCTCGGGGAGCATCTTTGAACGGGAGATTACCAAGGAGCTTCTTTCCACCAAAAAACACTTTGAGATCGCCTTGAACCGCATCTCCGACGCCTTTTTCGAACTCACGCCGGAGGGCAAGATCGTCTATGCCAATGAGGCCGCCTGTAAGCTGCTTGGCCTGGCCGAGGAAAAGGTGCTCTCCCGGCGATTTGATAATTTTTTTGCGGCAGAGCAGCACCCCTTTATCGCCAAGCTGCTCTTTCAGGCCGGCACCGAGCTGGTCACGGTGGGTGAGGACAGTCCGCTGTTCATGCATGACCGGCAGATTCTGCTGAACCTGGTGGCGGTCACCGATCTGAGCCAGCGGTTTATCATCGTCATCATCCATGATGTCACCGAGCGCAAGAGGACGGAGACGCACCTGATCAAGCAGCAGGAAAATCTGGAAAAACTGGTGGCGGAACGGACCGTGGCCCTTATGGAGGCCAATACCAAACTGCAGCGGGATATTGTGGAGCGCAAGAAACTCTATGACCAGCGCGAGGATCTGATCCATGAGCTGCAAAACGCCCTGGCCAAGGTGAAGACCCTGAGCGGTTTTCTGCCCATCTGCTCGGCCTGCAAGAAAATCCGCGACGACAAGGGCTACTGGCAGCAGCTGGAAGCCTATCTCGGCAAGCACTCCGGCACGGAATTCAGCCACAGCATCTGCCCGGAATGCGCCAAAAAGCTGTATCCGGAACTGCAGGATAAAGAATAGCCGCCCTTGTCCGCAGACAATCTGCTCTGGAATTTAGTCTCCATAATTTATTCTGATGCATAAAATATCGCGGGCAAGGCCCGCTCCTACGGAGAAATGCGACTTTGGATGGGTTACACAGTACGCCGTTCCGTTGCGTTGCAACATCAGAAGTGCTGACGTTACCAACCGGTGACAAAAGATTGCCAAGGCATGGTGTCTTTTGTTACCATCTGAAGTGCCATGCAGCTCAAAACCAAATTCATCATCGCCATCTCCGCGGTGGTTATCGTCTCCTACGGCATAACCTTTTACCGCACCTCCTCCTTCCAGGAAGAGCTGGTGAAGGCCCAGGCCGCCAGCCAGGCCCGCATGCTCTACAAGCAGCTGCGGCTCACCAGAAAGTGGGTGGCTGATCACAACGGCCTCTTTTTCATGAAAAAGGAGGGGGTGGCGGTCAGCCCGTTTCTGCCGGATGCGGAGATCGTCACCGCCGGCGGCGAAAAACTGGTGAAGCGCAACCCGGCCATGGTTACCCGGGAGCTGTCCCTCTATGCGGCCAGGGAAGGTCTGGGCCAGTTCGGGGTGGTCAGCCTGCACCCGCTCAATCCGGCCAATGCCCCGGATGATTTTGAGCGGCGCAGTCTGCTCCGCTTCAAACAGGGGGAGCAGGAGATGATGGAGATCCAGGACCGGGCAGGCCAGAAGCAGCTGCGCTACATCGCTCCCCTGGTGATCGAGCCTTCCTGCCTGGAATGCCATGTGGAGCAGGGTTACAAGGTGGGCGATATCCGCGGCGGACTCAGTGTCACCATCCCCATGGGCTGGGCCTATGCGGACATCAGAAAAAATAATCACCTGCTGCTTTTCATCGCGGTGTCGACCATCTGCGTGGTGTCGATTTTTCTTTTCTGGCTGGTGGATAAACTGGTGGTGCACCGATTGCGGGATCTGGCCGATATGATGGACCGTTATCCGGGCAACATCACCCCGGAGGAACTGGCCCAGCTGCCGGCGCAAAAGGATGAGATCGGCAAGTTAACGAAAAAATTCAAGGACCTCTGCCGGCGGCTCACCCTTTCCCAGCAGGAGCTGAACCGCACCCAGGAGCAGGTCTTCCAGAATGAGAAGCTGGCGGCCTTGGGCCGATTGGTGGCCGGGGTGGGCCACGAGATCAACAACCCCCTGGCCGGCATGCTCAACTGTGTGAAAAGCATGCAGGAGAGCCCGGATGATCTGGCCCAGAATCGCCGCTATCTGCCGCTGCTGGCCAAAGGGCTCGACCGCATCCGCCATACGGTGCGGCAGTTGCTGAACTTCGGCCGCCGGGAGCCGCTGCATCCCCAGCAGGTGGATGTGGACGGGCTGATCGGCGAGTGTTTCGAGCTGCTCGGCTACGGCCTGAAAAATATCGAACTCATCCTGGATCTCCACCTGCCCCGGCCCTGCTGCGTGGATGTGGAGGCCATGAAGCAGGTGGTGATGAATATCGGCATCAATGCCATCCATGCCATGCCCGAGGGCGGCACCCTGACCGTGTCGAGCAGGGCCAGCGACGGCAGGATCACCCTGCGCTTTAGCGACACCGGGGTGGGCATTGACCCGGAAAACCTGCAGAAAATCTTTGATCCCTTCTTTACCACCAAGGAGGTGGGGGAGGGCACGGGTCTCGGTCTTTCCGTCACCTTTGCCCTGGTGAAACGCATGGGCGGGGAGATCCGGGTGGAAAGCGAAAAGGGCAGGGGCGCCTGTTTCATGGTTGAACTGCCGGCGGAACAGACCTGCGCGGACAATGAGGAAAAAGATCATGACATCAGTAAATGAGCTGCCGTCTGCCCGGATTCTGCTGGCTGAAGACGATGAGATCATGCGTATCACCCTGGGTGACCGGCTGGTCAAGAACGGCTGGCAGGTCGATGAGGCGGAGGACGGCAGAAAGGCCCTGCAGCTGATTGAAAAGAACAAGTATCAGGTGGTGCTGTCCGATATCCGCATGCCGGGGCTGGACGGGGCGCGGCTGCTGGAGGAGATCAAGCGTCTGTCCCCGGATACGGATGTCATTCTGATGACCGCCTATGGCGGCACGGAGGATGCCGTGGCCTGTCTGAAAAAAGGCGCGGCGGATTATATTTTGAAGCCCTTTGACATGGATGACCTGACCATCCGCCTCAGGCGGCTGCTGGAAATTCAGGCCATCAAGGTGAGATGCGTCACCCTGGAGGAGGACAGCCGGTACCAGCGGGTGCCGATTATCGGCAGCTCCCGGGCCATGCAGGACATGCTCAAGCTGGTCGGCCAGGTGGCCCTGTCCGAGGCCACGGTGCTGGTGTCCGGAGAGAGCGGCACGGGCAAGGAGCTGGTGGCGGCGGCCATTCACTATGGCAGCAGGCGGGCGGACCAGCCCTATATCCGTATCAACTGCGCGGCCATCCCGGAGGGCTTGATGGAATCGGAGCTGTTCGGCCATGAGAAAGGGGCCTTTACCGGCGCCGCGGCCCGCAAGGCGGGCAAGTTCGAACTGGCCGACCGCGGCACCATCCTGCTGGATGAGATAGGGGACATGCCCCTTGACCTGCAGGCCAAGCTGCTGCGGGTGCTGCAGGAGCATGAGATCGAACGGGTGGGAGGCACCAGAAGCATTTCCATCAATGTCCGGGTTCTCTGCGCCACGGCCAGGAATCTGGCCGATGAGGTGAAAAAGGGCTCATTCCGCGAGGATCTCTTTTACCGCCTCCAGGTCATCCCCATTGTGGTGCCGCCGCTGCGGGCCCGCAAGGAGGATATTGCCGAACTGAGCCGTTATTTTCTCGCCCAGTTCAGCAGGGACCGGGGCATGTCGCTGCAACTCTCCGACGAGGCCCTGGCCACCCTGCAATCCTATGATTTTCCAGGCAATGTCCGGGAGCTGCGAAATATCATCGAGCGGGTTTCCGTGCTTGCCACCTCGCCGGTGATCCAGCCCTGGAATCTGCCGCCGGATATCAGCGGGGCCTGCGAAGCGGACACAAACGACAATCTGCAGCTTGCCGCGGCCGTGGCCAGTGCGGAAAAATCATGCATTATCCGGGCCCTGCGCCGCACGGACGGCAATAAAACCGAGGCGTCCCAGCTGCTTGGCATCAGCCGCAAGAATCTGTGGGAAAAGCTGAAATTATACGGTCTGTAAGCCGCAGGGCTGAATGTTGCTGCTGTCTTGCCATGGTGCCTTATTGTCGCCGCCCCGCTCGCGATCTGCTTGTTTTTCCTCGCCAAATTTCCTGGTTTGCCTTGATTATTGTGCTGATTTTCACTATCTTATTGGCAACGCTGCTCTGGCAGTGCGTGGCAAGCTGCAAGCCCGGCTCATGGCGGCTGGGCGGCTCTGGGATAAACGTCAATGACAGGTTCGGGAAATGGAACGAGCGGATTACCGGGGCGACTGCTGAAAAGGCTTCAAGGACGCAAGGCTGCGTCTGAGAGAGAGCAGGGCGGGCATGCGTTTCAGCTTTATCTGCACCCAGGCCCAGGCGGCCAGGATGGAGCGGGTGGTGGTCAATGCCGACGGCCGGATTGTCTCCAGGCAGAAGACCCCGGAGGGGATGATCTTTGAGGTGGAAAAAACCTAGCCGCAGCAGACCCTGCTACTGAATCTTGAAGGTCTCGTCATCTTCGTAAAGGTGGCGGAAACCGTGGATCTCTTCCAGTTCGGTCATTTTTTCAATGGCCTCTTCCCTGGTGATGCCCAGGGAGGCGGCGATGTCATCCAGGTGATAGCAGGGTTCACCGTCCGGGGTGCAGCCCGAAGGTTTCAGGTCGGGATAACAGGCGCTGGTTGCCGTATGGGAGGCCTGGCCCAGCATTTCCCTGATCTCGGGGGGGCCGTAAAGCAGCAGCCATTCAACGGCTTCAGACCAGATTTTGCTGTCAATGGTCTTGTTTTCAACCACGGCCATGGCCATTTCCACTGTCCAGGTATTTTTGAAATTGTCCATTGCTTTTTCCGTATTGCTCAAGGTAGTTTTGTTGACGTAAGTGGAACATTATTGATAGTAATCATCTCCATGTGATAAATCAACAGAGGAGCATGTTCTCTTGCCAGATGCATTCCTTCTTTTCACCCTCTTCACACAAGGTTTTTGAAATGAAATCAGATTGCCACCCCGCTGCCTTTTTTCTGTCGCTGCTTTTTTTTCTCGCCCTGTTTCCCCTGTTTGCCGCAAAATCTGCCTCTGCCGGGGAGCTGCGTGGCGATCTCGCCGTCTCCTTTGATCCGGCCGGCCATTTTCTGCGCGGTACAGCCCGCTTCAACCTGGCAGCGGGTGAACCGCTCATTCTGCAGACCGGGGGGCTGGAGATTGCAAGCGTTACGGTAGACGGCGAAAAGCAGGAGGTCACTATCGGCGAGGACGGCCTGCTGTCGCTTGCCGCCCAGGGAGGCCAGCCGGCGGCGGACATTGCCTTCACCAGAAAAATCGAGCCGGGTTCCTCCGCCAGCTCCATGATCGACAGCCAGGGGATCGTGCTGCTTGACCTCTGGTACCCTCTTCCCCTGCAGCCTGCGGTGATGAGCCTCATTGCCGAAATTCCCGCTGATTTCTCGGCGGTTTCCGAAGCGGATGAGATGAGTTACCAGCAGTCGGGCGAGACAAAAAAGGTGTCGTTTTCCTTCAGCCGGCCGCAGACCTTTGTCCATTTCATTGCCGGTCCCTATCAGGTGCGGGAGGAGAAGATGGCCGGCGGCACGGTGGTCGCCACCTATTTTTTCCCGGAAGACGGGGAATTTGCCGAGCAGTACGGGGCAAAGACCAGGGGCTATCTGGAGCGCTATGAAAAGCTCATCGGCCCCTATCCCTATAAACGCTACTCGGTGGTGGAAAACCGGCTGCCCACCGGCTTTGCCATGCCCACCTTCACCCTGCTGGGCCAGAGCGTGGTGCGCCTGCCCTTTATCACGGAAACATCATTGGGGCACGAGGTGCTGCACTCCTGGTTCGGCAATGCCGTGGGGGTGGATTATGCCCAGGGCAACTGGTGCGAGGGGCTGACCACCTATCTGGCGGACCAGGCCTTTGCCGCGGATAAGGGTGAGGATGTGGATTTCCGCAAAGGCCAGCTGATCAAATACCAGAGCCTGGTGCGGGCCGACAACACCATGACCGTGGCCGACTTCCAGGATGCCGGCGACCACGGCGCCGCCAGCCAGGCGACCCGGGCGGTGGGCTACAACAAGGTGAGCATGATCTTTCACATGCTGCGCAAAAAGGTGGGCGATGAGGTTTTTTACGCCGCCCTGCGCGACTTTTACCAGCAGTATAAGTTCCGCAACGCCTCGTGGGAGGATATCAAACAGAGTTTCAATAAGGCCGCGTCCCTTGATCTGACCCCATTTTTCGAGCAGTGGCTGCGGCGGCCGGATGCGCCGGTTCTCTCCGTGCAGAAATTAAGGCTGGAGATCAAGGACGGGGAGCCGGAACTGACCTTTGATCTGGTGCAGCAGAATAACCCCCCCTATCAGTTCACCGCGCCGGTGCAGGTAAAAAACGGCAAGGAGATGGTCCGGCAGGATATTACCGTAACCCAGGCAAAAACGCCGGTTTCCTTTTCTCTCACCAGTATGCCGCCCACCATGGAGATTGATCCTGATTATGATCTGATGCGCAGCCTGGTGCCGGACGAGTTGCCCGCGGTATGGTCCCGCTTCCAGGGCGGGGTGGAGAAGATTGCCGTGCTGGCGGACGGCGGCGAAGAGATTTTTGCGCCGCTGCGGCCCATGTTGGAAGAGATGGGCTGTGCCGTGGTCACGGAGAGCGAGCTTGATACGCATGACCTGGGGGTAAAAAATCTGCTGTTTCTGGGTACCGGCTCCAAGGCCGGCCTGGGGCTCTTTGCCAAACCGGCTTTCCCGGCCACCGGCTTTACCCTGGAGGTGCGGGAAAACCCCCTGGCCCCGGGCCTGGTTGCCGTGCTGATGCAGGCCCAGAGCATGGAACAGGTGGCGGCGGTGGCCCGCAAGCTGAGCCACTACGGCAAGTATGGCTATCTGCATTTCGAGGATGGAAGGAACACGGAAAAGAGGGTTCCCGAGTCCGACTACGGCATCGGCTATATTCTCGATCAGCCGCCCCGGGGCGCTGCCGTGGCAAAGAGCCTTGATTTTGACGCCATCATGGACAGCGTTGCGGCAAACCGGGTGGTTTATGTGGGGGAGACCCATGTGAACCAGGCTGATCACGTGTTGCAGTTCCGGGTGCTGCAGGCCATCCACCAGCGGTATCCGGAGGTGGCCGTGGGCATGGAGATGTTTAACCGCAGCAGCCAGCCGGCCCTTGACGCCTATGTCAAGGGTGACATCGACGAGCGGCAGTTCCTCAAGGATGCCCAGTATTTCAAGAACTGGGGCTATGACTACCGTTTTTACCGGGATATCCTGCAGTATGCCCGGCAGCACAAACTGCCGGTCATCGGCCTGAACCTTGACAAGGACATTGTCAGCGCAACCTTCCGGGATGGCGGCATTGCCGGACTAACCCCGGAAATGCAGCAAGCCCTGCCGGAGGAGCGCGATCTCTCCATGCCGGGCTATCGCCAGCGTCTGGCCCAGGTCTTCCAGAGCCACAGCGGGCCGCATTTCCATGAAAACGACCAGAAAATGACAAATTTCGTCGAATCCCAGGTGCTGTGGGACGAAACCATGTCCCAGTCCATTGCCGATTATCTGACCGCGCATCCCCAGGCCAAAATGGTCATCATTGCCGGTTCCGGCCATGTGGTGAAGGAAAATGCCATTCCCCCCAGGGTGACCAGGCGGATTCCCGTGCAGCAGGCGGTGCTGGTCAATGTGCAGCAGGGTGAGCTGACCACCGATGAGGCGGATTATGTTTTCTTCTCCGACGAGGTGAATCTGCCGCCGGCTCCCGCGCTGGGGGTCATGCTGGCTGAAAAGGAGGCCGGCCCGACCATTGAGGGATTTTCCCCCAACAGCGGGGCCCAAGCCGCCGGCATGAAGAAAGACGACGTGGTCCTGGCCATGGACGGCCAGGAGGTGCATACGGTGGATGACATCAAGATCAACCTGCTGTACAAGGTCCATGGCGGCAAGGTCAAGGTCACGGCCCGGCGGCCGGTCTTTCTGCTGCCCGATGCGGTGCTTGATTTCGAGGTGCAGCTGTAACGAACGTTCCAGCGTTCCAACGCTGAAACGTTTAAACGCTTACATGTTGGAACGTTTCTTCGTCCTTGCCGTGGGCCGGGCGGCCAGGGGATCATCCGGCCAGTGGTGTTTCGGGTATCTTCCCTTGAGTTCCTTTTTCACCTCCGGGTAGGCGCGCTGCCAGAAGCCGGCCAGATCAGCGGTGATCTGGATGGGCCGGCCGGCAGGCGACAGCAGGTGCAGCAGCAGCTTGACCCTGCCGTGGCAGATGGCCGGGGTCTGCTGCAGGCCGAACATCTCCTGCAGCCGCACGGCCAGCACCGGCGTTTCACCGGGCCGGTAGTCGACGCGGATGCGGGAGCCGCTGGGCACCTCCAGCCGGTCCGGGGCCGCCCGCTCAAGTTCCTGGCGCTGCTGATAGGTCAGCATGGCGCTGAAGATGGCGGCAAGACTCAGTTGCCTCAGCTGGTCCCGCCGGGTGATGCCCCCGAGATACGGGGTGAGCCAGCCCAGATCCGCCAGCAGATGCCCGTCTGCCAGGCAGGGCCAGTTGCCTTCCGGCTGCCACTCCCGCAGGCAGTTGATGCGGGCCTGCAGCCGGCGGGCCTCCGTATTCCACGGCAGTGATTCCAGCCCCATGCGGCGGATGCCGTCGGCCATGGCCTGCAGGATCTTCTCTTGATCAGCCTGGGGCAGATTCTGCTCAGCAATCACCAGTCTGCCCAGATATTCCCGCCTGAGCGCCGTAACCCTTTGCTGCCCGTCATCCCAGCTGACCTGCTGCTGCCGGTGAAAGAGTTCCGGCTGGCAGGATCGCAGTTCCGCAGGAGCAACCGGCGCGGCCAGAAAGATGCGCCCCTCCTGGCGGCCGGCGTCGAGCTGGGCCACCACCAGATAGGGGCTGGCCGCCAGCGGGTCGCCGGGGGGCAGGAAGGCGCCGCGGCCCGCGGCCAGCTGGTAGCGTTCCCGCTGTCCCGGCCTTTGGGCGGCGATACGGTCCGGGTAGGCAAATGCCAGCACCACTCCCGCCATCTCTTCATCATATCCCTTGTCCTTATAGCCCAGCAGCTGCCGCCACTGACCGGCCAGCAGCTCTGCCCGGCGGCAGGCCTGCACCTCGCCGCCCTGCTCCCGGACCCCTGCCGGACCACGGCGGCGGAACCGGGCCAGCAAGGTCAATCGCAGGTGCAGATCGGCGCTGGCGTTCATGGAACTTTGTCCCAGCACATCACGTTCGGACACCAGGGCCGCCACATCGCAGGCCAGGGCCCCCTGGCCCAGCTCCCCGGCCTTGATCAGCATGTGGGCCAGGCGGGGATG
>Ga0172380_10001558_pt1 | contig 39064 bp, 62 predicted proteins | sample Leawe162metaG_FD_119747 | JGI IMG/M metagenome (GOLD analysis project Ga0172380, IMG submission 119747) | Leachate microbial communities from a municipal landfill in Southern Ontario, Canada - Leachate well 162 metaG | ecosystem: Engineered > Solid waste > Landfill > Unclassified | place...
ACCAATCCAGATATCAGGATGGACTCCAAATTCGCTCATGACAGCTCGTACGCCTGCGAGACTTTTTTCTGTAAATTGTTGCCACAGCTTTACGGATTCTTCATCACCTTCTGAGAGAAGCTTGAAGGCATCTCGACATTCCTGGTCTACTGACTCTTCTTTTTCTATTTTTTCTGTGATAGCGACGTATATTTCTAGGAGATGATGAACAGCATCTTTTTTAAATGATTCTTCGTCACCGAAATATTTCCAACCCGTGATAAGTTTTCCAAATATCCCACCCCAGTCTCCCTGATGCATATCCGCTGTCACATCATAGCCCATGGTGCGAAGCAAATTGATCGTCACCTGTCAGAAGAGAGGTGTGCAGAGATGGCCGATATGGAGAGGCTTCCCAATATTTGCTCCCATGTAGTCGATGATGATTTTCTCATTCTTTTTTTCGTAGGTTGGGAGTTTCCAATCACTCAATTCTTCTACATAAAATGAATCTGTGAGGAAGAGATTCACAAATCCACCTTGGATATTTCCATCGGTGACGAAGTCCTCATTTTTCATAAAATCCAGCACTTCTTGAGCGAGGATGGGAGGAGGTGTTTTCGTCGCTTTCACTGCAGGAAATATATTGATACAGATATCGCCAAATTTCCTCTCTGGAGGAACTGTGAATTGGAAGACATCAGCGGAACAATCTTTCTGCGTTGTTTCGAGGTATTTTGTGAGGGCTTCTCGGAGGATACTAGACTGCATAAAGGGAGAGATATGAATTGTCTCTAGTATAGACGAAAATTTCCGAGAGCAATGCCCTTATTGAGCTTGCTCATACTGAGCTATCTGCTCAAGAAACATTCTCTCAAATTCCTGTCTTGTTTCCCACTGTCTTTTGATTTTTCTTTTTATTCGTTCCATCATATTTGGTACATCCTCGGTCTTTATACGCAGTTTTCTTGCTATATCTTCATCATTTGCTTGAACAAGGCGCATATCCAGACATTCACGCTCTCGTGGGCTCAGATTCTCTAGAATAATATTTAATCCTCGCATTTGTTCCACCGAAGCATATATCTCATGTGCTATGCGAGGAGCTGTTTGTGTTGTTGCTTCTAGTCATAGATGAACCTTTCTTGCTCTGTTTTCTTGTAGGAAAATTCGTGCAGTTTCCTTAGCTATCTCTATGGCTCGCTCTTCGAAACTTCATTCTGTCTGTCCACCGCCTGTTTGTTCTTCGATAAGTTTGAGCCATGTTGCCTGCATGATATCCTGTATCGCTTCTTTTGGGAGTTTAAATCAAATTAAGGCTCCAGCAATTCTATTTTGACAACCGGCTATCAATTGTCACAATGCTTCCTGTGGCTTGTCTGTCTGATTTGGCTTTTCAGAAGGTGTGTTCATTTAATAACTATATATAAAATAATTCTTTGTCAAAAAATATAATGCAACATTTCTCTGCCCCATCACATCCTCTGATTCATGCATTTCTGCTTCGCCGAGAAGAGTTTCTGGGTGTAGAGAGGCTTATCGTGGAGACCCAGGAACAAGGAGAAAAACTCCTCGCGACACTCGAAACACTGCAACAAATGAACAATGACGAATGAATAATGAATAATGTAGGAAGTTCTTCTAAAAAATACAGACTCATCATGACAAAAACTGATATCCTCGAAGTTATGCATGATCCTGAGCTCGTGGGAATATTTCCTATTGAGACGCTGGATTGGGATGTGAGTGAACTCGAGAAAACCCATATTCTCAGACTTTCAAAGAGGATGAAATACTCCGAAGAATTGCTCGTGACTTGGCTCACCGATCATGGATACAAAGCTCAGAAATCAGATGAAGAAAACACATTTTTCCGTCAGGGAGATACAGTCAGTATTCAGACAAGGAAGGGGATTCTCCTTGTGAATTTTTTCTGAAGTACACTCGAGACTCTCTACCTTGATTCAGTCGAACAAGATGAGTGGAGGTTATTCGCTTGCTAATATTTCAGACTCCTATTTTCAGATACGGGCTCCTAATTCGGTTGGTACTTTTTATGGAAAAAGTACCCAAAACCATTCAAGGGAAAGAAACTCGCTATAGACTGTATTCATCTAGATGCAGCCTTCATCCCGCTCAGACCTACTCGATATGACTTCGGTCATATCTCCCCCTTAAAAATCTATTTCTGTTCTTCCATCAGTCGTATGCTAGATTAAATTCTTCTCTTTCAGAATTCCCGATTTTTCGAGAATCATCGCTTCCTCGACGCACCACGGAGAATATTTATCAGTGTTATTTTTGATTTCCTCGAGGAAATCGGTCCAGCTGATCCATTCGACTGCTTCGACTTCATTAGGATTTATCATAGGTTCATCTTCTGTGTAGCCAATGTGAATTGGGCATATCTCATTTTCCATGACACCGTCTTTTGAAAATTGATACCTGTATGGTGAAGCCTCTTCTGCCCACAGGACACTCATTCCGAGTTCGTCCTTGATTCTCCTCTTCGCTGCATCGATATTTGATTCATCGAGTCCTGGGTGCCCACAACAGCTATTCGACCAGGCGAGTGGCCAGGTTTTTTTGACATGGCTTCTCTGCTGCAGGAGGAGTTTCTTATCTTTGTTGAATATGAATATTGAAAATGCTCGATGAAGCGGTGTGACTGCTCCATGTACTTCTGATTTTGGCATTGTTCCGAGAATGGTGTTTGTCTCATCGACGAGTACGACGAGTTCGATAGGTTTTGACATGATTGATTTAGAGAGAATTGCTGGGGATTATAGGAGCTTCACCCGTCAAATCAAATCCCAGATATTTCCACAGCAGGAACAGTATTCATATTACTAGGAGAATCACGAGTGCCCACCAGAACCAGTGTCGCTTTTGTGATTGTTTCTCCTGTTTATTCTGGATATATCGACGAGCATCGTTGAGGACATTTTGTGGTAAGAATGTCCACATGATGAGAGGCAATACTACCATATCATCTGTGAGGCCGAGAAGTGGTAAAATATTGGGAAGTATATCAATAGGGCTCACGATGTAGGTGAGACTCAGAATAGCTACGAGGAGCTTCGTCTTTACTGGAGTCCGAGCGTCTATGTAGGCTCGGATAAGTGTGAGGATTTCACTTTTGAGTCAGCGGATTTTTTTTATATTTCCCAAGAGTCCCATATTTATTTTTTCATGAGATCGAGAAGAGCGGTGACAGTTTTCCAGTTTCGAGTCGTTGCTGGTACACCGAGTTTTTTCTCAAAAAATGTCGTTGAGAATTTCGTCATACCATATCCGTCAGGACAGTAGAGATAGATGCTGCTGCCATCTATGACGAATTCGTCGCTCTGGTATTTCTCATCTCGGACACTCGCTATGAGTTTTGCGTCTGGTGTTTTCTCGAGGAGTGTGACATGGAGTTTCATGATGTCCTTTTTCTTCTCGATGTAGGGATTATTTGTATATATTTTCTTCATTTCTTCCTCAGAGACGACGAGAACTGGAACGTCGAAACTGTAGTGTTCTTGGATCATATTTCCTATACTCTTCTCGATTTTTTTTGGGCTTGTTTCAGTACTTCCAAAGACTATATTTCCACTCTGGATATAGGTCATCACATTCTCAAATCCTGCTTTTTGGAACAGAGATTTCAGATCTTTCATAGCAATGATTCTCTGACCACTCACATTTATACCGCGGAGAACGGCTACATAGGTATTCATGTCTGTATTGTATTTATTTTCGCCAGAAAGCTACCTATCCTCTGATGAGGTAGGCGAGATATGCTACGTATATCAACACAAAGAGGATACCTTGCCAGCGCTCGAGATTATTTCTGCGACCGATGAAGAGTGCGATGAAGAGCAAGAGTGTTGCACCAATACACATGTAAATATCCGTAAAACTTGCTACAGGGACATTGATCGGACTGATGACTGCTGAGAGTCCGAGAATCCAGAAAATATTAAAAATATTTGAACCTACGATATTACCAACAGCAATATCATTCTGACCTTTTCGAGCAGCTACTATAGAGGTGACGAGTTCGGGCATAGACGTACCAATGGCGACAATAGTGAGGCCGATAACTCGCTCAGACATACCGAGAATCTGTGCTATCTGGACTGCTCCATCGACGAAGAGTTTTCCTCCAAACATGAGTCCAGCAAGACCTCCACCTATCATGAGTGCTGCCATTCAGTTACTATATTTCTTGATACCTGAATCGGTATTTTCTTCAGTTTTGCTGATGCTGGCGATGTAGTAGAGGAACACTGCAAAGAAAAATAACAACACAAAACCATCACGTTGGCTGATAATATTTGTCTCTGATTGACTGAAGTACATATCAGCTCCCAGGAGGCCTACGAGCACTATAGCGAGGAGGGAAAATGGTATCTCTTTCAATACTGTAGACCGGCCTACTGGTATCAGTCCTAGGAAACTGGTTACACCGAGTATGAGGAGGATATTTGCTGTATTTGAGCCTACGACATTGCCGAGAGCGATATCACTATTACCCTTTAGGCTCGCCATGACACTCACAGTGAGCTCAGGCAGTGAAGTACCAAATGCGACAACGGTGAGACCGATGACGAGACTAGAGACGCCAAATCGTTTGGCGATAGAGGCAGATCCTAGTACGAGGAAATCTGCACCTTTGACGAGGACTGCGAGTCCTACGACAATAAAAAGAAGAGCTATAATCATGTGGCGATTATAGGGGGGATTTCAAAAAAGAAATACTTCTTGCTGTTTTTAGAGCAGATCTGAGATATGTTTGTTTTTCTTTGAAGGAATCAAAAATGATGCCAGGATAGAGAGTGTCAGACAACCCACAATGACTCCGAGAGAGACGAGTATATCGACATGATAATAGCCAGAGATGAGCATCTTCGTCCCGACAAATGCGAGAACTGCAGAGAGACCGTATTTGAGATAGACAAAATTTCCCATCATACCAGCGAGAGCGAAGTAGAGAGAACGCAGACCGAGAATAGCAAAGATATTACTTGTATAGACGATAAACATATCATGAGAGATGGCGAGTACAGCCGGGATGGAGTCGAGAGCGAAGACAAGGTCGGTGAATTCGATCATGAGAAGAGCCACGAGCATCGGTGTTGCGTATCGTTTTGCATTTTTTATTATCACAAATTTTCCACCATCCATTTCTTTTGAAATAGGCATAACCTTCTTCAAGAGTCGGACGATGAGCTTCCTCTCAAATTCGATTTCTTCCTTGCTTTCAAAGAGCATCTTCACTGCGGTCAGGATGAGAAATGCCCCGAAAATATAGATGACAAAATGAAATGCTTCCAATATCTGTATCCCCAGAGCAATCATCACCGCACGCATCACGAGAGCTCCGAGAATACCCCAGAAGAGAATCTTGTGTTGATAGATTTTCTCGATTTTGAAATACGAGAATATCATGATAAAGACAAACAGATTATCGACACTGAGGGATTTTTCCATGACATAGGCGGTGACGAACTGGAGCGCTTTTTCACTTCCAAACCAGTGTGCCACGAGTCCACTAAATACAGCTGCGAGACCAATCCATATAGCACTCCAGATGAGTGCCTCCTTGGTCTTTATCTCATGTGCCTTTTTATTAAATATTCACAGATCCAGTGCGAGCATCACGAAGACAAAAATGATAAAGCCGATCCAGAAAATTGTTTGTATGTCCATAGGAAGTATTAATGATTATTCAGACAGAGTAGCTGTTTCTCCAGATATTCAAGAGTCTTATTGCCAGACTTCAACTATCACCTTTCTATTCATATCTATCGTATTTGCCTCATGGTCCCAGTCAGCGCCAGCTGCGTAGAGTCTCTCAAATGTATAGAAATCATCGTATCCATTTGATGTTCCTGGATCACTGATGAGAAATCCTGTTTCTGTGTATCACTTTATGAGCACAACATGATAGAGTGGTCCCGGAGTACGATAGTCGGGATTTCCGAGCAATCTGCCTGCTGTGAAATAGATAATGACTTTATTATCTCGCAGAGCACTTTTCAGGTCTTCCTCAGTATAGTCGGTGACTATTCTCGTCTTCAGGCCGTAGACTTCTCTGGCCATCTGTGCTGTTTCAACGGCGTTTGAATCCAGATGATACCCGAGAGTATTATCCTGCCATTCTACGAGCTTCGCAATCTGGGTTTCGACGTATTCTGGATCGAGTCGTGTCTCACGACTGCCAGAGAAATACTCGTGTATCATGATGAGACTTGCTTCTTCACATGCTTCACTATGCACTGGATCTGACCAGTCGCCTGTGGGTGCCTGCGGTGTAAATGGTACCGCGAGCTTGTGTGATTCATGAATAGTTTCTGCCTCTACGGCATGGTCCTGGTAGCCCATTATCTTCCTCGCAAATTCAAATACTGACGCCCGTGTTGCCGCATTACTCGCTCGTGGATTTATCTTGAGCTCAGTATCATCTTCTAAAACTTTTCTGATATAGTCGTAGAAAACCCTTGCCTGCCATTCATCGGTGAAAGCGTAGGCTTCCTTGTAGCCGATTCTATCTCCATCAGTTGGGAAATTCGCATCCCAGTAATAGCTGTATCCTGCCCATCCTCCACCATCATCAAATGCTTTCATGAGTATCCCGAGAGCCTCAGCGCGGCTCACATCAGCATAGGGTCGAGTCTTTCCTCCTACAGGATTGGCATTGATAAATCCGTGGTCTGCAGCCGTCTCGACGGTGCGGCATACCCAGTCAATATTGGACTTTGGTACATCGCTGAAGTCACCGCGACAGGTCTCGTTGCGAGTGATATTTTTCATTGCGAGGATCATTCCCATGATCTCAGAGCGGGCAATATTATCATTGAAGCGATACTTGACGGGATTGGTGCTCCAGTCGGTGATTATTTTTTTACTGGCGAGAAAATTAGCTCCTGCGATATCGAGAGAGGTATACGCAAAAGAATTCAGAACAAATAGCGAGAGAACAAACGATGTGATATATTTCTTTGACATAGAACATGGTTAAGAAATAGAAAGAACATTATAGTCATTCATCCCCTCAGTACAATCATCTTCACACAATCTCCGCAAAAGAAAAACTCCCAAATTTGGGAGTTTTTCTTTATGAGATGATATGACTAGAGTCCGAATCCTTTTGCGAAGAGATAGAGACCGAGCACAAACACGATGACGAGCGCAGTAGTCGTATTTGATGATTTATTGTGAAAGTCCTTCACAAATCTCTGTGTTGTTCGTGGGAAGAATACTCGGATACAGCCCTTGAATAAACTGATCCAACCGATGAGCGTGATTATGATGGTCCAGTCAGCTGACCAGACATTGAAGAGAAGAATATGTCCTACGCCAATCATCACTCCGAGAAATCCTGAAAATATGAGGAGTCCTTCTTCTTGAGCCATTTTCACAATTGCCTTCACATTTTCTCTGCGGACAAACATACCGACGCTCATGATGATAAATACTATACCCCAGAACTGTGCCAAAAATAATGCTGTGTTCATAATCTAGGATTGAGAAATAAAAAGGGAAATCTCTGGCTGATTATAATCCAAAACCTCTGATGATGAGATAGATACCGATGATAATCCAACCAAAGAATACGACGGAGAGGACCGTATCATTTTTGTAAATTGCGGCAACATTTTTTGTGGTCTTTGGGAAGCCGAGAAGGATGATTCATTTCACGAGCGCGATCCAACCGATGAGCGTGACGATACCTCTCCAATCGAGAGACCATACATTGTGCACGAGGATACTGGCGATACCTAGAGAGAGTGATGCATATCCTGAGATGAGTATGACACCTGGTTCATTCACTATTGATTTCATGTATCCAGTCACGGTGTCTCGTCGTATGAGAAAAAGTACCCCGAGGATGAAAATAGAAACTCCCCAAAACTGTGCCAGAAATACTGCAGCGTTCATAGGAAAAAATAAGGAAATAAAGCTCATTTAGTATATCCTTTTTTCTCTAAAATAAATATTTATGAGACTTGTGCAGGGAGAGTTTTTTCGTCGATAATTACCATTACTCGATTCTTTACTACTCTAAAAATTATACTAAATCCTGGATATTTATCTTCTGTATGTTTCTGCCGAAGGGCTTGCATAAGCGATTCCGCTGATACTCCTGCAGCTGGAATAAACACTTTTTCATCATCAGCGATGACTTCATCATGAGCTTCTGGATCTCTTTTTACTCTCGATGTATCGAGCAATCCTTCTTCCTCTATTTCAATTGTATCTGACATAAATAATGCTATAAATAATATTTATGCATTATAGATTATTTTTTGTTTGAGTCAAATCAAAGCATATGCATTATAGCCCAGAGGTGAGTGTAGTTTGATACGTTGAATGCGTGATATATTATTTGGACTAATCATCCATCTTGATTAATGAGCTCATTGCAATACCATCGTGGGTAACTTTCATGTCCCAAAAACGCCCACAATCCCTTGCCCTTGGTCTCGATTTCGCACCTGATTTTGAGAGGATTCGTCGTGAGCATAGCCCGATAGAGATTAATCAGATTAGTGATCCCACGCATCCGCCTGTGGGTGTGGAGTATGTCGAGTCTGCTACACTTTCAGAACTCGTAGAGTTTCTCAAAAAACAAAAAAAGATACTGGTTCTCACGAAACAGACACCCGTGATGGAGAAGTTTTGTGCGGATAATGACATAGAGGCAGAGATTCATGCGTGGAAACTTGGTGGTCCATCGTTTGTTCTGGATGGACAGTGTGTGATTACTGATGAACTCATCTGACCGCTTCTGGGTGGTGTGTTCCGACGGAAGAAGAAGCGACCGCAACTGGATTTGCTGGTACAAATAAAGGCGGGCGATCCTGTCGTTCATCTCTTTCATGGCGTAGGTATATTTTCGGGAATAGTCCGAAATACACTCTCTGGTACGGAGCGGGAATATATCGAGATAGAATACGCCGAGAAAGACAGACTTTTTGTCCCAGTTGAAGAGCTTCATCGTGTCTCGAAATTCGTCGGAGAGACGACGCCGACGCTCACTCGACTCGGTTCTCCATCATGGAAACTGATTCTCGCGAAGACCAATGAAGAGATTCAAAAAATTGCCGAAGAACTCCTCGCAAACCATGCGGCTCGTCGGATGGCTGGTGGCGTGTCTATGATGGATTTTCCCGAAAAAGAAGAGACATTTCATATCGCATTTCCGCATAAACATACGCTCGATCAGGAAGAGGCGATTCACGGTATCATGGCTGATATGAATAGCGAGAAACCGATGGACAGACTGCTCTCGGGGGATGTCGGATTTGGAAAAACAGAAGTCTCACTTCATGCCGTGTATCGAGCTTTTCTCAATGAGAAACAGACGATATTTCTCGCACCGCTTGTCGTTCTTGCGTATGAGCACTATGAGTCAATTCGTGAACGGTTGAAGCCGTTTGGCGTGAATGTAGCGATGATGACGCGTATGAGCACGACGAAGGAAATCAAGGCTGTCCTCGCTGGCCTCAAAGATGGTTCGATTCATTGTGTGATTGGGACACACAGACTTCTCTCACCAGATATCAAATTTCGCAATCTCGGACTCGTGGTCGTCGATGAGGAACACAAATTTGGTGTGGCAGATAAAGAGAAAATTCTTCATCTCAAGGCTGGCGTCGATACGCTCGCACTCTCCGCAACTCCGATTCCTCGCTCTCTCAATCTCGCACTTTCTGGTGTGAAAAATTTCTCCATCCTCTCGACTCCTCCAATGGGTAAAAAACCTATTCATACTGCAGTGGCTCGCTATGACCAGACTATCGTGAAGCGTGCTATCGAGGAAGAACTCGCTCGCGGTGGTAAAGTATTTTTTGTCCACAACACCATCAAGACGCTTCCAATTCTCAAAAAAGAAATCGAGTCACTCGTACCCAAGGCAAAAGTCGTCATCACGAATGGTCAGCTCCCGTCCGACGACCTCGAAGATCGTATCATGGAATTCAAGCTCGGTATGCACAATGTCCTCCTCACGACGACGGTGATAGAAAACGGAATCAACTTCCTCGATACAAACACTATCATCATCGATGAGGCAGAAGACTTTGGATTAGCTCAGCTTCACCAACTTCGTGGGCGTGTTGGGCGAGGGAAGATCCAATGAATTTGTTATCTCATGTATCGACAACCCGAGCTTCAGGACGAAGCACGAGAGAGACTCATGACTATCGCGAATCACACGCATCTTGGCGCTGGATTTGAGATAGCTCTCCGAGATATGGAGATCCGTGGCGTCGGTGATGTCCTGGGAGTGCGACAGTCGGGGAAGACACGAGATGTGGGCGTGAGCTTCTATCTCAAACTCCTTGAACAAAAAATCGAAGAACTCCAATCCTGAAAAAAAGAAACGAAAGTCGATACAACGATTGATCTGCCTATCAGTGCGTATATTCCTGATGAGGCATTTAGTTCTGACATCGAGAAGATTCACTTTTACCGAGAACTTGAAAGCGTTAGAAACGAGGAAGAACTCGCCGAAGTTATCGAACCGCTTAAGACTCGTATCGATGTAAAGCAGTCTGCGGTCGATCATCTCTTCTTGCTCATCCGTGCGAGATTACGATTATCCTCTCTCGGTATCAAACGCGTCCATATGCAACTCGGGAAGTACACCCTCGAATGGGGAGGAGAGTGAGAGAAAACACTCGCAGCTATGAAAGAACTCCTCAAAAAAGACACAAAACAGTCTGCTGAGGTTATGTCAGGAAAGAAGATTTGCTACTCTCGGAAGGCGTTTCAGAATCACGGGGATTTTCTGAGGTATTTTGTAAACTAGAGACTTGCTATTATTTCATCCATTTTCTCGGTACGGAGGCTACGCAGAGGATGATTTTCAGGGAGCTTTATCCTTTGAACTTCCACGATAGTTGTTGCTCCCCTTATTTTATCTTCTAGAGTGATGGTATCTTGCTCCTGAGAGTTCCTTCATCGTGTAAGTATATCTCATAAGCGAGTAATTGTTGAATGTCTATTCAACATTTGATCCAATGCTTCCGCTGGTGATAATTCTGGCTCACTTATACTAGGTGTTCAAAAAATACTCATAGTTTTTGTATTATAAGTATGAATTATTTATTTGCAATGACTATCTCAGTAATTTCTCAAAGCTTTCTATGCTTTTCTCCGCGAGTTCCATGCATGCCTTTTCTGGTCGGCAAAATCGGTGATAGTAGATGCCTCGTGCTCAGCACTGACTCGCACCAGTAAGCCCAGGGAGTCCATCTTCGATGACGAGACATTCTGCGATAGGAGCTTCGAGCATCTCTGCACATTTGATCCAGACTTCTGGATCGGGTTTGTGGTTGGTGAGGTCGTTTGCTCAGATGATTCACCGAAAGTATCAGTCTATTTTCATAAGTTCCAATACCCATTCGACACGTTGGCGAGCTGAGTTTGTCCCGATGGCGACTGGAATATTACTTTTTTGTGCATATTCGAGGAGAGGTATGAGACTCGGGTCTGATTCTAGTCCGGCTGTGAAGAGTGCTCTCTGACCTTCCCATATATTTTTTCTGAGCTCGCCTACTTCCAGTATGATACTATGATGTATCTTGAGACTTTCACAGACCTGATCCAGAGATTTACTTGCCCAGGCGTCTTTCTCGTATTCACTTTCTGCCACATCGAGATTTTTTTCAGAGAAAAATTTCCACAATACCTGCTTCATCACAGGCTGCGTATGAGCTATCACGCCGTCAAAATCAAAGAGAAGGGCACTATATTTCATCAGGATTGTTTATTAAAATTCAAAAAGCAAAATGAGAGGATTTATTGTTTTATTAAACTCTGGGCTATGCACCATTTTGCTCGAGATTCGTACCAGGTGAATCCAGTGAAAAAGACGACGAGCGGAATTTCGAAATAAAATCCTATTATCACGAGGATAATAGCCAGGATTGATCTCCACGAGATGCCCCTTTTTCCTATATTACAGGCTCCGCTCGCAGGTCGCATGTGAGAAAGTAGCTGACGGATGAGAGACCCCGCCACGTATCCACCGAGGAAAACGAAAAAGAGTATAATCATGGTGATATAGTATGTGTTTTTCTGCATCAAACAAATATTTTGTACTTTGTTCCTTCGGAGGTATACTCATCCTATGAAAAAGATAATCCTCTCACTCCTCCTCTCCCTGAGTTTCCTCGGGAATTCAGTTTTCGCAGCAGAAGACAGGGTGCTCACTCTCGGAGAAACACTAAACCTCTATTTCACAGAGATATTTCCCAATCTCACGCCAGAAATCGCTGATGTCACTGTAAAATATGGTGGAATAGGGAACCGTTCTGGTCTCCGAGGGGCTCTCCAACGAGCTATCTACTATGATATGCTCCCCAATTCTGCCGCTATTCTCCGCCCTGATGAACCGATGAGCGATCGCGCGTTTTCTCAGCTTCTTCGTCGACACTTTGGCACACGTGTGACTGCTGATGAATCATCCCTCACCTTTGCTGACTATGAGCGATTTATGGTGACTATACGACTGTCTTTTGCGTATCGTCTCCTGGGGCTCATGAATACACCAGAGGAAAATACGCCTCCAGCACAAATGCCAGCTTCTGGATCAAAACTCTCTCAATCAAACAACTATTACCTCTTGGAAAATGTCTATTCTATCCTTCAGGAGAATTATCTACGAGGTGAAAAATTCAATGAGACAGAGCTGATCTATGGTGCTGCAGAATGATTGGTCAATGAACTCGGTGATCAGCATAGTCGATTTTTCCGGCCAGATGCATCGACCGACTTCAAAAACTCACTTGACGGGAATATCGTGGGTATAGGTGTGGTCATCGATGTAGATGCATTTTGATCCCTCACTATCACAGATACTATCCGTCATAGTCCTGCCGAGAAGGCGGGTCTGGTCTCAGGCGATAAAATCATCCAGATAGATGGAATCGCTGTGTCCACTACTGATGGTATCCTTGATGATATTGCCCGACTCCGTGGGCAGGTCCGTACACAGGTAGAAGTGACAGTACAGTCAGACAAGGTCGTCAGAACTGTTGCTATCATTCGAGAGCTCATCCATGTCGAACAAGTAGAGACAGAAGAGCTCCCGGACTCATACCGTATTATTTTTGGAGAAGTGGCGACAGGGACAGATATTCTCATGCATTCTGCCCTGCAGTGATTTCTCTCGAGTGGCCGAAAACGACTCATCCTCGATCTCCGAAATAATCCTGGAGGATCAATGGCGGAGACCCGTACGATTCTCAATTATTTTATCGATAAAGGTAATCCTCTGGTCATCCTCAAATATCCTAAAATCGAGGTCGTGAATAATGCCCAAAATTCTCCACTTACCAACTGGAGCCAGTATGAAATAGTCGTCCTCATCAATGGCGATACTGCTTCTGCTGCTGAGATTATTGCGGCCGCTCTCCGTGAATATTTCCCGAGAAATACAGTCATCATAGGGGAGACATCCTATGGTAAATGAACGGTCCAGGAACTGATATCATTTGATGATAAATCCATGCTCAAATACACAATAGCCGAGTGGCTCGTACCACGTAGTCGTGCCTCTATCGAAAAAGTGGGTATCGTGCCTGATAAAAAAGTCGTCTTTGATAGACAATACTGGAGGACGAAACGAATCGATACACAACTCCTCGCTGCAGAAAAGTATACTTTCTCAAACTAGGCTGCTTTTCTCTGTTCATTTTCATGGTTTCACTGCTGGTTTGATCCAGGGAACTGAACTATATTGTCTGGTTCCTGTGCTCTTCACTCGCGCACTCTCTCATCATGAGCATCTTTCTTTTGCATCAGTACTGTTCCTGAGCGGGCCTGGGTTTTTTCTTTTACAGTTCCTACTCCTCCATTAAATCTACCCTCTTCTATATCTTCTAGACTTAGTTCGTTTGTTTCAATAACCTGTTCCACTATTTTTTCCCAATTTGCCGCTACTTTTGCTCTATAGGCAATAGCAGCAGGGAATCACCCAGGTCATTTTTCTATTTCTTTTGCTTTGTTGAGGCAGGCTTTAATCTGTTCGAAATATTTTTCATTTCGAGCTGTTTCTTTTGGGCCATCACCGGGTCATTTTATTCGCTTGGGCTCTACGAGTTCAAACATCATAGCAAACATAGTAGCATAGATTGCTGAGATATTTTCAGGTTTAAATTTACTCTGAGTTTCTTTTCGCATTTCTGTAATATTTTTCTCATACAGCGATTGTGCGATGTCTTTTACCATCGGGTCATCTTCACTGTATCACATGTCTTTTGCTATTTTTATTGCTAATTCTGGAATATCCGAGAGGAATCATTTTATTTCCCAGAAGACCCCATCTCATGTTCTCGATTTGGAACCGCTAGCAAATTCATCTGTGAGATTCGAATCAAGATAATTAGACCAATTCATCCATGCTATAGGAATACCAGTTTCAAATGCTTTTCGATACCTGAAATGGTCACCTACATAATATCATTCACCCCTTTTTAATTCAGCATGACCTGGTGAATCTCCATAAGTATCTTTTGCAATTCTCTGGTAGTAGAGATTTATAACTGATTTTTTCTCTCGCAGCCTCTCATATTGTTTTCTTTTCCCCGATGGTTGTTTTTCGAGGAGTTTGTCGAAAAGAGCTGGATCGTTCATCATGAGATTGAGCATGGGATCTCGCATTCCTGACATTTTATGCATGAGAATTGTTCCATGTTCTTCCCAGAAATTTTCAAATCGTGATCGCCAACTTTTATTTCTGCCTGAAAGTCTGTTATCAGCTGCTTCTTGTGTGAGTTTTTCTAGTGTTTTTCCACAATCTTCACTGATTGTATAGGCAAAGGCTATACCTGTTTCACGAAATGTATCACCGAGGTCTTTATTCTGCATAAAGACAAACATCGGTATGTGATACCCGCTCTGAAATTGGGTCTTGATATGTTCTCGAGTTGGTGAGAGCATCTGCTCTTCTCGATGTCAGAAGAGCATTGCTGCATAGGGCATTGTCGTGATTCTTGTCGGATATCATTCTGAGAGCCAGAGTTCTGTGGAAGCTCAGAATACTTCAGGTGGTTTTCCGGATGGTCATATAGCAGCACCCATCATCCAATCGAGTTTTTCTGACATGGTGGTTCTCTGGTTCAGATTACCCTTACCACCATCAGCAAGTTCGTTTTGACCAGCGAGCATGTATTTCTGGAATCGTCGTCCGAGATTTTTCAACATCGGATGGTTGAATTTCCCAAAAATTTCGAAACAAGCGTCTACCTCATTCATTTTGTATCCGTCCGCATTGGTCCACTTTTTTGGCCATGGTTCGCCATGATGTGGAGGCATGTGAGGGTATTTGTTGTGACCTGGATCAAGGGAGTGACAGATACTATTGTACCATACCCACTCGTGTTTCGTTTTCTTATCGTTATCATGTAGATTTTCGTATCCACTTTCTTCGAAATCGTAGGGATAGAGTTGACCAAATATTTTCATCGAAGCAAACATGGCTGCCATAAATTTTGGACTTGGGAAGTGTTCTTTGTGTGCCCATCTTTTTATGAGACGCGTCCTGTGGTAGCTACCCATTCCATCAATCTTATTGACGAGCTCGTCGAGATATGATTGGAGACTTCCATTACCATCAGCGACCATCAGCGATGGCCACTCTGCCCAGTTCAGAATACCACCAATTGGCCCCTTTCATGACTGGAGTTTTTCCATAGCAAGCGCAGCAGTGATCTTTCCATGAAAGGCGTGATCTTTGTGGTGTTGTTCTTCCCAGGCCTTGAATGGTGCCTTCCAGAGATCACCATGGAGTATTACACCCCAGCTGTGGGAGTGCATGAAAATATTCCACCAACTCATAGGTTTTTGTTTGTCTTTTGCTTCACTTACTTCTGGTTTATCGAGTGGTTTATCGAGTGAGAAATTTCCGTGATTCTGGAGGTATGCCCAGAGCATCTCGAGGCTCATAGTGAGCGGAGGACTTCCTCGAAATCCTGGCTTCTTTTTCCAGGTGCCCTTTTCTTTATCTGATACTCATTGAGTAAAAGCGCCTACTCGGTAGGTCACTTTCGCGCCATCGATACTCTCGATATAGAGATCTTTTTTATCACCGATTTTGATGACAGGCATGGCTGTAAATGCTCCTGTTTTTTCATGAAATTGTCCAAATACCATGTGACCATTTTCTTCTCGTATACTGACTCTTCCCATCTTTTTCTCGAGGCTATCTGCGTATTGTTCTTTATTACCACAGAGACTATTAAATACATCAGTATTGATTTTCTTGCCTCCTGTGGGGACACGATGTATCTGGTTTCCGCCTTGTTTCATCGACTTGAGTGTGCGGAGAAATTCTGCAAATGATAGGCCTATAACTGATTTCTTTCCTGTTCCCCAGCCGTCCCAGAGCGTGATGGTCCCTGCTTCCTTGTCGAGTGATTGTATCTGAAAAGTATCGATACTACCTGAGGTAGTCTTGCAAAATATCATGCCTTCATGAAGCGTTCGTTCTGCTGGACTTTTTGCCTCCTTCGGATTGTTTCCAGTAGGGTTTATGATTTTATCAGCTTCTGCATTGAATTCATCAAAATTTTGTACTTCTACTACCTCCGGGAATTGACTGCGTAGCTCTGATTTGGTTTCTGCTGCTGTGAAATATCGAGGGAGTTTTGTTTCGCTCGTGTTTTTCTCCATCTCTGCATCAAATTCACTCCTGTCTCGAAATATGATTTTGCCGTCTTCGGCACAACCATTGAGATACTCGTAGAAATCTGCACCCGTATAGTGATGCGCGATACCACCAGCAGAGAGAGGGTCTTTGTTGTCTCCGAGAAAACGCATCGTGATGATATTTTCGTCATCGAGTGTATCACCAGGGATGGTGTCGATGATATAGTATCCTGTGATTTCCTCACCGTCTTTACTTTTTGTTTTCCATTCCATCGCACAGCCAGCATCGAAGTGTTCCATTCCCTCAACACGGTGTCCGAGTCGTGCTATGAGCTCTTCGGTCAGTCCAGGTTTGACGTCGAGCTTTTCTGCATCAATGCCATAGTTAGCTGTGAATTTTTCTCGGAATTCTTCCTCTGTATCAGTACTTGATCGCAGAGAAGAGGGTTTTCATTTATAATAATCCTGCATTTTCTCAGCCCTGCCTGTAGAGCCAAATTGTCCTAATATTCTTACTTTTGTCTCAAAGGGGAGTGATCTCGATCCTATCATATTTTTCCCTCCACCAATATAGGTTTTGTAGGTTTTCTCCCATTCTTCTTCGCGGTCTTTTTTGAGAGCTTCCGCCAATTCCGGATCTGACGGGAGGTTTTTCTCTATTTCTGTACGATCCATCTCGGAAGTGAGGTATTTCTTGCTTGCTTTTGGATCGATGACCTGCAGGACGCTCAGAGGGATGACCGGTGTGTATTGTCTCACGAGGAAATTCAATATTTTCTCACGATTTTCTCGAGAGATGAGTGTATTTGAGTCACTAAAAAATGCTCCATACGCACCCGCAATGTCTACATGCGCTCCTCACTCGTGTGAGATAGCGTGAAAAGCCGATGCGAGATTGCTCTCTGGGTCTGCTACATGGGCTATCTTGAGCCATGCTTCCTGGATTTCTGCGCGTCTCGGGTCTGTGGGCTTGAGAAGTCCGATGGCTCTCGTGATTTCGTCGAAATTGATATCAGAAAAGTTTTTTTCTGTGAGGACATTTCCTCCAGGGAGTCTGCCGAGATAGGTTTTGCGGTATTTCGCATTTTCGAGGAACGTTCTGAGACGACCTGGGCCTTCTTTTTTGAGTGATTTTTTGAGTTCTGTTTCGTCAAAATTGCCATATTCGTCATGAGCTACCTCGAGACAGCTATTTATCATATTTTCGTTTGCCTTTTCTCGCCCACGAACATCGCTCTCTATCTGTGCCATGAGCTGATTATCGAAGCATCCAGTAGTTGAGAGAAATGTCTCTATTTCACTGTCTGTCACATCATCTCCAGCACTCACGATACCCATTTTATCTCGTGTCTCTTTTTTGAGTCACTTGAGTCGTATTTTAAATTCTTCTTTGACTTGTTCGCGAGTTTTCCCTTTTTGGTGGTATTCTTCTATGAGCCCCTTAAATGGCGCATCATTTTTTATGAGTCCATCACAGACATTTCTGGTGTGTCGGACTTGTTCTCCATGATTGGTTGTTTCCCCGGCACGACGGTCGAGGTTTTCCCTATTCTCTCCTGGTCATGTAGTTGCTCCAGGTGTCATGGTTTTATTATACTTCTAGAATTAAAAAGTCTAGTATTAGCTCTTCTGTTTTTGCCAAGCATTCCAAGCACTTGCAAATGCTAATGCGAGAAGGATAGATATCCAGAGGGCTGGTCCAGTTTCTGCGGCTGTCTGATCAGCTGTAGCAATTGTCTCTGTGCCTGCTGCATTGAGGATAGGATCAGTCGTGATAGTTGTCTCTGTGTCTGTCTCGTCTGTCTCTGTTGGATTGACAGTATCTGCAGCATTATCGAGGGCATCTGCTGTTGTGATGTCTGCGAGTGTATCGAGGAGTGATGGTTCTTCTGGGATTGCTGTCGGTGCGAGGGGCCCTGGTGTGGTGATTGTTCCTGCTTTTTTGACTTCAAATTTACCCATGACACAGATATTTCTGGTTGTTGGGTCAGAGTCTTCATTGGTCTTTGCATCAAAATCTCGGACGACAAGCGGAGTGACAAACATGATTGTGTCATCTGCTTTCTTTCCTGTGACAGTTATACCTGCCTTATCCTGGAGCTTGTAGAGGCCTACTTCTTCGCCTTCCCCGATAAATACTTCTTTATGATCTGCAAATGGTGTCCAGATGAGTGACTCGTGGTTTGTCCACAGTTCTTCTTTCTTTTCTGGTTTTGATGTGACCTTGATAGTTGATACTATTTCTGGAAATTTTTGTTCGTTATCGTAGATGATTTCATCGAGCTCTCCTTCATTGTGTTTCCAGGGGATTTTTACTTCAGTGATATTGCTGGTAAAACCTTCTCCTGTTTCTGTTGCATCAAAAGTCTCTGTGTAGCAGACTTCACAGCTATTGGTTCCAAAGCTGGGATTGGTAGAACACTCGACTGTTTCTGGCTCAGCAAATGCTGAGAGAGAGACTGCTCCGAGGAGCGCGAGAGGGAGGATATATTTTTTCATATGGATATTGTACTATATAGGAAAATGAATTGCAAATTTATTTTTTTGCAGGGATTTCGTGGAGTTCCCAGCCTGACCGTTTGAATATGATCTTATCCATCGTGGTCTTGTAGGTCGGTGCAATCTCGATTCGGAGCGTCTCGAGCGTATAGCCTGTATCTGAGAGAAATGATTCGAGGTCTTGTTTGAGCTCGTTTTTTGTGCCTTTTTTCTGCATCTGAGCAAATGATACAAGCGTGCGGAGGTATTGTCCGAGTGTTTCCTCGATATCATGGCGCACTTGAGATGCAGATTTGTCGCTTGATGTTAGGAAGAGTCTGTAGTCTTCTGGAACACTCTTTTCTGGGTCGAGCATTTCACGGTATTGTCTGATTTGAGCACCCGCATTTTGAAAATATGATTCATTGGTTCCTGCGCTCTGTGCGTGACGAGCTATCGTGACGATATACTGGAGACAATCACGGAATATCGGAGAATTTTTGCCAAATGCGGGGCGGTGATTGTAAAAATTAAAACATGAACGTACCGCTTCAAAACTTCGGAACTCATCGACCATCTTCACTATGACGTCATCGACGAGATCACTGAGAGTTTCCATTTCCTCTATGTTGTCGTGCAGATAGAGCTCTTCGAGATGCGCGATTGGCATAGCCTTGAAGGATTCTATGTCACCACCATTGGCGTAGTTTTTGCCACCAGTTGACCAAGAAAAGATAGAATTTCGGAAGAATTGGAGGATTTTTTCACAGGTGATTTTTGCATATGCATCACGTGCAGAGATGAAGAGTTTAGTGTCTTCGAGGTCACGACGGATGAGTGTATTTCTCGCTCCGACACGATTGCCGTAGTATTTCCCAGCGTTATCAGAGAGCTCGCGATCAATTCGCTCGCCTGTGACGCAATCACTCAGGACATCCCAGAAATAGTGAAGTTCTTTCGAATTTCTATATTCTAGCATCTTTTTATCGATAACGAGATTATTTATCGTTACTTGACCGGTCGTGGGGGTGCTGGTTTCCATAGGTAAAAAAGGATTACCCCCATAGAATACCCTATATTTATTGTGTATGCAAGAATTTTGTCTTTGTCATTCCGTTGAAAAACGGAATCCAGGTAAGATACTAATTCGTTCTGGTACTTTTGATGGCAAAAGTACCCAAAACCACCGAAAGCAAATAAACTCGCTCTCCACTTCAGCAGCTTATTTTCTGTTCTCAGGACGCTCAGACAGTATTTGCTCTCGGACTCTCGATTCTGCATTTCAAGAAAAAATCCTTCTTTTTTATCTTTTCTCTGATTTTTCAAATTCAACCAACCAACTTTCAATAGTCGCAAATGCATCACTATAAAACTCAGGTTTTGTCACATCGATGCCGATAGACTGGAGGATTTCGACCGGGGGGACACTTCACCCACTTGAGAGGAGTTTCACATAATCATCGATCATCGCTGTTCATTCTCTCTTGTATTTCTCCACGAGGGCGAGAGAGACCAGCATACCAAACGAATACGCGTAGCAATAAAATGGTGTAGAGAAGATGTGTGGAATAGCTGACCAGGTGTAGTTTTTCTCAGGAGGGAGAATCGGTGTGATGACATTGCCTGCGAGCTTCTGAGATTCTTCATTCCACCAGAGATTGAGTTCTTTGTAGGTCATCTCGCCACCTGTATGGATATGCTCGTGGACGCGTCGCTCGAAGCTGACATACATGATCTGTCGGTGGATAGAGCCAAAGACATCGAGGAGTTTTTGATTCAGGAGTTCGAGTTTTTCTTCAGGGGAGAGTGTTGCCTGGATTTTCTCCATGAGGAGTGATTCAGAGAAAATACTTGCCGTCTCTGCCAGGACAAGAGGTGCATCGTAGACGGGGGATTTCTGGACTTGTGCGAGGTGACCGTGGATAGCGTGTCCGAGCTCATGTGCGAGGGTAAAACTATCATCGACAGTATCGGTATAATTGAGCAGTACAAAGCTCTCAATTCACTTATCATAGCTGGCAAATGCTCCACCTCGCTTACCCGCCTTTGGAAAAGCGTCGACTCTTCATTCCTCCAGCATAGCTCTTGCATAATTTCCAAATCGGCTATCAAATCCTTCAAACATTTCTATGACAGTTGCACAGGCTTCTTCATACGGAATCTTTTTCTCGATTTTGAAAATAGGCGCATGGACATCGTAGCCGTAGAGCTCAGGAAGTCCGAGATGTTTCTGTTTTGCTCGGAGAAAGCGCTGATAGAGCGGATAGTATTTCTGTACTTCTGTCATGAGCCTATCGACCACATTATCTGGTACTTGTTCGCTGATATTGCGCTTGCTCATGACCGTCTTGTAGCCTCGGAGTTCCATCGAAGAGCTCCAGTTTTTGACGATACCTGTGTAGAGATTACCGAGCGTGATCTGATTCTGGTGAACGAGATAGACGCTGTTCATCGATTCTGCCGCTTTCCGACGAATATCACGATTTGGATTCTTCGCAAAGGCACGGATTTCTTCTTCAGTGAGTTTTTTCTCGACTCCATCTTCATCGGTCCAAGGAAATTCAAACGAGCTTCGGAGTTCTTCATGCAGACCAAAAATACCCAGTGCACGAGACTTTTTATTGAGCGCTTGTTCGACTTTTTCGTCGAGGATATACTGTACATTGTTTGCGGTTTCGATGAGATCATTGCGGTAGGCAGCGAGGAGATGGGATTCAGCAAAAGCACGGATTTTATCAGCACCCAATTCCTTCCATTCTTGGCTCACAAAGAGTGTGAGTTCAGAGAGTTGGATACCCAGATATTCGAGTTCTCCCAGCTTCTTCTGGACTTCGGTGTCCTGAGTATCCAGCGCTGAGAGATACGACAGATAGTGCATCGTCTTCTTGCCGACCATATCAAATGCTTCACCATACTCGTAGTATTCGAGGACTTCCTCGGGTGTGGTAAAAGTACAGATTTTTCATTTATACCGCTCCGCGTATTCACGCGTAATTGGTAGCCATGTCGCTATATCGGCATCGATACGCGCATCAGTGAGGCTGTCGTAGAAGTAATGGGGGAGGTTCCAGGAGGTGGGAGTGGGCATAGTTAAATATTTAGTATTGATTCGAGTTCATCAAAAATAGATTGGAATTGTGAAAAATCTTCAATTTTTCCATTTGTACATATCCAACTACATAATTCGTTTTTCTGTCCCTGCTTTACTTCGATTTTGGCATTTTCAATCTCTCAATCTTCTATGGTTACTTTTTTAAAACATCTCTTGTTGATTCAACGTGCTTTTTCCATGAATTCACTACTAAATAGTGATTCGATTCATTTTTCAATTAGCTTTCTTGAGTGTGACTCCATTTTTCTAATGAACAATTTATTCTCATACTCTTTTTTCTTTATATTATTTTCAGGATCGTGCAAAATTACTATTTTATTATCTAATAAATTTAAATTAGTTGATAGAAAAATTTCGGCAGCAAACAATGCTGCATCATTAGAGTGTTTTGTTCAATCTGGAGTGTTTTCACCTATGATTTGTAAATCAAATCATTTTATTATTTCCTCTTTTCATAATACAGATGCCGCCTTTTCTATATACCGAACATCTGTGGGTCACTCAACAAATATAACTGGTTTCTTAGACTCAGTCATTTGTTTCTGAATTTCTTCTTCGAAAGTTATGGTCTCTTTGAAATAGGAGTATGCTGTCTCAAATTCTCTAAATCTCTCAGCACTAATTATATTTCAAGAAGGCATTTCTCTGATTTCTATATTTTCAGTTCAAAATGACTGTTCCATTCATAACACAAAAAGCGGAGAGTGTGTAGTTATTATGAATTGAATTTTAGGAAAGTATTTAACTATTTTTGGTAAGACTTCTTTTTGTAAGGTGGAATGTAGATGTAAATCTATTTCGTCTATAACAACAATTCATTTTATATTTTTTGTTCACCCATCTTGCGGATTATTTGTTAGGTCAAAATCCCGCAATATTCACATGCTTAATATTAGAAGGAGAGTTTCTCATGTTGACAAGGTGAAAATATTTTTTGCTACTTCCACTTCTCAGTCATAAATACTTATGACCCTATCTTTTCTTGACCCAAATCGGAAATTTGGGTTTGAAAATTTGTGACTTAAAATTATTCATAAAAGTTGTGTCACCATATCATAAATCACGGAGAAGGTTGCAACACCTTGTTTAACATATAAATGATGATCAAAAATCACATCAAAAAGCCAATTTTTTATTTCTAATAAATTGTTTTGAACAACTATTTTTCTGTTTGAAATTCATCCTATATTCTTTAAATCTTGATAATTTGCCTTTGCTTGAAGATTTATTTCATTTAACCATGCTGGCTCCTCAAAACGACTTGAAGGAAAATATAGTAAAACATTCTGGCTTTCTATTTCTTTTGTAATCGTTAAATTAACTTCAAAATTTGTATAGACAAGACTGCTTTCCGTTTCAGGTACTTCTTGGAAATGTGGTCTTGAATTTAGTTCTGATTGTAAGTTAACAGGTAACTTTGATTTTATACTATTAAACTGCCATTCATGTAATTCTAACTGTTCATCAAACTCGATAGAACAATATAAAAATTCTTGTCATATTTTTATGTACTGGGGACTTCTTAGTTTATATACTTTTCAATTCTCTGTTTCTGTATTACTTATTCAGGAAGCTTGTCTTAATAGAATTAAAGAGTTTACAATATAAGATAATAAAATGCTTTTTCCTACTCAGTTTTCTCCTACTAATACGATTGGTTTTGGCTTATCATTCTCATGAAAAGGCAACTCAATTTCTAAATTGCTAATTGGTCCTACATTTTCTAATGTGATTTTTTTTATATACATAAGTAATTTTCATTTTTATATTGTTGGAATCCTCTCCTCTAACAGTATATTCCCAGCTTTGTCATAATAGGTGCAGCTCATCGCGTTTGTATCGACAGTCCATTTTTCTACGCCTGCGTTTGCAGAGTCCTGACAGAAGGTCATATAGTTGGTCTGACCTTGTTGGTGAGCACGGAGTCGCTCAGTAAATCACTCTGTGTCGCTCATATCTGCGACCGTGAGTGTGTCGTATTTCGGAGGGGAGACGAGTGTGTCGCCGTCTGCACTAGCATATTCTCCGTGACCGTCATGGACGAAGATGTCGTATTTCTGGACACCGAGGACGATGAGATCCTGGATATAGCGTGGGAAGTCGGCACCGCTTTTTACGCGTGCGTGTGCTTCGCGGATTTGGTCGAGGGTGAACATGAGGGGATTATATTCCTGATTCTCATTATTCCAATTTCTTGATTCGTTTGATACTTTTTATGGAAAAAGTACCCAAAACCATTCAAGGGAAAGAAACTCGCTATAGGCCAGGTTCAAGAAAATTCTGTTTTCATCCCGCTCAAACCTACTCGATATGACTTCGGTCATATCTCCCCCTTAAAAATCTTTTTCTGTATTCCAGAGCATTATACTGATTCCGCTATCTCTTTCACAGCTTTCAGAGCTTCGTCCCAGCCAGCGACAGCGTCTGCGTATTCTTCTTCATCGAGATCTTCGGTTTGTCCTTCGGTGCCGGTGAGGATGGTATTATTACCCTGTGAGGCAAATTTGTAGGTGATGACCGAAGTGACTTCGCCGGTGTCCTCTGCATCGAAGAGGTCGTGTTCGATGAGTTCGTGTTTTTTCAGATTGAGGAGAGCACCGCGAGTGTACATCACGCCGTCGTTTCCCATCCACCCAAAGTCGCTGCCGACTTTCCAGTCTGTGACATATTTTCCACCCATTTTTTCGGTGAGCGTGGGGTCAGTGAAGACTCTCCAGACAGTTTCGACGGGAGCTTTTATCGTGATAGATTTGGTGATGTGGTCTTTGGTCATAGACGTAGTATATTCAATTTTTATTTCTTGGTACTTTTTCTTGGGGCCAATTGACTATTATTTAATAATAATTAATATATTTATTATGAATGAACAAAATAGCGAACAAGAATATGAGATTGTTCCGCCGCCTCTTCCATTAGAAAATACTCCAGAGCATCAATATGTCAGGAGGAAAATGCGAGGACAAATCTTGAATTTATGTGGGCAGTCAGTTTTAGTTTTAGGTCTCCTTGGTTACCTCAAGAACCAGTTTGAGGAATTGAGTATTTATTCTCAATGACATATAGATCCCATTACTATGGTAAAAATTGTTGTAGAACATAATAAAGTTCTCATCTGTTTCATGGGTTCAATGTATATATTTCCTGTTGTACTTATTGTCAAATATCTTCGAGAATTGCGTCAGTACGAATCATAGTTTTATTTCGCCTCTTTAAATGCTTTTGAGAGCTTGTGGTACGAAGGGGAGAATCGGGCGAGCACGGAGACGATAAAACCTATCAGACCTGCGGCGCAGAAGATGAGTGCCATACCTCGTGCATCACCAGTTCAGAACCATGAACCGATGAGTGTGACGCCAGCGCCAGTGGTCATAAATGGTATCGTGACATACTGAGCGATTGGCCCGATCATAAATGTCGTGAGTGGACTCGCGGCTGACTCGATACTTTGGGCAAATCCGACGACGCGACCTTGTTTCTCATAAGGAATGACCTTCTGGACGATCGTCTGTTCAGACGCTTCGATGATTGGCATGAGAATCATCCATGAGATGATACCGACGACGAAGAGAATGATAGAGGCATTCATGGTGAAAAATATACACACGAACCAGGTCACCATATTGAGTCCGACGAGTGTGCGGACGGGATTTTTACCTACTCCACGCTTTGAGACAATGGCTCCTCCTATGATAAAGGCAAAGCTGAGAAAACCCCACATGATTCACCAAGTCTGTACTGAGACGAGTGAGAGGCCGTAGGCATCCATGAGTGCCATAAATACTCCACCGAGGAAATTATTAAATGTCACGAGAAATATGAGTGGTAGGTAGCCTGGAACAGACCGGACGAGTGCGAGCGTTCACTTGAAATCAAATTTCATAGTTTTCTTTTCTTCATTTTCTCTGATTTTCTCTTCAGGACAGGGAATGGTAAATATATGCAATAACGCGATGGTGGTGAGCACGATGCTGGATACGATGACCCAATTCATTCCCAGAAATCCTATGACGAGACCTGATGCGACTGATGTGAGTGCAAAAGAGAGTCCATTGATGGTGGCTACTTTTCCGTTCGCTTTCTCTCGTTCTTTGTCCTGGAAGAGGAGCGTGATAAGTGTGATCATGCTGATATTTCTGAGATTCCCGAGCATGCTTCCGACCATCATCACGATGATCAGTGCCCAGAGACGCAGTGATAATGGATCTGACCAGCTTCCTGTGTGTGTGAAAAATATGAGCGCACCTGTGATATAGGCTGCGAGTGAGCCGATACTGGAGATAATCATGACATTTTTCTTGGTATGATGATCGACAAAAGCCCCAAAGAACAGTGCAGAAAACATATTCACGATAGTGAAAAGTCCCGCTATCCAAGAAGTCGCGAGGACAGAACGAGTCTGGAGAAACACCCAATAAGTGAGCGCAAACCAGATAAATGCGTTGGTCGTCCCCGCAATAAAATTATTTCCCAATAGATGATGGAATATGGTCTGTTCGTGGTTCTTGATTTTCATCCGGGCATTATACAAAAACGCCCTTAATTACAAGCTCTTTATTCTCATTTTATTGTTGGCTGTACCAGTCAGTAGGATCGATATTTTCGACTGTTTGACCACCAATGACCAATACGGTGATGAGTGCGTGTGATGGACAGTCAGCCTTGAGTCCGCAGGTGACAAATTCTGAATAAAGTCCTCTGTATGTGCTATCGGGGAGCTGTGCTGTGACGGTGTATTTCCCAGCAGGAACCTCAATTTTGTAGCCTGTTCCATAGGTGTATTTTGGGTCTTTGATATGTTTGGTCGTACAGAGAGATTTTTCTGTTTCTGTGTTTTTGGCGCAGATTTCGATTTCAGGAGGGATTCATTCTGACGGGAAGCTCAGTGATCATTCTATCGTTCCCACTTTTACTTCCTCTACTGTCACAGTATCTGGTGTCGTCTCGGGTATGAGTGAACAGCTCGCGAGGAGCAGACTGGCTGTGACGAGGAAAGTGGTTATTTTATTCATAAAGAGGAAGAAAGAATTAAGTGCACAGGAATTATAATGTTTCTAGAAAAAATAAAAGAAGAATCTGGTATTCAATTTTTTTTGTTTTTCTCTATACTTCCATCCTATGTCTACACAACCCAACCTCCTCACGGATAAAATCTCCTCACTGCTCTGGACAATCGGACTTCCTGCGGGAATCGGATTCTTCTTCAACACGCTCTTCAATATCACAGATGCCTACTGGGCATGAAAACTTGGTGTCGAAGCTGCGACTGCTATGAGTCAGACATTTCCTATTTTTCTCCTTTTGATCGTCTTTAGTAATGGTCTCTCAAGTGCTGCATCAGCACTTATCGGCAATGCTCTGGGATCCAAAAATGAAAAAGCGGTGGGGACACTTGTCCAGCATATAATTTTCCTGAGCATACTTCTCGTCATCGTGCTGACGCCATTGCTCCTCTATTTCGCTCCAAAACTTCTCGTCCTCACTGGTGTTCCTGATGCGACGGTGCAGGCACTGTCTCTCAGCTATATCATCCCAGTTCTCTCATTTGCTCTGATATTCCTCTTCTCCTACACGATTAATGGTATCCTCAATGCTTACGGAGACACGAAAACCTATAGTCGTACACTTATCGTCGGCGCTATTCTCAATGTCGGGCTCGATCCGCTCCTCATGTTTGGAGTTCCTGGATGGTTCCCATGAATGGGTATCGCGGGAGTCGCGTGGGCAACGGTCTCTATCCAGCTCGTGAGTCTCATGTATATGATTTGGGTTCTTCATCATCGCGGTATCTTTGGACTCTGTCATTGGACTGGATGGCGACCACGATGGGAGACAATTCGCGAGATTTTTCATATCGCTATTCCTGCGTCGCTCTCCATGATTTTTGTGGCGGTCGGTATATTTGTCATCAATGCTTTTCTGAAAGAATTCGGTACCAATGTCATGGCGGTCTATGGCGTGGGGACTCGTATCGAACAAATAGTTCTCCTGCCCGTTATCGGTCTCTCTATAGCTTCTGCTGCAATTATTGCACAGAATAATGGTGCGAAAAATTTTACACGAGTTCGAGAAGCGTATAAGCTCTCACTCTGGTATGGTTCGATAGTGCTTATTCCCATGGCAATAATCATCTGGCTCGTGTCTGACTATCTCTACCCGCTCTTTATCACGAGTGATAACCCTGAGACAGCAGCAGAAATCGTCCGCCTCGGTCGAGAATATACCATGGTTATATTGGGGCTTTTCTGGGGCTATATATTTCTCTTTATCACGATAGGTGCACTTCAGTCGGTCAAACGACCAATGTTTGGTCTCTGGATGGGGCTCGTACGCCAGGTTATACTTCCTCTGATCGTCTTTAATCTCATACTCAAATACGGCGGAAACTATCTCGATATTTGGTGGAGTATATTTGGTATTGTGTGGTTCTCTGCAATTATCTCTATCGTGTACGGTATGCGGGTGTTTCGGAGTTTGGAGAGATAGATATTACCAGGGGCGAGTATTGGTGCCTCTTATTCACTGAGAATCTAATTCATCTAATTTCAAGAGACACGCTTTTACTGCTTCATGTACAGTTGGGAGAGTATATTCTTCAACTGAAAAATCAGCACTATCAAGAAAATCAACAATTCCTATTTTTCCTGGTCTCAATAATCATGCAGCCCTGCTCTTTACCTTCCAGAAGAGAGCGTTTAATTTTACTCGTAAGGTGTCATTTTTGAACTCTCTCTGGACGATAGTTTGATTTTCTCCTTCTCCATGCTTCAGTTCTACCCAATTCGGTCATTTGTAGGCTCGTAAACCGCCAATATCTACACCATTTTCTTTGTCATAGTTTGGTCAATTTAGTTCTGCTACGATTTCATCCACTACTTCATCAATTGTAGGTAAAACTTCCATGTTTTGTTGTTAAAATTTAGTGTATTTTAATTGCATATTTTATTTGTCAAATAATGTTTGGATTATTTTGCAATGCGAGAAAGAGTAGGGTATCATACTCACATGATAGAACAGCTCCTCATCGATATATGATTCAAGCCTACTGAGGTGCGAGTGTATTTGTCGCTCTTGCGTCTCGGGACGAGCTACATCAGTCGCATAGTTTCGGAGACTCACCTACCCAAATCGAGCGTCTATGATATCCTCCAGAGACTGGAGGAAAAATGACTCGTCAATAGCTACGAACATGCTGGGACGACTCGTTTCACGGCTGAGGATCCTCAAAAAATCGAACATATTCTCTCTCAAGAGGCCAGAAAAATCCGCAAACAACAGGAAGTATTTTCTGAGATTTTGCCAGAACTGTATGGTATTCGCAACGAACATTTCTCTATTCCAAAGATTCGCCTCTATCAGGGCGAAGAGGGCATGAAAACTGTTCTCGATGATACTCTGTCAGCTCATGAAATCATCTACACTTATGTGAACGCGCAGGATATGGAGACCTATTTCAAAACGATTAATGATCCCTATGCTCAGAAGCGCGTAGAACAAAATATCAAAAAAAGAGTCTTCGTGGAGGATACTCCCTGGTCGCGGGATTTTCTCAAAAAATACATAGGCATGAAAGTGTCTGAAGTGAAATTTCTCCCAGCATCAAAAATATTTCATCTCGAAATGAACATCTATGATGGCAAGGTCACCTATCTCACCTATCGTGACCGAGAACCTATTGGCATCATCATAGAAGATCGGGATATTTATGAGGTGCAGAGGGCACTTTTTGAGACTCTTTGGTCCATGATCTAATCCTATGTTGAAAAAGCTATTTTCTTCTTCTGCTCATGCTTCTGGATTTAAACTAGGAGAATATTCCTGTACCAAACAGGATATCCAGTATCCCAGAGATATGTCATCACCCGTGACACTCATGATAGGGGGAGAAGAACGAGAAAAGCCTTTTTATCCTCCAGAAACTATAGCACTCACGCTCGCTGATATCCTCCAGAAACAACACAAAAATAACATCACACCCTCTATCACGGTCTGTCTCTACCGTGCTGCAGCTGAGAGATTTAATTCTGCAGGTGATGCATATTACCCAGAATCCGAACAAATCATCCACATCAAGCAGTGTCTCCGAAAACTCGATATCTCGGAGGAGGACATAGATGCAATCGTATTTGTCTCGTCGGATACCGATGCAGAGACGCAGAAATATATCGATGATTTCCTCAATCCTGATACCCAGAACCTTCTCGTTCAGAAGCTCGAACAACTCTATGAGACGGATTCAGATTTTCATCGTGCCGTCGATTCGGCTATACTTGAAAAATTTCGCCAAGAGCCACTGGCATACAAATATGTCCTTTTTGAGCTGGCTATGATTCTCATCAAAAAACCTGCCATAAAAGCAGGTGACCTTCGTGAGAAAAAGTATGATGAAATCGTGCGGAGATTTCGTGAGGAGCTGGGATGGGAGCTCCAGGATGATGAAAAATCAGGGGCACAACCATTTCAAACAGTATACTGGAATCGAGATAATACTTCGGATAAATACCACGAGTACATGGCTCAAAAAGAGAAACACTGATTGTGACAGAAAAAGAGAAAGATTAGAACTATTCAAGCGACTGTCGCGGCAAGCACCCTCGCATTCCTCTCTATGAGTGGCCTCGGTTATTGGGTGGGTAAAGGCCGATGATTGAGGGATGCCCGCTATAGTGCCATCTCAGCAATGGATGCTCAAAATGATACACTCTATGATACCTATACTGTAGAATTGCTCAAGATAAGTGGTCGAGGTGATGCTCACTATCATATTTATAAGATAGATATGATTTCTGGTCCCGATAACCTCCTACTCCTCGATGGAGCAGAATGGCGAGATAGTCAGGGGCGAGCTATCGAGGGCATTCAAAAAACTATGCAGAAAAATCTCGATACCCTGTCGCGAGAAGTCGCGTATTCGATTGTTGCAAAGATGAAACTCCTCAATCTCCCGGTGGATCAGACTCGTTGGCAGATTTATGAGAGTATGGTGCTCGAAGTGGCGGAGACATTTCTGAAGAATCGTATTTTCCCAAATCGTGAAGCGTATGAAAAAACTGTGTGTGATTCAGATGCTCTCAGGGCTGCACAAGATTTTCTTATGAAGCCTCTTGTTTCACCTCCTAAGCTCAATACAGCTAAGTATTCACTCGACTTCGAAGAGTGATTGAGTGCTTGGTATCTGCTGACCATCGAAGGTCTCCGCCGAGATGTGCAAAATGGTCTCCAGTACATGGTCCATCATGATTCTGAAAGCGGAACGAGCTATGCTGGTCCAGATGCACTTATCCCTATTCGTCGCGAAATGCTTCTCACATTGTGTGAATCTTTTTTTCCAAAATGAGACCTCTATCGTAACTATGAACCAGAAACGGTACGACGCATACAGGCACTGTACAGGCTCTTATTGCCTATACTCGAGAAACATCAATGGGATCACTTTGAGTACTATGGTAAAGCGCTGGAACATCTGGCAAATGATCCAGAAGTGACACAAATACTTCAACTCAATCATCTCGACCCCGCTCACCTCACCAATCCCGGAACACTTCAATACCTCAGGCAGGCTCGCTGGTGGATGGGATATTTTTACGAAGATTATCCCAATCCTAAGACCGAGCCTATCTATGAAAGTACTCGTCAGTATGTCCGTGAAAATTGGGCAGAGCAAAAAGAATTTATGTTTTCTATTGGCGGACAAACACCTGAGCAATACGCTCAGAGTCTCGAGGAAATGGCGCGACAGTATGAGAAATAGGGGTTAGTTGTTTACCTAGGAATATTTCTCCATTTTCTCTGTATATTATTTTGATAAATAAGCGAAAAAATGAGGGGACAAGACGGTAATTATTACATTCCTAATCTCAGTGCTTCATTCCTCTCATTTCTGAGAATCTCAAATACCTGTTTAACCCCTTCTTCACCGCCTACTGTCAGACCATAATGAATCGGTCGACCTATACCTACCATATCTGCACCAGCTCGACGAGCTATGACGATGTCTTGCCCTGTCCTGATACCTCCGTCCATGATGAGAGGGAAGTCTCCACCGATTTTATCTCGTATTCGCTTCACTACTTCGAGTGTCGACATGCCTCGATCGTACTGCCTGCCTCCATGATTTGATACATAGATACCGGCGGCTCACATTTTTATGGTTATATCAGCATCTTCTGGTGTCATGATACCTTTGAGATAGACGGGGAGCGGTGACTTATCCAAAATGAATCGAATCATTTTATGGAATTGGTATTCATTTTCGGGCATGTGTGACAGCAAATATTCTTTGAGTGTCTTCCCGGTAAACATATTACCTTTTGGTAAAAGCGGCATATCTGAGATTGGTACACGATCTGATCTATCTCATGAAATCCGGCATGCAGTGCAACCATTGGGAGCATCCACAGTGAGTACGATAGCCTCAACTCATTCATGTTCTGCATCCTCCATAGCATGTTTCATTAACCCTTCTTGTTTTATTGGCATCATTTGGTACCATTTTTTGCAGGATAATTGATGGAGAGGTGTTTGAGAAAATGATGAGGCAATCATAAAACCAACTCACTTACGATCACACGATTCAGTTGCACGGCTAGTTGCATGTTCACCTTCTGGATGGAAAAGCTTATGCCAGGCAGTTGGAGCAACAAATATATCTGATTTTCAAAAATTTTCACTCTCTCCGAATCCTGGTATTTCTCGGTATCCTAATTCGTTTTTATTCAGAAATTGTGGTGATACCTTTGTTTCAATGAAAGCATTCTGATTATTGCGTACCGTTTGACCTGTTCCTGCTCATCCCTCGAGGTAGGTATCGAGTCAGGCTCGTGTTTTTCATCGGATGCGTTCGAGAAATCCTGGCTTCTTTCTGAGTATTTTGAGTGCGTCTTCGCGCATTTCTGCGATGGTGGTGTAGGGTTTCATGGAGAATATTCATTAAATAGGGAGTTGTTTTAGTATTGCTTGTCTCTGTCTCTCGATATTTCTCGCGACTTGTCCATGCATGTCTCATAATCCATGATGATTTTGTATTGTGACTCAATAGGTTGTTTGCAGTTCTTCTGTTGTACTATCATCGTAGACATGCGGTATTATCCAGCCACGACAATCACTTTTGTGGACGACATGGAGCCAGGGGTATTTCTCGAAATACTGTTTCAGTTCTGGTGTGGCATAGATTTTCTGGATTGTTTCCCACCCACCACCAGTCCAAATAGTCAGTGATAGGTTGTGTTCCTGAGCTTTTTCTATCGCCTCATCGAGCATGTCTATATTTATTGGAGACTCATTTCTCATCTCTCCAAATAGGGTACCATCCCAATCGATGCAGAGAGTGTTGAGAGTACCATGTTGTTCGGGGGTTGTTTCTGCAATGTTCCCAAGCTCCTCGTCCGTTTTTCGTGCTCGTATTTGTCGTATAATTGCCTGGTCATCACCCTGTATGCCAGCATTTTTTGCTTGTTGGATGAGACTTCGTACTGTCGGATTTTCTTGTATGATTTGTTCGGTAATGTTGTTTCTGTCGACATCTCACCACCTGTGATCGAGATAACCCAGTAGACTATTTTTATCAATTCTCTGGGAGTCCTTGAAATACCTATGATCTCATTCTACATTCCAAGAACATCCAAAAAGTGCGAATATTGGATTTTCTCGAGAGAGGTGGGCAAGGCGTACATTTGGATAGGTGGCTATTTCTCAGAGCTCGGGAAATCTAGCTACCAAATCATCAACACTGTTTCTTTGAGACACTGGAACAAATATGACGCATGGCTGAGTTGGGTTTTCTAGGAGTATATCTCAGAATGTAGATATTATTTCGAGGTCTTCGGTACTATATCTGCCAATTTCTATAGTTCCTATTATTGCTGATTCATACCGCGGTTCTTGGAGGAGCATGGCATTTGCGGAAATGGCACTATTTATCGGACTTGTTCATACTTCTCGATTTTTCCTGCCAGAGGTGTGGGTAGTGAGTATTGGCAAGTCTTCAATTTTTGAAGAGGTTTCAGGGGTGCTACAGGGGTGATTCATAGTTTTTTATTGTGTGAGTTTTTCGGCGAGTTGTTTTTGTTTCTCTCTTTCCGCTTCTTGTCCTTCGAGTATCTGTATGTGCTCTTCTATAATCTTTGCAAACACATTTTTTATACAGAGAGTGTAGGGCGTGTTTTGCCAATCATTACACAGCTTTCCTATGACTTCTTGCTTCTTTTCTTTCAGCTCGTTTGATGTTTTTATTTTTCATAATTCTTCCTGTACTTCTTCTACATCTCAGAGAGATATATCATTTTCTATCCATGTTTTGAAATTTTCTGGTAGGTCGCTTACTCAGAAAAATTCATACAGTTCGGTCACAAAATGCTTTAGTTCATAGTGCTCCAGGGCCTTGAATACTTCTCAGAGATCAAATAACAGGCCAAGTTTTTTTATTTCTTTTAGGAAGGTGGTTGAATTTTTTAAACTGAATTTTCCATGTGCGAAATAATCAGTAGCTGCCCATACTTTATCATCCACATACTTGAGCGACTCTTCTGTGAGTGCCTCATCGTATTCATGCGTTTCTAGATACATTTTTGCGGCTTTTTCTCTATCTTGATGGGTAAAAGAATCACCAACTGTATACCAAGTTGCCCTATATCAATTCTTTTTTTCTATTGGATTTGAGAGTATAAATTTTGCAGCGTCTCAGGGGGGCATATTTTTGATACGGACTTGCCCAAAACAATTAGTGAGACTACTGTGGAGACATTTTGTATGTAGGATGTATTCCTGTATAGGTAGTGGTAGAAAAAAATAATTATTTGCCATAAAACAGCCATCCCGCGCGCAACTATCCGAATTTCAAAAATCCCCACAGTAATTTCAATTCAGACTATCAATTATACCCTCATAAATATCGGTGTGTTGAGCATGTCTTATTATTTCTTCAAACTTAAATGATTGTATTGGTGCTCATTTGTAGTTACTCCTGTATTCTCTTTGTTTTATTTCTTTTAGCATTTTTTCATATGCCTGCCAGTATGTTTGACTGTCTGTACTGGAATTGTAGATTCACTCAACTGCAAATATTTCGAGTACCTTGCCGGCATCATCGCCATATTGGGTTAATAAATATTTTTTCATTGTTTGTTTTGTGCCTTCGTCAGTCATTTTCACCATGATTGTAATCGCCTCCTCGTATGTCGGATTTGTTGTAATATATTCATCGAGTATGCGAAGTCTCTGGACTGTTTCTGTGAGTCATTCTGTTTCTATGAAATCTGTGAATTCTTCCTCCTTTTTTGCATTTCAGAGGCGTCAGTAATCAGATTTTTTTTGAGATTGGCTGTTTATAAAATCTGGATCACGAGATTCTCTTATCAGGGCATCGCGAGAGAGCATGGTTCATGGTTCTCGCATGACAGAACGCAAATCCCGAGTTGCTGTTCGTCGTTTTTTGGCAAGACTTCGTAGATTTTCTCGCGCCTCTTCGTACTTCCTTTCTGCTCATGTTTGAGTACCTGATTTTCTCGCAGCAATTATCTGTATCTTGCTCCAGAGAGATGGGTCCGTTTTCTCTTTCTGGTAGTGTGCAAATTTCTTTTTAAATGTTTCAATTATCTCGGGGGCACTTTGCGAGCATACTTCAATTACCTCCCGTTCATGCTCTATAGTCCTACAAAGTGCATCATGAGTTTTTTCTTTTTCTATTACTTGTTCCTGTAGAAATGATAATATGAGAGACATAGATCGAATTTAGAAAACTTTTTTTATCCCGATAAATCCTGTTGTATCCACCTCTTCTCGAGTATCTACGAGTACTCCAGCACTGATAGTCGTATTTTTTCCTATTTCTTTTGAGACTTCTCCTACGAAGTTCCAATAATCGTGTTCGTTATAACTCGCTTTGAGATGAGTGGTCATTCATTTTTTACCAGTATGTTTGATGCCGACATTTCCTGTGAGTCCTTGTCCGTGGAGTGCGAATCGTGTGAATCCTGGACCATTTTGATCGAGAGTGTTTGACGCCGTGTAACTCGAGTCATCACCCGTCCAGTGATCTACTCCAGCGTAGACTGTGACTTCAGGAGTTATCTTGTGAGAGATTTCTGCCTTTACGAGAGTTCCTTCTGGTCACTTTCCACTTGTATCTTCTTTGTGCGACACGAGTCCTGAGAGTGTCGTGTCTTCACCGACTGGTATACTCACACCAGCACTGATACTGACTCATTCGGGCATTGTCAGGCCGAGTCTAGCCCATGTATCTACGTCGGTATTTTTGAGTCGGAAACGGTGTTTTATTTTTCCATATGCTTCACCATGTGCATCATCACCGAGCAGGAGCCCTCGGAACCCGTAGCTCAGATTTCCTGATGAGATATTGATACCACCTGAGGTGAATTCTTCTGGATTGATTCTGATATCTTTTCCATGAGTTATGTAGCCAGTGATGTCGCCTGTTTCTGTTATTTGTTTGATTTCGAGAGAGACTTTTTCAGATATATCATCACCACTGACAATCGTGGTCGATTGTAGTGTTGTCTTCATTGGTTCATCCGCGTGTGCTACGAGAGTGCTGAGAGCGAGTGCGGCAAACATGCTTCTGATAGGTCCGAGAGGTCGCATACTTTTTGTCGCGGTACCTGAGACTTTGTTGAGTTCTTTCATTGAGAAAAAGAATTAAGGAATAATGTACACAGAGTTTACGTTATTTGACAAACACAGTAAATATACTCTAAATACATAATTCATAAAACCGCATCAGAATCATGAAAAAACCAGTCGGATATCTCCGACGACTCAGAGATTTTTGTATTGTGATTCAGGCTTTTTCCCTATAATTCCCAAAATTTATTATGACCAAGCTCGCTATCACTTCCGGATATTTCAACCCTCTTCACCCAGGGCATATTGATTGCTTTGAGATGAGTAAAACTGTTGCTGGCGCTGATGAAGTATGGGTTATTGTAAACAATGATCGACAGGCTTTTCTCAAGCGTGGTGTGGAGAGTTTTCAGAATGAGCTCTATCGTTGCCGTCTCGTCTCTGCCCTTCGGTCGGTGGATAGGACTTTCCTCAGTGTTGATGAAGATGGTTCTGTCTGCCAGAGCCTCATTCTCCTCATCGCAGAAGCACGAGAGACGGGGAAATATGACGAAATCGTCTTTACTAAAGGTGGTGATAGATTTGCCTCAAACTGCCCAGAAGCGGCTATTCTCGCAGAAAATAATGTCGCTATTGTGGATGGACTCGGTGCAAAGACACACAATAGCTCAGATTACGCTATCAAAAAAGCGTAAATTTATCGAATACGGATATTTGTATTTTTACAATTTTGTTTAGAATATAGGTTATGGTCCAAGACAAGAATGAACATGAAAAGATTCCCGAAGGAAGTAATAATCTCAATCCTTCAGACGCTGAAAAACTCAAAAATGAGCTCAAAAAAGAACACGATAGAGCTATAAATTTTTCAAAAAAATCTAAAGCAGAAATACTTCAGGAACTCGAACAAGACGAATCACGGAGCCAGTATGAATCGATGCAAGAGGCTATGCGCCAGTCTGATGCTCCGAAAGTTCTTCCCGAAAATAACACTCCCGAGAAAAGTCAGCTCGATGAGATGTTTCGTGAAATACAGACGGATCATGCATTGTATGACTACAGTCAGACACTTTTTCCAAAATTTACTCAGGTGTGCGAACAATCGAGGCTCGGGAAGAGTTTTTCTCGGGATATTCTCTGACTCGCTCTCGGTGTCGGTGATTCTCTTCTGTCTACCCTCACACTTGCGAAAGATGGAGTCATAGATTTCGCCAAGCTCATCTATCAGCCCCGCGTAGAATTTCAAAAAACAAAACAGATACTGGAGAATAATGTGGCCTAGCCTATGCTCTGCTCTATTATTCCATATTCTCGGTCGTTTGATGACACACTTCTGACCTACAGTTTGCCAGCGGAGTTTCGCCCATTTGTAAAAGTAGGGAGTAGTGTGCATATCCCATGGTGAGCCGATACTATCCTGGGTATTGTCGCTGATATAGGGGATACGATACCGTACGAAGGTGAGATAAAGCCCATTACTGGTCCGCATTGTACGACGCCGTGGTTGTCTCCTTCTGAGATCGCTCTCCTTATCCAGCTCTCTCGGATTCTCTTTGTCCGCCTCCACACGGTTGCTCAGCTTTTCCTTCCTTTAGGACTCTTTGGACTTTTTGAAAAAGAAAATTTCCTCAGTCTCACTGTTCCTATCAGCTCAACTAAAAAAGGCTCGTCCGAGTATATCGTTGCTCCAGATGAAGCAGCTATTCAGTCCTATCTCGCGACTACTCTCATGACAAATCCAGGCGCCGTGATACTCCCTGAGGGGGTCTCGGTCAAATCCTGGAGCAGTTTCTTTACTTCTAGTGTCGTCGATCATCACCCTAAATCCCTCTCAACCCAGAAAAAGATCTACCTGGACATCCTCCAAGGAGCTTCACCAGTATTATTTGGTACACGCAGGACATTGACAAAGAGACTCGGACATTATACAGACCTCTATATCGTGTATGATAGCCTCTCGACTGATATCGTCTTCTGACAGCGACATATACCGCTCTGGATGATGGCGGAGATGCTTGAATCTCACGGACATGCCATTCATTATATCACCACAACTCCGTCTATCCGCACCTTTTGTAGCTTTCTTCAGAACAAAAAATCAGTAAAATACCTCTAGGTAAATGCAGAAAAACTTCAAATTACTTCGTCACCGCGATTTTTATCCTCAGTCACTTACATATCAGTAAGCTCCTTTCTGAGAAAAATCTAGTTCCTCGCCCTTCTCGTTTTTGTGCATTTCCCGTTTTCCCTCAGTCTCAGCATTAGGCCACAAGT
>Ga0172380_10001559_pt1 | contig 39038 bp, 38 predicted proteins | sample Leawe162metaG_FD_119747 | JGI IMG/M metagenome (GOLD analysis project Ga0172380, IMG submission 119747) | Leachate microbial communities from a municipal landfill in Southern Ontario, Canada - Leachate well 162 metaG | ecosystem: Engineered > Solid waste > Landfill > Unclassified | place...
CTGGAATATTCCGCCGTGTTGTTGTCCGCATGTAATTTCGAAAGTGACGGCAACAGGATAGTACCCAGTGCCACCCCCAGCAGGCCGGTGGGAAACTCCATCAGACGGTCGGCGTAATACAACCAGGACACGCTGCCCGCGACAAGAAAGGAGGCGAACACGGTATTCAGGATCAGGCTTATTTGTGCAATAGAAACACCAAACGCGGCCGGCCCCATTTGCCGGATGACGCGCCGCATACCTTCATGACGCAGGTTGAAACGTGGCTGCGGCAGCATTCCGATCTTTTTCAGAAATGGAAGCTGGAACGCCAGTTGCACGACGCCGGCAACGAACACTGCCCACGCCAGCGCCAGTATCGGCGGGTCGAAATACGGTGCCGCCCACAGCGCACCGCCGATAAAGCACAGGTTGAGCAGAATGGGCGCGAATGCCGGCACCCAGAATTTGTTGTAGGTATTGAGGATGCCCGCCGCCACCGCCACCAGCGAGATGAAGAAGATGTAGGGTGCGGTGATGCGCAGCAATTGCACGGTGAGATCAAATTGCGCTTCGTTGCGGGCAAAACCCGGCGCACTGAGATAGACCAGGATGGGAGCGGCGATGACGCCGATTAGCGTCACCACAAACAGAATCAGCGCCAGCATGGTGCTGACGTGATCCACCAGCAGACGGGTCTCGTCGTGCCCCCGGCGGTTGCGGTATTCGCCAAAGATGGGCACAAACGCCTGCGAGAATGCACCCTCGGCAAACAGCCGGCGCAACAGGTTCGGCAGCTTGAAGGCGACGAAAAAGGCATCGGTCGCCATGCCCGCACCAAAAATGCGTGCGATCAGCACGTCACGCCCGAAGGCCAGCACGCGCGAAACCAGCGTCAAACCGCTGATGGTGGCGAGCGCCTTGAGCAGATTCATGCCGGAAATCCCCCTGTACTGATTAAGTTCATGCTGTGGCTTGCGGAAACGCTGAATAAACGCGGCGCATCATAACAGCCCGGGCGACCCCGGCACACCGGGCGAAAAAACAACGTGTTGCAAAATGCGGGGCCGCTCCCTATAATGCGCGCCTTTTTACGCAAGCCGAATTCCGAGGAGTCAACGAATGGCCAATACCGCACAAGCCAAGAAGCGCGCACGTCAGGCAACGAAGCAGCACGCGCACAACACCACATTGCGCTCCGAAATGCGCACTGCGATCAAGAGAGTCATCAAAGCTGTGCAGGCCGGCGACAAAGCGGCCGCACAGGAAGTGTTCCGCACCTCGACCAGCGTGGTTGACTCCATCGCCGACAAAAAGATAATCCACAAGAACAAGGCAGCCCGCCACAAGAGCCGACTGTCCGCCGCCATCAAGGCAATGGCCTGACCCATTTGCAGTTGGTTGCTGCAACATGAAGGCCGACAGCGCTGTCGGCCTTTTTTGTTTTATAGTTTAGCTCCGGATGTCTCTGGCAATTCATTTTACTGGATGAGACACAAGGAGCCGCGCAGAGAATGACGAGACATACCGCTTTGGCAAGCAAGGAATGAGCGGCAACGAGTTGCGATGAAGACTAAGCTGCTGGTTATGTCGTAACCAGCACGCGACACCACGATTCGCCAGCAAAACAGATATACAGGGACATCACATGTCACATTTGATGAACACGTACGCGAGGCAGCCTGTTTCTTTCACCCACGGTGAAGGCGTGTGGCTGTGGGATGCTGACGGAAAACGCTATCTGGACGCCCTTGCCGGCGTCGCCGTCAACACGCTGGGGCATGCGCATCCGCGCTTTACGGCCGCCCTCAAAGCCCAGATCGACAAACTGATCCACTGTTCCAATATCTATCAGATTCCACAACAGGAACAACTTGCGGACAAATTGTGCGCATTGAGCCGCATGCAGGAGGTATTTTTTGCCAACTCGGGTTGTGAGGCGAATGAGGCCGCAATCAAGCTGGCGCGCCTGTATGGTCACAATCAGGGGATAGACAACCCCGCCATCATCGTGATGGAACAATCATTCCACGGACGCACTCTGGCCACCCTTTCCGCCACCGGCAACCGCAAGGTGCAGGCCGGTTTCGAGCCGCTGGTTAAAGGTTTCGTGCGTGTGCCCTACGCCGACTTGGAAGCGGTGCACCAGGTGGCGCAGAACAACCGCGATGTGGTCGCCGTGCTGGTCGAGCCGATCCAGGGTGAAGGTGGCGTGCGCACGCCGGATACAAACTATCTGCAAGGCCTGCGCGAAATTTGCGATGCGCAAAACTGGCTGCTGATGCTGGACGAAGTGCAGTGCGGCATGGGACGCACCGGCAAATGGTTCGCCCACCAGCACACGGGCATCCTGCCCGACGTGATGACGCTAGCCAAGGGACTCGGCTCCGGTGTGCCAATCGGCGCCTGTCTGGCTGCCGGCAAGGCAAGCGGGACGTTCAAGCCCGGCAATCACGGCTCAACCTTCGGTGGCAATCCGCTGGCCTGCAGCGCCGGTATCGCCACACTCGACATCATCGAACAGGACGGCCTGCTGGCACACGCCGAGCATATCGGACAGTTCACCCGCAACGGCATCGCCGGCGCATTGCAGGGTGTTGCCGGAGTCAAGGCGATACGCGGACAGGGACTGATGATCGGCATCGAAATGGACAAACCCTGCGCCGAACTGGTCAAGCTGGCCCTGGCACGCGGCCTGCTCATCAATGTGACCGCCGACAGCGTAGTACGCCTGTTGCCTCCGCTGATCTTGACGCAGGATGAAGCTCAGCAATTGGTGACGGAGTTGGCATCACTGATCAAAGAATTTTTGCAATCCTGACGGAAACGCATCATGGCAGCAAACATCAAACATTTCTTGCAATTCAGGGATTTTTCCCGCACAGAGTTCGAGTATCTGTTTGAACGCACGCGCATCATCAAGCAACGCTTCAAGCACTATGAAAAATACTGGCCGCTGGAAGACCGCACACTGGTGATGATCTTCGAGAAAGCCAGCACCCGCACACGCCTGTCGTTTGAAGCGGGTATGCACCAGCTCGGCGGTTCGGCCATCTACCTCAATACGCGCGATTCGCAACTGGGTCGCGGCGAGCCGGTGGAAGATGCCGGCCAGGTCATCTCGCGCATGAGCGACATCGTGATGATCCGCACGTTCGAACAGGACATCATCGAACGTTTCGCGCGTAACTCCCGCGTGCCGGTCATCAACGGCCTGACCAACGAATACCACCCCTGCCAGGTTCTGGCTGATATTTACACGTACATCGAGCAGCGCGGTTCGATCCAGGGCAAGACCGTGGCGTGGATCGGTGACTCCAACAACATGTGCAACACTTGGCTGCAGGCGGCGGAGATCCTCGATTTCAACGTGCACGTCTCCACCCCGCCCGGCTATGAGGTCGAACCGGAGCGCGCCGGATTGTTCGGTAAAAACCATTACGAAGAATTTGCCGATCCGATGGAAGCCGCACGCGGCGCCGATCTGCTAACCACCGACGTATGGACTTCGATGGGCTATGAAGCGGAAAACGAGGAACGGATGAAGGCCTTTGCCGACTGGCAGGTGGATGGCGACATGATGCGCGCTGCCGCGACTGATGCCGTATTCATGCATTGTCTGCCCGCGCACCGTGGCGAGGAAGTCTCGGCGGAAGTCATCGACGGTCCGCAGTCCGTGGTGTGGGATGAAGCAGAGAACCGTTTGCACGTACAAAAGGCATTGATGGAATATCTGCTGCTGGGGAAACTGGAGCAATAAATCTGCGGAGGGCGACATGAAAGACACTCTCAAACCCGGCGTCCGTTACGAACATAAATTCATCATTCCGGCGAACAAGACCGTCCCCGCGCTATATCCGGAATCCCCGGAATTCCAGGCCATGCCCGAAATTTTTGCCACCGGCTTCATGGTCGGCTTCCTTGAGTGGGCCTGCATCATGTGCATCAAGCCGCATCTGGACTGGCCGCAGGAACAATCATTGGGCACGCATATCAACGTCAGCCACGAGGCCGCCACGCCGCCCGGGCTTGAAGTCACGGCCACAGTGGAAGTGACGGCGGTCGATGGCCGTCGTGTCACCTTTGCCGTATCGGCACACGACGGTGTCGACACCATCGCCCGTGGCACGCATGAACGCTTCGTCATCGACAAGGCGCGCTTCGACAACAAGATACGCAGCAAACAGAATCCATAATCATTCATCAACAGGTATTCATCATGAGCGACATCAAAAAAACCGTCCTCGCCTACTCCGGCGGACTTGACACTTCTGTCATCCTGAAATGGCTGCAAGATACTTATCAATGCGAAGTCGTGACCTTCACTGCCGACCTCGGTCAAGGTGAGGAACTGGAGCCCGCACGCAAAAAAGCGCTGCAATTCGGTATTCCGGCAAAAAATATTTTCATCGAGGATCTGCGCGAAGAATTTGTGCGTGATTTTGTATTCCCCATGTTCCGCGCCAACACCGTGTACGAGGGCGAATATCTGCTCGGCACCTCCATCGCGCGCCCGCTGATCGCCAAGCGCCTGATCGAGATCGCCAACGAAACCTCGGCCCAGGCCATCGCGCACGGCGCGACCGGCAAGGGCAATGACCAGGTGCGTTTTGAGTTGGGCGCGTATGCGTTGAACCCGAACATCAAGGTCATCGCGCCGTGGCGTGAATGGGATTTGCTGTCGCGCGAAAAACTGATGGCCTATGCCGAAAAACATGGCATCCCGGTCGACATGAAACACAAGCAGGGCGGCTCGCCGTACTCGATGGATGCCAACCTGCTGCACATCAGTTACGAGGGGCGTCATCTGGAAGACCCGGCCGCCGAGGCCGAAGAAAGCATGTGGCGCTGGACGGTGTCACCAGAGAAGGCACCGGATGCGGCGGAATACCTCGACATCGAATTCGTTCAGGGTGATGTCGTGGCGCTGAACGGGCAAAAAATGACACCGGCACAAGTGCTGAACAATTTGAACATACTCGGTGGCAAGCACGGCATCGGCCGCCTCGACCTGGTGGAAAACCGCTACGTCGGCATGAAATCACGCGGCTGCTACGAAACCCCCGGCGGCACCATCCTGCTGAAGGCGCACCGCGCCATCGAGTCGATTACACTGGACCGCGAAGTGGCACACCTGAAAGACGATCTGATGCCGCGTTACGCTTCAATGATTTACAACGGATACTGGTGGGCGCCGGAGCGCCACGCCCTGCAAACACTGATCGACTACACGCAACAAACAGTGAATGGCTGGGTACGTGTCAAACTGTACAAGGGCAACGTGATCGTCGTCGGACGTGACTCCAGTACCGATTCGCTGTTCGATTCGACAATCGCCACTTTCGAAGACGACCAGGGTGCTTACGACCAGAAGGACGCCGGCGGCTTCATCAAGCTGAATGCCTTGCGCCTGCGCATCGCGGCGAATCTGCAAAAGAGGAAATAACCAGGGCACGGGCGAGACGTCCGTGATCCCGGCATGGAGACATCATGATCCACGAACTGGCTGGAGATATTCTATTCAGCGGTGCCAAAGCCATCGTGCATGGCGTTGCGCCCAACGATGACTTTCATCACGGTCTCGCCTTGCAACTGCGCGAACGCATGCCGGCGATGTACAAGGATTTCCGCCACTTCTGTCACACCCGCCATCCAAAATCCGGTGAACTATGGACCTGGATGAGCAGCGACGGGCGCTATCTGGTCAACCTGTTCACGCAGGAAAACGCCTATGCCCACGGCAGCAAACCGGGGCATGCGACATTGAGCCACGTGAATCACGCCTTGCACGCTTTGAATGCTTTTGCCAAAAAAGAAAAAATCAGCAGCCTTGCCCTGCCACGCCTCGCCTGTGGTATCAATGGCCTGAACTGGGATGACGTAAGGCCGCTGATCGAGCGCCATCTTGGCGATCTCGGCATCCCGCTCTATGTGTATACGCATTACCAAAAAGGCGTCAAAGCCGACGAACCCGCAAAATAAACCAATAATTCCAAAGGAAATCAGATGTTAGAAAAATTCGACAACGTCAGTGTCGGCAAAAAGGCCAACGTATTCTTCGACGGCAAATGTGTGTCGCACTCGGTGTATTTTGCGGACGGCTCACGCAAGACCTGCGGCGTGATCATGCCGGGCAGCAAGCTCACTTTCAAGATCGGCGCGCCGGAGCTGATGGAGATCACCAGCGGTAACTGCGAGGTAAAGGTTGCCGGCGAATCTGCGTTCAAACCTTATACTGCCGGCATGCATTTTAATGTCCCTGCCAACGGCAGCTTCGAAATTCACGCCAGCGATGAAGTGAATTACGTTTGCAGCTTTGGTTCCGACTAACCTGAAGGTAAATCTTCACCGCATCAAACCGCGTTGCGGTGTGTTGAAGTTAACCAATCCAAGGAAAACACCATGCCATCTTTCGACATCGTTTCAGAAGTAGAAAAAACCGAGGTCAAGAACGCGCTCGAACAGACCAATAAAGAAGTCGGCACACGCTTTGATTTCAAGGGGTCGGATGCGCGCGTGGAGCAGGCGGAGCTGGTGCTCACCATATTCGCCGACAATGAATTCCAGCTCGATCAAGTGCAGGACATTCTCAACGGCAAGCTGGCCAAACGCGGGGTGGATATCCGCAGCCTCGACATCAGCGACAAGATCGAAAAAGTCAGCGGCAACAAGGTAAAGCGCAGTTGCACCGTAAAGGTGGGCGTGGAGATCGAGCTGGCGAAAAAAATCGTCAAACACCTGAAGGACAGCAAGCTCAAGGTGCAGGCCAGCATCCAGGGCGACGCTGTGCGCGTGACCGGCAAAAACCGGGACGACCTGCAATCCGCAATCGCATTCGTCAAGAAAACCATCACCGACTTTCCTTTGCAATATCAAAACTTCCGCGATTAGGCGGAGGATTCTACCCTTGGGTGAAACCCAACCCGAAGTGGAGGTAGCATGAAAAAAGCACTGGTTCTGTTCGCCGACGGCAGCGAAGAACTGGAAGCCGTCACCGTCATCAACATCCTGCGCCGGGGCGGGATCGAGGTCACTGTGGCCGGTCTTCAGGCCGGCCCGTTGCGCGGAAGTCGCCAGACAGTACTGTTACCGGACACCACTGTGGATCAGGTGCACGCCAAAGACTTCGACCTGATCGTTCTGCCCGGCGGCCAGCCCGGCACCAACCATTTACGCGCCGATGCACGGGTCATTCGTTTGCTCCAACACATGGCCCAACAAGGCAAACAAGTCGCCGCAATCTGTGCTGCACCCTCAGTGCTGGCACAGGCCGGTTTACTCGATGGCAAGCGCGCCACCTGTTATCCAGGTTCACTGGATGAGTTCCCCGCAGTGCAGCGACAAACCACAGCAGTGGTGGAAGATGGCAAGCTCATCACCTCCCGCGGCCCCGGCACCGCCATGGATTTCGCCCTCACCCTGGTGGAACGTCTGACCGACAAAGCCAAGCGTGATGAAGTAGAAGCGGCGCTGGTGCGTTAATGCCGCGCTTGCCGCCGTCGCTCATCGCCCTCGCCCTGCAACTGGCGGCATGGCTCGCCACACTCCTCATCGCTGGTAGGCTGGGCTGGCCGCCGCTGGCACTGGCGCTGCTGGCCGGCCTCCTCGCCGCCGTATTGAGCCATCTCGCCAAACTGGCGCGCTGGTGGCTGATCATCCAGCTTGGGTTTGCCCCGGCACTTGTCATGACACTCGCGGCGGATATTCCACCCCTGTTTTTTCTGGTCGGCTTTGTGCTGCTACTGCTGGTGTACTGGAGCACTTTTCGGTCGCAAGTCCCTTTGTATCTTTCCAGTCAAAAGGTATGGCAAACACTGGGATCCCTGCTACCCGCCGACCGCCCGCTACGCTTTATCGATATCGGATCAGGCCTCGGTGGGGTGTTGACGCATCTGGCGCAAACACGGCCCGAGAGCCATTTCCACGGTGTCGAAGTGGCACCCATCCCCTTTGCCTTGAGCTGGTTGCGTATCCACCTCGGCGGCTATCGTAACTGCACAGTACACTGGCAAAGTCTGTGGGACTGCGATCTGGGTGACTATGACGTGGTGTTCGCTTATTTGTCACCGGTGCCGATGTCTGAGCTGTGGAAAAAGGTCGAGCGCGAACTGCATCCAGGTAGCCTGTTCATCAGCAACTCGTTTGATATCAACGATCATCCACCACATGAAATTCGAAAAGTGGACGATCTGCACCGCTCAAAACTATATCTCTGGAAAAAATGAAGTGCCATTTATTCAGACAATTGCAGCGCACATGGCAAAATACTTCCCAAGCCGGATTTTTTTCGCTAGGATGCGTCCCTGTTCAAGTATTACTTCCAAACAGTTCAGTTGCACCGCACCAACCCCCTTTAATTCACGATGAGAGAAAACATGAGCGAGCACATCCGTTACATTACCGATGACACTTTCACTGCCGAAGTCTTGCAATCTCCGCTGCCCGTGCTGGTGGACTACTGGGCGGAGTGGTGCGGGCCTTGCCGCATGATCGCGCCGATCCTCGATGAAATCGCCCAGGAATACACCGGCCGCCTGAATATCGCCAAGCTGAACGTGGACGAGAACCAACAGACCCCGCAAAAATATGGTGTCCGCGGCATCCCCACACTGATGCTGTTCAAGAATGGCAACATCGAAGCGACCAAAGTGGGAGCCTTGTCCAAGTCGCAACTTACCGCTTTTATTGACAGCCACATCTGAACCCTTTAGTCTCCCGCCCGCACTTGCCCTGTTTCGTTCTGCAACACACCAAAATCAAATAAAGATTTTCACGGCAATTCGGCGCGGGATTTTCCGCAAACCCTGTAATACCCTCTGGCAACTCTCCACAACCCAGCGCAATCGCGCCCTATCCTGACTATGCATTTATCCGACCTCAAGACCAAACACATCACCGAGCTGGTAGAACTGGCCACCACCAATCAAATCGACAATGCCAATCGCATGCGCAAGCAGGACCTGATGTTTGCGCTGTTAAAAAGCCATGCAAAAAAAGGCGAAAGCATTTTCGGTGAAGGCACCCTGGAGGTGCTGCCGGATGGTTTCGGATTCCTGCGTTCACCCGACACATCCTATCTGGCCGGGCCGGATGACATCTACGTCAGCCCCAGCCAGGTGCGCCGCTTCAATCTGCATACCGGCGACTCCATCGAAGGCGAGATCCGCACACCGAAAGAAGGTGAGCGTTATGTGGCGCTGGTCAAAGTGGATAAGGTCAACGGCGAACCGCCGGAGAACGCCAAGAACAAGATACTGTTTGAGAACCTGACACCGCTGTTTCCCACCAAGCATATGTCGCTGGAGCGCGACATTCGCGCTGAAGAAAACCTCACCGGACGTATCATTGATATCGTCGCACCGATCGGCAAAGGACAGCGCGGCCTGCTGGTTGCCTCGCCCAAATCGGGCAAGACGGTGATGCTGCAACACATCGCCCACTCCATCTCCGCCAACAATCCGGATGCCACATTGATCGTGCTGCTGATCGACGAACGCCCGGAAGAAGTCACCGAGATGAGCCGCACTGTGCGCGGCGAAGTGGTCGCTTCCACCTTCGATGAACCGGCCACACGCCACGTGCAGGTTGCCGAAATGGTGCTGGAAAAAGCCAAACGTCTGGTCGAACACAAAAAGGACGTGGTCATCCTGCTCGACTCCATCACCCGTCTGGCGCGTGCCTACAACACCGTCATCCCCTCTTCCGGCAAAGTGCTGACCGGCGGTGTCGATGCCAACGCCCTGCAACGTCCAAAACGCTTTTTTGGTGCGGCACGAAATGTAGAAGAGGGTGGTTCACTCACCATCATCGCCACCGCCCTGGTCGATACCGGCAGCCGCATGGACGATGTAATCTACGAGGAATTCAAAGGCACCGGCAACATGGAAATCCATCTGGATCGGCGTATGGCGGAAAAGCGCATCTATCCGGCCATCAACATTAACCGCTCCGGCACACGCCGGGAAGAACTCCTGCTCAAACCGGAAATCTTGCAAAGAATCTGGCTGTTGCGCAAGCTGCTGTACCCGATGGACGAGCTGGAAGCTATGGAATTCCTGCAAGACAAGGTCAAGGCGACCAAGAACAACGCCGAATTCTTCGAGTCCATGCGCCGATAAAAAGAGTTTGGCGAACGGGCGCGTTTATGTATAATGCGCGGCTCTGAAAATCCACATTTCAGTGGAGGCTAACCTTTAGGTTATGCCGTAACTAAAAACCGCATCAAGCGAGGTCGTTATGTACGCAGTAATCAAAACCGGTGGCAAGCAATATCGCGTTGTCCAAGGTGAAACCCTGAAGATTGAAACCCTTGACGGCGATGTCGGCAGCGAGATCGTACTGGACAAGGTATTGATGGTTGGCAATGGCGACCAGATCAGCGTGGGGCAGCCCCTGCTGGATGGCGCCACCGTCAAGGCGACTATCGTCGCCAATGGCCGCCACAAGAAAATAACCATCTTCAAAATGCGTCGCCGCAAGCACTACCAGAAGCATCAAGGGCATCGTCAAAACTACACCGAGATCCGTATCGACGGCATCTCCGCTTAAATAAAAGGAGCTAGAACATGGCATCGAAAAAAGGCGGCGGCAGTACCAGTAACGGCCGCGACTCGCATTCGAAACGACTGGGTGTCAAAAGCTACGGCGGCGAACTGATCAACGCAGGCAGCATCATCATCCGCCAGCGCGGTACGCAAGTTCACGCCGGTGACAACGTCGGCATGGGCAAGGACCACACCCTGTTCGCCAAGGCCACCGGCAAGGTGCAATTCGCGATCAAGGGCGCGCTAAAGCGCAAGACGGTCAGCATCATCCCCGCGTAAACTGCACAAGCAGTTAGAATGAGCCCTATCGCAAGGTAGGGCTTTTTTATTTTCAGATACCAACATGAAATTCATCGACGAATCAAAAATTGAAGTCATCGCCGGCAACGGCGGCAACGGCGCAGCCAGCTTTCGGCATGAGAAATATATCGAAAAAGGCGGGCCGGACGGCGGCGACGGCGGTCACGGCGGCAGCGTGTATGCCGTGGCCGACCGCAACATCAACACCCTGGTGGACTACCGCTATGCGCGCATGCACCGCGCCAAAAACGGCGAGTCCGGGCGCGGTGCCGACTGCTATGGCAAGGGCGCGGACGACATCATCCTGCACATGCCGGTCGGCACCGTCATCACCGACCTCAACAGCGGCGAAGTGATCGCCGATCTCGCGCGCGACGGAGAGAAAACCCTGCTCGCGCGGGGCGGAAAAGGCGGTCTCGGCAACCTCCATTTCAAATCCAGCACCAACCGCACTCCGCGCCAATGCACCCCCGGTGAAGAAGGTGAGCGGCGCGAACTGCAACTCGAACTGAAGATACTGGCCGATGTCGGTCTGCTCGGCATGCCCAACGCGGGCAAATCCACCTTCATCCGTTCCGTATCTGCCGCAAAACCGAAGGTGGCCGATTATCCCTTCACCACCCTGCACCCGAATCTGGGTGTAGTACGCGTGTCCGACCAGAAGAGCTTCGTCATTGCCGACATTCCCGGTCTGATTGAAGGTGCGGCAGAAGGTGCCGGGTTGGGGCACCAGTTCCTGCGTCATCTGGCGCGCACCCGTTTGCTCCTGCATCTGGTCGATCTCGCCCCGCTGTACGAAGGCGTCGATCCGGTGCATGAAGCACACGCCCTCATCAATGAATTGAAGAAATACGACGAGGTGCTGTACCACAAGCCGCGCTGGCTGGTATTGAACAAACTCGACCTGTTGCAGGACCGCGAAGAAAAAATCACCGCCTTCCTTGAAGCCTTCGGCGAAGATACTCGCTACTTCGCCATCTCCGCCATCAACGGTGAAGGCTGCAAGGAGTTGACTTACGCTATCATGGAGCACCTTGACCAGGTCGCTGCACAAGAACAGGAAGCTATCACCGACAGCGCACAGGAAACGGCAATAGACATTTACGATCCAGCACCATGAGAACCGTCCTCACCCAAGTCAAGCGTATCGTCATCAAAGTCGGAAGCAGCCTCGTCACCAACAGTGGCGCCGGACTGGATATGCAGGCCATCACCAACTGGGCGCAACAGATTGCCACCCTGCGTGCGCAGGGCTGCGAAGTCGTGCTCGTTTCCTCCGGCGCTATCGCAGAAGGCATGCAGCGGCTGGGCTGGAAAGAGCGTCCCGGTGCAGTGCATGAGTTGCAGGCAGCCGCGGCTGTCGGGCAGATGGGCTTAGTGCAGGCCTACGAAACCGCGTTCCGCCAGCACCGCCTGCTCGCCGCGCAGGTATTGCTCACCCATGCCGATCTGGCAGACCGCGAACGCTATCTCAACGCGCGCTCCACCTTGCGCACCCTGCTCAAACTCGGCGTCATCCCCATCATCAACGAGAACGACACCGTTGTCACCGACGAAATAAAATTTGGTGACAACGATACCCTGGGTGCATTGGTCACCAACCTGATCGAAGCCGATGCACTCATCGTCCTTACCGACCAGATCGGCCTGTTCACCGCAGACCCGCGCAAAGACAGCAGCGCCACCCTCGTCAGCCAAGTGCAGGCAAACGATGCCAAACTCGAAACAATGGCAGGCGGCGCCGGCAGCCACATCGGGCGCGGCGGCATGATTACCAAAGTACTTGCCGCCAAACGTGCGGCACGCAGCGGCGCGCACACCGTCATCGCCTCCGGCCATGAAACCGACGTCCTGCCGCGTCTGCTGCAGGGCGAAGCCATCGGCACCCTGCTCACCGCCGCCGCGCTCGCCCTTGATGCACGCAAACAATGGCTCGCCGACCACCTGCAAGTCAGCGGCAAGCTCACACTGGACGAAGGTGCCGTGCGAGCATTGCGCAATGAGGGAAAGAGTCTGCTACCCATCGGCGTCACCGGCGTCGGTGGAGACTTTCATCGCGGCGCAGTCGTCGCTCTCCTCGACGGCGACGGCAAGGACATCGCGCGCGGACTGGTAAATTACAGTGCGGAAGAAGCTCGACGCATTGCAAAAAAACCGAGCAGCGAAATCGAAAAAATCCTCGGCTATATCGACGAGCCTGAATTGATCCACCGGGACAACTTGGTCTTGTTGTGAAGCCTATCTTTGCACGCCCGCCTCATACCACCCCTCACTCCGCTTCACCAGATACACCACACTCAACATCACCGGCACTTCAATAAGTACACCGACCACGGTGGCGAGTGCTGCGCCGGATTCAAATCCGAACAAACTGATGGCGGCTGCGACGGCGAGTTCGAAGAAATTGCTGGCGCCGATCAGGGCGGAGGGACCGGCCACGCAATGCGCTTCGCCGGCGCGTTTGTTGAGCCAGTAGGCGAGGCCAGAGTTGAAGTACACCTGGATGGTGATGGGCACGGCGAGCATGGCAATGATGAGTGGTTGTTCGACGATGGCTTTGCCCTGGAAGGCGAACAGCAAGATCAGCGTGAGCAACAATGCGGAGATGGAGATGGGGCCGAGTGCAGCCAGGGTGTGTTGCAGGGCGTCCTCGCCTCGTGCCAGCAGCTGTTTGCGCCACAGCTGCGCGATGACAACCGGAATGACAATGTAGAGCACGACCGAGGTCAGCAGCGTATCCCACGGCACGATGATGGCCGACAGGCCGAGCAGTAGCGCGACCAGCGGCGCAAAGGCGAATACCATGATGGTGTCGTTGAGCGCAACCTGGCTCAGGGTGAACATCGGTTCACCGTTCACCAAACGGCTCCACACAAAAACCATTGCGGTACAGGGTGCTGCGGCGAGCAAGATGAGGCCGGCGATGTAGCTGTCAAGTTGTTCCACCGGGAGATAGGGCGCAAAAAGATGGCGAATGAATATCCACGCCAGCAGCGCCATCGAGAACGGTTTTACCGCCCAGTTGACGAACAGGGTAACGCCGATGCCGCGCCAGTGTTTGCGCACTTCGTGCAGTGCACCGAAATCGATTCGCAACAGCATGGGGATAATCATCACCCAGATCAGCAGACCAACCGGAAGGTTGACCTTGGCGACCTCCAGTGTACCCAGCCATTGGAACGGCGCGGGGATGGCTTGCCCCATGAGCACACCGACGATGATGCAAAGAAATACCCAGAGGGTGAGGTAGCGTTCGAAGATGCTCATGATTTGTCCTTGTTGCTGAAATCATTATGTCTGCACGGGTGAGCTACTAACGTGTTATCCCGCCACGCAAGATTTGCTCGACTATCTGGACTACAGCCCGGGAGACAGCGCGAATGTTTTTTGTTAATCCTGAATGCGCCCAATCTCGGCCAGCTTCTCTTTCAAGGTCAGCTTGTCCATTTTTTCGATAGGGAGGCACAGGAATAACTGGATACGACGCGCCAACTGCTCTGCCGCTTTGTTAAATGCGGCACGGCGTGCTTCATCTCCTTCAATGTGTGCCGGATCGGGAATGCCCCAATGCGCTGTGGCAGGTTTTCCCAGCCATAACGGGCAAGCCTCGCCCGCTGCCTTGTCGCAAACAGTGAAGATGAAATCGAACTCCGGTGCGCCGGGTGCGGCGAATTCATCCCAACTTTTGCTGCGCAGTCCCTCGGTGCGATAACCCTGTTGCTGCAGCCATTCCAGTGCGCCAGGATTGACTTTCCCTGCCGGATGGCTGCCTGCGCTATAGGCTTTGAATTTGCCTTTTCCCAAATGATTGAACAGCACTTCGCCGAGGATGCTGCGGGCGGAATTGCCGGTGCACAGCACCAGCACGTTGTAGGTTCTTTCGCTCATTCATTTTCCTTTCTTAATTCCGTCAATTCATCGTGCAGGTCTGGCAGTCTGAATTTATTCCGTGAGTCAGACCGTCACGTTAAAACCCGATTCACAGGATGCCATACCTTGTTTTGTGAGTCGGACTTCAGTCCGACAAACCGGATTGAAACCACCCCCACATCAACATGCTTTGCCACCGCAGCAATTCTCCGTCAGGTAATCGACCATGTCGTTCATCACGGTGAAATTCGCCGCGTAATAGATGAAGCGCCCATCCTGCCGGCTTTCCACCAGTCCCGCATGACTCAATGCCTTGAAATGGAACGACAGCGTTGCCGGTGAGACTTTCAATTTCTGCGCGATCTTGCCGGCCGGCAGCCCTTCCGGTCCGGTGCTCACCAGCAGGCGAAAAACCGCCAGCCGCGTGGGCTGTGCCAGTGCCGCCAATGCCTTTACCACTTGTGCAGGTTTCATCATTTTATGATTCGATTGTTAAACAATTATTAAAATAATTAGGGCGATTGAAACAGAAAATTTTGTGTGTTGCAAGTTCGATGTTTGGTTGAAACTCGACCCCCAGAAAGTGTGCGGTCTGTGGGAGCACAATTTACCCCGAAGAGGTTTTTGCGCCCGTTGGGTATTGTGTGATTTTCGCCCGATGTACCCGCAAGGGGCAGGCCGTGGCTGTAAGGGGCTAAAGCCCCAACAGCACACGCTCAATCGGGCTCACGCATCAGATTCAATAAAAACGGAACGAGTAGAACAAGTCAATCGCGTCTTCGGTGCCGGTGCGGGTAACGAGAGTGATGCGCGGAGAGAGGGTGTAGGTGAATTTGGTGATGCCGCCCGGGTCAGCAAGGCCTTGTTCATAGCTGAGATAGGCGCGCGACGACAGACGTTTGCCGACGATGACGACCTGATTTTGCGGATCGCCGAGCTCTTTCTGATGCAGCGACAATTCGTCCACGCCAATGGTGCGCCCGACCTGGCCAATGGATGAACCGCCAATGGCATTGCCGGCTGCAGCCAACAGAAGCGAGGCGTCGAATCCGCCACTTTCCGGCACGCGACCGAGCACAATCCAGGACAGTTTTTCCGCATCCGGCACGTTGGGAGTTGAAACCAGCCGGGTAACGGGATGGCGCGCGGTGCCAGTCACTTCCACCCCGGCTTCCACGCTCAGGCCTTTGCGTAGGGCAAGGACATTGAGGCCGGGATCATCCAGCGGCCCCTGAAAATTGAACATGCCGCGCTCGACAGTGAGACGCTGGCCATAAACATCGAGGATACCTTGCTCGGTGGCAATACTGCCGCTTACCTGTATCGCCTCATCCGCTGCGCCGTACACGGCGAGTTTGCCGCTCAGACGTGATTCGAGCCCCATTGCGTTGAGGTAGAAGTTGTCACCCATATCGAGATTGAAAACGACTACGCGCGAGAAATTGGATTTTTTGGCGGGCTCCTGCCCCACCAGCCGCACATCATCCGACCAACTCGGGCGGTCGTTGGCAAACTGCTTGACCAATCCGACATCAGCCTTGGCATTACCGCTGACAGTTAAGGTCTTGCTGGCGTATGCGGCCTCTGCCTTGCCGGAAACGATCAGCCAGCGATCCGGACGCTGCGCCAGCGGCAATCCTTCTGCCAGCACATCCAGTCTCCCTGTTTCGTCCGTCAGCAAGATGCTGCCAACCGCACTCAAATGGCCTGCTTTGCGGGTCAGGCGGTACTCACTCAATAACGAATCCTTGGGCTGCGGGAGATACGGTGCGACGAAGTCAAAGCGGTCGATGTGTACGGCATCCGGTGCAAAGCGCAGCGCCAGCTCACCCTGTTCCAGGCTCACCCCCTGATCGAGCAGGGCAATGCGCAATGCTTTGCCCTGCGCCTCTCCGAGCAGGCGTGGCACATCGCGCGTACCCAGCAGTTCAGCTTCGAGGTGCAGACTGCCGCCGCTCTGCAGGTTGCCATCCAGCATCGGCCCCAGCCAGCCGAGATCGGCACTGTGCAATTTCAATTGTCCGTGCAGCGGCGCCTCCGGCGTGATAACGGGCATGCCATCCTCGGTACGGTAAGGCATGCGCGCCTCAGCCGATAATTCGCCCAAGCGTTCGCCACTGGCGTTCAATTGCAGCTCAAGCATGCCGGCTTCGGCCTGCAAACCGAGACGAACCTCACTCAAACCAAGATGCTGGCTGCTCCCGGCATTGACTATCCAGTCACCGCTCTCGCGGTGCAGATCAATGTTGCCGCGCCAATCCGGGTCGGCGCTCACATCCCAGCCACCGCCAAAACGAAGGGTGTCGAGTGACTGCATCAATACCGGATCAGCCGATGACTCGACCGCACGCACACCGATGCCGCCAAAGCTGCCCGTACTGTACCAGCCTTGCGGCGACCAGCGGGTTTGCTGCAGATCGATGTGTCCACCGGCAATAGCGAGTTGTGCTGCACCCAGGGTGATTTCATCCGGTGCCACCGCCAATGGTGCGGCAGCTTGCAACTGCAAGGGTAAAACACCATGCGCAGTCAGTGCATCCAGCGCGCCCTGCCAGTGCCACGCTTGTTCCGTGCGCGCCCAGCCACCGCTGGCGGCGAAGCTGAGGTCACCCAGCGCCTGTTGGTTGCGCGTGAGACTGGCTTGGGCGTGCAGCTTGTGTTGTGCCACACTGCCATCAAGATCAAATTGCACCCGGGGCAGCGTCAATGCACCGGAACTGGCTGCACTGGCATCCAGATGAAGATTGATCGTCTGCGCGTTCAACACGCCGCCGGCAACCAGTTCTTCCACGCTGATGCCGGAGGGCAGCCCAAGCTTCTCTCCATTGAGCGAGAAACTCACTACCGGCTCGTCCGGTGTGCCACGCCATTCCATTTGCCCGGCGAGTTGTCCGGCCAGGCCATTGCCGATTTGCGCCAGATTCGGCGCATCGAGTAACAGGCGCAAATAATCGTCCGCTGTGCCATAGGCGATGCTCAAGTCCAGTTTGTTGTCACCCAGGCGCGCACTCATATCTCCCATCGCACGCGGCCCGGACAGCACACGCAAGCGACCATCACCGCCAAAGGCATAGCCGCCAAAATGACTGTCGAAGAATACGAAATCGAGCAGACCGGAGGGTTGCGGCAACAACTCGCCGTCAATCACCAGTCCGGCATTCAACTCGGTCGGCGGTGTGGAAGAAAACTCTGCCAGATTGAGATGTTGCAGGCGGGTATCCAGGTGAAACTGACGTTGTCTATCCAGATTCAGTTGGCCGCCACCGGTGAGCACGGTGCTCCCCCGTACCATGCGCAGCTGGCTCAAGTCGATTTGTGCACCCTGTTTAAGTACTTCAACTGCAAGTTGCCATACCTCATTGTGCAGCGACACTTGTGCTTTTTGTCTGGCCGAGTCCACATAGAGCGTGATTGCTCCCTGCAAATTCAGCACCGGTGCGCGACTGTCAAGGGCAGACGGATCCAGTGCGTTTACCCGCAAACGCGCACTACCCTGCCGGTGCTGCACTTGCCAATCGGCTTCACCCCGCAACAAGCCGTTGTGCAGCAGGCGCAATTCAGCTTCATGCAGTTGCAATTTTTTCTGCGATAAATACAGGCGGGCATAGGCATCCGTCAGCGGTACGCCACCATGATCCAGGGTTGCCGCGCGCGCATTGGATAATCGCGCCATCCCTTCCAGCACGCCATGCTTTGTGCCACGCAAATCAATCTTGCCGGACAAGGATGTTATCGGCGCATCCTGCGCCAGCCAGTGCATATCAATATTGGCAAAATCGATGCTGGCATGCGCCAATGGAGATGCCTCCACCGGCAATAATTGCAGCACCGCGTTCAACTGCGCACCGGCACCCGCTGCCGCCAAATTCAACTCCAACTGGTTCAAGTCGCCACTCAATTCCGCCAGTGCGTTCAGCTCCAAAGGATTGCCTGCCAATGGCAACGTGCCGTGCAAGGCAAGATTCGCCTGCACCGGATAGGGCGCATCCTGTGCGATGTGTGCATCACCGCTCACCTCGCCCGAAGCAAAACGCGCCTGAAAATCCTGCAATTGGTGCGTTTGTTTATCCGCACGGTAGCGGGTGTACAGAGCATGGGCAGTGAAATCGGGCGCACCCTGCTCACTACTGAACAAACGCAGAGTGTCAACCTGCAACTGCTGCACCTCGATAGCGAGCGGCAGACGCAATGTTGGGGGCAGCGCGGGGGGTGTATCGCCGGACAAGGTCAGCACATCCATCTGGCGCACCGACAGATTCAATACATTCAATTCGCCCTGCAATAATTTTAGCGGTTGCCAGTGCATACGCACTTCGGCCATCTCCATTCGCCAGCCATCACCGCGTAGCACCAGTCGCCGGATGCCGAAGGTATTGATGAGCGCACCGTCCGCACCGCTTATTTCCAGCGCACCCCCACTTTGTGCCTGTGCCACCTCGCTCATCCAGCGCAGGCCGCTGTTGCTGGCCAACAACCAGGTCGCACCACTCGCCAGCACTGCGCCACTGGCCATCACGGCCAGCAGATCAAAACGCACACGTGACCATTCGATACTCATCAGAACGCCACCGCAATCGCAAAATGGATGCGCGATGCGGGCTCGCCCTTGCCGCGCGCCACATCCAGTGCCAACGGGCCGACCGGACTCCGCCAGCGCGCGCCAAGACCGTAACCGGTGGATAGCTTCAGGGTAGGCGCACTATCCGCCGCACCGCCCGCGTCGACGAACATTGCGGCGCCCCAATTGCCAAACCAGTGCGTGTATTCCGTACTCAAAGTACTCATCACACGCCCGCCAACGATCGCCCCACCTTCTTCAAAGCCAAGACTTTGGTAGGCGAAACCACGCACGGTCTGCGTGCCGCCGACGCGGAACAGATATTCCTGCGGAATACCGAGGCGACTGGTGGAAGCGGTGTAGCCGCCTTCGGCGCGCAGCAGCAGTACATCATGCACACCAAGCGGAATCCACGACTGGTGGCGGCCGTAACTGCGCACAAAGTTCTGGTCAGACAAAACGGTCTGGCTCGCACCTCCCACTCTCAATTCGGTCACCGCCCCATCCATCGGTGCCAGCGGGTCATCCACCACGCGCCGATACCAGTGCCAGTCAAGCACCAGTGCCTCATCAGTTTCACGGATACCGCCCAGCGGGGTGCGCCGCTCCTGCTGCCAGTTGAGGCCAATACCGGTTTCGATATTGAACTGGATGCGACTGCGTGTGACGCCGAATTTATCGCGCCGCGTCTGTAGTCCCTGAATATCGGTCTTTTCCACCCCGGTCCGCCATGACAGCCAATAACCCAGGGGATTGGGTGGCGTATCCAGCGCCAGAGTCAGTGCCTGGCGATTTTGTTCGGCCGTGGTCTGGCCTTGCAAGACCCATGCCTGATTAAGGAAGTTGTAACTCTGGTAATTGATTTCGTTGCGTACGCCATGGTTGGTACTGTAGCCGACACCGAAAGATAGTTTGCGCGATTGCGCCTCAACTACTTGCACGTTGACCGGCGCACGCAGGCTTCCGTCCGCGTTCTTCTGTGCCGCTGCAGTATCCAGTTGCACGATGATGGAACTGAATTGCGGTAATTTTTGCAACTTCGCCTGAAAATCCAAAAGCTGGCTGCGCCGGTATGGCATCCCTGACTTAAATGTGCTCTGGCGCTCGATTAGCAACGGTTCGTAACGCTCCAATCCATTCACTTTCAACTCGCCAAACACATAGCGCGGACCGGACTCGATCACCACGCGCAGGCGCGCACTGGCTGCCGCAACATCCACCTCCGCCTCGCTGGTGACGAGCCGTGCCGTTGCAAAATCTGTGCGTGCGACCGTTGCCAGCAACTCACTTTTGGCGTTGTCCCAACCTGCGGATCTGAAAGTATTGCCGACCGGCAGCAGCCAGCTTTGGCGCATCGCCTGTACGCGCCGTGCATCGTGCTGTAAATCGCCGTGCAATTCGATTTCAATTGCAGCCACCCGCGTGCGTTGTCCCGTAATCACATCAAGATCAAGCACCCCGGGACTTCTTATCCGGCGCAGCTTGACGGAGGCAGAGAAGAAACCTTCGGTCGCCAGCAGTTCCGGTATCTCGCGCTGTGCACGACGCAGGAAAGTGGCACGCTCATTCTCGTTCAGCAGCAGTTTGTCTGGCAGCACAAAATGCGTCTTCAGTATTTCACGCACTTCCTCCGGTGCGTTCAGGATCACGGGGGGAATACTGCCACTTTGTGCATACAGCGGTTGTGCACTGAAGATAAGCAGCACCAGCACCAGCTGGCATCCTCGCCATGCCGTCAACCATTGTAATCGGGGACACTCTGCTGACATTAAAACAGGGCGTGATTGAAGGCAAGGTGAGTGGCGATGCTGCCAGCGTAGCCCAGAGCAATAACCGGCGTCCATTTGAGATGGGCGAAGAAGGTATAGACACCACGTGCCTGCCCCATCAGCGCCACGCCCGCCGCCGAACCGATGGACAACAATGAGCCGCCGACACCCGCGGTCAGCGTGACCAGCAGCCACTGGCCGATAGACATGTCCGGTTGCATGGTCAGCACCGCAAACATGACCGGAATGTTATCCACGATGGCGGAGATCACGCCGATCGCAATGTTGGCATTGGTCGGACCCCAATCGCCGTAGATTACGGCAGAGACCATGCCAAGGTAGCCGATGAAACCGAGGCCGCCAACACACATCACCACACCGTAGAAGAAGAACAGCGTATCCCATTCGCTACGCGCCACTTCACGATAGATATCGAATGCCGCCGGACTGCCGATCTCGCTAACCTCCTTTTGTGCGCGGCCGCTGGTGGTCATACGAAGATAGAAGGCATAGAACTTGAGCAGCGCCATACCGGTGAGCATACCGATCACCGGCGGCAACTGAAGTACGCTGTGGAAGCTCACTGCCAGCGCGATGGTGCACAGGAACAGGCCGGCAATGACCAGCGCGCCGCGTTTCATATCCACCATCTTGCCACCGCCTTCCGGCTTGGTATTGGGCAGGAACAGATGCATGATGATAGCCGGAATCATCCAATTGACCAGCGATGGCAGGAGCAGATGGAAAAATGTCCAGAATCCAATCGGTCCGTTGCTGGCCACAATGTTCTTCTGCCACACCATCAGCGTGGTGATGTCACCGAACGGCGAGAATGCGCCGCCCGCATTGGCCGCAACCACCACATTGATCAGCGCCAGCACCACAAAGTTCGGATTGTCTTTTCCCACCGCCATCACCACCGCACCCATCAGCAAGGCGGTGGTCAGATTATCCGCGATGCCCGACAGGAAGAAGGCGATCACCCCGGTGACCCAGAACAACGCACGGTAGCTGAAGGCCTTGCGGATCAACCAGGAACGCAGCGCCTCAAACACATTGCGTTCGTCCAGCGCGTTGATGTAGGTCATCGCCACGATCAGGAACAGCATCAGTTCGGCATATTCCTCCAGGTTATGGCGCAACGCCGCCTCGACCACATGCTGAATATCGTGTGACTGGTAGTACCACGCGATCAGTCCCCAGATGATGCCAGCCGCCAGCATCACTGGCTTTGATTTGCGCAGATGGGTGAACTCTTCCGCCATCACCGCGAGGTAGGCGACGAAGAACAACAGCAACGCGACAACCCCCACCCACTGCCCGGTCAGATCCAGGCGCGTGCCGTTACCGGATGCGTATGCCGACAAGGGCATGAGCAGGAAGGTCAGCAACAGGACTATGCGGTTCATCCGAATTCTCCGTGTGGTGTATTGGCCGCGCGGAATGGCGGCGCTGAATTGTACCGCAGACAGCAAGGCGGCCGGATGCAACTCAACGTAGAATTGCCGTTACAGGCACCCACAGGAGCACATAAATGTTCATTGAATTACTTATTCTGATTGTGCTGGTCGCAGCGGTGATTATTGCCATGCGCCCGCCGCGCAAATGAAACGGGGGCGGACGCCCCCTTATTGTTATTGCGGGTTGGGTTTTGAACGTGTGTTGTTGGAGCTTCAGTCGATCGAACAGTCCGGCCCGCAGTCTCTATCTCATGTCGCTGCGAAGCGAGACGCGCCGCGCACCACCTTCTGCCCAGTGTTTGATGCGATTGGCATCACCGACACGGGTGTTTTTGCCCCAAGAATCGAGTAGCACAATGACCGTTGGGCGGTCGGACAATCTCACTTTCATCACCAGACAGCGCCCGGCCTCGCTGATATAACCGGTCTTGCTCAGGTCAATGTCCCACGCCTTGCTGCGCACCAGTGGGTTGGTATTGCCGAAACGCAGAGTCTGCCGCGCGCCAACCTGCACCGTGTGGGCCGATTGGGTGGTGGCACGCTTGATTTCTGGATAGGACTCCGCGGCTTGCACCATTTTGACCAAGTCGCGTGCAGTCGAAACATTCTCGCTTTGCAAACCCACCGGGCCGGCGAAACTGGAATTATCCATACCCAGCTCGCGCGCCTTGGCATTCATCAGCGCCACCATCACCGGCGTTCCTCCCGGGAAAGTCCGCGCCAGTGCCGATGCTGCCCGATTCTCCGAAGCCATCAGTGCCAGCGCCAACAGATCACCCCGGCTCAAAGTCATGCCGTCACGCAGACGCGACTTGGTTCCTTTGAGGCGGTCGCGATCCTCGCGTGTGATGGTGATCGGTTCGTCCAGCGGCAAACGTGCATCAAGGATCACCATGGCAGTCATCAGTTTGGTGATTGAGGCAATGGGTACAACTTCGTTTTCATTCTTGCGATACAGCGGCTGCTGGGTTTGCTCGTCATAGATCAGTGCGATGGCCGAACCGAGCCTGGGGAGTTTGCCATAGGAAAACGAAGCGTCGGACGCCTGGGCGGTGCACGCCAACAAAGCCAGCAATATCGTGAGCAATCCCTGCCGCATCTTTAATTTTTCCTTGTTGTTCGGAATCAAACGGGGCGGAGGATAACGGAATATTGGAATATGGCAACCGTTGCATGTTGTATAAAGCCCACAAAACCCGTACCGGAACCACCCAAGGAGTGGTTTTAACGTAAATAATCGAAAGGTGCGGGCAAATACAAACGAAATAACGCCCCAACCGTTTATCTGCCATCTCCCGCCACTCATCCTTGCTGCGCCTCGCCTTGCTGCTGTAAAGCCCACATCTGTGCATAGGCACCATTTATACCAAGCAATTCGTGGTGGCTGCCGCGCTCAATGATGCGCCCTTGCTCCATTACCAAAATTTGCTCGGCATCAACCACGGTGGACAGGCGGTGGGCGATGACCAGCGTGGTGCGGTTGCGTGCGATGCTATGCAATTCATCCTGGATGGCTTTTTCCGATTTCGAGTCCAGCGCCGAAGTCGCTTCGTCAAAGATCAGCAGCGCCGGATTCTTGAGAATGGCGCGCGCGATGGCGACACGCTGCTTTTCCCCGCCGGACAGCTTCAATCCGCGCTCGCCCACCATGCTGTCGTAACCCTGCGGCAGAGACGCGATGAAGTGGTGCAAGTGTGCGGATTGCGCGGCGCGCAAGACATCCTCGCGCGAGGCATCGGGACGGCCATAGGCGATGTTGTAGAAGATGGTGTCGTTGAACAGCACGGTATCCTGCGGCACGATGCCGATGGTGGCACGCAAGCTTTGCTGTGTGACCTGGCGGATGTCCTGCCCGTCAATCAGGATCGCGCCGCCATCGACATCGTAAAAACGAAACAGCAACCGCGACAATGTGGACTTGCCCGCCCCGCTCGCGCCCACTACCGCCACCGTGTGTCCCGCAGGGATTTCAAAACTCACGTCGTGCAGAATCTGCCGCATCGGATCGTAGGAGAAACTTACGTGCTCGAAGCGCACCGCCAACACGTTACTGGCGTAGCCAGCCGTTTGCGGGAGGCGGTGCGTCGCAACCACTCCCGCACCAGAGGGCTCCGCCCCACCGTCTCGTGGCTGCACGGCGGCCGGCCCGACGCGCAAAGGTGTCGCATTCGGCGCGTCTTCCACCTCGCGGTTTTCGTTCAACAGTTTGAACATGCGCTCAATATCCGCCAGCGCGTTCTTGATCTCGCGATAGACGAAGCCGAGGAAATGCAGTGGCATGTAAAGCTGCAACATGAACACATTGACCAGCACCAGATCGCCAACGGTCATCTTGCCCTGCACCACCTCATCCGCCGCCAGTAGCATGAGCAGAGTCACGCCTATGGCGATGATCACGCTCTGCCCGGCATTCAGCGTCGCCAGCGAAGTCTGGTTGCGCACTGCGGATATTTCCCACTGCCGCATCTGCTCGTCGTAGCGCGCCACCTCGTAGGATTCATTGCCAAAATACTTAACCGTTTCGTAATTGATCAAACTGTCGATCGCGCGCGTGTTTGCCCTGGAATCCATTTCGTTCATGGTGCGCCGAAACACCATGCGCCATTCGGTGACGACCAGTGTGAAGGCGACGTAAATCGCCAACGTAACAAAAGTGATGATGGCGAACCACGGGTCGTATTTGACGAACAGAACAGCTGCCACCATAAATATCTCGAGCAGCGTGGGCAGTATGTTGAACAGCATGAAAGTGAGCAGGAAACTGATGCCACGCGTGCCGCGCTCAATGTCGCGTGACACACCGCCTGTCTGGCGGTCCAGATGAAAACGCAGGCTCAAACTGTGCAAATGCTCGAACACCTGCAGGGCGACACGGCGAATGGCACGCTGCGTGACCTTGGCAAACAACGCATCACGCAGCTCACCAAAAGCGCTGCTCAATAAACGCAGAAGACCGTAAGCAAGAATGATCATCACCGGCACCGCCAGCAGTGCCTGCGGTTGGTTCATCGCATCGACGATCTCTTTCAGCAGCAATGGCACGCTGACATTGGCGAGTTTGGAAGCGATCAGTAGCAGCACAACGGCCGTCACCCGCCACTTGAATTCGAGCAGGTAGGGAACAAGACTGCGTATAGCTTTCCAGTCGCCCGGGCCGAGTGGCGGAGCGAAATTAGAACGGTTGTGGCGCATCAAACGGAATCATCGGCATGGGACACGCATTATAAGCCATGCCGAACCCTTTATTCCGGCAAGGCCGGTCGTCCGAAATGGTAACCCTGTGCGTAGTCCACACCGATCTCGACCAGCATCCTGGCAGTCGCTTCGTCTTCCACAAATTCGGCAACGGTCTTGATACCGAATTCATGCGCCATAGCGTTGATGTGTTCGACCATGATGCGATCATACGGGTCGTTGACAATCTGTTGCACGAAACTGCCTTCGATCTTGACGAAGTCGACCGGCAGGAACTTGAGCCATAGAAAAGAGGAGAAGCCGCTGCCGAAATCATCCAGTGCGATACGGATGCCGGTGCCGCGCAATTCCTCAATCACTGCACGCACCTGGGTCATATTCGGCAAAGCCTCGCGCTCGGTGAGTTCGAGCACGATACGATCGCACGGCACACCAGCGGCGCGCACCATTTCGGGAATGCCGCGCATCCACGCAGTATCGTTGAAACTGCGTGGAAACAGGTTGAAGAAGAAACATGCCTGCGGGTAGTTCCGACTGGCCTTGGCATAGTGAGCCAGCCCCTTGCGGAACACTTCACGATCCAGCTCCTGCGCCATACCCAGCGGCTCGGCCACTTCAATGAACTCGCCTGCCGGCACGACCACTTCGCCGTCGCGGATGCGGATCAGCACTTCGAACGCCTGCACGCTGCCATCCTCCGGGTATACGATGGGCTGCAGATGCGCCTCGATCCGGTCTTCACGCAGTGCGGCACGCAGAAAATCCCCCTGCTTGAACACCGACATCATGCTGCGATCTTCCTCGCTGTCGGCGGTCATTACCTGATTTTTGCCGTGCGCCTTGGCCTTGTACAGCACCACGTCCATTGCCGAATAGATTTCCTCCTCGGTCTTGCCATCGTCCGGAAAGCTCACCAGGCTGAAGCTGGCGGTACAGCGGATATTGCCTGTCGGCAATTCAAATTCCTTGTTACCCAACGATTGGTGTAGTTTGTGTGCCGCCTGCACACCGTTTTTCCCTGCGGTTTCCGGCAGCATGATGGCGAATTCGTCCCCGCCCAGACGCGCCAGCACATCTCCCTGACGCAGTTCGGCACTCAACAGGCTGCTCAATTCCTTCAGTACCAGATCGCCCACCGGATGGCCGAAGGTGTCGTTGATATATTTGAAATTGTCCAGATCAACCATAATCAGCGAGAAAGAATGGCCATGGCGGGCGGAACGGGTAATTTCGTAGTGCAGCAAGCTCTCAAACTTGCGCCGGTTGTACAGCCCCGTCAGCGGATCCCGGGTCGAGAGCTCCTCCAGCTTGGCATTGTATTCATGCACAGTTTTCAACAGGTCATTGAAGTAATTTGCGAGGTAGCGCAGCTCGCGCAGTGGTGTTTTGTACTCAACCCGGCGCGCCAGATTCATATCGTCCGATGTTTTACGCATGACTGCGACCAAATTGGCGATGGGCACCACCAGCAGGTAGCGCAATTTCAGATACAGCAGCAGAAATACCAGTGCAAAAATCACCATTGTATAAATGATGATGTTACGCAGCACTCCGTCGAACACCTGTCTCAGATGAGCGACCGGATAGGTGATGTCGATCACACCATGCACATCGCCGACGTGCGAGCCAACATGGCAGGCGAGACATTCCTGTGAGGCGTGTACCGGATAGAGATAGCGTATCGAATCTCCATCCGGGAACAGCATGGTTTCTTCGCCGCCGGTCAATGCGCCGCGCAGTGCAGCATCCCCTGCCACCACCTCTGCTTCACGCGGCATAGCGCCAAATTGATTGGCCACCAGCGTACTGCGGTAAACCCCGATCTTCAATTCAGGGAACTGGCGAGTCAGGCGGTCGGTCACATCGTTGATCTCGGCCTTGGTCCAGCCCTTGCGCATCGCGGAATAAAGACTCTGAAATACCAGCTGTGAGGTCCGCTGCGCATTCTCGTGCGCGAGTTCGTGCACCGCACGATCCCGCATCAAACCGGACAGGCCAAAAATCAGAACGAAAGTGATGGTCAGCGCAAACAGCGACAAGATCAGCAACAAACGGCCCAATGAAATCTGTTTCACCAGGCCAAACAGGTTGGTCATACTACTCCTCGTTTTCAGCAGGTGCCTGTATCGGCACTCAATTTTTCAGGTGGCAACTTTAACACTGATTGCAAGATTCGCATCCGTCAAGGCTTCGGAGAAGTAACGTTAATGCGGCTGGCGAATCAGCAGATAAACCAGCATACGGATGACGCCATAGCTCAAATGAGCGAGTGCAGAAACAAAAGGCGAACGGTGCGCCCTTTCCACCTGCCATGCATCGGATTTGATCGCACGCAGCAACAGTTTTCGCAGGTCACGGGCAAAGGGCTTGTCGCGCACGGCAAGATTGGCCTCGCGTGCAAGCAACAGGCTGAACGGATCGAAGTTGGATGAACCGATGGTCGCCCACTCACCGTCAACGACGGCGGCCTTGGCGTGCAGATAACTGGCACGATATTCGTAAATCTCGATCCCGACCCGCAACAACTGGTCATACAGCGCCAGCGTGGCGTAATGCTGCAAACGATATTCCACCCTGCCCTGCAGCAGCAGCATAACGCGCACACCACGCTGCGCCGCTTGCTGCAACGCATGGCGAATGGCAAGACCGGGCAAAAAATAGGCATGCGCCAGCACGATCTCATGCTTGGCCTGCTGAATGGCATCCAGATAGGCATGCTCGATATCATGTCGATGGCGCAGGTTATCGCGCAAAAGCAAAATAACCGTTGAGTTGATGGGGGGTTTTTGTGGAGCACGCAGGCGGGCACGCCAGCGAACGATGCGTTTTTTCAGGGTCACCCAGCGGATGCTGAACCAGAGTCGCTGCATCTCATCCTGTGCTTCGTGCGCCAGACGACCCTGCACCCTGACCGAGAAATCGAGGCGCGGCATATCGATGTCTTCACCCGCCGGAATGTCGTTAATGATGTTGATGCCACCGATATAGGCGATCTCGCTGTCGATCACCACCAGTTTGCGGTGCATGCGCCGCAAGCGCCGCATACGACTTGGCTTGAAGGTGAACGGGGATATCTCACGCCGAAACCATTGCACCTCGACCCCCGCAACCCGCAACTCATCCACCCATTCCTGCGGCAAATTGGCCGAGCCATAGCCGTCCAACAACAAGCGCACCATCAAATGGCGTGCGGCAGCACGTTGCAGTGCCTGCAAGATTAAGCGCCCGGTTTCGTCGGCGGCGAAGATGTAGGTTTCCAGATGCACCAGATGCTGTGCGGCATCGATGTCGGCACAGAGTTGCGGAAAAAAGCGCGCGCCGTTCTGCAACAGGGTCAGTTGCTGTCCACCGATGTGAAAAGTGTCTTTCATCTCCTTCTCAATTGTGCCAGCAGCGCTGCATGATCGGACATATGACGTCCTCCCCGCACCTCGCATTGCACCAGATCGAAGCCGCGCATGTAGATACGATCGAGATTGAATAGCGGCATGGCCGCCGGAAAACTGCGTGCCGGCTTGCCATGCCGCAAGTGGAACACATCCTGCACATCCAGTGCGGTCGCCAGCCCCGCGCTCAATTGGCCGCGCCAGTCATTGAAATCACCGGCAATCAACAACGGGGCAGTGGCGGGTATCTCCGCCTGTGCATATTCAATCAGCGCCCGCAACTGCACGCGACGGCCGCGTGCGAACAAACCGAAATGTGCACACAGACAGTGCACGCGGCGCCCCTCGATGTCGATCTCGCAATGGAGCAGACCGCGTTGTTCAAAACGATGGGCGGACACATCGCGGTTATGCGTGAGGGTGATAGGGAAACGGCTGAGGATGGCATTGCCGTGGTGTCCCGCCTCGTACACCGAATTCATACCGTAGGCATGATGCAGCCAGAACGGGTCGGCCAGAAATTCATGCTGCGGCATATCGGGATAATTGGCATGCCGCAGCGCGTGATGCGCATGCTCGCCCTGCACCTCCTGCAGAAAAACAATGTCCGCATTCAACTCATGCAAGCGCTCGCGCAACTCATGCAGTATCACGCGCCGGTTGAGCGGCGAAAATCCCTTGTGGATATTGTAGGTGGCGATTTTCAGCATGGGAGCGCTATAAACACGTCAGGCGTTGCCGATGCCGCGGGTCGGCAGATTGATCTGCCTGGCAAAATCCAGCATGCGCCGGATCGGTTGCACCGCGCGCGGAATGACCGCCGGATCGACGTAAATCTCGTTGTTGCCCGTTTCCAGCACCGCAGCCAGATTTTGCAGGCCGTTCATCGCCATCCACGGGCAGTGACTGCAACTGGTGCAGGTTGCACCATGTCCTGCGGTGGGCGCTTCAAGAAATATCTTGTCCGGACACAGCGTGCGCATCTTGTGCAGGATGCCGCTGTCAGTGGCGACAATGAATTCCTGCGCCGTCAAATTCTGTGCAGCCTTGATCAGCTGTGTGGTGGAGCCGACCATATCCGCCAGCTGGACAATGGCACGCGGCGACTCGGGGTGCACCAGCACCAGTGCGCCCGGATGCTGCAATTTCAGCTCGATGAGCTCCCGCGCCTTGTATTCGTCATGCACGATACATGCACCCTGCCATAACAGCATGTCTGCGCCGGTCTGTTCCTGCACATAGCCACCAAGATGGCGATCCGGCGCCCACAAAACTTTCTTGCCCTGCTCCTTGAGATGATTGACCACCGGCAACGCAATCGAGCTGGTCACCATCCAGTCGGCGCGCGCCTTCACCGCCGCGCTGGTGTTGGCATACACCACCACGACGCGATCTGGATGTGCATCACAAAACGCGGCAAACTCGTCCGCCGGACAACCGAGATCAAGCGAACATTCCGCCTCCAGGTCCGGCATCAGCACGCGCTTCTCCGGGTTGAGTATCTTCGCCGTCTCACCCATGAAACGCACGCCCGCCACCACGATGGTCTTTGCCGGATGCCGGTGGCCGAAGTTGGCCATGTCGAGCGAATCGGACACGATGCCGCCGGTAGCCTCGGCGAGGTCTTGCAGGTCGGGATGCACGTAATAGTGCGCTACCAGCACCGCATCCTGCTCCTTGAGCATGTGCTTGATACGCGCGATCAACCCGGCCTTCTCCGCAGGTTCCGGCTCGTGTGGGACTTTTGCCCAGGCCTGCGCCACGCTGCAACCGGTTTGCGCCTTGTCGGGGTGTTCGTAGGCAATCGGAATACTATTTTCAGCCATGTTGAATACGTTCCGGTAATTGCAAAATCGCCGCCCGATTGCTCGGCGAAAAGACTTTAGCCGCCGCGACGCTCCACGGCAACCACTGGTAATCCAGATGTTCGCGCAGCGACAGTTGGATGGGGACCTGTTGCGGAAGTTGCAAACCGAACACGTGCTCGGTGTTGTGGGTCACGCCGGCAGGGTAACGGTGACGCCAGTGCGGGTAGATCTCGTACACGTTCTGCTGCTGCCAGTCGCGCAAGTCGTAGTGCAGCGCATCCAGCCCGGTTTCCTCATACACTTCGCGGATCGCAATCTCGCGCAAAATCTCGCCGTCGTCGCGGCTGCCGGTGACCGACTGCCAGTAGCCCGGGCGATCGGCGCGCTCCAGCAACAACACATCGAGCGTTGCACTGTAAATGACGACCAATACCGAGATGGGTTGTTTGTTGCCAGACTTCAAGCGATGAATACCCAGAATGGTTTGCCTTGTGCCTTCCAGTAACTCACTGTGGCTGCAAATATCTGCATGACGGCGGCTTGATCTGCTGCCTCCAGTCGCAACGATTCGCCGCCATTGCATAACAGAAACACATAACCCTTGCCGTTGTTGCAGGTCCACGTCAGGTCACCCAGCGCATCGGCCAGTGCATCCAGATTGTGCCCGAACCAATCCGGTGCGTGGATGGCTTTCGCAACGGCGGCAAGAAATTCACCCTTACCCTCTACATGAACCAGATCAACCTCAAAGAAACAGAGTTCTGACAGATCCACGTTGCCGCGCAATACCTCGACTGGGCAGCTCAAACGATAGACACCGGCTTCGGCCATATCCTGCAAGCGTTCGCACAAATCACTCATGGTCACTCCCTGATTCGTCTGAAAGTGCGGTAGTGGTCGGCAGTGTAATAACACTCCGGCACGATGCCGCACACGATACGCCGTGCGCCGCGATGGTGCACGCCCGGTGTCGGCACGGTGTACTCACGATAATGGCCGCGCGGCTGTTGCGGCAATATGTGTTCATAATTACTGAACACCACGCCATCGCGTGAATAGGGAAAGGGGCCGCCTTGTTTGATGAGCTGCAACGTCACGCGCGCTTCCGGCGGCAGCTCGGTCTGCAGCACGATTGCCAGTGCAGCGGACACCGGTTTCGCATGCACAACAGGATGCCAACCCAACAGCATCAGCCATACCAACCACAGCGACTGCGCGCCGCGCCGCATATTCAATCCTTCGGCGCTTCCGTGGCTGCCAGCTGGCGCAGACGGATGTGCAGTTCGCGCAACTGTTTCTCATCCACCGGCGATGGCGCCTGGGTCAGCAGACACTGCGCGCGCTGCGTCTTGGGGAAGGCGATCACGTCACGGATGGATTCGGCACCAGTCATCATGGCAACGATGCGGTCCAGGCCGAAGGCGAGGCCACCGTGGGGCGGTGCGCCATATTGCAGTGCGTCGAGCAGGAAGCCGAATTTTAGCTGTGCTTCTTCAGCGCCGATGTTGAGTGCGCGGAACACCTGACTCTGCATTTCTTCCTTATGGATACGCACCGAGCCGCCGCCGATCTCGGAGCCATTCAAGGCGAGGTCGTAGGCCTTGGCCAGACATTTGCCGGGATCGCTTTCGAGGAATTGCAGATGTTCGTCCTTGGGTGCAGTGAACGGATGGTGGCAGGCATTCCAGCGCTTCGCTTCTTCGTCGTAGTCGAACATGGGGAAGTCCACCACCCACAGCGGCTCCCACGCCTTACCGTTCAGGTAGCCTTTCTCGTGGCCAATCTTGCTGCGCAATGCGCCCAGTGCGTCGTTGACGATCTTGGTCTTGTCAGCGCCGAAGAAGATGATGTCGCCGTTGGTGGCTCCCGTGCGCTCGACGATGGTCTTTAGCGCCGCTTCATGCAGGTTCTTAACAATGGGCGATTGCAGGCCGTTCTCGTTCAGCTGTGTGATGTCGTTGACCTTGATGTAGGCCAGCCCCTTCGCACCGTAGATGCTGACGTACTTGGTGTAATCGTCAATCTCGCCGCGCGAGAACGCGCCGCCGTTCGGCACGCGCAAGGCGGCCACGCGACCATTGTCTGAATTGGCCACACCCGCAAACACCTTGAACGCGACATCCTTGACTGCGTCTGTTACGTCGTTGATTTCCAGTGTCACGCGCAGATCCGGCTTGTCCGAACCGAAACGCCCCATCGCTTCCGCATGGCTCATTCGCGGGAAGGGGTTGGGTAACGCGACATCCAGCACTTCCTTGAATACCACGCGGATCATTTCTTCCGTCAACGCCATGATCTGCTCTTCGGTCATGAAGGAAGTCTCGATATCCACCTGGGTAAATTCTGGCTGGCGGTCGGCACGCAGGTCCTCGTCGCGGAAGCATTTGGTAATCTGGTAGTAACGGTCGAAGCCGGCCACCATCAGCAGCTGTTTGAACAACTGCGGCGACTGCGGCAGGGCGAAGAACTCGCCCGCATGCACGCGCGACGGCACCAGGTAGTCGCGCGCACCTTCCGGCGTGGACTTGGTCAGCATCGGTGTTTCAATGTCGATGAATCCGGCATCATCGAGGAAGCGGCGGAACGCACGCGCGGTCTGGTAGCGCAGCATCATGTTCTTTTGCATTTGCGGGCGGCGCAGGTCGATCACGCGATGGGTCAGGCGTACGTTCTCGGACAAATTCTCGTCGTCGAGCTGGAACGGCGGCGTGACCGCAACATTAAGCACTTCAATCTCTTGGCACAGCAACTCGATCTCGCCGCTGGGCAGATTCTTGTTCTCGGTGCCTTCGGGGCGGCGACGCACGCGTCCGGTGATCTTCAACACGAATTCGTTGCGCACCGACTCGGCGATAGCAAACATGTCGGCCCGGTCCGGATCGCAAACCACCTGTGCCAGACCTTGGCGGTCGCGCAGGTCGATGAATATCACCCCGCCGTGGTCGCGACGACGATGGGCCCAGCCACACAGGGTGACGGTGTTGCCCAGTTGGTTAACGTTAAGTTGTCCGCAGTAATGAGTACGCATGGTTTTTTTCAGGTATTTCGGAAAGATGCAAAAGAGAATTATTTGTTGAGTCGGGCAAGTTGGGCGGTATTTTCCGGTGTGGTCACCACGCCCATCGACACGATGGATCTAAAAGCCGCATCCACGCTAATGTCGAGTTCGACGGTCTCGGACTTCTTGACGTAGAAATAGAAACCATTGACCGGGCTGGGCGTAGTCGGCACGAATACGCCCACATATTCTTCACCATCCAGCACACGCGTCACCTCGCCCGGCACGTTCGTCTGGAACGCCAACGACCATGCCTGCGCATGCGGATAACGCACCAGCAGAACCTTGCGGAACGAATTTCCACTGCCGGAGAGCAGGGTGTCACTGACCTGCTTGACGCTGTTGTAGATCGCATTGACGAACGGGATGCGGCGCAACAGGCCATCCCAGTATTCCAGCAATTGCTGGCCGAACACATTGCGCACCAGCAGGCCGGTCAGCAACACTGTGCCGACTGTCAGAATCACGCCCAATCCGGGAATATGGAAGCCGAGCAGCTTGTTCGGATGCCACGCCTCTGGCAACAGCAACAGCGACTGATCCAGGATGCCGATGATGAAGCTGAGCACCCACAGGGTGATGACCAGCGGCACCAGCACCAGCAAACCGGTCAGCAGGTATTTTTTCACGAAGGCACCCCGGTAGCGGGACAGGCGGCACAACCCGCAGGTTCGCACGGTGGCGCCGGTTTGTTCCTGAAGTCGGTGGCGTAATAGCCGTTGCCCTTGAGCTGAAACCCGGCAGCCGTCACTTGCTTGGCAAAAGTCTCCATGCCGCATGCCGGACAGGTAGTCAGCAATGGGTCGCTGATTTTCTGCATCACGTCCTTCTGCACACCGCAGCTACCGCATTGATATTCGTAAATAGGCATGTATCGCTCCCGAATTCGGAAAGGCGCGCATTATACATTAGCCTCACGCCACTGGCCGGGTTGCAGACCGTCCAGCGTCCAGTCCCCGATGGCATAACGAATCAGGCGCAAGGTGGGAAAGCCTGCCGCCGCCGTCATGCGGCGCACTTGGCGATTCCTGCCTTCGCGAATGGTCAATTCGAGCCAACTGGTCGGGATGTTCCGGCGCAAGCGCACCGGCGGGTCGCGCGGCTTCAGATCATTCGGTTGTGCCATGACACTGGCCTGTGCCGGCAATGTGATGCCGTCCTTGAGTTTTACCCCTCGCCGCAGTTGTGCCAAAGCAGCCGCATCCGGCACACCCTCCACCTGCACCCAGTAGGTCTTGCTCAATTTATGCGCGGGATCAGTGATCCGATGTTGCAGCTTGCCGTCATCCGTGAGCAGTAATAGCCCTTCGCTGTCGGTATCCAAACGGCCTGCGGGATAAACTTCCGCAACAGGAATATAATCCGCCAGCGTCGGATGCAGCCCATCACGACTGAATTGGCAGATCACACCATAGGGTTTGTTGAACAGCAGGATGCGACTCATCTCGTATGTTTCTTTTCGTTATTGATTGGCCGGCAAGTGGCCGGAAGTATACGAAGAAATCATTGTTGATTCTTAACCAGCCGAGAAAACCATGACCACGCAAAAAATTATTTACACCCTGACCGATGAAGCGCCCGCACTCGCTACATACTCTTTGCTGCCTATCATACAAGCCTTTACCAAGGCCGCCGGCGTTGCTGTCGAAACCAGAGACATCTCGCTCGCAGGACGTATCCTCGCAAATTTCCCCGAGAATCTGACACCGGCCCAAAAGGTTGCGGATCAACTGAAAGAACTAGGTGAACTGACGCTGAAACCAGAAGCGAATATCATCAAACTCCCCAACGTAAGCGCGTCACTGCCTCAATTGAAGACAGCCATCAAGGAACTGCAAGCACAGGGATTCAAAGTACCAAACTATCCAGATGAAGCCAATACAGATGCCGACAAAGCAATCAAGGTACGGTACGGCAAGATACTGGGCAGCGCAGTGAATCCCGTACTGCGTGAAGGCAATTCAGACCGCCGCGCAGCAGCTTCGGTCAAACAATTTGCCCACAAGCATCCGCACCGGATGGGCAAGTGGGCTGCCGATTCCAAAACACGAGTGGCACACATGACCGGCGGTGATTTTTACGGTAGCGAGAAATCCATGACCGTGCCGGAAGCCGTCAGCACCCGCATCGAATTCGTGGGCAAGGATGGCAAGGTGACCGTACTCAAAGACAAGATGACACTCAAGGCGGGCGAGATCATTGACGCCGCCGTGATGAGCCGCCGCGCCTTGCGCAAGTTCTACGCCGAGCAGATCGTCGCCGCGAAGAAAGAAGATGTGCTGCTGTCCCTTCACCTCAAGGCCACCATGATGAAGGTATCTGACCCCATCATGTTCGGCCATGCCGTTTCCGTGTTCTTCAAGGATGCTTTCGACAAGCACAGCGCCTTGCTCAGGGAGCTGAATGTGAATGTCAATAACGGCTTCGGCGATATAGAAGCCAAGATATTTGCCTTGCCAGAGAAAAAACGTGCCGCCATCGTGGCTGATATTGCTGACTGTTTCAGAAAACAACCACCGCTGGCGATGGTGAACTCGGCCAAGGGCATCACCAATCTTCACGTTCCATCGGATGTCATCATCGATGCCTCCATGCCGCCGATGATTCGCGATGGCGGCAAGATGTGGGGTGCGGATGGCAATGCCTACGACACGCTGGCGATGATTCCAGACCGTTGCTACGCCACGGTGTATGTCGCTGCCGTCGAGGATTGCAAGAAGAACGGCGCGCTCGATCCCGCCACCATGGGTTCCGTACCCAACGTCGGTCTGATGGCTCAAAAAGCCGAGGAATATGGCTCCCACGACAAGACCTTCGAAATTGCTGGCGATGGTGTGGTACGCATTATCGATGCAACGGGCAAAGTCTTGCTGGAACAATCAGTCGAGCAAGGCGATATCTTCCGTGCCTGCCAGACCAAGGATGCACCAATCCAGGATTGGGTGAAACTCGCCGTCACGCGCACACGCCTGTCCCGCACCCCGGCGATCTTCTGGCTGGACAAGAACCGCGCGCACGACGCACAGGTGATTGCCAAGGTAGAAAAATATCTCAAGGATCATGACACCCAAGGCTTGGACGTCAAGATTATGGAACCCGCAGATGCTTGCCGCGCGTCTTTAGCGCGTATCCGTCAAGGCAAAGATACCATCTCTGTCACCGGCAACGTGCTGCGCGACTACCTCACCGACCTGTTTCCCATCCTGGAACTCAACACCAGCGCCAAGATGCTATCCATCGTCCCGTTGATGAACGGCGGCGGCATGTTCGAGACCGGCGCAGGCGGTTCAGCCCCCAAGCATGTGCAACAGTTCGTACAGGAGAACTATCTGCGCTGGGATTCGCTGGGCGAGTTCCTGGCACTGGGCGTATCGCTGGAGCATCTTGCGCAAAAATTCCACAATGCGAAAGCGCAAGTTCTGGCAGATACGCTGGATGAAGCTAATGCGAAAATTTTGGAGAACAACCGATCACCCGCACGCAGGGTTGGTGAAATAGATAACAGAGGCAGTCATTTCTATTTGGCACTGTACTGGGCTCAAGCGCTAGCCGCTCAAACCAGTGACAAAGAAGTGCAGGCACGCTTCACTTCATTGGCCAAGGTGCTGACTGACAACGAAGCGAAGATCAATGCTGAATTAATTGCGACACAGGGAAAACCGGTGGATATGGGTGGTTATTACCATCCAAACTTCGGCAAAACCTCCGAAGCGATGCGCCCAAGCGCAACGTTCAATGCCGCGTTGAAGACAATCTGAAGTTATAGGTACAAACAAAACAAAAAGCCCTCCACTTTCGTGGCGGGCTTTTTGTTACATCTCAACCGGAATTAACCCGCTTGGATGTTTGAAGCTTGCTTGCCTTTAGGGCCTTGCACAACTTCGAAAGTCACTTTCTGACCTTCTTTGAGCGACTTGAAACCACTCATGTTGATCGCGGAGAAGTGCGCGAACAAATCTTCGCTACCATCATCAGGAGTGATAAAACCAAAACCCTTTGCATCATTGAACCATTTAACTGTACCGTTTGCCATGCTATTGCTTCCTTACAAAAAATACGGGTGGATTCCCGTTAAACTGTTTGAAATCCAAGACCGCACATGGCAAAACCAGTACTGCAGATACTTTGATCCAAACACCCGTGCGCTTTGTAACCCACCTTGAATCACCGCGTCAAGCGTTAATTGGCATTATTTTCACAACAGACTTGAAAAACCCGTGCTAATCGTCAAATATGGAGCAGAGTTCAATGCAACAATGCTAAACAATGGCAACCAGGCAAGAAAACGTAAATCTACTCGAGCGCATTAAGACAAAACCACCAAGGCTGTATAAGGTGAGGCTGCTGAATGATGATTACACCACCATGGAATTCGTGGTCGAAGTGTTACAGGTTTTTTTTGCGATGAGTACGGAACAGGCGATGCAAATTATGCTCAAAGTGCACAATGAAGGTTCCGCAGTGTGCGGCGTGTACCCAAAAGATGTTGCAGAAACCAAGGTTCAACAAGTCGCAGGCTATGCAACACAACATGGGCACCCCCTGCGTTGTCTCATGGAGGAGAATTAAATGATCGCGCAAGAACTGGAAGTCAGCCTGCACCTCGCCTTTGTCGAAGCCCGCCAGCGGCGGCACGAATTCATTACGGTCGAGCATCTGCTGCTCGCCATGCTGGACAACCCGTCGGCAGCGCATGTGTTGCGTGCCTGCGGCGCCGATTTGGAAGAATTGCGTGCGGTGCTGAACCGTCATATCGAGACCCATACCCCGGTAGTGCCCGGCGTGGACGAGGTCGACACCCAGCCCACGGTTGGTTTCCAGCGCGTCATCCAGCGCGCCATCCTGCATGTGCAATCAACCAACAAAAAAGAAGTGACCGGCGCCAGCATTCTGGTTGCGTTATTTGGTGAAAAGGAATCGCACGCGGTGTATTTCCTCAACCAGCGCGCCGTCACCCGCCTTGATGTGGTGAACTACATCGCGCACGGCATCAACAAGACCGCCGACGCCCAATCGGTACCGAATAAAACACAGGGCGAGAGCGAGGATGAGCAGCAGACCAAAGAGGACAGCGCGCTTGCCAGTTACACGCTTGACCTCAACGCCCACGC